>Ga0335070_10009733_pt1 | contig 11245 bp, 10 predicted proteins | sample Lox_Sample_13_FD_206722 | JGI IMG/M metagenome (GOLD analysis project Ga0335070, IMG submission 206722) | Soil microbial communities from Loxahatchee National Wildlife Refuge, Florida, United States - Lox_Sample_1.3 | ecosystem: Environmental > Terrestrial > Soil > Wetlands | place: USA... | reverse complement strand
GCGGCCGCGCGCCGCTCAAGGGCCTGACGGCGGCCGGCCTCGGCCTGATGATCGCCATGATCGGCTCGTCGCAGGAGACAGGGACGCTGCGCTGGACCTTCGGCTGGCTTTATCTCTGGGACGGACTGCCGCTGGTCCCGGCGACGCTCGGGCTGTTTGCGATTCCAGAGCTGGCGGATCTCGCGATCAAACGCAGCAAAATCGCCGAGCACGGCAAGCTCGACGTCGATCTCGCCAGCCAGTGGCTTGGCGTGCGCGACGTGATGCGGCACTGGTGGCTTGTGCTGCGCTGCAGCGCGCTCGGCGTGGCTCTCGGCGCCATTCCGGGGATCGGCTCGGCGGTGATCGATTGGATCGCGTACGGTTATGCCCAGCGCAGCGAGAAGAATGCCGAGACCTTCGGGCAGGGCGACGTGCGCGGGGTCATCGCGCCTGAGAGCTCGAACAACGCCAAGGAAGGCGGCCATCTGGTTCCGACCATAGCCTTCGGCGTGCCCGCCGGCGCCTCGATGGCGCTGCTGCTCGGCGCGTTCCTCATCCACGGCCTGGTGCCCGGACCCGAGATGCTGACCAAGCATCTCGACGTGACCTATTCGATCATCTGGAGCCTGACGCTCGCGCACGTCATCGGCGCGGCGATCTGCGTCTTCGGCAGCCGCTGGCTGGCGCTGCTCGCCGAAGTGCGCGCCGAGACGTTGCTGCCGATCGTCATGTCGCTCGTCTTCATTGCCGCGTTCCAGGGCTCGCATGGCTGGGGCGATCTCTATTCGATCCTGTTCTTCGGCCTCGCCGGCTGGATCATGAAGCGCCTGAACTGGCCGCGGCCGCCGATGATCCTCGGCATCGTGGTCGGCGGCATATTCGAGCGCTACCTGTTCATCTCCACCGAGCTGTACGGCGCCGCGTGGTTGCTGCGCCCGGTGGTGGTCGTGATCATGCTGCTCATCGTCTGGGTGCTTTACCGGCCGATGCGGCAGATCGTGGCGAACCTCTGGCACGAGCTCTCCGGTCTGCACAAAGGCTGCTTGCGGTTCCGGCCACAGGCGGCGTTCACGCTCGCGATCATCGCGATCGCGGTCGCGGCGCTGTTCGATTCTGCGGACTGGCCCGCCAAGGCGCAGCTGGTGCCGCGCACGGCGTGTTACGCCGCGCTGATTGCGGCGGTGCTCAACCTGCTGACCGAGCTGTTCGGCGCCGACCGGCTGGTCACCACGGTCCAGCGCGATATTCCGGCCGAGGAGCACGGTTCATCGATCGCGCTGCCGCGGGACCTGCTGATCCGCCGCGCTGGCAGCTATTTCTGCTGGATCGTCGGCTTCATCGGCGTGGCCGCGCTGATCGGCTTCGTCCCCGCCATTGCCGTCTTCGTCGTCGCATTTTCGCGCTTCAACTTCGGCGAGCCGTGGCCGCGCGCGATCGTCCTGGCGGCGGGCACGAGCGTGTTCGCTTATCTCGTGTTCGATCGCGGCCTGGCGCTGCCATGGCCGAATTCCGTGCTCGGCGACGTGTGGCCGGCGCTCCGGGAAATGACCGGCCTGGTCTAGACCCGATATCCCATGCGGAAGCCGCCCCAGTGGCGGCCGTTGACATAGATCGGTGCCGAGACGTCCTTCATGAGCGCGAATTGGCCGCCGCCCATGTCGCGACGGTAGGTCTGGAGGAGGAACGGTTTGGTGTTGCGGCCGCAGGCCAAGCCGGTGCGGTCATTGAACATGCGCCGGTTCCGGCAGTTGGCCGCATTCCATGCCGGATCGGACCCCTGCGGCTGCGAGAACTTCAGGTTGTGCGTCGGCAGGTAGCCGTTGTCGTCGACGGCGGCGCAGAACACGACCCGTGGATCGAGCGCCAACAGCGGCTCCTGCAGAGCGGGCAGAACCCGGTCGGTGAACAGCGTGAAGCGAGTCGTCAGCTGCTGCGGGTTCGTGTTCGGAACCGGCTTGTAGGCGCGGTCGAACAGATCCGCCTCCGAGATCTCACCGCGTTTGATGGCGTCTTCGAACAGGGCGCCGACCCGGGCGGCCGTATCCTTGACCGCGTTGATGAACGGCGTGTCCGCGGTCTCGATCCCGGTGCCGGCAGTCAGACCGATAAGGCTCTCGCTGACCGAGAGCAGACCGTTCACGCGCTCGCGCGCTTTGCCGAGACGCGCGCTCGACTCGGCGACGTCCCCCGCCATCTCGCTGACATGGCCGACGAGGGTCGCGCATTGTCCCTCGATCGCGTGGGCGGCTTCGGCGATGCGGCTGGCTTCGCCGTCCAGCTCCGCGATGGTGCGGCCGGCCGTTTCGATCACCTTGCCGATGGCGCGGGTGCCGGATCGCACCGCCTTGGCGCGCCCCTTGTTCGCGCCCCCCTCGTTGACGAGCCGCTCGATCTGGGCGGTCAGCTGCGCCAAGGTGCCTTCGATTTCGGTGGTGGCGTCGGCGGTCTGGCCGGAGAGGGTTTTGACCTCGGCGGCGACGACCGCGAAGCCGCGCCCGGCTTGTCCCGCGCGGGCGGCCTCGATCGTCGCGTTCAGCGCGAGGAGGCGGGTCTGCTTCGCGATGGCGGCGATGCCCTGTGCGACCTTGGCGACCCGCTGCAGCGCTTCCTGCAGACCGCTGATCTGCTGAGCGATGCTGGCGACGCCCTCGACCAGGCCGCGGATCTCTTCGAGCGAGCGATTGACCGTCGCCTGCGATTCCGCGACTTCGGCAGTGGCGCGGTTCGCGATGTCGTGGGCATGGCGCGCCGCGTCGCTAATCCGCTTATTGCCGCTGCTGGTCTGATCCGCCGCCGACCGCAGATTCTTGAACAGATCGGCCTGGCGATTGACGCGTACCGTGACATCGTCGACGTGCCCTGCGATATCGCAGATCTCGACGCCGAGCTTGCCCGCCTGATCGGCAATTTCTTTCAAAGCCTGCGGACTGCAGCCGACGGTGTTCGACCCATCCATGGCGACCCCTCCCCAAGGCGGCGACCGATAAGCCTACATATGTGTTCTTGAATTTATTGTTTATCAGACCTCACCGGCCTTCGATCAGCTAGACGAACGGATAGACGTGACATTACACCTGCTTACGGTGCCGTGTCCTACTTAGGAGGTCTGTTGCGTGGAGATCCCGAAGCTGCCGTTCACGGTGACGGACTGGAGCAAGATCGCGCCGACCGAACATCCCGGCGAGACCGGAAAAGCGCTGTGGCGGACGTTCGAGGTGGGTCCGATCCGCATCCGGATGATCGAATATACGCCCGGCTACCTGGCCGATCACTGGTGCGACCGGGGTCATATCCTGTACGTGCTGGAGGGCGAGCTCGTGACCGAGCTCAAGGACGGCCGCTCGTTCACGCTCACGCCGGGGATGAGCTACGAAGTCTCCAATTTCGGCGACGCCGCGCACCGCTCGGCCACCAGGACCGGCGCCAAGCTGTTCGTGGTCGACTGACGGCCCTTAGAACCCGGGGGCGTGCTCCAGCTGGTCGAGCCAGTCGAAGCCCATCGCCTTGACGATCCGGTTGCTGATCACGATCAGCCGCGCCTCGCCGCCCGTACCGCCGTGGAAGTGCTGGTGAATCGAGAAAGGCGGAATGTAGATGAAGTCGCCCTGGCCCCATTCGAAGCGGCGCGGCTCGGCTTCCCATTCCCACTCGAACTTGTCGACGCAGTCGAACTTGAGGTCCCAGTGGAGATCGTAGCCGGAGCCTTCGGCGACGAAGATGATCTCCTCCCACATGTGACGGTGCTTGCCTGAGCGCCCTTGCGGCGGCAGGAACTGCATATAGGCCTCGACGCACATCTCGCGCGTGTTCATGCGGTGGTTGACCAAATGCTTGATCAGGCCGTCGGGCGAGCGCTCGAACGGCATGTCCTCGGCGGAGACGACGTTCAGCGCCTGCTCGTAGAGGCGACGGAATTCGGCCGAGTTGGCGATGTCCTCGGTGCGGAAGCTGCAGAACTTGTCGCCGGCATGGGCGACGTCGCGTTCTTCGACGGCTTTCATTTCTGTGTTCCTCAGAGATGCGTTGGCGGCGTCCAGTCCTCGTGACCCTCGGGCGGGGTCTTCGGTGGATAGGACACGATCTTCTGGTAGAGGAGATGCATGAACAGGAAGAGCGGCTTCGCCTTGAATACGAGCAGGATCGCCTCGTTGTCGGGATCACCGTTGAAGTGCTGATGCACGCAGCCGTTCTCGACGATCATCACGTCGCCCGCCTTCCAGTCGATGCGGCGGCCGTCGTGAATGTCGTAGCCCCGGCCTTTCAGCACGTAGAAGACGGCACTGTTGAGGTGGCCGTGCTTCTGCCCGTAGACGCCGGGGCCGTAAGCCTCGATATGGGTTTCGATGGATTGCGTGATCGTCGCCTGTTGCGGGCTGATGATGTGCTTGCCGAACAGGCCGGGCCCGCCTTTCCAGGCGTGGCTGCGCGAGGAATAGACGCGCGGCTGATCGAGCAGCGCCTTGGTGAGATCGCCGTAGGTGCCTTCGAGGGCGCGCACGAACGTGCGCTTCTTCTGCCAGCGCTCCCATACGACCTCGGCCTCGCGGTTGTGGCCGATGCCCGGCTTCGGCGGCGCGTGCTCGTCCGGCAGGGGATGGATGTTCTCGAGGCCTTCCGGAGGCTGGCCCGGTTTGCGGTCGTATAGTCCAGTCATGTCATTCACCCGGGGATAGGGCGCCTATCGGTTGCGTCAAACGTAAATGGGCGTCTCGCCGCGATCCAGCGCATCGCCGCCGGCGGCGATGCCGTTGAGGTAGCTCTCCCAAACCAACAGGTTCAGTCGGCAGGCGTGGACGACCTGGTCGACCACGCCGAGCGCTTCCGCTTTCTCGGCGATCGTCTGCCAGCCGAGATTGGAATGCACGATGTCGGCGGCCTCGTGGAGCTCGAAGAATTCCAGACTGGCGTCGTCGAGATTGAACAGTTTGCCCCAGCGCTGGCGCTCGAGGCCGAACCAGCCGCTCTGCTTCATGAGGCCTTCCCCGTAGCCCGGCACGTTCACGCGCTCGGCGCAGGTGTTGGCGATCAGGCCCTCGAGCCAGTGACGGTTCGACATCAGCGCCTCCCAGGCCAGCCAGGCCAGCTGCGTGCTGGTCAGGAGCCGCGCGCCGCGGATCGCGTCGAGCTTCAGGCCGATCTTGGTGCCGAGCTCTTCCAGGATGCCCCAATGCGGCCGGCCGCCGCCGTGCTCGTGATCGGCGATGATCTCCTCGCTGCAGGCGCCGATGATGCGCAGCCTGATCTCCCAATCCGGGCAGTTGGTCGCGACGCGCAGCTTCAGCACCGAATTGCGATGGCGCGTGTTCTGACGGTGCTGCAGCACGAACATCGTCGCGCGGCCGCGCGTCATCGGCTCATGGAAAAAGCCCGTCCGGCGGACGAAATCGTTGACCTCGGCGTCGAGCCAGCCGACGACCGGACTGCTCTTTGCTGGTGCCGTTGCTTGCTGGCTCATGGTGCTCCCCTCGATTTCGCTTGTCGGTTCTTCACGATGCCGATCACGACGCCCCGGATCATGACGCCCGGGCGAGTTCGGCCTGCTCGGCCGCGTAGGCCTCGTCCATACGCGGCTTCAGGTTGTGCTTCCCGAGCGCCTCCGCGAACAGCTCGCGCACGACCGGAGCCTCGTCGGCGTAGTCGATCTGATCGCCGCCGAGGCGCCGGCTGATCCATGCCTTGGGCACGCCCTGCGGATTGCGGATCGAGACCGCCTCGTGCTTGAACGCCAGATAGCGCGCCGGAGTCGTGCCGGTATTGAAGTGCTGATGGAACCAGCGGTTCGGCGGCACGATGAGCGTGCCGACCTGCCAGTCATAACGCTTCGGCTCTTCGCCGTCCGGCCACATCAGGGAATAGCCTTCGCCGCTCATGATGATGACGTGGGCGCCCGGCCCGTGGCAGTGCGCCTTCTTGTAGGTGCCGATCGGGAACTGCGAGATATGGCTGTTCATCGAGCCTTTCGCCATGTTGAAGCGGATGTGGCCGCCGCCGGCGCCGCGCTCCTTGGCGCTGATCAGCGGCAGATTGATCGCATCGGCGACGAAATTGGTCTCGAGCAGCAGCCCCTTCATCTCTTTCTTGTTGGCGAAATAGTCCGGCTCGCCGTTGAAGCGGTTCCTGAAGTCGTAGGCGGTGTTGAAGACGAAGTTGACGTCGTCATAGAGGTTGATCACCACCGGCGCGTTGGTGACGGCGACGTAACGCGCCGGCGCCTTGCCCTGGCCGTTGAAGTGCTGATGCCAGGCGTTCACCGGGATCGCAAACATCGAACCCTTGTTCCACTCGAAGGTGATGCGCTGGCCGGCATCGTTCCACACGGTCGTCGAGCCGCGCCCGTCGAGCACGTAGATCATCTCTTCGAAGAGCTGGCGCTGCGGCGCAACCTTGCCGCCCGGCGGGATTTCGCAGACGTAGCAGTCGTTCGAGGTCCGCGAAGCTTCGTGGTTGATGAACACGCCGCGCCCGCCGCGCCGCGCCCATGGCTTGAGTTCGACCGTGTGCAGGTTCGGCACATAGTGCGCGGCGATGATGTCGAGACCTTCGTCGCGGACCCAGCGCGTGTAGGGCGAGTCTTTTTCGGTGGCGAACTTCTTCGCCATTTCCTCCGAGACGATCGCGGTCTTGGCCATCAGCTGCTCCTGGTCTTATCCGATGCGGTGAGTTGGCGTGCGCTCGCGCCGGCCATGGCTGTGGTCGTGATCATGGTGATGGTCATGGGAATGACCGTGGCCGTGGTGATGGCCGTGGTCGTGGCCGTGGCCGTGGTGATGGTGATGATGGTCGTGCGCATGTCCATGGCCATGATGGTGGTCATGGTCATGATCATGCCCGTGATGATGGCCGTGATGACGCTCGCCGCGACGTTCGGAGATCGCGCGCGGGTCTTCGCTGAAGACCAGCGACTTCACGGTCACCGGCACGGTGTGCGAGGGCAGGCGGATGCGCCCGAGATCGATGAAGTCGAAGTCCCAGAGCACGACGCCGTCGATGACCATGACCTCGCTGGCGACCTCGAGGTCCTCGCGCAGTACGCCCCCGAGGGTCTGGGCGAGGTCGCCGTCGAGGATGATGTAGAGCGGCCGCCCGCGCGTGACCGTTTGGGGCAGGCCTTTGACGATGCCTTGGGCGAAGGCGGCGACGCGCTCGTAAGACGGCGCGCCGCGCCAGTGGAAGGCGAGGGCCACATCGGTGTCGCCTTCCGTGAGATCGAAGGCCGTGAAATGCTCGCGAATGGCCCGCGCGACCGCATCGCTGTCGACGACCTCTTGGAAGTCGTAATCCGGCCCGAGCACCTGCAGGTTTTTGCGCGGAAGCAGGACCGCGGGGTTGGACACGTAGATGGTGTTGCCGCTGAGTTGTACCGAATATTCCGAAGCGCCCAGCGCCGTGGCGCGGATGCATTCGTGCGCCGGCAGCAGCGGCCAGGGGAGGTGGTCCGCTTCGATCTTGCGCCGCAGCGCGGCGCCGAGCAGCTTTCCCATGTCGCCGAAGTCGCGGCTCTCGCGGTCATAGACGTATTCGGCGACGCCGCCGGAGAACATCACGCCCGCGACCGCGCCGAGATGCGGCAGGGGTTCGGTCAGGAACAATTCCTTGATGACGGTCGGCAGATTGCCCGAGCGCACGGCCGTGATCACGGCGTCGGCCATCCACTCGGCAACGTGCGCCATCTCTTCCCGCGTGACCCTGTCGCCGAGCTGCCAATGGAATCCGGCCTGCTCGGCGAGATGCCGGCCGGCGGGATCGAGGCGCGTGATCCGGCCGTCGGCGTCGACCACGAGCAGACGGCCGCCGACGTGGAGCGCTGCGGTCGCGACGACGCGGCCGTGCTCGATCAGCCCGAGCTTGGTGGTGCCGCCGCCGATGTCGATATTGAGGATGTGCTGGCCGTTCTCGCTCGAGACCCGTGCGGCGCCGGAGCCGTAGGCCGCCAGCATCGCTTCCATGTGATGGCCTGCCGTGGCGCAGACGAAGTCGCCCCCCTTTTCGGCGAGGATCGCGGCGATCGCTTGCGCGTTCTCCCGCCGCAGCGCTTCGCCGGTGAGGATCACGGCACCGGTATCGATGTCCTCCGGCTGCAGCTTCGCCGCAGCGTACGCCTCGTCGATGATGCGGCCGAGCGCCCGCTCGTCGATGCGCTCTTCGCTTTGATAGGGCGTCAGCGCCACCGGTGACAGATAGAGCTGTTCGCGCGACACCACGAAATACCGGCTCGAGAGATCCTCGCCGAGCCGGCGGAGGTTGACACGCGAGAAGATCACCTGCGTTCCGGAGGAGCCGATATCGATGCCGACGCTGACCAGCGAGACGTGATCCTGGATCCAGATCGGGTTCTCCTCGAGCGGCACGTCCTGCTCGAAATCGTCGTGGTCGTGATCGTAGGCTGCGCCGGCCACGTGCTTGTGCGCGAGCTGCTGGCCCATGGCGTGGTCGGCCAGACCGTGCTTCGGCTTGTCCTGGTCCGTCATTTGCGAGGCCGGTTATGCCGTCTGACGGCGGGGCGGAATGGCGGGCCGGTCGCCGAGGCGCTGCGAGATGGCGCCGACGGCGCTGATCAAAGTCGGCGCCAGCGAAATCAGCCGCTTCTTGGTGAGCCGCTGCACCGGACCGGCGATGCCGACCGCCGCCGAGACATTGCCGCTATCGTCGCGGACCGGAGCCGCGATGCAGCGCATGCCGAGCTCGCATTCCTCGTCATCGACCGCGTACAGCCGCGCCCGGATGGCCGCGAGCTCGTCGCGCAAGATCCCGGAGTCGACGATCGTGTTCGGCGTCAGTCGCTCGAGCTCGCCGGCGATGACCCGCTCGGCGATGTCCTGCGGCTGGAAGGCGAGCAGTACCTTGCCTTCGGCGGTGCAGTGCAGGGGCTTGCGCTGGCCGATGCCGGTGCTCATCCGGATCGCCTTCTGGCTTTCCATGAAATTGATGTAGACCATGGTCTGGCGGCTGAGCACCGCGAGATGCACGGTCTCGCCGGTCTGTTCGCGCAGCGTGTACAGCCACGGCTTGGCTTCGTTGTAGATATCCATCTTGCGGCGGACGAGGGCCCCGAGCTCGAACACCATCAGGCCGAGCCGGTATTTCCCGGTCTCGGGGTTTTGCTCGAGCATGCCGGCATCGATCAAGGTCGTGGCCAGCCGGTGCACGGTGCTTTTGGCGAGACCGAGCTTCGCGGCGAGCGCGCTGATGCCGATCTCGTACTCCGTTTCGGAGAACGCTTTGACGAGCCGGATGGCGTTGGCCACCGACGAAAGTCGCGCTTTCGGACGGCGCGGCGAGGGATGTTCCATATGTAAGAACGTTTTTCCGCTATGCTGAACAAACGCTAGCAGCTAGTATCCGCGCCGTCAAATGCGCCCCGCGGCCCGCGCCAAGCCTGGCCGCGGTGGCGCGCATCGTTGTCTCAATTGCTTATATGCCGCCCATGCAACCCGACCCGACCAAGCTCGTTACCCTGTGTGCCGCCGCCGATGTCAAACCCGATCAGCCCGTCCGCGCGGAAATAGAGGGCGAAAGTTATGCGGTGTTCCTGCTCGAAGACCGGTATTACGTGACGCAGGACCTGTGCACGCACGGACCTGGTTCGATGTCGGAGGGCTTCGTCGACGGCTGCGAGATCGAATGCCCGTTTCATCAGGGCAAGTTCGACATCCGCAGCGGAGCGCCGACGGCGCCGCCGTGCACGGAGCCGTTGCGCACCTGGACCGCGCACGTCGTCGACGGCAAGGTGTGCATCGACCCGGCTGAGGTGCGTTCGGCCGCGTGAGCGCGGCGCCGGAGGAGGGACGATGGTGAGCGAATCGGCGCGTGTGACGACCGCTCGCGAAGCGGCCTATCGGATCAAAGATCCGAATTCGCGGCCGCGCATGGCGAAGCTGATCGCCTTGGACGAAAAGAGCGCGCAGGCGGCCCGGCAGATCCTGCAGTCCGGCCATGAACGGGTGGCTCTCCTGGCGGCGCCGTCGCCGCTTCGTTCGTCGGACGGCGGTGCCGTCGGTACCGTCCGCTCGCTCAAGGAATGGCTCGCTGCCTTCTCGGGACGCATCAAAGAGGTTGTTGCCGGGCTCGATCCCGCCGATCTCGTCGTGCTGGTGGCGACGGCCGGCGAGGACTCGCAACTCGCGACCGTGATCGGCGACGCTTGCCGCGCTCGCGGCGTGCCGATCACCGCCTTGATCATCGACGCCGAAGACGCGTCAGCGGAGGCGTTGTCGGCATCGCTGCTCCGGCTCAGGCCCTATGCGTCGATGCTGGTGGTGGCGCGCGGCCACGACTACGTGAACGATATGCTCGCGGCGCTGCGAGTCTGAAAAAAATCGGAGGACACGCCTTGTTCGCTCGTTGGGGAATCCTGTCAGCCGCGCTCCGCGCCGCTGTCCTCGCCGCGGTCGTCGGCCTATGCGCATTGCCGGTGCGCGCGGACGATGCCGGCGTTGCGCGCTTCTATAAAGGGCGCAACGTCCAGCTCTACATCGGCTACAGCGCCGGCGGCGGCTACGACATCTATGCGCGCGTGCTGGCGCGGCATATCGGCAAGCACATTCCCGGCAACCCGACGATCGTGCCGCAGAACATGCCGGGGGCGGGAAGCCTGCGCCTCGCCAACTATCTCTATAACGTCGCGCCGAAGGACGGTACGGCGTTCGCCACCTTTGCCCGCGGCATGGCGACCGAGCCGCTGCTCGGCGGGCAAGGCACACAGTTCGACGCCCGCAAGTTCAACTGGATCGGCAGCGTCACCGACGAGGTCAGCGTCTGCGCCTTCTGGCATACGTCGGGAATCAACACGTGGCAGGACATGGAGACGAAGCAGTATACGGTCGGCGGCACCGGCTCCGCGTCCGATACCGACGTGTTTCCGAACGCGATGAAGCGGATCTTCGATCTCAAGCTGAAGCTCGTCACAGGATTCCCCGGCGGCTCCGACGTGGTGCTGGCGCTCGAGCGCGGTGAGGTGAACGGGCGCTGCGGCTGGTCGTGGAGCAGTCTCGTGAGCCGCAGCAAGCGGCTCTACGACGAGAAGCAGATCAGCATTCCCGTGCAGCTGGCGCTCCACAAGCATGAGGACCTGCCCGACGTGCCGGTCATCGTCGACCTGACGAAGGATCCGCAGAAGCTCGCGGCGCTGAAGCTGATCTTCGCCCGTCAGACGATGGCACGGCCGTATGTGGCGCCGCCGGGATTGCCGGCGGAGCGCGCCCAGGCGTTGCGCACGGCGTTCGAAGAGACGATGAAGGATCCCGAGTTTCTCGCCGAGGCTCAG
>Ga0335070_10009731_pt1 | contig 11245 bp, 8 predicted proteins | sample Lox_Sample_13_FD_206722 | JGI IMG/M metagenome (GOLD analysis project Ga0335070, IMG submission 206722) | Soil microbial communities from Loxahatchee National Wildlife Refuge, Florida, United States - Lox_Sample_1.3 | ecosystem: Environmental > Terrestrial > Soil > Wetlands | place: USA: Florida... | reverse complement strand
ACAAACGCCTCGTAGATGACCACCTTCGCGGTGACGTCTGTCAACTCACTGCTCTGCCAGACTTCGACCTGCTTGCGCATCGGTTCGAAGTTTCGCTGCATCCGGTCGACTCCAACCGAAATGCAGTCGATCAATGAGAACGATTTCGAGTGTTTCGCGAGCACGGGCGTAAAGTCGCCCGAGAACGCCATGTTGGAGCAGACGAACACGCGATAGCCACAGGTCATCGCCAACCGCATGCTCTTGTCATGCGAGTTGCGCAAGCCGATGGAAAAGCGGCAACCGTTCATTTCGGTTGCAAGGTCAAGGACTCCGAACATCTTCATCCCGTCCGGCGATACCGCATATTCGTCGTGGACGACTCCGATGTGGCGAAATCCGAGGGTTTCGATCAGGGCCCGCACGATCTCGTGATGGGGGATCGGGCGGTGCGTTTCGGTCGCCGGTGGTGTAGGCACCAGCGCCAGTTCTTCGCGGCCTATCGTCCGGCCGCTATAGCCAATGAGCGTACTTGTTTCAGACATACTGCTTTCCTCCTTATTTTGGTTTGAAATGCGAACTCTAATTACGAAATCGGAACGGCCGCCGCGACATCTTTGAGGTGGTGTCGCGAACCGATACACTTGAATGTGGCTTCGATAGCCAAAAAGTCTGGAGGCCGTCGCGGCACTCGAATTCCTTGCGAGATTCCGATCACTCTTGCCGGCCTCGATCCGGCTCAGCCTTTTTCCGAGGGATGCTTGGTAATTTTGTTGAATCCCCAGGGATGCGCTGTGCGGTTCCCTCGTCCCTTGGAAATTGGGGTGACGGTGCGCTTGGAGGGCCTTCCCGTAAGCACTGACGTAACTGCGCGGGTCGTGAACTGTATCTCGATGGGGCCGTACGAGAAACTTTGGCTCTTGGGGTTGGCGTTGGATGAGCCGGCCAATGTATGGGGTATCCCATCGCCGCCTGCGGACTGGACGGCGTAGAGTGTCGAGCGAGCCGGTAGCCACACGCCTAATTTCGTCAACCGAAGTTGAAGAGCGATGCCTGTTCGGGCACAGATGGTCTGCCTCGCCGCCTGCCACCCGACAGCACCCCCGGCCTTTGCCCAAAGATCAAGACCGAGCCTCCGGCGATTGTTTCCTCAATGAGACCCGCCGGGTCGCACCGACTACTTGACAGCAAAGCTGCCGGTTCGACCGCGGAGGATTCGTCGATCGAACGAGAAGTCGCCGGAAAAAGCTTCTGATGTTCGGTGTTCAGGGCCTTCCACACGGCGTCGGCCGTTTCTCCGATTCCATTTCTCTCGACCAATTCGCGCGCCATCGCGGACAGCATGTCGTCGTCTTCGTCGATGTTCTGTAAGCCTTCGCCGGCAAACTTGCCTTCCATCGTGAGCGCGACCAACAGTTTCTTTCCCATCAGGCGCAGGCACGCGGTCTGCATGGTTCCTTCGTAGCAGAGAAACTTCACGCGCACCGGCCGCCGCTGGCCGATGCGCCACGACCGCCGACTAGCCTGGCGCAACGTATGCAACGAATACCCAGACTCATAGAAGATGATGGTCGGGAAATCGAGCAGATCTATGTTACGTGGAATATGACTTTTCTAGGCTTTGGGGATGGGGGTGCGGGGGAAGGGGCTCAGTCCGCTTTGTGGACGAAGATTAGACGTATTAGCCCCTTCCCCCGCACCAGCAATGTAGAAGCCTTTTTTCTGTTCGGGCGATCTGTCCGCGTCAGAACAACGGCAGTTGCTCAGCGAGAGAACTTCGTTGGGAATCAACGCTCTCTGGGACTCGCCGGATCGCTTGCGGAAGAGGGGCTCGCAGAAGCGAGTCGTTGTGGGCGTCCACAGCCTTTGCTTCTGAAGCCACTGATCGGAGCTTACAGTTTTGTTCCTGCATTTGGCGCCACACTATGTCAGCAGACTCCCCGATTCGCGCTTCGGTGACTAACTCTTTGGCCATAGCTGTGAGCATGTCGGCGCCGTCGTCGTTCATTTCCTGAAGACCGCCAGCGCTGAACTTTCCTTCCATCGCCAGGGAGACCAGCATTTTCTTGCCCATCAAGCGAAGACAGGTTGCCTGCAAAGTGTCCGCGTAATGCAGATAAATCACTCGCACTGGTTTACGCTGCCCGATGCGCCACGAGCGACGACTGGCCTGACGCAGTGTGTGCAGCGAGTACCCTGTTTCATAGAAGATCAGACATGTGTGCGCGATCAGGTCGATTCCCGTCTCGATGACCTTGGGGTGGCTGATCGTTACCTGAACACCCTCCTGCAACCGTCGCTCGAACCAGGCTTCGCGCTTGTCGGTCGGGACGTCCGCCGACAGCACTGCCACGCTGATTCCTTCGTTGCGCAAGATGCGCTCCAATCGGCGTGTGACATCACGCTTTCGCGTGTACACGGCATAGATGTGACATCGGTTTCCGTGATCGAGTTCGGCTTTGACTTCGTACAGAAGGCGCTGTTCTTTTGCTTGCAGGATGTTCTCGTCGAGGTCTTCGGTCGATGCAATCAGGAACCGCTCTCGTCTTTGTGTCTCCGGATCGTATTCATGGCCGATCAGATCTCCAAGTCCAAACGGGCGGTCGGGATAGAGCAAAAGCGCATTCAGACCTGTACTGAGAACAGATTGGTTGCCGCGATGCTGTTTAAGCGCCGCCTTGATGTCGTCTTCCAGTTTCCGATACGCAATCTCCAAGGGCTGGTCCATCGCCACGCTAATCACTTCTTCATGGAATGACGGAAGTTCGCTGGACACGTCCTCCAGGGAAACGAATGCCGCGAGTTCCATGAGAAAGTCTCCGAAGAGCCTGGGGGACGCACCCGGTCGGCGCTTCACCTGCGTGGTAACGCGGGCTTTGGAACATGCATTGTCGGAGGGGTTGATCGTTGTGATTGTCTCCAACACTCCATACGTCTCGGCGAACGATTTGACTCCAGCCTCGCCCCACGAGTATCCGCGGGCGACCATCTCGCCTGGATTGAGACGGAACAAGAGGTAGTAAACATCATCGGCAAAGCCACCCAGAAGCGTGCCCGTGAGAATCGCAATGTGATCCGCGCAGGAAGCAAGCGTCCCGAGGCCGTTGCCCTGAGCTGTGTCACCGCCGGCGAGTTGGTGGGCTTCGTCGCACAGAGCGTAGTCAAACCAGTGCGGCATATATCGCCCGATAAAGTCCAGTGGCGCTACTCGCCGTATGCGCTTTCCGTCCGCTTGCCAGAGCGGGCTGAACATGACGCGCCTGCTCTTTCCGGCATCACCCGCATTGCCGTCTTCCTTGTCGCCACCGATGATTTCGCTGAGCCTCACTCTCTGGAAATCTGCGCGGCAAAGGCGAGTATCGTCCAGGTATACCGGCGTGCCTGTGTCAGGGTTCACAACACAGCCGCAGAACCGGCCCGCTTGTGGCACGTGATAAGCGTGCTTCCAGAAGTAGCCGAGCTTGGCTCGGTCGCGGCCCGCCACGAACAGTGTTGGCCGGTGGCCTACTAATTCTTGCCACCGGGAACGCGCGTTCGAATGGCTTTTCCGTAGTCGCAGTTCGGAAAGGCTTGTTTGAAGTCCCTCCCGCACGATCTTTCCGCGCCGGAGCCTCACTTCATTTACTCCGCAGCGGTGATCTTTGGATGCATCACGAAAACTATCGATCATGAACACACGCAGCCCGGGTATGGTGAGCATAGCTTCCCGCGCCCATTTCTCAGTGAGATGAGGCGGAACCATCGCAATCGCTGTGTACGGTTTACCGTCGCTGTGCACCTGAACAGCAGCCAAGGAAATGAGCGTTTTCCCCGTCCCGCACTCCGCTACAACGGCAGCGCTTTTCGCTTGCTGCCATTTCTTCACCACGCCCATGATCGCCAAGGCCTGCGCAGGAAACGGCTTCCGCAAAAGGCTGTCGAGACGCGGTGAAACAGGATCATTGACGTTTTGCAGGGGTGGAAAGGAGTGAAGAATCCTGCTGCCCAACTCCGGGGCAAACATGGTTAGGTATTCCGAGATACTTTGTGGATGGGCCACAGAGAATCACCTTTCTTTTCCACAGATTTCAGCTCACACGCTGAGAAAGGTCTCTCGTCTAATCAGGGAACCGAGGAACCCGTATGGTCGAAGTTCGCTGGGAACGCTACCCGAAGCTGGCTGCTTGCGGGGCGTCGCGCACGTGGCTGCAGATTCAGGCCAACCTCGGCTTGGCGCGCAACACGATCGAAGCCTACGGACGCGCACTAGACGATTACTTGGCGTTCACCTCCAGGTTCGGTGCTGACATCATCACAGCGGGACGGGAGCACATTTCGGCATACGTCCGTGATTTGAGTTCGCGGCGTAATCCGAAGAGATGCAACCTAGTCGTGATTGAGTCTGGCGCTGGCCTTGCGAATGCCACTCTGCAACAGCGCTTGACTGCAATTCGCCTCTTCTATGACTACCTAATCGAAGAGGGCCTGCGAACCAGCAACCCCGTCGGACGCGGGCGCTATACACGAGGCAAGGGATATGGTGGGATACGTGAGCGCGGTCTGATTCCTCGCTATTCGAAGTTGCCATGGATTCCGAACGACACCGAGTGGCGAGCCGTGCTCGAGACATCTCGCCTCGAACCTCCCCGGAACCGTCTGATGCTGGCTCTGTCCTATGACTCTGCCTTGCGACGGGAAGAACTCTGCAGTCTGCACACCGGTGATATCGACCCGGCACATTCCACGGTCACGATTCGTGCCGAGAACACGAAGTCGCGGAAAGGTCGGGTTGTGCCCTACTCGCAGGCGACGGCCGAGTTGCTCAGAGCTTACCTGCCAAGGCGTCGCGAGCTGACTCGGGACCGCGGACCGCTTTTCATTTCCGAATCACGGCGCAACCGGGGCAGACCGCTTTCCATTTGGACATGGTCGAAGATCGTGGAGAGCATTTCTGAGCGGAGCGGTGTCGCTGAGTTCACCACACATACTCCTCGGCATCTTTGCCTGACTGATCTCGCGCGAGCCAACTGGGACCTTCATGAGATCGCCCAGTTTGCGGGCCATAAGAGCATCCAGACCACTCTTCTTTATATACATCTCAGCGGGCGTGACTTGGCGAAGAAGTTGGCGCAGGGGATGACGCAGATTCATAAGTGGCGCACGCAGATGATGACGGAGATCCTCTCTGCATAAGCTCTATATCAATGCCGCCCGGCAGGCTGCCACACCCCAAGAAGAACAGGGTTGGTCGTGGCCTGTTGATGCAACACGATACGATCGCCGTCTCGCTCTTCGTGCTGCGGAGATCGCAGCGCTGAGTCATCTCGTGGCCCGAGAGAGGCCTTATGGCCACTTTCCAGAGTGGGTCACAGGAAACCTTCGCCGCCTCACTCAACCACTGTACGATGTCAAAGGGGTTATCAAGCCGCCAAAGCAATCTTGGGGCGGCGTCATGCACGTGCTCATCCTTGAGATGCAGCGGCGGCGAAGCCCGTACTGGGCCTGGAAGGCGAACGAATGGACTGAGATCCTCTGCTTCTCCACGAGGGATTTTCGCCAGCAGTACCCGAAGACCAACGGCCATAATCGGCATCTGCTCGTCGCCAGCACATATCTGTTGGGACTCTTCGATGATTTCAGAAAGCTCGGGATCATCGACAGAACTGCCTTAGCCTCGAGGATTTTTGGTCGCTCGCGAGTCGAGACCGCCGTCAGACGCGTCATCGATCTGGCCCGATCCTGGGGTTATGCGCATTGGGCTGCAAAAGACCTTCAGTTCGCGGTCTGCACGATGCTCTTGGCGAACAAGAACCCGCTCTTAGAACGACTCACATTCGATCGACTAGAAGCGGAGCACGCGATGACTCCTGTCTATAACCGTCGCGCAGCCATTGGGGTTTTATCTCGCGTGCTCGTGGGACTGAAGATCATTTCCCATCCTTTGCCCAAATACCGAGTTTGTTCAGACATGGGTGACGCCCGCAATGGCATCTCTCCTGACTGGTTACGATGGGCAGAGCGCTGGCGCTCCACCGCCACGCTCCAGGAGAACAGCCGCAAGCGACACTACTTCTGTCTGCTCAAACTGGGACGCTGGGTGACGACAACGCATCCCGAGTGTGTTTGTCCGCAGCGCTGGACACGCGACATCGCTGCTGAATGGGTTGCGGCCGTGTGCCGCATGAAGGTGGGAGATTGGACCCAGATCGATGAGAAACGTCAGAAAAGGCGGGGACAGCCGCTTTCCGCCAAAGCCAAGGCGCACCATTTGGCATCGGCAGCCGCATTCTTTCGCGATCTTCAAGAATGGGGATGTATTCCCAGACGGTTCGATCCACGGCGCTGTTTCGCAGCTCCGCGTAGCCTTCGCGCCCTGATTGGACCGAAGCCTCGCGTCATCGCCGATGACATCTGGGCGAAACTGCTGTGGGCAGGTCTGAACCTTCAACAAGAGGATTTGCCCACCTCGAATGAATGTCCCAACCATTATTACCCACTCAACATGGTGCGCGCCCTCACTCTGGTTTGGTTGTTCTGCGGACTGCGCACCGACGAGATTCGTCGCTTGCGTCTCGGCTGTACCCGCGAAGACTGGAACCCCGCATCTGGCGAGACGAGTGCGGAGATTTGTCACCTCAACGTTCCCGTGAACAAGACGAGCCAAAGCTTCACGAAACCCGTGGACTCTCCTGTCGGCGAAGCCGTGCGCACTTGGGAAACTGAACGTCCTACTCAGCCGCCAGCGGTAGACGAAAAGACCGGGGAGTTGGTCCATTTCCTCTTCATGTATCGGTGCAATCGTGTATCGACAACCTATATTAATGACACTCTGATTCCGATCCTATGTAAGAAAGCGGGCGCTCCACTGGAAGATGCTTTGGGCAGGCTGACCAGCCACCGGGCGCGATCCACGATCGCGTCACAACTCTTCACAGCCAAAGAGCCGATGTCGCTTTTCGAGCTGCAGAATTGGTTGGGGCATAAATGGGCGAACTCCACGCAGCACTACCTTGCCCTCAGCCCTGCGAAGCTCGTGAAGTCCTATCGCAGTGCCGGCTATTTTGCTCGCAACCTGAGAGCCGTCGAGGTGCTGATCGATCGTGAAACCGTGATGAGCGGCAAGGCCGCGCAGGAGCCGTGGAAGTTCTACGATCTCGGGCACGGCTACTGCACCTACGATTTCTTCGATCAGTGCCCACATCGCATGGCATGCGCCAAGTGTAATTTCTATCTGCCCAAGAACTCATCGCGCGCGCAGCTGGTTGAGGGCAAGGCCAACCTGTTGCAGTTACGGCAAGAGATACCCTTGAACGATGCGGAACTAGCTGCGGTTGATGATGGCGTCGCGGCGATGCAAAAACTGATGGATCAACTGGCTGATGTTCCTACACCCGCGGGCCCGACCCCGCATGAATTGGAGGCAAAGGCAAGCGCCGCTGCGAGTTGAGAGAGTTTAAGATATTGCGGCATGTCGAAAACCAAACGCCGCCCACTGATTACCTCGCCGCTAGATTGGCAAATGACTGCAGCACCGGTATCGCCTCCGCTGATTCCGGTTCTCGCCGAACGAGGCGGTACTCAGCTCAAAGTGCCACGCTGCGTGGTCGTCGTAGACACCCGCGAGCAGAACCCTTTTGATTTTTCCCGATTCGCAGGATGGTTTACCGGAGTTGAGAAGAGGGCGCTCGCGCTCGGCGATTACACCATCGCCGGCTTGGAAGACGTCTGTGTGGTGGAGCGGAAGGATCTGGCCGACTTGGTTTGTTCATTCACCGCCGAACGTTCAGTGTTCATTGAGCGGCTCAGACGTATGAGTTCCTACCCGCACCGATTGCTGGTGATCACGGCCGCGCTGAGTCAGGTCAAATCCCCCTATCCCCATTCCAATGCGAACCCGAATCGCATTCTGCAGTCGCTCGTTGCCGTGTTAGCTGGCCTCGCCATTCCCTTCGTCACCACAGAAACGCATGAACTCGGCGAGGAAATCGTCGCCTCGTACCTGTATCAGATTCATCTGTACGACTGGCTCGACAAGAACGACTACGGCCGGTTTCTGGCCGACGACGATCTCTAGCCCCGAAACCAACGGTTTCTTGGTAGCTTCGATATTCCACATAATCCAAACCGGTTTCCACTAGCTTAGGATGCGAGATAACGACCTGCACTCCTTCCTTGATCTGTCGTGTGTACCAGGCTTCACGTTTTGAGGTGTCTACGCTGGCGCGCAGTACTGCCGTCCGGATGCCCTCGTTGCGCAAAACCCTTTCAAGGCGGGAGGTCACATCATGTTTCTGCGTGTACACCGCGAAGATCTGGCATCGGCGCCCCTCGGCGAGTTCTTTTTTGATTTCTTCAATGAGTCTTCGTTCTTTGGAATACCACTGCTCTTCCGGCAGATCCCGCGTTTCGGCGATGACGAAGCGAACGTTGCGCTTCAGTTCCTCATCGAACTCCTTGCCATAGAGAGTTCCCAAACCATACGGGTGATCGGGATAGAGCAGCAGCGTGTTGAGCATCGTGCTCATTACTGACCGATTGCCCCTGTGCTCCTTCAGGGCTTTCCGGATGGCGTCTTCCAGTTCGCGATAGGCCGTCATCAAGAGCGGATCCATCGCCACACTGAGATACTTTTCTTCGTAGGGGGGCAGTTCGCCGGAGATGTCTTCGAGGAAAACGAAGGCGCACAGCTGCATCAGGAATTCACCGAAGAGCAAGGGAGAAGCTCCCGGCTTGCGCCGGACCATGCTCGTGGTCTTTGCTTTGGAGCAACGATTATTCTCCGGCTCCACCTTGGTGATGGTTTCAAGCACTCCATAATCCTGCATGAATGCGCTTCGACCGGTGGTCCCCCACTCGTATCCGTGCTCCTTCATTCCCGCTGCTTCGAGGCGAAACAGCGTGTTGAACAAATCGTCCGCATATCCGCCCAGAAGTGTTCCCGTAAGGCCGACGATCCGGTCGGTCGACGAGGAGATGGTTCCCAGAGCATTGCCTTGCGCCGTGTCGCCGGCCAATTGATGAATCTCATCGCAGACCGCGTAGTCAAACCATCCCGGCATGTAGCGTCCGATGAACTCGATGGGCGCCATGCGGCGGATTTTGTCCGGATCGGCTTGCCAGAGCGGGCTGTGAAACGGCCGGCAGGATTTGTCGCCTCTGGTATCGATCGTTTCGGCGATCTTCACCTTCTCGAAGTCGGCGACCGTCAGGCGGCTTTCGTTTATGAACACCGGCTTCCCCGTATCGCAATTGACGACACAACCGAGATACGGTCCCGAGCGAGGCACGCGATAGGCGTGCCGCCAGAAATAGCCGAGCTTCGCCCTCTCCCGTCCCACGATGAACAAGGAAGGTCTTGCACACAGCGACAACCACCTCTTCCGGGGACTAGAAAATGCCTTCCGCAAACGCAGATCGCTGAGACTCGTTTGGAAACCTTCCCGCACGATGCGGCCTTGCCGGATCCGGACCTCGTTGACCCCATGCGCTTTGCTCTCGTCTCCGCCATTGCGCAGATCATCAATGAGGAACACGCGCACTCCCGGCAGAGTCAGAAAAGCTTCCCGCGCCCACTTTTCCACCAGATGGGGAGGGACCATCGCGAGCGCGGTGAAGGGTTTACCTTCGCTGTGGACGTGGATCGCCCCAAGCGACATCAGCGTCTTGCCCGTGCCACACTCGGCGACCACCATGGCAGTCCGCGCCTGCCGCCAGCGTTTGGCCAGTCCCATGATCGCGATCATTTGGGCCGGAAATGGGCGTCGCAACAATCCTTCGAGACGCGGTGAAACTGGGTCTTCGATTTGCTGTAACGCCGGAAACTGCTCGAGAATGCGCGTCCCGAGTAAGCCAGCGTGGGCGCGCATGTAATCGTAGATCGTGGACAGTTCGGGCATGGAAATCCTCTGATAGGCAAAAGGGGATGTCAGGATGAAACGAAGAGTGGAAAATCAAGAAGTGTGAAGTGGGAACGCTATTCAGCTTGCAGAAAGATATCTTTGAGACTTACGTTAGGCCAGCGGACCGGACCCGTCTGTGCCGGAAGTGAAATGGCAGCGCTCTCGATGCCCCAGCTGAGCCAGTCGAGAAATTGCCCTTTCTCTCCTTTCACCACTACTGGGTCACATCCAACGCCAAGCGCGCGACCAATCGCGCGGTGCGCGTTCAACTCATCCGCAAACCAATCGGCCCACTCCGGAACTCCCGGTATCCCATAGATATGGGCGATTGAAGCCCAAACAAATTGCTTGTTCGAGGCTCCCAATAGTGTCTTTCCTGAATTCGCAGACACGCTCCCCGAGGCGAACTCCTCTGACATGCCAATGAGGTGACGCAAGGGCTTCTTTCGTTCGCGAAGCTGCAGCGAACCCTTGAAATATTGAGCGTTCCGCTCTAGGCATACGCGGGTGGGCGGAACCTCCGGTCCTTCGATCATGAAACGGTCTGCCATTGAAATAGCCGCGCTGATCGCTGAGATCTGTGTGTCGCCTCCGATCACGGAAATAAAATGTGCCTTCGCCTGTCGCGGAGGATCGGGCAGCATCTCCCCGATAAAGCGATCCAGATGCAGCTTGATACTAGTCGTTGTTTTCTCCGTGTTCTTCACATATGTCAGCCAGCCGAAGCGAAGGTGCGCGTTCGTCATCCGGACTCCTTCTTTTCGTGGGTAAGAATCTGTGTCTTGCCGTTCGCGTAAACCAGCGTCAGTTCGTGCGAGAACCGCTCGCGATCATGCAGGATTCTCGTGCCATCTTCTTCCTCTTCTTCCCAGTGATCGGTGAACTTCACCGAACGCCAATGAGCGATGTGACGCTCTTCGCCCTCGCCGAATATTCCGTTGAGCATTCCTGCAGTGCACAAGAGCCCCACATGCCCGCCGTGTAGCGGCGTGAGCGGCCGGCCTCGCACATCCCGCTGCTTGGGAAGAAGGATTCGACTGGCTTGACGGTAGGCTGCGGAATCGAGCAGCAGATCCTCCACTTCATCCAACGGAATGCCTGCGTTGGTGAGTACGACAGGTCCAGAGGGCGGAATCTCATACTGGGTTGCGTGCGCGTCAGTCAGAGCTGATAGATCGGTTTTCCAGGCCAGCATCTCTAACCAGCGCACCGAGCTGAGTAACTCGGAATCGCGGAGGTGCGCGTAACGTTTGCGGCGCTTTCCTAGGACTGCAACCTGCTTGTACTGGACGCTCGCCGGTTCGGTGAGCCGATATACGGCCAGATCGCTAAAGTACTCGCAAAGGATTCTGGCGCATGGTTTCAACTGCGGTTGCGGGATCACAAAC
>Ga0335070_10009730_pt1 | contig 11245 bp, 13 predicted proteins | sample Lox_Sample_13_FD_206722 | JGI IMG/M metagenome (GOLD analysis project Ga0335070, IMG submission 206722) | Soil microbial communities from Loxahatchee National Wildlife Refuge, Florida, United States - Lox_Sample_1.3 | ecosystem: Environmental > Terrestrial > Soil > Wetlands | place: USA... | reverse complement strand
TAATTCGGAATAGTTCCGATTAACCTTAGAGGCCAACCCCCTCCCTTTGTTTTCCCTGCGAGCCTCTTTTTAAATGGATTTAGTGGAGTGACGGGAGAGTTTCTTCCTGCACTTCTGGCAGTATCCGTAATACTCCAGCCGGGTATCAGTCACCCAGAATTTGGTTTTTCTGGTCACTTCCCTTGAGTCGATGACAATCGGAATCCTGTAATCCGTAATCGCGTGGCATTCTTTGCAGACCAAATTGATGTGGTCTGTAAGGTTTCCTTCGTAACGGTTTTCCATTTTGTCGAATTCGAGCGTCTTGATGATTCCATGCTTCGAAAACTCATTGAGAGTGAAGTACACCGTCGATAAGCTTATCCCTTTGGTTCTTCTCTTCGCCTCATTGTAGATCAGGCTTGCGCTAGGATGAAGAAGATTCTTTTCGATGAGAACATCAAGGACCGCCAGCCGCTGAGGGGTAAGCTTTAAGCCCTTCCCCCTCATCTTCTTGATCATGAATTCTTTCATCATCGGAGCTAATTCGGAATTATTCCGAACTACGAAAATGTACCATTGCTCCCATTCATTGTCAAGTTATTTTTCCTATTTTTCCTATTTTGTTTATTCAAGGACGACAAGGTTGACCGAGTGTTGAAAATAGTGTCTAATTCATAGTACCTGATATCAGTTTTTTAAGAGGAAACAGTGAGCAAAAAGGTCTTTCTTGAACTTGAACCAAGCCTGTCAAGCTGTATTGAAACCCTTGCCAAAAGGGAATATGAGAAAGCGTTAAGCACCATTCTAAGAACCGGGACCGAGGATGAGGAACTTTCAGAGAGAATGGAAGTTCTGAGGCTTTTCTTAGAGTCAACCGATTTCGGCGCCATTCGAAGCTGTTACGAAAGATATCTCGAAGAAGGCAAAAAAGTTAAATTTACGATCTATTCCACACGGGGCAAGGGTAGCTACAAATTAATAGTACGACGAAGGTAAACTTATAAATTAAATCCGAACTCCTCGGGAGAAACCAAAAACATAGAAATGTCCACCTGGGTTGAACGAATTGTTCGATCCCGAAACAAACGTTTAGTCAGGAAGCAAGTTTTCCTCCAAGAGAATCTCAGTCATCCATTTTGCTGCCTTTCCGACTACCTCGGGGCAATGAAGATCATGAGCTCCAGCGTTGTGGAATTTCTCATACTCTTGGGGGTCGGGAAGATAATAATACCGACGCAGAATTTTGCTCTGGATATCACGACAGATGACCGAGCCGTATTCTTGAATAAACTTTTCCCGAAACTTTCTGGTGAGTTCATGTGTCTTAAAGCGGATGCCTTCGGGATCGGCAAAATTATTTCTCTCTCTTCCCACCCGTGAGCTTAAGAGCAGGACAGCTCCGATATAGGCTCCACAACCACTATCAGCGGCTAATCCAGTACCTCCTGCCAGGCCGGTTGCTGACTTAAAAATATCATCATTCCTAATCCCCAGGGCATCTTGGAGCGCGGCAATCACACATTGACTGCATCCTCTGTAAGTTTTCTCATATTCCTTGCCCAACTTGTACGCCTTTTCTGCTACCTCTACGATATTTGGTTTTTTCATGAGTTTACTCCTGCCTTTTCTGAACTGACTTAAAGAGAACTCTGAAAAACTACCATACGCTCTCAAGAGCCCAGCAGCGTCACTAATCTCCCCGTGATTTCAATACATACGGTTCAAACACTAACACGTAGGAAGGTTCTATGCTTTTCGGACAATGTTCCACCCCCTTGGGGATGACCACCATTTCTCCTTCATGTAAAACAATATCCACCTGGTCTTTTAATTGCATGGCGATCTTTCCCTTATAAACATAAAACAGTTCGTCTTCGTTTGTGTGTTTGTGCCAATGATATTCGCCTTTCACTAAGCTCATTCGAACAACCTGGTCGTTGACCCGGGCCACCTCCATAGGAGACCAGGGTTGATCAATCTCCTTGATCTTGTCCTCCAAACCAATCGTTGAAATCATTTCAATCCTCCTGTGGTTTGACCGGCGCATGGCCCGTAAGCCCCGCCCTTTGAGGCGAGGAGCTTCAAATTATAAGCCTCGGCGCCCAAACGGCAGTATAGCCCCCTATGTTAAGCCTGAGAAGGTGTGAAAAAATCGATTCTCACGGAGGGCCACCGGGGATATTGACCGGCAAGTGCCCCGCAAGCCCCGCCCTGTGGGCGGGGTCAAGGGGGACAATAAAAATGAAATTTCTTCTCCGGGAAGCCCCGGCCTGTGGCCGGGGAGCTTCACAAAGTTTTAGAGCGGTACCTTTTTACCGGTAACTGCTAACGATGAAAAACTTGAATCATTCTCGATCACATACAGAGCCCTCTGACCTATGCCTGTCAAAGGCCGCGATTCTAAAACTTTGGAGATATCTCCGCTTGGCCGGCTCTCCTAATTTTTTCACACCTTCTGAGGGTTTAGCAGCGTGGCTTAAATTTTGGCAAACTGAATTCCTCTGTAATATCCTCCCAGGTCACCTCCACGAGCATCTCGCATTTTACCTCGCCGCCCCCGCACCCCGAGATATTGGTGAGGAGGCGAGGTCCCTCCTCCAGTTCCACGTCCGCCACCACATAGGGAAGGTCGTTCTCAAACCCGGGATGATAGGCCACATGATACACAGCAAAGCTGTAAACCCTGCCTTTTCCTTCCGCGACAATCCATTTCGTATCCTTTGAATAGCACATGGGGCAGATGATGGAGGGCGGCCAGCGGACATGGCCGCAGGCTTTGCACTTCTGGAATCTTAATTCGTGCGCTTTGCAGCCAGACCAAAACTCCTTGCTGTCGCCGTTCATGTTGGGAAGCGGTTTATTGTATTCAACCATTCATGACCTCCTTAAGACGATGCAACTATGAGTTTGAAGTATCCCGCCATTGTCGCTGCACAAGATGATCTCGGGCGACTTGGTATTTGTAACTGGGCCCAGTTGTCTGTTTCCACAGCGGCCCATGAGCTGCATGGCTGCCTCTGATAGAGGCGTGAGACCCATGTAATAACCGTCAGAGAGCTGCCCGCCAGAGGTATTGACGGGCATCCTTCCGCCAGGCTCAAGGGTGCCGTTTTTGAGCCAATCCTCTCCCTCACCTGCTCCGAAGAAACCGTACTCCTGTAAAGTAATCTCCACGGTATAGGTAAAACAGTCGTAGATCTCGCAGGCATCGATATCCTTCGGGGTAATATCCGCCATCCTTAAGGCCATCTCTCCAGCTTTCTTGGCTCCCGTCGGCCCGGCAAGGTGAGTTGCCTGATGGACGTCATAGGAAGGGTTGTGCTGCCCCATTCCCATAATGAGAACAAGGGGGTGTCTCAGATCGCGCGCCCTTTCGGCGGAAGTGATGATCATAGCCCTTCCGCCGTCTGTCATCAGGCAGGTGTCAAAAAGGCGAAATGGTTCTACGATCCACCTGGCATTGTAGTAATCCTCAAAGGTCATTGGGCGGTCATACAGGGTGGCGGCAGGGTTCAGGTTAGCCCATTTCCTCTGTCCGACAGCGATCTGTTTCCAAGTCTCTGGGCCCGTGCGGAAGGTATGCATGGCTCTCCGTGCCGCAAGGGCATAGCCAGCGACAGCTCCGAAGTGGCCGAATACCGCATCATCTGCGTTCCCCTCCAAAAGCATGCGCCTCATGCTATCGCTCGAAAAGGCATTATGACCATAGGACAAAACCACATAGTTGCAAAGACCTGCCTCAAGCACGCCAACTGCGTGCTGGATGTGGCTCCTGGATCAATTGGCATCCTGGCTCAGATAGGTGGGAGAAAGCCCGAGATGCTGGGCCACCAGATAAGGGGTCACCGGACCCTCGTTTGAGGCAGGTGGAAAAACGCGATAACAGATAAGTCCGTCAATATCTTCTCTTCGGAGGCCTGCATCTGCGATGGCATTTACACACGCTTCAAGGTGAAAGCTTAGTGCAGTTCGACCGGGTATGCGACCCTGAGGCGTGTATCCTATTCCGACGATGGCATACTTCTCCTTTAAACCCATTGAATCTACCCTCCCTGTAATCAGTCTCATTACCTAAGAAACACGTATTATGCGTGTTGATGTTTAACGGTGAGTTCAATTGTGCCAGCTTTTTCCATTACTATAGGAACATAAACGAAGGTCGAACAGCTATCCTTAAATGTTTCAAATTGAACCTCCTTGCCGCGGACAGTGATGCCTTTGATGTTATTCTGTCTCATACGCAAGCAAAGAGCAAATTCCATAGGAAGATTCCACCCAAAATATCGCACCCTTGCGATCGTAGTTTCGTGATCGACCATCTCACGTTGCGGAAGATTGAAGTTCTTCCTCTCATTCCAAATTCTGATTCGTGAGGCACGGCATTCACGCACATTTTTACCTAAAGGTCTGATAGAAATCCTAAAATCGCCATGGAGAATATTGACGGGGTAACCTTTGTCTTTCTCCCAGGGCAAGCGGGTGCACCCTATTTTCAAAAGAGCTGAACAAGGCGCCAGACCGCTTAAAGCGATATCGTCAGCCCGGGATAAGGTGTAATGATTGGTCTCCATGCCATAGACTAATGTATGCCATTTCAGGTAAGCGGGCCCACAAGTATAGTTCGTATATTGATCTTCTTCAGGCGTATGGTAGTTATCATAGGAATCCTGCATATGAAGCAGGTACACTTTCTCCTTCAGGTATGTCCAGGGCATATTCCCTATTTTTGTGTCACCGAAATAATACATCGCCAGGTCCTCGAGCGTATGGACTTCATAAGGCCAACCTTCAGACTCTGCAGCCTTCTGCATTTCTCGTGCGACATATTGATGAATCTGTTCATCCATGGCCCACCGGGTTGTATTGGCGGGGATGATGACCTCCATATCCCCTCGGTCATATTTTGAGCCTGCTGTTTTACCGAGGCTGTGGAAATCGATCATCATATCAGGTGAAAATTCCTTGAAAAGTCCTCCCAATACGAGGCGTTCGGTCTTCGTAAGACTCGTCATTGAAGATCGAAACTCGTTAGAAACAAACCCTTCCGGATTCACTACGGGAACAACAATGACCACTTGTGTCTTTCTTATTTCCTCTGCGTCGCTGCTGCACAGGTAACGAATGATCTCAGGTCCCACAACACGGGTTCCCAACTCCTGGCCGTGCCTCCCTAATGTAATCACGGCAACCTGCTTATCATCATCGGGTAGGGCCTCATTCGTTATAAAGATTGCCGGGATGTCCCAATGGTCGGGAGACCTACCAATAATTTCTTTACGAGCTACAGCCTTATTCTTTCCCACCCAATCATCCAACCACTGATAGATTTCCTTCAGGCCTTCTTCCCCCATCGGGATATGGTCGAACACTGCCATTTCTATCCTCCTTAGTTCTTGGCCCGTATTGTCAAAAGTTATCTCCCCTCTCCCCTTGGGGGAGAGGGTCAGGGTGAGGGGTAAGAAGGACATCTCGGATAGTCTCCAAAACACGTTCTAAGTTATTGAATACCTGGTTGTCCCAGAATCGGAGCACCTTATACCCTTCAGCCCGGAGCCATTCATCACGTATCTTGTCGCCTGGATCGAGTGCGTGCTGCCTGCCATCCAGTTCTACAACCACTTTCTTTTCCAGATTCACAAAATCCACAACATACCTGCCAACTGCTTGTTGACGACGAAACTTGAAACCTTCTATCTGTCTGTCTCTGAGATGCCTCCATAAATGCCGCTCTGTATCTGTAGAGTGTTTTCTGAGTCTTCTTGCTATGCCCGTCAGGCCTTTCACCCCCACCCTTTTTCCTCCCCCCTCAAGGGGGAGGGTTTCCCTTGTCTTTCCGTATGTTCCAGAACGGTTTTTCATAGAACCTTTGACAATATCTCTTGGCCTTCCTCACCACGATCTCATTTCCCTTACTACAAGGGCTAGTATTTTCCTACAAAGGCGTTTACCCTTTCATGAGCATCTTCCGTGAGGCAATCGAGCCATGATTTTCAAGTCATTTGAGTATGGTCGTGTTGCTGCGTAATGACGGTATCTACAGTCTCAAATCTGTTAACTTTTACCGATCCTTTTTACAATTTCATTTGCCGCGATCATCCCGCTGATGGAAGCCTGCATCAATCCTCTCGTAATCCCTGCGCCATCACCGATCAGGAAGAGGTTCTGTATGTCAGTCTCTAATGTCGGTGAAAGTTTCAATCGATTGGTATAGAATTTTACCTCTACGCCGTAAAGCAGAGTGTGTCTCGAATAGATACCCGGCGTTATTCGATCCAAGCCCTCCAGCATCTCGATGATGCTTTTCAAATGTCGGTAGGGCAAAACAAAGCTGAGGTCGCCCGGAGTGGCCGAAGAAAGCGTAGGTTGGGTAATACAACGGTTGATGCGATCAGGCGTGGAGCGTCTTCCATCAAGCAGATCTCCCAATCGCTGAATGATCACCCCGTTTCCGAGGAGATTGGCGAGCCTTGCGATATACTTTCCGTAACCAATGGGGTCACGGAAGGGCTCGGTAAAGGTATTGGAGACAAGGATGGCAAAATTGGTATTCTCTGTTTTTCTTTCAGCATAACTATGTCCATTTACAGTAACAATCTCATCAATCGTTTCTGTGACCACTTCTCCAAAGGGATTCATACAGAAAGTTCTGACCTTATCATCGAACGTCTTCGAATAATAGATCAATTTTGCTTCATAAGCGATGTCTGTAAGCTTCTGGAGAATGGAGGCAGGTGCCTCCACGCGGACTCCAATATCCACAGGACTTGGAATGGAAGAGATCCCAAGGCGTTGAACTTCGTTTTTGATCCATTCCGCCCCTACACGGCCAGGGCCACAGATCACATATTGGGCTTCAACTCGACTTCCATTATGAAGGACAACGCCCGTTACTTTACCTCCATCTACAAGGATCTCTCTCACAGGAGTTTCAAAGAAAATATCCACTTTATCTCTGATAGCATCTCGAATTCTCTTGAGCAGAGGCACACAATTCTCTGTTCCCAGATGTCTGATCTCCATGGGAATGAATTCCAATCCTGCTTGTTTTGCCTCTTGGTAAAGTGCTTCAGTTTTGTCCGAGGACTGACCAAGGATCTCTTTGGGAGCGCCGAATGAGAGATAGATTTGGTCCGCCTTTGTGAGAAGACTCTCCAATTCAGAGGGAGGAACCAATTCGCTTAGGAATCCGCCCACCTTCGTTGAGAGGGTAAGCTTCCCATCACTGAAGGCCCCGGCTCCTCCCCAGCCGCAGAGGACCTCCATCCCTCGCCCTCTTTTTCTCTCATCAATATCCTTTCCCTTTTCGAAAATAGCGATGTTCCCCACACCTGCCCTCGTTAAAGTAAGAGCAGCAAAGATAGCTGATGGGCCAGCTCCTACAATGACAACCTGATATCTTTTTTCCATATCTACCTTTTCTCAATTCTCGTAAATGGAGATACCGAATCCTCTTGAACAGCCTATTTGCCTTTCCACTTGGGTTGCCGTTTTTCAATAAAAGCATTAATTCCCTCAAGGGCATCCTCCGTAGTGCATAACCTTGTCATAATTTCGCTGTTGAGGGTAAACCTTTGACGAAAAGGCATATCAATCATCTGATAATAGAAGTTTTTTCCCATCCGGAGGGCCACCGGGCTTTTGGAGATCAGTTTTCGGGCAAAAGCAAGAGTTTCTTCCTCCAACTTTTCCACGGGCACCACCTTATTCACTAATCCCAGTCGTTCCGCTTCCTTGGCATCGATCATATCTCCGCTCAAAAGCATTTCCAAAATTTTTTTCTTGCCAAGACCATAACTCATGGGGATGATTGGTCCGGTGCATAGCAAACCAACATTGATCGCCGTGGTCCCGATTTGAGTCCCTTCGGCCACAATGGCAAAATCAGCAGCCGCCAAAAGCCCAGCTCCGTTAGCAACCGCATAACCATGAGCCATAGCAATCACCGGTTTCTCCATGGAAGCAATCGTGAGATGCATCTGGTCCATCAGGGTAAGCCATCGATGGTACTCGGAAGGCGTCTTTCCATGAAACTCACTCACATCGATCCCCGTTGAAAAGACTTTACCCGCTCCCTTGATGATGATAACTCGAACCTTATCATCCATTTCTAACTGATGTAAGGCAACATTTAACTCCTCAGCCATTTGCGTATTAAATGTGTTGAACTTTTGCGGACGGTTAAGTGTAATGATACCTACCTGCTCTTTCTTTTCGAGAAGAATCGTTTCAAAAGCCATCACAACTCCTCCTTTCCATAAATTGAATCTATCCTTTCCCAAAGGGGCATACGGGGAAATGACATGGATCGCAATTTCTGCAGAAGCCTCCGTGGCCGAGAAGGCTAATTTCTTTTCTGGTGAGCACTTGGCCGGCCAGAATTCTTGGAAAGACGATATCAAACAAAGTGGCGCTGTGGTAAAAGACACAGGCTGGAAGGCCCAGCACCAGCTTTTCACCCAGCATCCCGTAGAGGAACATGGCTCCGGGGAGTACGGGTGTCCCATAGAATATGATTCTCGTTCCAGCCTTCTTAACCCCTGCTCGGGTCACATCATCGGGATCAACAGAGAGTCCTCCCGTGACGAGAATGAGGTCAACGTTGTCATTCTGAAGTTGGATTAAAGCTTGAGCAATTCGCTGAATGTCATCGGGTACGACCACTTTCTTTACCACGCGAGAGCCAAGATCAACAATTTTTTTTCCCACTTTATCATCAAATCGGTCTTCAGTTCTTCCTTTAGAGAATTCGCTTCCGGTTACCATCACACCGACATCCAACATCCGATAAGGAAGGATTTCAAGGACTGGTCCTTCCTTCTTACACCAGTTCTCGACTTTTTCAATTTCTCTTTCCGGAGAAGTGAGAGAAATAATCCGGGTCGCCCCTACAGCCATCCCTGGTTTACAAGGAGTATATCGGTGAAGCGTTGAAAGAATGATATTCCTTGAAAGATTGATGCGTTGAAGAAGAGGGAGGTTGATCTTTACGAGCCCGTTTATCTTTGAGTGGAATGTTACCTTGCCCTCCGAAGGTCCGGTTAAGTTAATATTTTCACCCGAAAATGCTTTGCCCAGTCGGAGTGCTGCATCATCCTCATGGATCACGCCAGGTTTCAGATCCATTACATAAACATGCTCCTTCCCAATTTTTAAAAACTCAGGAATATCTTCTTCCCGTATCAGGTGCCCTCGTTTGAAGCGGGGCCCCTTATATTCACCGGGGAGGACTTGAGTGACGTCGTGACCGAGCACCGTCCCAAGGGCATCTTCTATTTTGATCTTCCTCACCGTCGTCTCCTCACCTTCCAGATTAAATATCTGTTCCAACGAAATCGGTTAGGTCTTTTTCTCTTAAGAGGCTCCTTTTCCATATTTTGATGGAAGGAATGATATAGGGCAAAAGCCTCATCGAATAATAAGGAGGAAGTGAAGGCAATCCCATAAGATCTCCAAAGACGATCAGCATAAAAAGGTGGTCTAAGTTACCTCTCTCTTTTTTTAGTTCAATATCCATCTCATGAACTGTCATTCCGTACAGGATCTCTCTCAAAACCTTTGGGAGGCGTTTCGATCTCCTCAACAAATGGGTAAACCAATTTCCTAATTTTCGTCTTTCAGCGTCATACACTGACATTTTGATCTCAACCATTTGAAGACATTCCTTCTTCTGGTTTTCTCGCTTTCGGCAAGACAACAGTAAATACCGACCCTTTTCCTAACTCGCTTTCTACGAAAACTTTTCCCCCATGCCCGTCTACAATCGCTTTCACCACAGTCAAACCCAGACCGTACCCCTTTCTCCTCTTTTCGCCATACCCCTGGTAAAACGGATCAAAAATATAAGGGAGGTCCTTTGAATCTATACCGATTCCTCTGTCTGCAATCTTGACGGCAATATAACGGTCAGTTTCTTGTGCAGTAAGTGTGATGAGGCCTTTTTCTTTTGAATACTTCAATGCATTATCCAGAAGATTCGAAAACACTCTCTGGAGATATTTCGCATCGGCTTCAATGACCGGTAACGTCTCTGCATTTTGAAGCTCAAATTGAATCCCCTTTTGAGAACATTTGGTCTGATAAGTCTCATAAAGCTTCAGGAGCTCTTTATCCAATGAGGTGGGAGTAAAGTTGAAGTTCAATCTAGCGGTCTGCAACCGAGAATACTCCAAAAAACTATCGATTAAGAATCCCAGTTTAGCTGCTTCCTTCTTTATAATTTTTAAGTATTTTATTCGCTTTTCTTCTTCCATCTCTTCAACATTTTTTAGGAGGCGATGGACGAACCCCTGTATACTGATCAGTGGCGATTTCATATCATGGGCAAACATAGAGATAAGATTGGCCTTTTCACGCTCCAGCGCTTTTGAATGAGAAATATCTACAAACGCTTCTAGACCGCCGATAAGCGTCCCATCATCATTCAATAATCCGGCAGCATGTTGCCTGATGGGGACAATTTGCCCAAATTTGTTATAAATCCTGCTCTCAGTCCGTACAACAGGCTCTCGGTGGTTGAGTACCGTTCTGAGGGGACAGCTGATCTTACACAATTCTCCGTTTAGGATTTCGCTGCAGTGTTTGCCCATGGTCTCCTCTTTTGAATAACCGGTGACTTCTTCAGCAGCTGAATTAAAACCGGTTATCCTCAATTTAGGATCGACGGTCATCACGGCTACAGGCAAACTTTCCATGGCAAATTTATAGAAGGTCAGATCATGGACATCTCTGCTATTCCTTATCGACTTGCTTTTGATATTAGCCATTTTTATCACCTCCTTCCCGGTGAACGGTTCATTCAAGCCAACCCTAAAAACTCATTCAGAGAATAATTCCAAAAAAGAGACGGGTGGCAAGAACCAAGACGATGGCCACAGATAAAGTAAAAAAAATGGCCATAAGAGCCCCCTTCTTACCGATCTCTTTCCAGAGGGCTGCAATCGTAGCCAAACAGGGAATGTAAAAAGTGACAAAAATCGTGAAAACCATGATTTGAGTTTTTGTCATCACCGTAAGAACCTGAGTGGTTCCTAACGCCTGGGTCAGCATGATCAGGGAGAGTTCTTTTCTTAAAAGACCAAAGATGAGTGTTGTCCCAACAGCATCAGGCAGGCCAAGAAGAGTTGTCAAAGGGGATAAGAACCTATTGACATACCCTTCCATTCCGAAATACTCCATCAATCCCAGAAATGCACTTCCAATAATGAGAAGGGGCCATGCGATTACAACAAATTCTCTTATTCGATACCAGGATTTCTTAAATGTG
>Ga0335070_10009729_pt1 | contig 11246 bp, 10 predicted proteins | sample Lox_Sample_13_FD_206722 | JGI IMG/M metagenome (GOLD analysis project Ga0335070, IMG submission 206722) | Soil microbial communities from Loxahatchee National Wildlife Refuge, Florida, United States - Lox_Sample_1.3 | ecosystem: Environmental > Terrestrial > Soil > Wetlands | place: USA... | reverse complement strand
ACAATCACGTATGCGCCTGTTTGTCGCATTAGACATTCCCGACGAGATCCGCCACCGGATCCGCACTTTCATCGCCGGCGTCCGCGGCTTTGCCCCCGACGTCCGTTGGGTCGCCCCGGACTCGCTGCACCTGACCCTCAAGTTCATCGGCGAGCAGCCCGATGACAAGCTCGGCGCCATCAAAGATGCACTCACGACGGTCGCAGCCCAGGGGGTGGACGTCAGATTCCGTGGCACCGGCTTCTTCCCCACCGCCAAGTCCGCCCGTGTTTTCTGGATCGGCATCGAAGCCGACACGCGCCTGGCCGATCTGGCGGCAGGTATCGACCAAGCTCTGGAACCCCTGGGCATCGAACGCGAGCCGCGTGCCTTCTCGCCCCATCTCACGCTCGCGCGTTCCGGTTCCGGCCGCCCGCAACGCGGCCGCGGCGACCGCCCCAATCGCCTCTTCGCCGTCCTGCAGGACCGATTGGCGCAAATGCCCCCGCCCGACTTCGGTACAATGACCGCTCGCGAGTTCTTCCTGTACTTGAGCGAGCTGTCGCCCAAAGGCGCACAGTACACCAAGCTGGATCGGTTTGCATTGCCGTAGAGACGCCCGTCAGGACGTCTCCTGAGACAGCCTGATCGCTGTTTCTACTGAAAAGATTGCTGACTATCTACATCATCGTCGCCGCTGTCGCCTATCTGCTGGGCTCCATCCCTTTTGGCTACATCCTCGTCCGCATCTTTCGCGGCGAGGACGTCCGCGCCATCGGCAGCGGCAACATCGGCGCCACCAACGTCGCCCGCAAATCGCCGTTACTGGGATTTGCAACGTTGTTCCTCGATGCTGCCAAAGGCTTCTTAGCCGTTCAGGTTGCGCTGTATCTCATTCCCGGATCGTTCACCTTCTTCGCCTCGAATGTGTCTAGGCCGTCATGGGTGAAGCCGAACTCTTTCCCTCAACAGTGGTACCTCGCCCTTGCGATTGCAGCCTTATTCGCCATTCTCGGGCACATCTTCCCCGTCTGGCTGCGGTTCAATGGCGGCAAGGGAGTCGCCACCGGGGTTGGATCGTTCCTGGCTTTGGCTCCAAAAGCTGTCCTGATCGCTCTGGTGATCTTCGCGGCGGTCGTGATCGTGTTCCGCTATGTGTCGCTCGGCTCCATCCTCGCGGCTGCCGCATTCCCTGTCTTCGCGTGGCTCCTTAATGGCGAAAAGAATTCTCCCGGTGTGCTGGCTGCCATGATCGCCGCCTCGGCCCTCATCATCCTCAAGCACCACGCCAATATCCGCCGCCTCCTCGCCGGCACCGAGCACCGTTTCGAGCTCAAGAGGACGCGCGCATGAACATCGCCGTCATCGGTGCCGGCGCCTGGGGCACCGCCCTCTGCATCGCTCTCGGCCGCAAAGGCGGCCACCGCATCCGCCTCTGGGCGTACGAAAAAGAGGTGTGCGAGTCGGTCAACTCCCGCCACGTGAACGACCTGTTCCTCGCCGGCCAGAAGATCCCCGACGCCGTCACCGCCTCCAACGACTTCGCCCACGTCCTCGACGGCGCCCACATCGTGGTCAGCGTGATGCCCTCGCACCACACCCGCCGCCTCTTCCGGCAGATGAAGCCGCACCTGCGCCCGGAGATGCTCTTCGTCAGCGCCACCAAAGGCATCGAGAACGATTCCCTGCTGCGCATGACCGAGGTGATCGGCGCGGTGCTGGCCGATAAGTTCCACCCGCGCCTGGGCGCGATGAGCGGTCCGTCGTTTGCCAAAGAAGTCGCCAAGGGCGATCCCACCGCCATCGCCATCGCTTCCACCGATGCCGAACTCGGCTGCCTGGTGCAGAAGGAGTTCAGCGATCCCACCTTCCGGGTCTATACCAACGATGATGTCGTAGGGGTCGAGATGGGCGGCGCGCTCAAGAACGTCATCGCCATCGCCGCCGGCGTCTGCGACGGCATGGGCCTCGGCCACAACACCATCGCCGCCCTCATCACCCGCGGCCTGGCCGAGATCACCCGCCTCACCGTGGCCTGCGGCGGCAAGCCCCTGACCATGGCCGGACTAGCCGGCATGGGCGACCTGGTCCTGACCTGCACCGGCGGTCTCTCCCGCAACCGCACTGTCGGCGTCGAACTGGGCAAGGGCCGCCGCCTCGACGACATCATCGCCGGCATGCATGGAATGGTTGCCGAGGGCGTCCTGACCACCAACGCCGCCGTCGGCCTCGCCGCACGCATGAACGTCGAAATGCCCATCAGCCAGCAGATGCATGCCATCCTGCATCAGGGCAAGCCCGCCCGCGACGCCATCCGCGAGCTCATGACCCGCCCCGCCACCGCCGAGCTCAATTTCCTCACCTCCGCCTAGTTCCCTCTTCGTGTCCTTCGTGCCGGCCTCAGTGTCCTTCGTGTTGAAGACTTTGTTCTTCATTCCCATAATGGTCTTCCGACCCGGCAAAGAGTTGCGCCCCTCTCCTCCGCGCCGCATCTCTTCCCCAAGTTCATCCCTGACCGGTCAATACTTTAGTAACCGCCGCAGCGGAGAATTTTGGCCGGCCGCCCCGCCATTCGCGGTACAATCCGCAGCAATTCACTGGCACCGATGCCCAAGCGCATACCGATCCTTCACCTGATCCTGGCCGTGCTGGTCCTTGTCAGCGTGGTCCCGCTGTACTTCTACGCCGACAAAGTCGTCGCCACCAACCGCGAGCGGCTGAAGACCAACGAGCAGCTGTCGCAGAACACCGTGACCCGCTCCATGAGCGACCAGATCGATCTGCGCCAGAAGGCCCGGCGGGCCATGCTCGATAATTTCTCCTCGGCGGTGCAGATCGCCAGCGGCGGCAACATCACCGGCGACCACGTCGCGGCCCCGGAACTGCGGGCCCTCTTGGAGCGCTTCGTCTCCTCCAGCACCGACATCGCTTACGCCACCCTGCTGAACGAGGGTGCCAAGGGTATCTCCGCCGGCCGCATGGTCCCCGACGTCTTCATACAGCGCGACCTCGAGCGCGCCTTCACCGCCGCCCGCGATGGCCGCGACTATACCGGCCAGCCCCTGACGGTGGGCAGCGGCAAGGACGCCCGCACCGTCGTGCTGGTCAGCGCGCCCCTGATGGCCGACACCCGCTTCATCGGCATGATCGGCGCCGTGGTCGACCTGGAGTTCATCGTCAAGCGCCTGCGCGAAGCCCACCAGGGACGCCTGGTCGCCGCCGCCGACCCCTCCTACGCCACCGGCCAGGACATGACCAAGTTCGAGATCGTCAAGAACTTCGCCGAGCAGGGCGTCAAGGTGCAGCTCGCGCAGACCAGCGAATTCGACGTGAAGGACGGCAAGGAGAGCGTCCCCATGCTCGGCACCTACAGCCCCGTCCAGACCCTGGGCTGGGCCGTGGTGGCGCAGAAGAAGCAGAAGGACGCCTATCAGGGCGTCTTCGAGATGGAGCGCAGCGCCCGCCTCTGGGCCTTCTTCGCGGTGTTGATGAGCATCGTCGTCTCCGTGCTGGCGGCGCGCTCCATCACTCGCCCGCTCGATATCCTCACCGAATCCAGCCAGGCCATCGCCAAGGGCGATTTCAGCAAGCGCGTGCAGCTCAAGAGCCGCACCGAGTTCGGTGAGCTCGCCGACACTTTCAACTCCATGTCCTCGGACCTGGAGCGCTTCGTGCAGGACCTCAAGCGCGCCGCCGAGGAGAACCGCGAGCTGTTCATGGGCTCCATCCAGATGCTCGCGGGCGCGGTCGACGAAAAGGACCCCTACACCCGCGGCCACTCCGACCGCGTCACCAAGTATTCCGTCCTGCTGGCCAAGGAGCTCGGCCTGGAGCCGCACGAGGTGGAGAAGATCCAGATCTCGGCCCAACTGCACGACGTGGGGAAGATCGGCATCGAGGACCGCATCCTCAAGAAGCCGGGCGCCCTCACTCCTGACGAATTCGAGATCATGAAGACCCACACCACCAAGGGCGCTACCATCCTGCGTCCGGTCACCATGCTGAAGGACATGATCCCCGGCATCGAGCTGCACCACGAATCGCTCGACGGCCGCGGCTACCCCTACGGCCTGAAGGGCGACCAGATCCCGCTGGTGGCCCGTATCATCACCGTCGCCGACACCTTCGATGCCATGACCACCAACCGTCCTTACCAGGCCGCGATGGACCCCGAATACGTGGTGCGCATCATCAACTCGCTGGCCAACACCAAGTTCGATCCCAAGGTCGTGTCTGCCTTGACCGCCGTCTTCGAACGCGGCGACCTCAAGATCCGCCGCGCTGCCGCCGTCCAGCCCGAGGCGGTCCCCGCCGGCGCCGCTGCCGGCGGTGCCGCTCCCCAGCCGGTCTCCGTCGCCAAGTCCTAGGCGATTGGGAAATTGGGTAATCGGGTAATTGAGATTGCAAGTTACCCAATGTTTCCTCGTGTGCCTTTGTGCTCCTTCGTGTCCTTTGTGTTGAGGTTTTGGTTTTCAATTACCCAATTACCCAATTCCCCAATTACCCAATCTCTCCGCGGTGAATCCGTATAATTGATTGTTTCCTCCGGCACGCCGGACGCATTCATGCCTATCCAGACGCTTTTTGGAAGCATCGAGCAGGAACCCACTTTCTTCGACCGCATGAAGCAGGCGGTCACGAAGACCCGCGAGAGCCTCGCCGAGCGCATCGACGACATCGTCTCCATCGGCAAGGAGATCGACCGCGCCACCCTCGACGACCTCGAAGCCACCCTCATCGCCGCCGACCTCGGCGCCGCCACCACCCACGAGATCCTCGAAAAGCTGCGCGATAAGGCCGACCGCAGGCAGATCAAGGACGTGAACGAGCTCAAGCGCCTGCTCAAAGAGGAGATCTCCGGTATTCTGACCGCCGCCGAGAAGCCGGCCAAAGCCGTGGAACCCCCCGAGGTTATTCTGGTGGTCGGGGTGAACGGCACCGGCAAGACCACCACCATCGGCAAGCTCGCGCAGACGCTGAAGAACCAGAACAAGTCGGTGCTGCTGTGCGCCGCCGACACCTTCCGCGCCGCCGCCATCGAGCAGCTGGAGGTCTGGGGACAGCGCACCGGGACCGAGGTCATCAAGACCAAGCCCGGCGGCGATCCCGCCGCCGTCCTCTACGATGCCGTGCAGGCCGCCAAGTCCCGCAAGGCCGACTATGTGATCGTGGACACAGCCGGCCGCCTCCATACCAAGTCAAACTTGATGGCCGAGCTGGACAAGATGCGCCGCTCGGCTTCGAAGCTGGTGCCCAGTGCGCCCCACGAGACCCTGCTGGTGATGGACGCCACCACCGGGCAGAACGGCCTGCAGCAGGCCCGCCTGTTCACCCAGTCGGCGGGTGTCACCGGCATCGTGCTGACCAAGCTCGACGGCACCGCCAAGGGCGGCGTGGTGGTGGCCATCTCCCGTGAGCTCGGCCTGCCGGTGCGCTACGTCGGCGTCGGGGAGAAAGCCACCGACCTGCTGCCGTTCAAGGCCCACGACTTTGTGGAATCCTTATTTGCATAACGGAACAAGGCGACTCACTTCACGAGATTTCGATTTGGACTGGGTACTGAGTGCCGAGTACTGAGTGCTTCTTGATATGAGAACTCATCCCGCTGACATCCCGTTCATGCAACAGGCGCTCGACCTCGCCTACCGGGGCATCGGGCTCACTTCGCCCAACCCCGCCGTCGGCGCCGTCGTCGTGGACTCCGCCGACAAGATCGTCGGTCGCGGCAGCCACACCTACAACGGCGTCAAGCATGCTGAGGTCCTCGCCCTTGAAGAGGCCGGAGCGAAAGCCAAAGGCGGGACTCTTTATCTGACTTTGGAGCCCTGTTCGCACCAGGGCCGCACCGGTCCCTGCGTGGACGCCGTCATCGCCGCCGGCATCGCGCGCGTGGTCGCCGCCACCCACGATCCCAACCCGCGAGTCGCAGGCAAGGGCTTCGCTCGCCTTCGGGCCGCCGGCATCAAGGTCACCCAAGGCATTCTCGAACCCCAGGCCACCCGGCTGAACGAATGGTTTGCCAAGTGGATCAAGACCAGGCTGCCACTGGTCACCCTTAAGGCCGGCATGACCCTGGACGGCAAGATCGCTCCCCCTCCGGGCGAAAGCGACAGTCCCTCCGCGCTCGGCTCGGGTGGCGCGACCGGAGGCTGGATCACCAGCGAACAGGCCCGCGCCCACGTGCAGCTGCTGCGTCATGCCAGCGACGCCATCATGGTGGGCGTCGGCACCATCGTGGCCGACGACCCGTTGCTCACCGACCGCACCGGGGAACCGCGCCGCCGGCCTCTGCTGCGCGTCATCGTCGATTCCAGGCTGCGGCTGCCCCCGGGCTCGCGCATCGCCAAGACGGTGAAAGACGACGTCCTGGTCTTCTGCTCCTTTGCCGAAGAGAAGAAGCGGAAGGCGCTGGAGGCGCGCGGCATCCGCGTCGAACAGGTTGCGCTGGGACCGGGCGACGATGGCCGCCCCGACCTGGCGCGCATCGTCAAGGCTCTCGGCGCGATGGAGATCACTTCCCTGCTCATCGAAGGCGGCGCCCTGGTCAACTGGGCGGCATTGGCCGCCGGCATCGTGGACAAGGTCTTTCTGTACTACGCACCCAAGATCCTCGCCGGGACCGGCTCGGTGCCCTTCGCCGGCGGCGCCGGCTTCCGCCATCTCAGCGAGGCTGCCTACGTCAAGAACATCACCCTGCATCGCTTCGGCGAAGATTTCGCCGTCGAGGGTTACTTGCGAGATCCATACGAGATGTCCATTTGAATCGACTCCTGACTCCCGACTCCTGACTACTTTTTTCGGAGAATTGTTATGTTCACCGGTCTCATCGAAGAAGTCGGCAAAGTTCTCAGCGCCACCTCTGGCAACGGCACCACTCGCCTGGTGGTCTCCTCGAACAACCTTGTCCGCGAGATGAAGAAGGGCGACAGTATCGCCGTGAGTGGCGTCTGCCTGACCGCGGTGGAGCTCAAGCCCGACCGCCTCGGCTTTGATCTGGCCACCGAGACCCTGGCCCGCACCTCGCTCGGCCACCTGAAGCCCGGCTCCGAGGTCAATCTCGAGCTGCCCATGAAAGCCGGCGGCCGCATGGGCGGACACATCGTCCAGGGACACGTGGACGGCGTGGGCAAGTTCCTCGGCCTGGAGCGTATCCCGGGCAAGGAGGATTTCTGGCTCTACGTGGAGATTCCCGCTGATCTGGTGAAATACGTCGTCTTCAAAGGCTCCATCTCCATCGAAGGCATCAGCCTGACCGTCGCCCAGATCGAGGGGACGAAGGTGACCGTCGCCATCATTCCTCACACCTTCGAGGCCACCAACCTCAAGTCGCTCCAGGCGGGTGATCCGGTCAATATCGAGGCCGACATCATCGCCAAGTACGCCGAGAAGATGCTGAAGGGCGAGGCCCCGCGCGAGATCAACGTGGAGAAACTGGTCAGCGAAGGTTTCTAGCGGGCTCTGTTCCGAATACCACGACGAACAGCGTCGCCGCCCTGATTAGCGGCCCGGTGGGCTCGGGGGCGGCTGCGAGAAGCTGGACTGCTGCCCGGGCAGCACCAGCTCGTCGAGTTCCAGGAACTGCCGGAGCACGGGATGGTCGCTGCGCTCCATCTCCCGGTAGGGTCCGAAGAAGATGGCTTTGCCTTCGTGCAGGAAGACGAGCCGGTCGGCCAGCTTCTCCGCCAGCCGCATGTCGTGCGTGACCACGATCGAGGTCAGCTTCAACTGGAACTTTAACTTCTTGATCAGATCTCCTAGAAGCTGCGCCATCAGCGGGTCCACCATCGTGGTGGGCTCATCGTACAGGATGCACTCCGGCTGGGCCGCCAGGGCGCGCGCGATGGCCACCGAGCGCTTCATCCCGGTCGAGAGCTCGGAGGGCAACTGGTCGCGGAACTGCTTCACTCCCACCATCTCCAGCAGCCCGTCCACCACCTGGTACACCTGCACCTCGTCCAGGTCGCGCCGCTCGCGCAGCGGGAAGGCCACGTTCTCCCCCACGGTCAGCGAGTCGAACAGGGCCCCGTTCTGGAAGACCATGGTGACCTTCTTGCGGATGCGCTCCATCTCCTTCTCGCTGTACCCGGCGACGTCCTCCCCGGCCACCACCACGCGCCCCGAGTCGGCTTTCAGGAAGCCCATGATGATGTGCAGCGACACCGACTTGCCCACCCCCGAGCGCCCCAGGATGCACAGGGTCTCGCCCGGCGTCACCTGGAAGCCCACGTGGTCCAGCACCACGTGCTTGCCGAACGCCTTGGAGACGTCCTGGAATTCGATATAGGGCTGGTTCTCGTGACTCATGCGGTCCGGACCGGACCGGCGCGGAAGGCTCGCTCCAGGTCCTGCGGCGTGTTCAGATTGTCGAACATCGCGGGAACGATATCAACCTCGGCCAGCTCCGCTTCTTCCACCACCCGCACCGACGTCCGCGCATAGAGTGGATCGATCTTGTTGTTGCCCGCGCGCAACGCTTCTTCGGCCAGGGCGGCGAATTCCAGCCGGTACACCGCGCACAGCGTCTGGTGGAAGCCGTTGACCCGCGGCACCACCACCACCGCATCGCACGCCCGCGCCTGGTCCAGCAGGTACTTGAGCGCGGTTTCCGGCAGGAACGGCATGTCCACCGCCAGCACCAGGTTCAGGTCGGTGGTGGTGGCCTGCAGCGCGGCGTGGATGCCGGCCAGCGGTCCGCGGTCGGTGTACTCGTCCTCGATCACCGGTCCGAACAGTTCGAACTTTTCCCGCGTCCCCACGATGCAGACCCGCCCGGCCACGGCCCGCGCCTTTAGCAACGCGCGCGCCAGCAAGGTTTGACCGTCGAATTCGAGCAGGGCCTTGTCGCACCCCATGCGCGAACTCCTGCCCCCGGCGAGGATGAACGCCGTCGCATCCTGCATGGGGCATGAGTGTACTGCGACTTCGCTGCCGCGGCGCAGATTTCTGGGATTCCTGCTCCCGGACCGGGCCTGCATTCCCCTCAATCCACGCTATCCGCGCAAGTCCGTGGCAGGCACTTACGTGCTACAATCCGCTCGCTTCCCCCTTCCCCGAGACCCGCGCTGCACATGGATATACGCCGCAGACTCGCCCAGGCGCTGCTCATCGTGCTGGTCTTCACCGCCCTCGCGGTGGCCGGATACCGCCTCCTGGGCGGCCACGACGTTTCGTTCCTGCAGGCCCTGTACATGGCCGTGATCACCGTCGCCGGGGTCGGCTACGGCGAGATCGTGGACACCAGCCACAGCCCCGCCCTGCGCATTTTCAACATGTTCATCGTGCTGTTCGGCGTCACCATCACCGTCTACATGTTCTCGGTGGTGACCGCTTTCCTGGTCGAAGGCGAGATCACCAACATCTTCTGGAGACGCAAGATGCTCAAACGGATCCAAGCTCTCAAACACCATTACATTGTCTGCGGCCTGGGCGACACCGGGCGTTTCGCGGTCGAGGAGCTCCACAAGACCGGCACCCCCTACGTGGTCGTCGAGCACACCGAGGACAACATCAAGAAGCTGCAGGAGCACGACCCCGCTTACAACGAGATCCTCTCCATCATCGGCGACGCCACCGACGAGACCACCCTCGATCAGGCCGGCATCGAGCGCGCCAAGGGCCTCATCGCCTCCCTCGCTTCCGACAAGGACAACCTGGTCATCACCGTCGTCGCCCGCCAGAAGAACCCTCAGCTGCGCATCATCGCCCGCTGCACCGAGCAACGCTTTGCCGACCGCCTGATGAAGGCCGGGGCCAATTCCACCGTCTCCCCCAACCGCATCGGAGGCATGCGCATGGCCAGCGAGGCCCTCCGCCCCCACGTGGTCGGCTTCCTCGACATCATGCTCAAGGAACACGGCCGCACTCTGCGCATCGAGGAGATCGACGTCAATGCCGGATCGCCCTGGATCGGCTCTACCCTGCAGCGCATCGACCTGCGCCACAAGTTCAACCTGCTGCCGCTGGCCATCCGCCAGGGTGACGGCTCCTTCCTCCCCAACCCTCCTGATAACCATCAGGTCGTGGCGGGGACGGTGATCATCGTCATGGGCGACGTGAGCGAGTTGAAGCGCGCCCGCCATGCCGCCTCCGGCGCCGGCCTCCTGGCCGCCGCCACCTAGGGCCGGCATCAGCCCGCTTTTGCGGGCGCTTGAAAGTAGCCCACCGCGTCAGCGGTGGGTAAGGTTCGCAAAATGGATCGAAGCCCGCTTCAGCGGGCGATTGAGCTAGTGGATGTCCACGCCCACGATCCGCCCGGCGGCGTCCACTTCCAGGTTGGCGGCCGCCGATAGCACCGAGTCGCCGCTGCTCCCGGGGATGGAGATGAACACCCGCGGGTCCACGTAGCTGGCGCTGTCCCGGTGCGCTTTCAGGAAGGAGAGCGCGTGGTCGCTACGATACTTCTTCGGCACCACGAAGCTCAGGTCCGCTAGTTCGCCCGTCTCCGAGATCGAGATCCCCACCTCCACCGGCACCCGCATGTGCACCTCCACCTCTTCCTTGGAGACATTCGGCTTCAGCAGGACGTAGTACTGGCAACGCCCTTCCTTGGGGTCGAATTCGGATCGTTCCACGTTGACCATAGGCTGTTCAGACATTTATCACAGCCCCGGCGGAATCCCCAAGTTACCGGCGTTGCACGTGCGCAACTTGTGTTGCTGGAAGGGGTTCCACCAGGAGGGAAAAAACTGGCCGCAGACAGTCGCTGGACCGGGCTCTGCATCTAAGCATGCAAACCATTGACCGCGCTTTTATGGGAGTCACTATGAGTTCGCGCTGGAGTTACATCGTTACGGTTCTCCTTGTCTTCGTGATATTGGGCCTGAGTGTCGGCTGCAACCGCGCCCGCAGCGACGCCCAGATCGCCGGCGACGTGCAGCAGAAGATCCTGGCCGACAACAACGTCCCCACCAAGCAGGTCACCGTCTCCTCCAACAACGGAATCGTGACCCTGTCGGGCAGCGTGGGCAGCGAGATAGAGCGCGTTACCGCCGCCAACGATGCCGCCATGGTGGACGGCGTGCGCACCGTGGTCAACAATCTGACCGTCGCCCAGGCGCAGCTTCCGCCGCCTCCCCAACCCATGGCGATGTCCCAGCCGGAGCCGGCTCCGGCCCCGGCCCGCAAGCCTTCGCCCCGCCATGTTGCCGGCGCGCCTCGCCGCAGTTCGGATCTGCAGCAGGCGGCCCCGGCTCAACCGGCCGGGCCCGCAGTGACCCCGGCCCCCGTGGCCGATCGCACCCCGGCGGCGCCTCCGCCGCCGAAGCCGG
>Ga0335070_10009727_pt1 | contig 11247 bp, 14 predicted proteins | sample Lox_Sample_13_FD_206722 | JGI IMG/M metagenome (GOLD analysis project Ga0335070, IMG submission 206722) | Soil microbial communities from Loxahatchee National Wildlife Refuge, Florida, United States - Lox_Sample_1.3 | ecosystem: Environmental > Terrestrial > Soil > Wetlands | place: USA... | reverse complement strand
CCCTTCCTGCGCCCCCTTTCGACGGGGCTATTTCCGGTTTGCCGGGGTGAAGCAGGAGGCCGACGACCAGATTGGAGGACGCGTAAGTGAGCAGCACGAAGGGCCAGATGTAACCGGCAAGGACGTTCCAGCCGATGAGGATCTCGGACACCGGACGCCCTGTCGCAAGGCTCCCTCCCCATTCGAAGATGAGTTCGAGCCCCAGCCACAGGATCCCGACATGGACGAGGTCTCTTGTGGAGTAGGTCTTTACGTAGCGTAACAGCAGGAAGGCAAACACGAAGATGTACGCGATCCTGGTGGTCATCCCAATCTGGTGTGAGATTAGGGGGCCCCATCTCGGCTCGTAGATCATGCCCATGAGAACGGAGAAGTTGAACCCAGAGACCAGGGTCTCCACCAGCCAGACCTTCGCCGCGGTCTTCAGCAGCAGGGAATTCACTGAGACTCCACCGTCTTCGGGACGATCTTCATGGGCTGGTGAGTGGTCTTGCGAATCCTTGTTCCAAGCTTCCAGAGCAATCCATACTTGTGACTGAAGAGGGGATAGAGCGCTCCATCGTCATCGATGAGCACAGCCGTGCCCTCGAAAGACGGACCCGTCACGATGCCTCTGAGAGTGCAGGGTGCCACTGTGACGTTTGGGTTTGCGAGGACACGCCTTATCTTCCCTGAACCTTCACGCGCTCTGACATAGATGGCGGAGTCCTTGATGACGAACTCGACTGGCGTGGAAACCCCCTTCCCGCTCTTCCTGTAAGTCGTGATGCTGATGTATTTCCTGCCTTCCAGGGCACGGAGGACCTGCTCGGCTGTGGTCATCTATCGACTCACCTTCGGTGTTGTCCCCGACCGAGCAGCAGCACCAGGAAAGCCCCTCCAAGACCCACAATCGACGCGGCCAGACATCGTTTCAAGGCTTCACCAATCTTGCGCTGGCTCTTGTCTTGTACATGCCTGAGATACCATTCTCATGAGCCGGAACGATCCTCAGTCATTTGGTCTACTCGGGAGAGGAAAGGCTCCACTTCCACGCATACCAAATAATCGCTAGAGTGGACGCAATCTCTATGATCGAGAAGAATGCATAGTACGGCGTTGGAGTTGCGACAAATAGCGTTGCGGCCTGAACAATGGTCATAACTGCGCCTGCGATGACGTTCGTCCAGCGACTTGCTCTGTACTTCAATATCCGAGACAGGAGAACCATCGCAATCGGAATCTCCACCAATATGGCGGCTCCAATCAAGAATCCTTGGTTGTAGTTGAAGGTCCCAGCCTTGTCGAACAGCGTCACAACATCGCAGTAGATATAGTTCAGCGTGGCAAATGCCCACAGCGTTGAGAGCTTCGCTTTCATGTCTTGCATTTCAATGATTCCCCCCCCCATTTGGATTCACCGTTTCCCCGTCGCCCTTGTCAGATTGTAGAGCTTCCATCCGAAGACGATGGGGAAGATGATGAAGGCTAGGATGCCGAAGGGGGCGAATGAGGCCGAATCCACCGAAAAGAGAGATATCCCCAAGGCCTGAGCCGCCCCGAGCGCAACGCTCAACCCGCCAAAGACCTTGCCGAAGGCCGGAGTCCTGAGCATGGCCAATCCAAGGACGATGAGACCTACCGACATCGTGACGAACCCGACGGTGTCAGTCTCATTGAATACGCCCTGGATCCCCTGCCAAAGAAGGGCGAGGGTTGCCTGGTCAGCCGGGCTCGCTCCAGGAGCATGGTAGAGATTCGAAATCGGGGCCAGCGCGACAGGGGGGAGGGCTCCCACGGCGTATACCACTAGGCCCACGAGGCTAAGGCCGGTCCCGAAGAGAGCGGGCGCGAGGCTCGTCCCTCGGAGAGCTCGATAGAGGCCAAGGAAGAGGACGACCCACATCATGTCGGCCACGAGGTAGATGGCATCTCCCAGAGTCACGGCGGCTCGGACATCGGGAAACCTCGCGATGGACACGACGCCCTGAACGAACCCTACCAGTATGACGATGGTCAGAATGAACAGGACTCCCCCAAGGATCCCGGCCAGACCGCCCCATCGAAGAACGCTCTTCTCGTTGCTCATCGAATGTTCCCCGTCAGTTGGCATCACAGACCACGACCATCCAGCTCATTCCCGAGGGCCGTATATAAATGTTGACACAATGTAAAATTATGTATAGAGCGTGCTAACATTGTGTATATGTAATTGTTTATAAGCAGTGTTGATAATTGTACTTATGTCATGAGGTCAGGCAAGAACGATCCCCCCACAGGAAAGAAGCAGTTGCGAGATAGAAAGAAGGAAAGAACGAGGAAGGAGATCATCGCTGTGGCTGAGAGACTCTACTCTGAGAAACCCCTGAATGAGGTCCTCTTGGAAGACATCGCCGAGGCGGCCTTCGTCAGCCGCACGACGATCTACAACTACTTTGAGAACAAGAAGGATGTTCTCTTTGCAGTCGGGAACAAGGTCTTCAAAGAGCTCAATGAAACCATAGCTGCGACCCTGCCTGCTGAGTTGTCCGGGAAGGAACAGGTTCTGTTCCTGTGTGCGATGACGTTCAAAGACGGTAGCGACAATCCGATAGTGCTGAAGGTCACCAGAGATACTTTCGACCACATTAGAGAGATGAATCTGATGCCTGAATCCATCATTGAGGACATCAACAAGAAGCTAGGCCATTCCACTTTGAACAAGTTGATTGGAGACTTATCTCCATTGGAGGACTCCGAGTTCGGGGAGTATTTCGAAGATCACCACTTCTACGAATTCTTCGTTCAACTGTTAAGAAATGGCGAACTATGGATGAAGGCAATCCGAAAGGGTAGGAGAGACGGGTCCATAAAGAATGATTGGGAAGACAGTTTCATAGTCCAGTACTTGACGATGCTGATGAATGGTCTGCTATCTGAGATGGAGTTGAGGCGAACGGCTTCAAATCAGACAGGGCCCCAAACAGAGATAATAACTGATAGCACCTTGAGTCTAATAGCCTTCTTTCTCGATCACAACATCCGGTATCTGAAAGACTTTAGTTGATGGGGGCGACGAACTCGTGCTGAGTCCAGACGCTGGTTCAGGATTCGAGCCGCCAAAGCCATATTGATGCTGGCTCTGTCAAGAACTGTAGTTGCAAATGGACGCTCAGAGAACTGGGATGGTCCTCTTCGCTGCCGGTGTAGCTGAAGTGGCTCTGATGGTTTGGATCCCGTTGGCGTGGACAACCGCCGTATCACTTGCCCCCTCTCAGCTGATTGGCTTCCCCCTCCTTGCCGCATCCCCGAACCCGCTTGCCACCTATCTTCAATCAGTGTTCGTGGGGGTGATCCTAGCCGTCAGAGGCGCCCAAGTATACGCCAGAAGTGCACCAATCGGGAAGGGCCTAGCATTGTCAGCCCTCTCCGTGCTCTTCATGTTATCCTCCATGGTCTCTTTCACATATCAGGACGTCAACTTCTCTCTTATCTTCCTCCTACTGGCGGTTCTGCTCTTCGCGTTGTGACCAGAATGGAGATTATACCACAGTTCTTCGCACTCATGGGATCTCTCATAACCGTCTTTTTCTTCGCCACCGTCTGGTACTGGATGAAGTACAGCGAGTTGGCGAACGGTGGAATGAGAGGGGCGGCGAAATGGACGATGACGGGTTGCTCGTTCCTCCTGATGGCCTCTTGGTTCATCTGCGGAATGTCTGCGTATCCAGGCTACGCCTTGAGACCCGAAAAGGCGAACTACGCCTTCGCCATACCGATTTCGTACGTCGCGATGATCCTCTTGGTACTCGGCTTCGCCTTCCTCCTCGGTCAGCTCAAGGCCTACCTGACCAAGTCGCACTAGTCGCACGCCCTCGCTCAAGCAACCACTTCATCGATGGCTCAAGAGTGAATGAAGTGAGCCCATTTCTTCGCAGGCCCAAGCCCACGCCCTCAACCAAAGGACCTGTCAGTGTACCACATGACCTATCCTAGTCGTCAGCTCTGGGTACCACATAAGAGAAATCAGGCTGAAAACAATCGCAAGGCCAACCACAGCACCATCAAGGGTTGGAGAGAACAAATCATGTCGATTCACGTGCCTGTAAACTATCACCGCCGTAAGACCGATAAGGCATATGGGCACCACGAGGAGTATGGTTTCGAGCAATCCATTTGAAAGGCCGTAGGTGACATTGGTGAAGTTAGAGTATTGGTTGATCCATTCAAGCATGATTGTGACTAGCAATCCAAGAACAGCCCCATAGAAGACTCCTGCCCTAAGGCCCATCAATCCTAGTTCGCCGGTTCTGAGATTTAAGGAGGCCTATCTCTTCGCAGGTCCGAGCCCATGCCCTGCCTTCTCGTTTGATTAACCAGTTGTTCTCAATGTGTTAAAGATGATTAACCTATTGAAGGGCCCAGACGAGGCCGCGTGGAATCCGCTTCCACGACCCGTATGACACCGGACCCTCCCGGGCCCGCCAAACTCCCAGCGCAGTAGATCACACTCTGTAACCAATGCGCGAGCGTCTCCGGCCTGCCATCGGCGGCCGCCCAGAGAACCAGTTCAACCAGCGGCTGCGATGTCTCCAATCGAGTGCGCCGACCAAAGCCTGCGTTAGACGATAGGAACACATAATAGCCCTGTTCTTCAGCCTCATGTGTGGAAGAAACTGCGCCCTCGTGCCCTAAGCACAACATTCGCATGAGGCGCTTGGAGAGGGGCTACGAATGCCCCGTCTGCGCGCAGATGAGCAACCAAGACCGTTTGTCAAGAAGAAGACGACGATAGAACAGGTGAGGGTTTTGTCGTTCTTCAGACCAACACGGACTCGGCGACCGAGAGGTCGGCCGAGGCCCATAATCATCCTTCGATACCAGGGCGGAAGAGACGGGAAGCGATCCAGTTGCCCCATCTGGTGATGTCCCGACGATGCCCCAGATGCTCATCTGAGACCTCCATCTTCGATTCCATGACTGGGGAGTACGTCTGCAACAGCTGTGGCTACGTCCTGGAGGACAGGGCCCAGGAATTGGGGGTCGAATGGCGGGCTTTCTCTGCGGAGGAGAAGGACGCCCTGAGCCACAACGGAGCCCCCGAATCGCTGTCCAGGCACGACATGGGGCTCTCCACCGTCATCGGGAACGAGCACCGAGACGCCGGAGGGGCCCCGCTGACGAACGCCGCGAAGAATGCGGCTCAGAGGATGCGCACTTGGGACAATCGAACCGTCTATCGAAAGCCGAGGGACAGGAACCTGATGGTTGCCCTGAGCGAGCTCTCAAGGTTGGCGGACAAGTTGAATGTGGGCCCCAACGTCGTCGAGCGAGCCGCCTACGTCTATCGAAAGGCCCTTGAAATGAACCTCGTCAGGGGAAGGATGATAACTTGGATGGTATCAGCCTCGCTCTATGAGGCCTGCCGCAGCACTTCGACCCCACGGAACTTGAAGGATTTGGCCAGAGTCAGCGACATAAGGAAGAGGGACCTGGCAAGATGCTACCGCCTGTTGTTGAGAGAGCTCAATCTGGCTGTACCGATAGCTGACCCGGCAAGGTGCGTCACCAGGATCGCCAGCAAGGCAGGTATGTCCGAAAGGAGCCAGAGGAAGGCGCTGGAGATACTTGACGCCGTGAGGAGTTCCAGGGGGATGGCCGGGAAGGACCCGATGGGACTCGCGGCCACCGCTCTCTACTTGGCCAGCACCATGACCGAGGGGGACAGCAGGGTGACCCAGAGGGACGTAGCAGAGGCTGCGGGAGTCACCGAGGTCACCATACGGAACAGGAGCAAGGGCATCCAGGTGATAATCGATACGGGGGGCGATAGCGGCCAGATGCACAGGGGAGGACGACGCCCTAGGAGCCTGTCCTCCGCGGCCGTAGCCTCCTTGGAACGGCCCGGGCAGTAGAAATCCCGCTTAGCTCTACCATGCTCTCCGTTGCCGGTCACACCTAGGTTGGACGATTGATGGAGGAACAAAAAAACCCTCCTCCCGTTCTTGTGGTCGATTTACGTTCATCCTAGACCCGAGGAGAGGATTTCGCCCCTCCCGCATCTAACTGCACGTAATCTACTGTGTGTTTCCAGCAGGCTCGGCATCGGATGATGCGGGAGCTTCCGCCGGTTGCGACGTTCCACTTGAAGTGGGGGATACGATCTCGGCGCTAGCGTATCTGTTGGATACGTTAGTGATCTTCACCTTCAGCTTCTGGCCGGTCTTCGCGCCAACAACAAAGATGATGAATCCCTGTATCTTCGCGATTCCGTCACCGCGTCTCGAGATCTCGGTGATCTCGACGTCGTATTCCTCCCCAGCCTTTACTGGCTTGGGAGCGAAGCTGCTTGGGCCACCGAAGCTATTGTAGCTTCTCCTGGCTCCGTATCCTCCACTGCGTTGTCCGTAACTCATCTGTTCGTCGCCTAGCGCTTCTCTGCTTGCTATATTAAGCTGCTGGGTCGTCCTGAAGCATGTCTCGGCACGAATGGCCGCGAAGCGGAACGGCGCCCGCCCATACGTCCTTATGGGAGGGGGACATGGTAATGGAGGAGAAGATCGCTTTGGCGGGCCCCTCTTCCAGAGAGCATGACGGGGCGGGCAGCATACCTGGCAGGAACGTCTGCATCGAGCATGGATGCACTAGGTGCTGCCATGGGACGACCATGGCCCTTTCCGAGGAAGACATCTCCCGCATAGAGTCGCTGGGTCGCTCGAGGGATTCCTTCGCGACCGAGTCCAACGGGCTCATCGTCCTTAGAAACGCCCATCATCGCTGCGTCTTTCACGATGGGGTCAGATGTACTATCTACCAAGCCAGACCCGCTGGCTGCAGGTTCTATCCGGTGGTCTTCGCTGAATACTCTGGCCGCTCCACCTTGGACAGCCTATGCCCTTTCTGGATCGAGTTCTCCTGCACCCCGGAACTGAGCCGCGAATCGAGGGACCTCCATCATCTGCTGATCATGGAGGCGAGGCGTCGGAAACTGATGCGCCTGTCGGAACCGTGAGTCACAGCCACGCGTTCCGACAAGATGACAATGCGAGTTCCCTTTGGACGGCCTTCAGGCATCGTTTTCCAGCATCTGCTCGGCCCCTGATCCTCCCGGGGCCGCAGAATCCTGCAACTATGAGTCGTCACTGGGATGGAGCACCTGAACGACGGCCTGTACGTGGCCCTCCCGATGCGATGACAGCGGCGTCCTGTAAGACTTGCTCGGAGGATGGGCAAGGTTAATACCCAATGGGCTCCCCAGAGGCGAACTGAGGTCGACCGGGGCTGCCTAGCGGCGGAACCCGTCCAGGGGAAATGCCCGTCCTCTTCGTGGGGCACGGCTCACCGATGAACGCAGTCGAGGACAACGAGTTCTCCAGAGAGTGGAGGAGCATGGGGGCGCGTCTCCCGAGGCCGAAGTCGATCCTGTGCGTGTCTGCCCACTGGGAGACGAGCGGCACCTTCGTCACCGCGATGAGGATGCCGCGAACCATCCATGACTTCTTCGGCTTCCCTGAGAGGCTCTACAAAGTCGAGTACCCCGCCCCCGGCAACAAAGATCTGGCAGGGAGGGTCAAGGAGATGCTGTCCAGGTCTGTCGTCGGCAAGGACGAGGAGTGGGGACTCGACCACGGTTGCTGGTCCGTCCTCAGCCGGATGTACCCCGACGCCTCCGTCCCCGTGGTCCAGCTGAGCCTGGACTTCACCAGGCCGGCCAGGTTTCACTACGAGCTGGCGAAGGAGCTGGCCCCCCTGAGGAAGGAGGGGGTCATGGTGGTCGGCAGCGGAAACATGGTTCACAACCTGTCTCTGGCCAAGCCGAAAGGGTACGACTTCAACGAGCATTCAGGTTACGATTGGGCGATCGAGGCGAACGACACCTTCAAGAAGCTGATCGAAGAGGGCGACCATGACAGCCTCGTCAGCTACGAGACTCTCGGTGCTGCCGTCAAGCTGGCGGTGCCCACGCCGGAACACTACCTCCCGATGCTCTACGCCCTCGCCCTGCGCCGGAAGGAGGAGCCGCTGACTTTCTTCAACGACGCTCCGCTCGCCGGGTCGATTACGATGACTTCCTTCGTGGTCGGATGATCCTCCGTCCTAGGCGTTGACCCTGCTGAGCACCTGCAGGGCCCTCAACGTAATCATCTTGCTCGGCTCTCCCACCTTCTCCAAAGCGAAGGGGGTGGGGACCTTGCTGGGATGCCTGGAGAACCACTCGGCCATTCCACCTTCCACGTCCGGGTGGGTGGCGTCGAGGTTCCACCTGCCGTCCGGCCGCCTCTTCTTCTTCAGCATGGAAAGGGCGAACTCCATCCTCCTGTCGCCCCCGTAACCCAGGGAGGTCATGAAGTCGAGCCCCACCAGCAGGTCGTAGTAGTAATGGTTGGGGTAATGGAGCCTGTACCATGGAGGGTAGTCGTCCCCCTGAATGTGCAGCTCCCTCTGCAGGAAGAACTCGGCTGCCTTCTCGACGGACTCCTTCATCTTCTTCGTCCACTTCGACCTCGGGTAGACCGCGAAGGCGCTCATTGGCTCCCAGGAGTCCAGGTTCCGGCCGCCGCCGAAACACGACCAGCCTCCGTTCTTGTTGGCGTTGGTCACGAACCACTCGAAGGCGCTCCGGACGTTGGGATGGTCCACGTACCCGAACTTGACGAGAGCCCTCGCGGTGTTCCCCACCACGCAAAGGTGGCTGCTCTTTGAGCCGTCCATGCCGAAGCCTCCGTCAGCCTTTGCGAAGCGCCTGATCCACTCTTCGCAGGAAGCCGCGATCCTCGGGTCCCGTCTGCTCATGCCAAGGTCGGAGAGCACGAGCAGCATCCAGTTCGAGGAGAGGTACTTTGGCGTGTAAAACGACTTCTTGGAGGCCCACCAGACCCCTTCCGACTGTTTCGCCATGATGGAGGCGGCCCACCCCCTGACGCCGATTTCATTCCTGGCCCTCCTGACTTCTTCATCTCCTTCCGTCTTCCCCAGCAGACCCGTGAGGGCCATGTAGCGGACGGAGGGCTCATCCTCTGCCAGCAGCCACTCAAGGACTTCCGTCTGCCATCCCTTGTCTGTCCTTGTCGTCATACGCGCCAACTTGCGGCTTCCGGGCTTTAAGGGAATTCGCAGGAATGGCCTTTCAAGAACGCAGAACGAGGCTGGGACCGCGGTCGCCGACACCGCCGACGTGGAGATCTCCCTCGAGAGGTTTGAGCCGAAGATAGGGACGGACCTGGGCTGGGTTTCCGAGCCCAGCGCCACGGTCACGAAGGACGCGGTGGCGGCCCCTGGGACCATGTACAGCGGCTCCTTGACGCTCCCTCCGCTGCGAAAGAACGAACTGGCTCCGAGGTACAGGCTGGTGGTGAGGGAGTACGAGAAGATCCCCGTGGATCGGGAGGCGGAGCCCACCTCCATGGTGGTGGGGCCCATCTCGTTCCTTGAGGGCGGAAGGCGCCTCGTCTACGCCGACCAGGTGGAGATATAGCGAGACCGCGCCCGGCTATTGATTTATATATCCTCGCAATGTATCGCCTGAGAGAAGGCTATTGTCCGAGACGTCCTCAGTCGAAGCGGCACTGAAGAACCTGACGGCCCTCGAAGCCTCCCTCGACGAGCTCAGAAAGAAAGTCGAAGCGAGGAAGGCGGAGCTCATACGCCTCGCGCAGGAGAGCGGAGAGGCCGCCTACAACGCGACCGTCAGGGAGGCCGACCAGGAGAGGACGGACCTCGTCGAATCCGTGAGGAGTTCGGCAGAGAACGAGGCCGCGGGGGTCGTCAAGCAGGGCCACGACGAAGTGGACACCTTCGATTCCAAGGCCGAGGCCAACAAGGACGCAGTGAAGTCGCTCATCCTTCAGATACTGATGGGCGAGGCGTGACCTCTTGTCGGCCGCGTCCAAGCAGGACGACGTTTTCGTCTTCGTGAAGGCGTACGCTTCCAGGGGCACCCTCCTGTCAAGGGCGTTCCTCGAGGAGTTGGCCAACTCCAGGAGCATCGACGAGATGGCCTCGAAGCTCAAGTCGACGGCCTACGGTGAGCAGATAACGACCGGGGCCGGTGGAACGTCGGCCCGGCGGCTCGAATCCATGCTCAGGTCGAGCCTCTCCGTCTTCAATTTCGAGCTTATGAAGTACTACCGCAAGCCGGGCTTCCTCCAGGGTTACTTCGAGCGCAATCTCTCTTGGAACCTGAAGGTGGCCATCAAGGGCAAGGCCATGGGCAGCTCCTACGAAGAGCTCAACGACATGATTGTGCTCAAGGCGGAGGAGCTGGCGGGTCGGAGGGACCTGATCGTCAGGATACTCTCGGCGGCGAACCTCGACCAGGTGGTGGCGCTTCTCAGCGACTCCGACATCAAGCCCTTCATCGTCCAGGCGCTGGCGGCCTTCCGCATCAACAGGGACGTCAGCATCTTCGACCTCTACATCGACAGGTACACCATGGGGAAGCTTGTTCGGCCGTTCACCAGGAAGAAGGGCAGGCTCAGGCGCTTCCTGAACAGGCCCAACCCCGTAGTGAAGTCCATCGTCGCGTCCGACGTCGACTCGTTCGACATCCTGGCGGTACTGAGGAGCAAATGGCTGGACCTCCCGGCTTCAAAGGCGAAGGAGCTGGTTGTCACCCCCGCGTTCTTCCTGGACGAAGAGACCCTCGAGGAGATGATATCCGCGAACGGCGTCCAGGCGGCCGCGGGCAAGCTGAACCACACGATCTACCGCAGGCTCGTCCCCACCGCCGCGGCTCCCGAGGCTCTCATATCGGGCCTTGAGGATGCCTTTTACGAGAAGACCCTGAAGACTGCCCGGAGGACCTTCTCGTCATATCCCATGTCCGAGCCGATACTCCTCGGGGCGCTCAAGGCCAAGGAGGTCGAAGTCAGGAACCTTTCCACGGTGGCGTTCGGACTGGAGGTCGGCCTCCAGCCTTCACAGATAGTCGCTAAACTGATCTCGACCTAGGGCTTCCAGACGATTTCGACCCTTCGCGGCACGGGCATCATGGTCCTGAACGGCATGCCGCTTCCCTCGTAGAACTTCGTGAACCATTCGTAGAGGTGTAGCCTGAGGTCCTGGATGTAGACGATAAGGCCCTCCAGCATCATGACTCCGATGTTGCCGAAGATCAGGATCGGGAGCCCCGCCCATCCGAGGGACGTCCAGGCCATGTTCACTACCCCCATCAGGATGACGTGGACTATGAGCAGGATGCCGAGCCGGGCGTAGCTGACCGTGTTTGCGAGGAACTCGACGATCTTCAGGAGGACCTCCACCAAGCCTTCGATGAGCATGATCGGGAGC
>Ga0335070_10009726_pt1 | contig 11249 bp, 10 predicted proteins | sample Lox_Sample_13_FD_206722 | JGI IMG/M metagenome (GOLD analysis project Ga0335070, IMG submission 206722) | Soil microbial communities from Loxahatchee National Wildlife Refuge, Florida, United States - Lox_Sample_1.3 | ecosystem: Environmental > Terrestrial > Soil > Wetlands | place: USA... | reverse complement strand
TCTGCTATGTCCATGGATTCAACAACTACGGCCGTTGCTCCCCTCGCGACGCTCTCCCCCCAAGTGATCCGCCGCCTCGACGGCGTTCTGTTCGACCTGGACGACACCTTTACGACAAAGGGCAAGATCCCGTCCTGCTCCTTCGCCGCTCTCTGGGATCTCAAGAGGGCGGGACTCAGGCTCATCCCTGTGACCGGCAGACCAGCGGGATGGTGCGATCACATTGCCAGGATGTGGCCGGTGGACGGAGTGGTGGGAGAGAACGGGGCCTTCTATTTCTGGTTCGACGGCGACGAGGGAAGGTTGGGGAAGCAGTTCCTCGATCCTGAAGAGGTGCGGGCAGGGAAGAGAGAACGACTCCTTAAGCTACGGGATGTGATTCTGGGGGCCGTGCCAGGGTGTGCTGTCGCCAGTGATCAGCCCTACCGAGAGAGCGACCTAGCCATCGACTATGGCGAGGATGTAGCGCCTCTCGGAGCCGAGTCAGTGCGCAAAATCTGCGAGCTATTCGTGGCTTACGGTGCCACCTGCAAGGTCTCTTCAATCCACGTCAACGGTTGGTTTGGCCAGTATGATAAACTCCAGATGGCCAGGCGGCTCGTCGAGGATCGGTTCGGCATCAAGCTCGATACGTCGAGAGAGCGCTTCGCCTACTGCGGGGATTCACCCAACGATGAACCCATGTTTCGCTACTTCCCCGTGAGTGTGGGAGTCCGCAACGTCCTGAAGTTCACCGCCGGGATGCAGTTTCCGCCCCGTTACCTCACCGAGAGCGAGGGCGGCGAAGGGTTTGCTGAGTTTGCCGACCACCTCCTCCGCCATCTCTGATCCCGACTGTTTTTCGTCCCACTGGATTTTCCCGTCAGGGCAAGAGCATACATTTTTGTGGATCGAGAACCAGGTAGATTTCTTGTCCTTCTTCTTGCGGCAGGTGATGCGGAACCTGCACCCTGATCATGGTGCCATCGACGCTCACGAAAAAGTACAGAAAGTTCCCCAGGTACGCCCTATGGACGATGGTACCCTTGAACAGGTTCTCCCTGGACTGAGGTGGCTCTGCAAACACTGCCACATCCTCGGGACGTATAGAGGCATACACTGTTTTCCCTGCTGTTGGTGCCGTGCTGCTGGGGGTCTTACACAGCATCTTCTGCCCGAATTCGGTGCGTAGGTAAACCGCATCGGCCTCTTGGACAACCTGAACGACCTCCCCGGATAGAAAGTTCATGGTGCCTATGAAATCGGCAACAAATCTATTGGCGGGCCTCTCATAGATGTCCTGCGGGGTGCCGACTTGAACCACGTTTCCCGAGTCCATGACCGCGATGCGATCGGAGATAACCATCGCCTCTGCCTGGTCGTGAGTGACGTAGACCGCGGTGATGTCCATACGTCGTACCAGGCTCTTGATCTCGAATCTCATTTTTTCCCTGAGCTTGGCATCCAGGTTGCTCAGCGGTTCATCTAAGAGCAACACCTTAGGATTTCTCACGAGCGCCCGCGCTAGAGCCACCCGTTGCTGCTGCCCGCCGCTCAACTGGGCCGGATATCTCTCTTCCAAGCCTTTTAGACCTACCAATTCCACTACCTCTAACGCCCGTGCCGCGATACTCTTTTTAGATATCCTCTGGAGTCGCAGGCCGTAGACGATATTCTTGTATACCTTCATGTGTGGCCATACGGCATAGTTCTGGAACACCATGCCGATCCCCCTTTTCGACGGATGGACAAATCCCTCCGAGACCATCGGCTTGCCGTCGATAACGATGTCCCCCTCCTCCGGTTTCTCCAATCCGGCGATGCAGCGCAAGGTGGTCGTTTTGCCGCAGCCGCTGGGTCCCAGAAGCGTCAACATTTCTCCCTTGTTCACTTCAAGCTCGATGTGATTGACCGCCACCACGTTCTTGAAGCGCTTGAAGAGGTTCCGGATCTCTATGAATGCCATTGAATGTGTCTCCTCAAGTGATCGCGCATGGCCAGCCCGATTTTTTACGTGCCGCCGGGACCCCAGGCTGCCTTGAGGATGCCCCCTCCGATTCTTGATATGACCAGCAGCAGGATAAAAGTGACCACAATCATCAGAAAAGCCATGGCGGCGGCGATTCCGAACTCCATACCGCGGTGCCAGTTCAGGTAGATGCCTATGGGCAAGGTCTCCCATCCTCCTCGATACAGGAATATCGCGGTGGAGATCTCCTGAAACGCCATGATGAAAAACATCACCACGCCGACGAGCACCCCTTTGAGCAGCAACGGCAGAGATATATTCAGGAAGGTTCTCAGCTTGCCTGCGCCCGATACCTCGGAGGCCTCCTCGAGGGAAATGTCCAGCTGCAAGTAGGAGGAATGGGCCATCCGCAAGAAGTACGGGAGCCGCCGCGCGAAGAGGGCCAAGGGCATGATGACCCAATGGGTGGCCAAGGGAATGCCTCGCCAAAATGCCAGGAGATAACTCACGCCGACCGCCATACCTGGGAAAGCCAGCATCAAGGTGATCACGAAGTCGAGGGCATCTTTCCCCGGGACCCGGGTGCGCACGATGAGATAGGCGGCTGGAAGTCCGAAGGCGATCCCGAACAGCAGGGCCACCCCACTAAAGACAAAGGAGTTCTGTATCAGGAGCGGGGTCTCCAGAAGGATCAGCCTGAAATTATCGAGGGTCCAATACGTCGGCCATGGCTCGAAGACCCATCGTCTGGAAAAAGCGGCCAACCCCAGCACCACCGGAATGAGGAGGACGAGGACGGCGATACAAACCATGTACACATACGATCCCACCTTCATCAACGGACCCGGCTCGATCACTCTTCCTTCAGAGGTTGTCCCCTTCGAGAGGCCGGTATACTTTTTCCTCTCGACCCACCACCTGGCGAGCAAAAAGAGGGTAATGCACACGGTGGAAGAAACGACCACCGCCACGATCCCCATGTACTTGCGGTGCATATCGGTAAAGTGATAGGCGATGTTGAGGTACGCAATCGAGGGGAGATAATCCACCTGCCCCAAAATCAATGGCGTCAGCCAGTCCGTGAAAGGCCACAGAAAGATGATGACGGCGCCCGCAAGATAACTGGGCGTGCAGAGAGGTAAGGTGACGGTGAAAAATCTCCAAAATCCGCTCGCGCCCTCGACCTCGGCGGCTTCTTCAAAAGATGGGTCTATATTGGTGAAACCTGCTGAAAGACTGAGGGCGATAAAAGGGAGCATGTGCAGGGTTTGAACGAATACGAGCCCGTGTAGCCCGTAGATGAAATTGATGGGTGTCCTGATCAACCCCATTTCCATGAGGAGAAGATTCAGAGTGCCGTACTTGCCGAAAAAAATGATAAAGGCGAATACGCCCGCATAAGCGGGCAACACAATGGGCAAAAGGATCAGGGCGGTAAAAACCGTCTTCCCCCAATGTCTATATCTCGCCAGAATGTACGACAGTGGCACCCCGACCACGGTGGTTGTCAGGAGCACGAGTGTACTCAGGACCAGGGTATTGCCAAAAATCTTAAAATAATACGCGTCTTGAAAGAATTCCAGGTAATTGCTGATGCCCCAGCTGTCGGTGCCGGCGATTTTGAAGCTTTCCAGCACGAGAATTGACAGCGGATAAACCACGAGGAACGCAATGACCGACCACAGGAGTGTTGCCAGAAAGATATTGCCGCGAGTCATACCGGATCCTGTACTTTAGCAAATACGTGGAAGCCCTGTCCTTTGGGCCGTATTCTTTACTATATCTTAAATTGAGGGATTTGCGGCTTCCGCCAACCCATTCGGGCGGGCGTGAAGCCCGCCCCTACGGGAGGCTAGGCAACCGTCCGGTAGGGGCGGGGTTGACCCCGCCCAACAGACTGGCCACACCTTGTCGTTACGGCGCAGCGAGCAGCGAGCGTGCCTGCGATGCGGCCAAGCGGGCCGCCGCATAGTCCCCATCTATCTCGAAGAGCTTTCTGGCTTCCTTTATTTTCGCCTCAGCCTTTGTCACCTTCAGTTTCTTGGCTTTCGCCGCTTGAACCTCTCCTTCAACTTCCTCGATCAGCAACAGGCTGCTTTTCAACTCGCCCCACTTTCTGTAGATCTCGTACTCATAGTAGCGGTTGACTTCATCCCACCTTTTCGTGGCGAGATCCAGGTTGTACTCGATGAACCCGACCTTCAGATCCCAGAATGAATCAACCCCCAGCGCATCCTTGGCGTGCTTGGCCATGGGGACGCCTTCCTTTTCCCACACGGAGAAATTGATGTCCGTCCTGGCGGTAAAATACCCACCCTCCAGCACGTATCTCTGTCCCTCCATGCTGAATAGCCAGTCCAGAAATATCTTTCCGGTCGCTTCATTGGGAGCGTTCTTGAGCAAAGCCACTGCCTCTGGAACCAGGATCGTCTTGTCAGGGAGCAAGTCACGCACGGGGTAGCCGTCCTTGCGCGCAACCATCGCATTCATTTGCGGCTGGGCGATGCCGATGGGAACCTCGCCGCGGCCCACCATCTGGGTCGTATCTGTGCTGCCGGTGGAGAAGCGGGCCAACTGCGCCGCCAATAATCTGTTGTACGCCCAACCCTCCTTTTCTCCGAATGCCTGCAAGAGGATTTCTAGCACCTCGTGTTGGGTGCCGGAGGCGTATGGCAGCGTTTGCACGATGCTTCCCCTGTAGATCGGATTGAGGAGATCCTTCCACGTTTTTGGCGGCGGCAGCCTCAGTGCCTTCAAAACCTTCTCGTTGTAAAGATTCGTCACTATCCAAGGCGCGAAGCAGGTCCAATACCCGGCTTGATCTCTTACCTTCATGCCGTGCCATTCGGCGGGAACCTTATCCGAATCCTTTGGCCTGTAGGGGACGATCAGTCCCTCCTTCTTGAGGACTTCATGCGCCGGGGCGCCTGCACCCAAGAAAACGTCGGCATCCGGTTTGCCGCCCCACGCCCTCACCTTATCCACGCAGACCGGCCATCCGCCCGGCTGCACGAACGTGATCTCTACGTCCTTGCCATAGGTCTTCTTATAGTACTCCTTGAAACCCTTGGTGAGACTGTCGGATAACTCCTTGTAGACGGGACCGACCCAGCCGATCTTGTCTGCAGCTTGCGCCTCCGCCGCAAAGCTTGGCAGGAGCAACAGTGCCATTGAAAGGACAGTGACGATTGTTGTGGCCCAGACACTCTTTTTCATTGTGACCTCCTTTCTCATGACATTGTCACAGTTGAGAAAACCAAAGGGGTAATGACGAACCCAGCACGTTGGAACTATGCTCACAACCGCTTGTGACTCAAAAAAAAGGCACGCCGACCCGGCAGAAGCTCCGGTGAGAAGATCCCGAGAGTTCGTCAAGCTTCCTGCCGTCGATCAAGATGCCTCTCAGATCGCCAAGCTCGATAGGATGCATCGCCGTACGGTCGAGCGGTACTGCAAAGAGATTCATATGCGGAGGACCCAGGCGGATCAAGGGGCGTAGGGGCCATGGAGCCCTTGGCAAAATCATGGTCTTGCATCTTTCAGGGCCATCGCACGGTCTGCACCGATAGACCTGGGCTGAGCGATTCCTTTGACGTCATGGCGAGGAGTCCTGTCACCTGCAGGACGACGAAGCAACCCCGACAGAGATTGCCTCGCACCCCTTGGATTCTAGCGATGCCCGAGCGGGGGGCAACCCGAGATCAAGAACCGCTCCGATAATGGTGGAATTTATCACAATCAAATCCTGAGGTCGACGGAATTCACTCGGAGTAGACTCGTCCGTGGCGCCCCTTGTGCAGGAAATGCCCATTATGCTACTTTGGTATGCCATGAATATGGTTTCCGAACGGTTGCATCACCGTTCCTGGACCCGGCGGGCATCCGGTGAATCAGATCGGTCTCGTTGTGGATGAATACAGGCGGCGACTCAACTCCGACGGGTACGTCGCCTACGAGAATCTCTGTGCTGCCGGCGCGGTGCCGGCACCCCAGGAGTGGATGCGGATGAAATGCGGCGCTGGTCTTGCTGTCGCGACCGCCTATGGTGCGGGTCGATTCTTTGCGGCTTTGTCAAGAGCTGCATTTCCAGGGAGACGAGCGGACGGAGACGGGCCGGTCTGTGGAGCTGATCGGCAATACTGAGAACAACCTAACACGGGAGGAAAGGGAAATGAAGAGACTGGTGAGCATGGTCTGGTTCTGGGCACCCCTGGTTGCAGTGAGCCTTATTCCAGCCCTGGGTTCGGCCGCGGACAAGCCGGATCCCAAGGCCCTTTTCGAGGCGCGCTGCTCCATGTGTCATCCCCTCAGCAGACCCCTCGAGAAGAAGAAGACCGCCGCGGAATGGCGCGAGACGGTGCTGCGGATGAAAGAGCATGCTGCCGGCAAGATCAGTGACGCTGAGGCGGAGACCATCATCAAGTACCTCAGCGACACCAGAGGTCAGTGAGCTAACTCGAAGGTCCCCAACCTGTATGAGGGAGATATTATGGCCTACGGGGAAATCCAAGTTGAGATGGACGGTGCTGTTGTCACCGTGGCCCTGAACCGGCCCGATAAACGGAATGCCCTCAGCCTCAACCTCATGAAGGAGATGGTCAATTGCCTGAGTACGATCGGTCAGAACGGCAAAGCCAAGGTCGTCGTACTTCGGGGGAACGGGCCGGCCTTTTCCGCCGGCCACGACATCCGCGAGATGGCGGCGGGAGACATCCAGGAATACCGCACTACCTTTGCGACCTGCATGGAGATGATGCTTCTCCTCCACGAGATTCCCCAGCCGGTGATTGCGCGGGTGCATGGGATCGCCACCGCTGCCGGCTGCCAGCTCGTAGCTGCCTGCGACCTGGCGGTTGCAGCCGCTGATACCCGCTTTGCCACGCCGGGCGTGAACATCGGTTTCTTTTGCACCACCCCCATGGTGGCTCTCAGCCGGGCGGTGGGCCGCAAGAAGACTCTCGAGATGCTTTTCACCGGGGAGTTCATCTCTGCCCAGGAGGCGCTGGCGCACGGGTTGGTGAATCGGGTCGTCCCGGTCGCCGAGTTGGATGCGACCGTGACAGACCTGGCGAAGAAGATCGCGCAGTTCAGCCGCACCGTCCTCGGCCTCGGAAAGCAGGCCTTTTACCGGCAGATCGAGATGGCGGAGCGGCTGGCCTATGCCTACACGAGCGAGGTTATCGCCGCCAACGGGGTGATGCCGGTGGCGCGGGAAGGGATGGCCGCCTTCCTCGCGAAGCGCAAGCCCATCTGGCCCGATTGAGGGCGCGACTCTGTCCCCGATCCGCGACCCGGGAGGAGACCATGTACCTGCCAAAACCGTTCCAGAAGTTCAAGGCTCAATACCCCGAGATTGCAGCGCACTACGAGGAGTTGGGCATTATGTGCCAGTCGGGCGGGCCTCTCGATCCGAAGACGCGCTATCTCGTCAACCTGGGGATTGCCATTGGCGCCGGGTCGCCCGGGGCGGTCAAGTCTCACGCAAGGAAAGCTCTCGAACACGGAGCCAGGCGCGAGGAGCTTTACCACTCGCTGCTCCTGGCCCTCACCACCGTCGGGTTCCCGGCCATGATTGCCGCCATGGGTTGGGTAGAAGAGGTGCTCGCCGCCGAGGGTACCTGAGTCCACACAGCGGTCCTCAGGCTGCCGCACTTCAAGGAGTTCATCGGGGCAATTCGGGTCGGGGACAACGGAGGCGATCCGCCTTCCATCGAGAAATGAATGATAGCGCGGGAAGCATGCGTACTTTCGAACCTAACGAGATGGCGGTAGTAGCCCAGGCGGTAGAGATCGCCGAGGACGTTACCGCCAACTATTTCAAGATCTCCACGGGCGACTGGCGGCACGTGCGGTACGATATCGGGACCCTGGCCACCCTCAGCCTCGAGGAGATCACCGATGGCGCCTTCGCGCAGATCACTCGATACAGCCGCTTCCTGGAGCCGCAGCTTCCTCAAGCCCGGTCGTACGACTTTTTCAAGATCTGTCTCCAGGATCACAACGTCACCTCGGCCCTGGAGCGAGATGAGAATCTCCAGTTGTTTCCCCTCATGGTGTATGTGGCGACCCATGAACTTGTCCACGTGGTCCGCTTCTGCAAATTCCTCCAGCGGTTCGATGCAGAGCCCGAGGAGCGTCTGCGAGAAGAGATAAGAGTCCACGAGATCACCCAGAAGGCGCTCGGGAACGTGGGGCTGGCCCATATGGACTATGTAGTCCAGGGGTATCGGAGCTTCGGATCCATGGAGGTGCTGCGGGACCACCGGCCATCCTCTTGACAGAGAAAGGGATCTCATTATATTTTAAACAGTCGAATTGTTAGGCAGGCAAAACTACGCGCGAAATTGGGAGGTGAAGCGTCGTGCCGATTTATGAGTATCAATGCGGTTCTTGCGGGAAGATCACAGAAGCGCTCCAGAGGTTCTCCGATCCACCTCTTAGCGACTGTCCTCATTGCAGGGGTGGCCTGCACAAGCTCATTTCCCATACCACCTTCCACCTGAAGGGAAGCGGTTGGTACGTCACTGACTATGCCGGAAAGAACCCCGGAGCGAGCGCTCATAAAGAGAGCAGCACCAAGGACGAGACGACAGCGAGCAAAGGCGAGGATAGCGGCACCAAGGAGTCGTAGCGCCGGGCCCGGTAGTATGAGGCTAAACGACTAGTCGATCAGCGCGATAACCGCCGAAACCGTGGGAGCGCTGAGTTGGTCCTTGAGGAAGCGGAGCACACTGCGCTCCGCTTTTGTTTTGTGAGAGGGACAGGCAGTACACACTCGCTCCGAGCGGTCGAGGCTCAGTCGCCAAGAGCTCCCTGTTTCATTCACGCCGGAGAGCTAGACCCGCCAGATTTTTACCCCGAAAGAGAGGAGGGAGCCTCGATAAGAGGCGAGGAGGAAGGTAGAGGCCGCAGCCTACGGGAAGATCCTCGAGGGTGATGAGGACGTAGCCGGGGCTGACGGGAAAGTCTCCTTCCATCTCGCCTTTTTCCACAAGTGCCTCCAGTCCCTTGGGCGTGAGAGTTACGACATTTCGCTCAGCATGAGCACCGAAGATCTGGAGTGCCGCAGAGGTCGGCTTCAGGTATCGACCCACCTGACGGAGGAGCATGAGTCCCACCGACCGCACCTTGAGTCGGGCAAGAGCCGGCAGGCGGGGATCACTCCTCACGATCCAGACCGAAGAGCCCCTTTTCCGCAATTCGTATCCGACGAACACGGAGAGATTCATACCGAATCGGTCGGCGAAGAACCCCAGCACGCGCTCACGCTCAGAGGTCTCGAGCAACTCGGGCCAGGAAGAATCCCACTGTGTCGAGCTGGTGAGGGTAGATTCGCCAGCAGTGCTGGATGGATGGGTCATACACGGTCTCCTGCCAACGACTCAGGCCGGGGCTGTGGGGAAAATCCAGGTCGATGGGCTCTACCCTGCCCGGCCGTTCTTCAAGGAGAAACTGGATGGCACCCTCGTTTTCCTGGGGGTCATAGGTGCAGGTGGAATAGACGAGCATGCCACCCGGCTCGAGGAGGTCGAAGGCCCGAAGGAGCAGCGACCGCTGGAGCACCACCAGTCCAGGCCGGGGCCGAATGGTCGCGGGGAGAGTCCCGTGGACACCCGTCCGGAGCGTTCCCTCTGCAGAGCAGGGCACGTCGACGAGCACCCGGTGGAAGCGGCCATGGAGGGGGAATTGCTGGCCAGAGTAGCAGGTAACGACCGTGTTGGTGACCCCGAGCCGCTTGAGGTTGGCGTTTAAGGTAGCAACCCGGGTCGAGCTGCTGTCATTAGCCACCACGACCCCTCGGTCTTTCATGAGCTGGGCAAGAAGTGAGGTCTTGCTCCCCGGAGAGGCGCACAGGTCCAGCACCAGATGGTCAGGGGTTGGCGCCATGGCAAGGCCGGTCACAACCGAGGAGAGTGCCTGGGGATGGAAGAGACCCAGAGCGTATTCGAGAAGCGTGCCCGGCTGAGGCAGGCTCGCCACGCGGAGGACAAGGCCCGTCTGGTCTGTCGGCACGAGGGTGAGCCCCCGGCGTTCGAGACGAAGGCGAATTTCCGTCGTCGACGCCTTGAGGGTATTCATACGGAGATGCGTTGGTAGGGAGGCATACAGGCTTCGGCAGAAAACGGAAAACTCCGGGATAATCCCCCGGTATCGGGAAAAGCGCACCTCGGGAGGTTGGGGTAACGTTTGGCAGCCGCGGAGTCTTCGCTTCCGCCCTCGTCTCTCAGAGCGCGCAGATGGGTTTCTTGTTCCCAAAGTGTTCACGTTTCGAGCACCGGCTCAGCGTTCCGGACCTATGCTCCCCATGGCGCTCCCGGGATCTGGCGGGTCCGTTTCAGAGGGGTCGGAGTGGGGTGGAGTCTGATGCTGCCCTTTGACACGACAGACTATCCGGACGATCAGACCGGCCAAAAGAGCGGCGCTCACCAGGATGATCAGGTTGGAGGCGAAAAAGGTGAGGATGAACTGATAGGGCTCCTTGAGGTGAAAGGAGGCCCGGCAGAGGTCGATACCGAGAAAGAGGAAGCAGAGGAAGAACAGCCCCATGAGCGAATGGCCTACCCACCAGACGAGAGCCTTCACCATGACCGGCCCCTCTCCTCTAGGTCTCGTCGGCGGGAGGTGTGTGATTACTACGGTGGGGGAGGATGAAGAAGATGGAGTTGCCGTATTTCTGGGGCTCCACCCCCACCTCGCCACCGTGGATCTCGACAACAGTGCGAACAAAGTGGAGGCCGTGCCCGGTCCCCGCCTCGAGGTCGCTTCCCGGTCGACGGTAACCCTCGTCGAAGAGTCGCACCGCTTCTTCGGGAAGGATCGGTGTCCCCGTGGTGAAGACCGAGAACTTGATGCCGTCTACCCCCTTGCCGAAGTAGTCTTCCAACAGGCGCTTCCCGTAGGAGATGAATTTCACCCGGTAGCCGTACTCATCGACGATTTCCTGGGTGTATTTTACCGCATTGGAGAAAAAGTTGTCATACACCTGGGCCAGCAATCCCTTGTCCACCACCACTTCCAGATCTTCGTCGGGAACGTCCTCCAGGCGGTTGTCCACCACGATGCCCTTCTGTTTGAACCGCGGAAGGTAGCGAGCCAACACCGGTTCGATGATCTCCTTCTTGAAGTTACACTGCTGCTTGCGGAGGACGTAGCTACCGCGACGGAAGTGTTCGCGCCGGAGCAGGGTCTCCAGGTAGAGGCTCGTGTGCTCGTAGTGTCGCTCCATTTCATCGCAAGCCACGGATAGATCTCCGGTTGTTTGCTCCAGGGATTTGAAGATGTCGCGGAGTTTCTGACAGGT
>Ga0335070_10009725_pt1 | contig 11249 bp, 9 predicted proteins | sample Lox_Sample_13_FD_206722 | JGI IMG/M metagenome (GOLD analysis project Ga0335070, IMG submission 206722) | Soil microbial communities from Loxahatchee National Wildlife Refuge, Florida, United States - Lox_Sample_1.3 | ecosystem: Environmental > Terrestrial > Soil > Wetlands | place: USA: Florida... | reverse complement strand
GGACCTCCAATCGGACGGCTTTTTGGATTCGGAAACTTTTGGAGGTGATAATGACATACTTACGCCAGTTAGTAAAAAAACCGGTCGAGCGACTCCTTTCGCTGGTGAGGAAAGATCCTCCCAGCAACTGCATTTCCTGGAATCACGTCGAGCTGGTCAGCCGCGACCAGTCCTCGCAGCTCCGCGTCCCCGTGACCCAAATCACGGACCTGCACCCGGCCGACGTGGCCGAGATCCTCAGCGGGCTCAACCAGCTCGACCGCGACCAGGTCCTCGATCAGATGGACATCAAACAGGTAGCTGACGCCCTCGAAGAGGTCGAGCCCGAGTTCCAGGCCAACCTGCTGGAGCACATGCCCGATGAGAAGATCGCCGATGTGCTCGAAGAGATGGCCCCCGACGAGGCTGCCGACCTGCTGGCCGGGATGGATAAAGAGCGCAGCGAAGATTTGCTCGCCCTGATGGCGGGCGAAGACGCCGCCGACGTGCGCAGCCTGCTCTCCTACCCGGATGACACGGCCGGCGGGATCATGACCACCGAGTATGTCACCGTCCACCCTGAGATGACCGCCACGGAGGCCATTCAATACCTGCGCGAAAACGCCAACGAGGCTGAAACGATCTTTTACGTCTACGTCACCGGCGCGGATGGCCGGCTGCAGGGCGTCTTCTCCCTCAAGCGGCTGATCCTGGCCGACCCGCAGGCCCCCGTCTCCTCGTTTATGACCCGCCGCGCGGTCACCGTCCAGCCCTATATCGGCCAGGACGAGGTGGCCAGGATGATCTCAAAATACGACCTGCTGGCCATCCCGGTGATCGATCCCCAGGAGCGCCTGCTCGGGATCGTCACCTCGGACGACGCGTTAGATCAAATCATTCCCACGGCCTGGAAGAAACGTTTACCGCGAATTTTCCACTGAGTTGGGTCCCAGGAGGCAACCATGATCAAAGGGATGCTCAATACCCGCTCGATCTTCCAGTCCAACGCCTGGAAGAGAATCCTGGTCATCCTTTCGGTCTTCGGACCGGCCACCATCACCGCCATGGCAGATAACGATGCCGGCGGGGTGGCGACGTATTCGATCGCCGGGGCAACGCTCGGATATCCCATCCTCTTCCCTTTGCTGGCGATCACTATCCTGCTCGGCGTTACCCAGGAAATGGGCATGCGCCTGACGGTGATCACCCGCAAAGGACTGGCCGACCTGATCCGTGAAAAGTTTGGGGTCCGGGTGTCCCTGGTCATCTTTTCTGCCCTGTTCATCGCCAACATGGGCACGCTGGTCACCGAACTCTCGGCGATCAAGACCACTGCCGAGATGCTCCACATCCCCGGGATCCCCTTCATGATCGCGATCGTGCTGGCCTCGTTCATCTTCGTCACCCGGGGAAATTACAGGCTGACGCAGAACATCATGCTCGTCGCCTGCATTTTCTTCCTGACCTACGTCGTCTCGGCGATCAAGGCTAAACCCGATTGGGGGCTGGCGCTGAGCAACCTGGTTTACCCGCACGGGGTGGATTTTACCCCCGCGTATCTGCGCAGTTACCTCCTGATAGGTATGGGCGTGCTGGGCACCACGATCACCCCCTGGGGCCAGTTTTTTATCAGCAGCTTTTCGTTCGACAAGAAGATCGAGAAGAAGAAGGTCAACTTCTCCCAGCTCGAGACGTACTGGGGCGCCTTCCTGACCGATTTCTTCTCCTTCTTTATGATCGTCGCCACCGCGGCGACCCTCTTCATCCACCACATCCCGCTGGAATCGGGCGAGCAGGCCGCGATGGCGATCAAGCCCTTCGCCGGCGAGTTGGCCGGGACGCTCTTCGCGGTGGGGATCCTCAACGCCGGGTTTATGGGCCTGGTGATCGTCTCGCTCTCGACCGCCTATGCCTTTTCGGAATTCTTCGGCCTCTCTGGCAGCCTGGATTCCTCCTTCAAGGAGAGCAAGACCTTCTACATCCTCTTCATCGGCCAGTTGACCGTCGCCACGATCGTGAACCTCTTCCCGGGGATCAACCTCTTCAGCCTGGCGGTGATCACCCAGACGATCAATGCCTTCTGCCTGCCGCTGGTCTTCTACTACCTGATCCGGCTGACCAGCGATCAGAAGCTGATGGGCGAGTTCGCCAACAGCCGCTTCCAAAACACCTTCGCCATCGCCTGCACAGTCCTGATCCTCATCGCCTCCTTCTTCACGGTGATCGCGTCGTTTGTGAAGATATAGTTACCTGGTTCTTCATTCTTTGTCCATCAGGACCTCGCTCTTGCGCGAGGTCCTGATTCTTCCTTCCCCCAAATGGACTTGCCAGGAATTGATCCTTTTTTAACCCTATTTAGAGCTTTCAATCCAATCTGCGGGCGCTATAATTCATTGCAGGACAGACTCTGCATTGAGCCAAAATCTCAAAGGGCATTCCGATGGCCACAACCCAAAAAGAAAATTCCCGGGTCACTCATCCGAAAACCCACTCCGACGACTGGAAGGGTTCCCAGTACCTGATCGCCCTGGCCCAGGCGAGCGCGACAGACGCGCTCCAGCAGCTCAACAGCCAGATGAATGGGTTGTCTGAGAGCGAAGCGGCGGCGCGGCTGGAGGAGTACGGCCCCAACGAAATCGCCACGGAGAAGCCCCGTTCGATCTGGAACCGCCTTTGGACGCTGCTTAAAGATCCGCTGGCCATCCTCCTCATCGTCCTGGCACTGATCTCCTATTTTACCGGAGACCTGCGCTCTGCCAGTGTGATCCTGGCCATGGTCGTGCTCAGCGTGACGCTGCGTTTCGTCCAGGAATACCGCGCCGACAGCGCCGCCGAAAAGCTCAAGGCAATGGTCAGCACCACGGCCACTGTGCTGCGGGATGGGGTCAAGCGGGAGATCCCGCTCAAGGAGATCGTCCCGGGCGATATCGTTGTCCTCTCCGCGGGCGATATGGTCCCCGCGGACGCGCGCGTGCTGGTCGCCAAGGATCTCTTCGTCATCCAGTCCGCGCTGACCGGCGAATCCCTGCCGGTCGAGAAGCACGAGGCCAGCGCGCCTGCCGACATCAAGGACGTCTTGGATCTGCCCAATATCTGTTTCCTTGGCTCCAGCGTGGAGAGCGGCACGGGCACGGCGGTGGTCGTCCAGACGGACGGGGCAACCTATTTCGGCTCACTGGCGACCAGCATCGCCAGAGAGCGGGAGCCCACCAGCTTCGATAAGGGCATCTATGACTATACCTTGCTGTTGATTCGTTTTATGCTGGTGATGGTTCCCCTGGTTTTTTTGATCAATGGACTCACCAAGCACAACTGGTATCAGGCATTCCTGTATGCCATCTCGGTCGCGGTCGGGCTGACCCCCGAGATGCTGCCCATGATCGTCTCCGTCAACCTCTCGCAGGGGGCGCTCAACATGTCCAAAAAGAAAGTGATCGTCAAGCGCCTCAACTCCATCCAGGACTTTGGCGCAATGGACGTGCTGTGCACCGATAAAACCGGCACCATCACCGAGGGGAAGATCGTGCTGGAGAAATATATCGACGTACATGGTCAGCCCAGCGAGCGGGTGCTTGAGTTCGGCTACATCAACAGCTATTTCCAGACCGGCCTGAAGAACATGATGGATGAGGCCGTCCTCAAGCACGAGCATGACCTTGAAGACCAGCACATCCAACAAAAATATACCAAAATCGACGAGATCCCCTTCGATTTCGTGCGCCGGTGTATGTCGGTGATCGTGGAGGATAAGACCGGGTTGAACGTGCTCGTCTGCAAGGGCGCGGTTGAAGAGATCATGGCCATCTGCACCCGGGTTGAGATCGAAGGGCAGGTGCTGGACGTTTTACCCGAGCACGACGAGCACCGCCGGCGCCGCGTCCATGAGCTCAACGCCGAAGGGTTCCGCGTGGTCGCTGTGGCCTATAAGGAGATGCCCGGCGCCCCGGACAAGCCGGTGTACACGGTGAAAGATGAAAGCGATCTGATCCTGGCAGGTTTTCTGGCCTTCCTCGACCCGCCCAAGGAGACAGCGACGGAGGCGCTCCAGCGCCTGAGCGACTTGAATGTCCAGGTGAAGATCCTCACCGGAGATAACGACGTCATCACGCGGAAGATCTGCACCGAGGTCAACCTGCCGGTGGAGCGGATCCTGCTTGGCTCGGATCTGGACAGCATGGAACCGGCGCAACGCGACGAGGCGATCCCGAAAGCTTCGGTCTTCGCCAAGCTGTCCCCGGCGCACAAGCAGTTGATCATCTCCACCCTGCAGAAGCAGGGCCGTGTGGTCGGCTTTATGGGGGATGGGATCAACGACGCCCCGGCTTTAAAGACGGCCGATGTGGGGATCTCGGTCAATTCTGCCGTGGATATCGCCAAGGAATCCTCGGATATCATTCTTTTGGAGAACAATCTGCTGGTCCTCGAGCAGGGCGTAATCGAAGGCCGTAAGGTGTTTGGAAACATCATGAAGTACATCAAGATGGCGGGAAGCTCGAATTTCGGCAATATGTTCAGCGTCGTGGGTGGGAGCGCCATCCTGCCTTTCCTGCCCATGGAGCCCATCCAGGTGCTGACCAACAACATGCTCTACGATATCTCTCAGACCGCCATCCCCACGGACAATGTCGACCCGGAATGGCTGGTCCGCCCGCGGAAGTGGGAGATCGGTGGGATCCGCCGATTCATCCTGTTCTTCGGCCCGATCAGCTCGATCTTCGATTACCTGACCTTCTACATCATGCTCTACGTGTTCAACTGCTGGAATAATCCCGCGCTCTTCCACACGGGCTGGTTCGTGGAGAGCCTTTTTACCCAGACACTGATCATCCACGTATTGCGCACCAACAGAATCCCCTTCTTCCAGAGCCGGGCCAGCCCGCAGTTGATGCTGACCACTCTCCTGGTCGTCGCGATCGGGGTTTGGTTGCCTGTCTCACCGATCGCCAGTTCGCTCGGCCTGGTCGCTTTGCCCGCGCTTTACTGGCCGTTTCTCCTGGCGATGATGGCAGGATATATCGTTCTCACCCAATTGATGAAAACCTGGTATTTCCGGAAGTATCTGGATTAGGCGCCTGTGTAATCTCGGCGCTGAGCGGCTCGGGCGCGCCCAGAGCCCGGCCGCGCTCACCTGGCGAGCATCCCCCGACCGTCAGGCGGAACCGCCCTTCTTCGAGCCGCGCTTCCCCCGCCTCATCGATCAAGGCCATCATCTCAGGGGTGATCTGGAAGCTGACCGGGCAGCTTTCCCCCGGGCGCAGGTACACGCGGCGGAACCCGACCAGGCGGCAGCGCGGGACGGGGCAGGAGGCCTCCAGGTCGCTGAGGTAGCACTGGACCACCTCCCCGGCCTCGACCGCGCCCGTGTTGGCGACCTGCAGCCGGACGGCCAGTTCCTCCCCGGCCCTGACCTGAGAGCGGCTCAGCCCCAGATCGCTCTAGGCGAAACGTGTGAAGCTCAGCCCGAAGCCAAAGGGGAAGAGCGGCTCCGCGGTCGCGTAGCGGTAGGTCCGGCCGGCCATGGAATAGTCCTCGAAGTCGGGGGTTCACTCGTTACCATTCCAGCGCCTTTCTCAGCCCCTCGATCACCTCCACCCGCTCGCCGCTCGTCTGCTGCACCTGGCGCAGTATCTCGGCGTCTTTGGTGAAGCGAGCCGTCTCGGCGGGAACCTCGCGGTAGTAGACCGCCAGCTTCGCCAGCAGTTCGCGCAACCGCGCCAGGTCTCCGGCCGCGGAGCGGTCTCCCGCGATGGCCTGCTCCAGCCCGGCGGCGCTGCGCTTCCAGTCCTGCAGGCTCTGGCCTGCCTTGCCCTTGAACCCGTTCCGCGCCAGCGGGCGGATGAACGCCGGCAGCCGGTTGAACTCTGCCTCCGTTTCGGCGAGGATCTCGACCAGCCGGGCGGAAAGTGGCGCGGCGTCGGACGCCGCGGGTTGGGCCTGCGCCGGCGCTTCGGGCGCGGAAGAGGGTAGCACGGGTGGCGCGGCGGAGATCACCCCGGCCCGTTCCAGCACGGTGTACCCGGTGACCACCTCCCCGGCGAACTCTTCCGCCAGCTTCGCCGCCAGGTAGGCCGCCGCCGCGCCGGCGTCTTCGGCCGGCATCAGGCCCTCGTAGGCCGGGTGGAGCGGCATCTTCAGGAACTGCTCCTCGCTGAGCCCCAGCAGCGGCGCCAGCTCCGGCGCGACCCCGCGAATGGCGGGCGTGTCGACCATCCCCGGGCCGAAGGCGATCACCCGCACCCCCTGCTGCCCGACCTCCGCCGCCAGCGACTGGGTGAAGCCGGCCAGCCCCTGCTTGGAGGCGATGTAGGCTGCCAGCCCGGGCATCGCGTCGGTGGAGACCAGGTTGAGGATGGTCCCTTTGCCTTTTGCCAGCATATCCGGGAGGAAAGCCTTGCAGGTCAGGAACGGCCCGCGCAGGTTGACCGCGATCACCCGATCGAACAGTTCGGCGCTCAGTCCGGCCACCGGCGCCACCGGGCACAAGATCGCGTTGTTGACAAGGATATCGGCCGGTCCGAAGGCGGCGTGGCTCTGCTCGACCAGGCGCGCGACCGAGGCTTCCTCGGAAACGTCGGTCTGGACGAAGAGCGCTTGCCCTCCCTCGGCGCAGATCTGGTTGGCGGTTTCCTCTCCCTCCGCGGAGAGCTCGGCCACCACGACCCGCGCCCCCAGGCCGGCAAACGCGCGTGCGGCCTGCTTCCCGATCCCCCGCCCGCTGCCGGTCACCACGGCCACCCGGCCGGCCAGGTCAGAAGGTGAAAGCTGCATCTGCTGCAAAATGGAATTCAGGCGGTCCATGGGTTCTCCGTGCGGCGGTTCTGGCCGGTTTGTATGGTTCCGGATGGGTGTTCGCTTTAATTATACTTTGTGCGATAGCAAAGAAAGACCCACCCATTCTCAAAACGGCGCTCGTCCAGGAGATCCAGCCGTACGCTTACGTTGCCGGGCAGAATCCGCTTGCCGCCGCCAAGCAGAACCGGGACGACGAGTAGCTGATACTCGTCGACCAGCCCGGCCCGGATCGCCTGTGCGGCCAGGTTCGGACCAGCCACCGAAATATCGTGCGGCAATTGAGCCTTCAGGTCGTGGACCGCCTGCGGTTCGAATTCCCGCTCCAGACGCGTCTTAGGTGTAGAGACGGTCTCCAGCGATTTGGAATAGACGATCTTATCCGCCGCTTGCCAGATACGCCCGAAGTCCATCGCGGCCGGCGTTAAACCCGGAATGACATCTGGCGTTTCCCAAATCATCATCGTCTCATATTCCTTGTGTCCATAGAGATAGGTGCCGATGGGGAGGTGCCGATCGTTGATGAAAGTGGATACCTCCTCGTCCGGCGCCGACCAATCCATGCTATCGGTTTCACCCGCGATGAAGCCATCCAGCGACATAAGCATAAAGTAGATCAGTTTCGCCATCTTCTACCTTTCCGGAAGGAACAATTCTACAAACTGGTCGACCGGCATCTTCCTGAGCCGCTGCGCGTCGCCGAACAGGTCCAGCAGCGCCTGGACTCGCTCGGGCGGGAAGCGCTGCCCCAGGTTGGCCTGGAATTTCTCGAACATCATCGGCACGGCCTCGGTCCGCCGCCGGCGGTGGCCGATGGGGTACTCGACTGTGACCTGTTCGGTCACTGAGCCGTCGCGGAAGAACACCTGGACCGCGTTGGCGATCGAGCGCTTGCCCGGGTCGAGGTAGTCGCGGCTGAACTGCGGGTTCTCGACGCACTTCATCTTCTCCCGCAGCGCGTCGATCCGCGGATCGCGGGCAACCGCGTCTTCGTAATCCTCCGCGGTCAGGCGGCCAAAGATCAGCGGGACGGCGGTCATGTACTGGATGCAATGGTCGCGGTCGGCGGTGTTGTAGAGCGGCCCCTTCTTGTCGATGATGCGGATCGCGGATTCCTGGGTGGTGATGGTCACCCGCTCGATCTCGTCCAGCCGGCCGCGGATCTGGGAGTGGAGCTGGAGCGCCGCCTCGACCGCCGTCTGGGCGTGGAATTCAGCCGGGAAAGAGACCTTGAAGAGGATGTTCTCCATCACGTACGAGCCGTACGGCTGTGGGATGCACAGCGGCTGCCCGCGGAATGCCGCGTCGTAAAACCCCCAGGTCGGGGCGGTGAGCGCGGTGGGATAGCCCATCTCCCCCTGCTTCGCCATCCAGGCCAGGCGGACGCCCCGGCTGGTCGCGTCCCCGGCGGCCCAGGACTTGCGCGAGCCGGTGTTGGGCGCGTGCCGGTAGGTGCGCAGGCTCTGCCCGTCGATCCAGGCGTTCGAGACCGCGTTGATGATCTCTTCCCGGTTGCAGCCAAGCAGCCGCGCGGCGACCGCCGTTGTGGCTACCTTGACCAAAACCACGTGGTCCAGGCCGACCCGGTTGAAACTGTTCTCCAGGGCCAGCACTCCCTGGATCTCGTAGGTCTGGATCAGGGCGGTCAGGACGTCCCGCATGGTCAGAGAATGGCCTCCCTGCGCCGCCGGCGCTCGCGCGAGCCAATCGGCGAGCGCCAGGATGCCGCCCAGGTTATCCGAGGGATGCCCCCACTCGGCCGCCAGCCAGGTATCGTTGTAATCCAGCCAGCGGATCATGGCTCCCAGGTTGAAGGCGGCCAGGATCGGGTCTAGCTCGAAATGGGTGCCTGGCACGCGCGCTCCATGGGGAACGACTGTACCGGGCACGATGGGACCCAACAATTTGGTGCAGGCCGGGAAATTCAGGGCAGCCATCGCGCAGCCCAGCGCGTCCATCAGGCACAGGCGAGCCGTATCGTAAGCCTCGGCGGAAAAAGGCGGAGGGTCGACGGCATATTCCGCCAGGTCGACCAGGACCTGATCCGGTTTTCGAGCGGGTGGAGCACTGGCTGGATGGCTCGCGGTCATGGCCCTATCTAGAGGCGTTTTTCGAGAGGGACGTACTGCTGCGCCTCCGGGCCGATATAGATCGCGCTGGGGCGAATGATCTTGTTGTCCACGCGCTGTTCGAGGATGTGGGCGGACCAGCCCGCCGTGCGCGCCATGACAAACAGCGGGGTGAACATGCGGGTCGGGATGCCCATCGCCCGGTAGACGACCGAGCTGTACCAGTCCAGGTTAGGGAACATCCGTTTGGTGTCCCACATCACCTGCTCGATCCGCTCGGCAATCTCGAAGAGGACCATGATCTTGTTTTCCTCGCACAACTGGCGGGCGATCTCTTTGATGATCCCCGAGCGCGGGTCGGAGATGGTGTAGACCGGGTGCCCGAAGCCGAGCACGATCTCTCTGTTTTCCACCATCTGGCGCACGCCGGCTTCCGCCTCATCCGGGTTCTGGAAGCGGTCGATCAGCTCGATGGCTCCCTCGTTCGCGCCGCCGTGCTTGAAGCCGCGCAGCGCGCCGATCGCCCCGGCGATGGCGGAGTACACATCCGAGCCCGTGCCGGCGATCACCCGGCTGGCGAAGGTCGAGGCGTTGAACTCGTGCTCCGCGTAGAGGATCAACGAGGTATCCAGGGCGTTCACGTAGGATATGGGGGCGGGGCGTCCCATCCACAGGTGCAGGAACTGGCCGGCGATGGTCGGCTCCCCGGTCTCCACCTCGATCCGCCGGCCGTTGCGCGCGTAGTGGTACCAGTAGATGAGCATGGCCGGGAATGAGGAGAGCAGCCGGTCAGCGATATTACGCGCTTCGGCGGGGTTGTGGTCGTCGTGCTCGGGTAAGACCGTACCCAGCACCGAGCAGCCGGTGCGCAGCACGTCCATCGGGTTGGCCGCAGCCGGAGTCTGCTCCAGGGTGGCCTTGACTGGCGCGGGCAGCCCGCGCATGGTCAGCAGCTTTTCCTTATAACGGTCGAGAATATAGCGGTTGGGCAGGTGTTCGTGGATCAGCAGGCAGGCGACTTCTTCGAAGGTGGCATATTTGGCCAGGTCGTGGATGTCGTAACCGCGGTACCGCAGCTCGCGCCCGTTGGCTCCGACGGCGGAAATGGCGGTTGACCCGGCGGGCACGCCGGAAAGCGCAACCGACTTCTTCTTTTTGGGTTCAACGGCTGTCTGGATCGAATCGCTCATTCTTTTTTCTCCTTGTCAAATAGCTCATCCAGTTTTTGCTCGTAGGCGTGATATCCCAAGATGTCGTACAAATCTGCCCTGGTTTGCATCAGCGGCAGGACGTTTTTTTGCGTGCCTTCCTCTCGCAGCGCGCGGTAGACCTGCAGCGCAGCGGCGCTCATCGCGCGGAAGGCGGAAAGCGGGTAAAGCGCCAGGCTGACCCCGGCCTGGCGGAGCTCCTCGACGGTAAACAACGGGGTAACGCCAAACTCGGTGATGTTGGCCAGCACCGGCGCGCCGACCTGGCGGACGAAGCGAGCGTACATCTCCAGGCTGGTGAAGGCTTCCGGGAAGACCATGTCCGCGCCGGCTTCGAGGCACGCCAGCGACCGGTCCACGGCAGACTGGTAGCCCTCGACCGCCAGGGCGTCGGTCCGGGCGATGATCACGAACTGCGGGTCGTTGCGCGCATCGACGGCCGCCTTAATCCGGTCGACCATTTCCGCGGGGGGCGCGATCGCCTTGCCCGGGCGGTGCCCGCAGCGCTTGGCCTGCACCTGGTCCTCGATGTGCATCGCCGCCGCGCCGGATTGGATCAGCGAGCGCACGGTGCGGGCGATGTTGAAGGCGCTGCCGAAGCCGGTATCCACGTCGACCAGCAGCGGGAGAGAGGTGACCGCGGTGATGCGCCGCACGTCGGTGAGGACGTCTTCGAGGGTGATGATTCCGAGGTCCGGCACACCCAGGGAGGCGGCCGAGACCCCACCGCCGGAGAGATAGATGGCCCGGAAGCCAGCCTTCTCCGCCAGCCGCGCCGCATAGGCATTGATCGCGCCGGCGATCTGCAGGGGTTTTTCGACGGCCAGGGCGGCGCGAAAGCGCGCTCCAGGCGATGAACCGTTATCCATTTCTTCCTCGCCAACTTCTTGACAACAGATGTGTGCTTTCCTGTATATTTTATATCAGGTCTGAAATCTCTGTATATGGATTCGGATATCGGTTGTTTCTCAGGAGAAAATTGCTAAAATGGATCAGTCAGCGCTCTCGTTCGGCAGGCAGGAGTGAGCCATGCGAGCCCAATCCCCTCCCAACCTCCCCCAAAAATCCAAAAAACATCAGCTCTGAAGAATTAAAAAAAACGGAGGGAGGGTAGCAGAAGATGTTTCCTGATTCGCGAAGAAAATGACCATTGGGGTTCCACAAGTCTCAATAAAAATACAGTTTACTTACTCTGCTGCATCCA
>Ga0335070_10009724_pt1 | contig 11250 bp, 9 predicted proteins | sample Lox_Sample_13_FD_206722 | JGI IMG/M metagenome (GOLD analysis project Ga0335070, IMG submission 206722) | Soil microbial communities from Loxahatchee National Wildlife Refuge, Florida, United States - Lox_Sample_1.3 | ecosystem: Environmental > Terrestrial > Soil > Wetlands | place: USA: Florida... | reverse complement strand
TTCCCAGGGATTGGGAGCAATCAGTCCATCGGCAATGCTCATGATTTGCCGCTCTACCAGCAGTCTTTTGGCTGGCTCCTTTTCCTTTTTCCCCCGGAGCACAGAATTCTTCAGAGTTCCCAGGGTATGAAACATATGCACCAGGGGGACAGACCACTGCTTTTTTAGCCGGCTCCCCACCCAGCCGGAAAGCCAGTAATGGGAGTGGACGAGATCGTAGGCCGCTCCGTTCTCCCTTGCGAAGCGGACGACTCCCGAAGTGAACTCCGGCATGTATTGAAGGAGCCTGTGTTTGGCCATCGGCTCTTCGGGTCCGGCCTTGATGTGGATGACCCGGGCATTTTGGCCTAGAGGGACAATAGGGGATATGTGGGGATTCTGCGAACGGGTGAATACATCCACCTCGATTCCCATGCGCCCCATCTGCCGGCTCAGCTCCCGCACATAGACATTCATTCCTCCCGTTTCTTTCCCCCCCAGGGCGGCCAAGGGGCAGCTGTGGACGCTCAAAACGGCAATGTGCTTCATCCTTTGACCGCCTTGATCCGGTAGATTTTTTCTTCTCTTCCTCCCAGGCGGTACTTGTAGTCTTCCTGCCCGCGGAGGAAGTGAAAAACCTTCAGCTTTTTTTCGATGGCTTGGCCGATGCAATGGGCAGCCAGAACGATCCCTGGACTCAACCGGCTGTAATCCGGATCGTACCCCGAATTGAAAACGTATTCGACCCCCCGATAGCGGAAGGAGAAATACGCGGCGATATCCCTCCCCTCCACCCGAAGGAAAGGAAGGGTCAGCCAGCCTCGTTCCTGGAACCGTTGGGCGATCTCCCGGAAATAAGTTTCCATCAAGGGGGTCATGAACTCAGATTTATCTTTTCGGCTTTTCCGGTGGAGGTCCAAAAAGGCATCCAATCTTTCGGCCAGCTTCTCTCCCACTCCTTCTTTGATTTCAAAGGCGGCCTCTCTTTCCAGGCGGCGCATCTTGCGGCGAAGCTCGTGGCGGTCCTTGGAGTTCAGCTGGGCCAGGAAGTCGTCCCAAGCAGGGGGGAGATTCAAGTATACCGCCACTTCTTCAACATCCCATGTCACCTGAAAACCGGAAGACCTTAGGAGGGCGGGCAAAAACTCCATCGTGGGAGAGAACTCGGAAATTCCGCTGAAATCCAACTCCTCCCAGGGCCCTTCCGCCGCCCAACGGGCCAAAAGACCTAAAGCCTCTTTCTCCTTTCCCGCAGGAAGGACCAGGTCCCGATAGTCCCACACATCCTTGCTTCCCAGCAGGGCTATATGATCTTTCCCCTCTTCTTTCCCAGAATGGGAAAAAATGCCCAAGCCCAGGGGCTCTTCCCCGGATGACCGAAGAAGGAGCGTCTTCAGTTCCAGGTCTAATCCAAAATGCTTCAGCCAGAGTTGATTCCAGACGGGGGTCAGGAAGGGGTTTGTAAAGCGGCTTTCCTGAAGGAGGGCTTCCCAAATCGGCAGCAGCTTTTCCGGGGGGGGATTCCCCTCGATGATCTCCACACCCACTCAAGACCTCCTACCCAGGTCATTTGGAAGGGGATAGAAGGAAGTCGATTTCTCACGCCCCACAGTCGTCTCCAGACCGTGGCCCGGGTAGATGATCGTATCGTCCGGGAGGACGAATATTTTGGAGTGGATGGACCGCAGGATTTCCTGGTAGTCCGACCGGGGGATAGCCGTGTTTCCCGGCCCATTGGGAAAAATGGTATCGCCGCTGAACAGGATTTTTCCGCTAAAGAAGCAAACCCCGCCGGGGGAATGGCCCGGGGTGTGCAGGACTTTCAGGGAAAAGCTCCCGGCGGCCAGGTCCTGCCCGTCCTGGAGAAAGAAGTCCGGTTTCCGGCGTAGGGCGCGAGCGTCATTTTCGTGAATGCCCACGGTCGCCCGAGTCCCCTCCTGAACTTTTTCCAGCGCCCCGATGTGGTCCATGTGCCCGTGAGTAATGAGGATGTATTTGACCCGGGCCCCCTGGACCGCCCCTAGGACCTTCTCGGCCTCTGCGGCCGGATCAATGATCACGCCTTCCCGGGTGCGCGGACAGATCAGAATAAAACAATTGTTCTCGAAAGAGCCGACTTCCAGTTTTTTCAATTCCACCTTTTGCTCCAAGAGTTGTTATTGCTGAGTCTTCATTCCTAAGAACCTATTTTTTGCCTCCAGCCTCGAGCGGAGTGGTCCTCGAGTCACGCCGAAGGCGTGACGGTCCTCCAACGATTTAAAGGCCGCTGAACGGCACGGGGATAAAGGTCAGGGCAAAGACGGCCAGAGTGACCCATCCAAGCACCTTCCGCTTCCAATCCAGGGGAACCCACCATTCCAGGGGTGGAGGATGGCGAAAGCCCATGATCCAGAGAAGAAGCGCCCAGAAAAGCCATCCTTCCCAACCGAAGATTCCCAGGGCCAGAAGCCCGGCAAAGACGATTTTCGATATTTTTTTCTGCTTCTCCCCAACCAGGGCATAGACCACGTGCCCACCGTCCAGCTGACCGACGGGAAGTAGGTTAAGGGAAGTAACTAGGAGGCCGATCCAGCCGGCAAACCCCACTGGATGGATGATCACATCGTACCCCGGAGGTATTTCCCCGACTACCCACCGACTAATTAACCAAAGAAGGAGGGAATCCCCCAAATTGGTTCCCACCTGTCCTTCGATTTTCTTAACCTCCGAGAGGCTCAGCCCGAGAATGAGAATGGGGATGGAGACCATAACTCCCACCAGCGGGCCGGCGGCGCCGATGTCCATGAGCATCCGACGGTCTCTTGCCGGGGACCGCATTTTAATGAAGGCGCCGAAGGTCCCGATGAAAGATGGGGCAGGAATGAAATAGGGCAGGGTTACGTTCACCCCATTTTTGCGGGCCACTAGGTAGTGACCCAATTCATGGGCCAGAAGAATCCCCATCAAAGCGAGGGCAAAGGGGATTCCCCGGATAATCTGCTCGGGGTGGGTAAGGGGATTCACCCCTTCCTGCAAAGCCCCGGCCAAGACCGTGGTGATCAGGGTGAGGCAAAACAACACCAGATTCCAGAACGCCCTGGGTTTGCCGGGTGGAGTCGGATAAGGCAAGTCCTCTCCGGCCCGGGTTAAAATCGCTTTTTTTCGCCAAGGCCAAAAATCCTTGAAGTTCATGTCGTCTCGTAAGAATTCGCTCTTTCTGACTCGAATCCTTTCTGTAGAAAAGGGCGAAATAAGGGGGCAGCCTTTTTCATTCCTTCACCCTGCAAGAGCTTCTTTCCGTATTTTCCTTCTGGTCTTTTCCGAAATCCCTATCATCCATCGAGATGTCTCTCTCCGTACTGATAAAGACGGGAATAGGCCCAAAGGGCCCGTTCGGCCGAGGAGTAAACGGGAATTCCAGCTTCCAGAAGGGCCTTCCTGGATTCTTCTTCCAGGTACATTCCCCCCAGGGAGATGGCCATGAAAGGTTTGCGAACCTTCTTACGCGCTTCGGTGATCAGGCGGGCATACTGAGCATCCAGCTCGGCAGTTGCTCCGCGGCCCTGAAGGAGGAGGCCATCCACTCCAGGGTCTTCTCCCACAATTTCCGAAGCCCGCCCATAGAGTTCTACTTGGAAGACCGAAGCCAGTCCCAGGTCCACGGGATTGTCCGCGCTGGTCCCGCTTTGCGGTAGCATGGCTTTCAACCGCCTGCGAGTCTCCTCCTGCAAGTCGGCCACCTCGAGCCCGAATTCTTCACAGGCATCGGCAGCGGATACAGCAGGTCCACCCGGTCCGGATAAAATGGCTAGACGCCTTCCCACTTTCCGGGGCAGATAATAGAATGCAGTAAGAATATCTATGAACTCCTCCAAGTCACGGACGAGGATCGCTCCTGTCTGCTCTTTCAAGGCCTCCCAGGCCATTCTGGACCCAGCCAGGGACCCGGTGTGGGAAGAAGCGGCTCTGGTCCCTTTAGGAGTCCGCCCTGCTTTCCAGATGACCACCGGCTTTTCCCGGCAGACCGCCTGCAGAGCCCGGAGGAATGCGCGCCCGTCTTTCACCCCTTCCAGGTACGCCCCGACCACTTCTGTTTCCGGGTCTTCCCCCAGGAAAAAAAGAAAATCGGAACTGTTCAGATCGCTCTCATTTCCGCTGCTGATGACCTTGCTGAAATGGACTCCCTTGGGCCCGGCCAATCGGCTCAATAGAATGGCCAGAGAGCCGCTTTGGGAAATCATCCCCACCTTCCCGTGCTCTTTGGGCATGCCCGGGAAAAAAGCCATGCCGTTCTTGGGGTAGTAGATTCCCATGCAGTTAGGCCCGATGAGCCGTATCCCTTCCTTGCGGGCAACCTGCAGAAGCGCGGCCTCCCTTTTTTTCCCCTCTTCATCCCCGGTCTCAGCGAATCCGGAGGAATAGATGACCGCGATTTTCACTCCTTTTTGGCCGCATTCCTCCAGTGCCGGCAAAACCAGGGCGGCTGGCAACAGGAGGATAGCCAGGTCGATCTCTCCCGGAACTTCCTTCAGGGAGGGGTAAGCTCGGCATCCATCGATGGAATCCGCCTTAGGGTTAATGGGAAAGACCTGGTCGAGAAGTCCCTGGAGAAAAACCCTTCCCGGCTCAAAGCCGCGGGGGACGCCTACCAAAGCGATGGATCGGGGATTAAAAAGGAAGCCTAGGTCCCTTCTGCGATTCAAACCGCACTCCTTTCCGCGGAAAAGAAACGCCCTCCGGAGGGGGAAAAATTCATAGGAGAACCGCACCCATCTTCCTCCTTAAAAATAACAAAAGCCCCCTTTCGAGGCAACTGAAATTCCTATCTTTTCTTTCCCCGGAGACGGAGCGAAAAAAGAGGTCAGAGAAAACGAGGGCCCGCTTGAAAGACCCTGCCTCCCTATCATAGGGAATCTTGTGAGCGAATCAAGAGGGAACGGATTGCCCGTCTTTTTTGGGCTTGAATAAATTTCGTCCCTGCTATATAAAAATCGAAGAAGGCCATCCATGAATACTTTGGACATTATCTTTCTGGTTCTCATCGGAGCCTCAGGAATTTACAGTCTCATTCGGGGACTGATCCGAGAGGTTTTTTCTTTCCTGGCCATCATCCTGGGATTCCTCGGAGCCAGCTATGGGTACTCGCGGGTTGCCGCATGGGTGAAGGGGTGGGTGCAACAGGAGACCGTTGCGCAGATCGTAAGCTTTGCTGTCCTTTTCCTTCTCGTCGCCCTGGGAGTCAGTTTTCTGGGAAGCCTCCTCTCCAAGGCGATTCATAAAGGGGGCCTCGGTTGGGCCGACCGAATGGGGGGGGCGGCCTTCGGCGTCTTGAAGGCCATCCTTCTCATCGCCATCATTCTTCTGGTGCTTACCGCCTTCCTTCCACCCAAAAGCAAGCTTCTCCTGGAATCGAAAATCTCTCCGGCGGCGTTATCCATCGCCCGGGGTCTTTCTTTCCTGGTTCCCGAAAGGTTCCAGAGCCTCTATGCCCAGAAGGAGAGAGAACTCAAAAAATACTGGTCTTTCCGAGAATTCCCAATGGAAAAATCAGAAAACAAAGGAATGAAAAAGATATGACCGGATTTTTTCTCCACCAGAAGAGCCGATCCCGGACCCGAAATGACGTAGGGATCACCACTCCGGGCTGCCTGGTTTTACTGATCCTTATCGCCATCATAGGTTTTGTGGGATTCAAATTCGGGGAGGCTTTCTGGACTTACTACCAGGTGAGGGAACAGGTTCGGCAAGCTCTTACCTGGACCGTGGCCGGCGGACCTAAACCTGAGGCGGAGATTGTGCAAAGGGTTATCTCCGAAGTCAGGAGTGTAGAGGTTCAACTCACCCCCAGGAATGTACGGATAACTCAAACTTCCGATTCCCTCACCCTCATCGTCTCCTGGACCCAGGAGGTTGAGCTTCCTTTCTACACCTACCCCCTCGACTTTGAGGTCAGCCTCACGGAGATCAAACGATGGGGCCGGGGGGGATTGGTAGTAAAATAATCGGGAACCCAGAGAAAATTCGATCTGAAAAAAGCCGGGGGGAAAAGGAGCCTAGAGGAGAAATTCGGCTACGTGGATGTTGTACTCATTCGGGTCAAGGGTCCTCATAATGGACCTCTTGAAGGAGCGTGTCCCTTCTTCCATCTCGCGTAAATCGACGGCCTTCCCCTTGTGGTACTCTCCATCGCTGTATTGAAGCAGGCAGACTTTGGGCCGGTCGATCATCTCAGGGTCCTCCTGGGTCTGGAACACGATTCCGATCTCGTTGGTATTGAGCAGGACCAGCGTCCCCAGAGGAAAGATCCCGATCATGTTGATAAAAATTTTCACCAGTGCCGGGTCAAAATCCTTCCCCGCCCGCTCCAGCATCAAGCCCAAAATCTTTTCGGAGACATAGGGGTATTGACGGTAGATTCGGGGTCTCACCAGAGCATCGTAGAAATCGGCGATGGCGATGATCTTGCCGAAGAGGGTGATACTCCTCTTCCGCGCCAGTTTGGGATAGCCGGTCAGGTCGTATTTCAAGTGATGCTCGAAGGAAGCGTCGATCAGCCGCGCCGAGAGTTCCCCCCACTCCTTGAGACGGATCACCATCTCCGCCCCCACGACGGGATGGGATCGAATCATCGCCCACTCCTGGGGGGATAATTTGTCCGTCTTGTTGAGAATTTCTTTGGGGATGCTGACCTTGCCGAGGTCATGAAAGAGGCCGGCCATCCCGAGATGGGACAACTGCTTTTTGGGAATGCCGATCCGCTGGCCCAAAGCAATGGCATAAATGGCCACGTTGACGCAATGGTTAAAGGTGTAGTCGTCGTAGTTCTTGATGTTGGTCAGCCCCAGGAGGGCCGACTCATCCTGCATGATGGAATTGACCGCGCTCTGCATCAGATGCTTGGCCTTGCGGATGTTGATGAGTTTCTGCGTCCGGATTCCCTCCGAAACTTCCCTGACCAGGTTCACGGTCTTGAAGTAAATTTGCTTCGAGTAATGCTTCTGCTTCTCCGAGTCGATGAGGAAATCCTCATCCCGCATATACTCCAATTTTCCCACGCTGACCCCGTGGACCCCCCGGGACTCCAGCTGACGATTCACGTAGAGGTAGTTGCTTTCATTGCCTTCATCCAACCGGGACAGGAGAAAGACGAAATCTTTGAGGGTGGAGGGAGTCAACTCCTCAATGAACTCCACCTCTCCGATCATCCGCCGGGCCATCTCTAGGGAAAAAATTTTAAAGATGGAGTACCGGTCGGCTTTCACCGGGATGCGGATGTTGTTGAAGAAAAAATTGTCCCGGACGATCTTCAGATAGAGGTGTTCCTGAGACTGGATAAAGGGGTTGATCGTCTGCAGCGCTTCTTGGGTCAGCTTATCGATGATGGCATTGTTCCGGTCATACAGGGTGGCCCCCTTCAGTAGCCGGTAGAAACGGAGGATGAACTCGGTCCCCATCATCTCCGGGACATGTTCCTGCCCCATGGGGATGTTGACATCCGTCCGTTCATCCGAAGGGCTCTTTCCCCGGGTATCTTTGGGCATCAGAACCTCTACGGAGAGGGGGCTTGCCTTCGCAGCGCCTGCTGGCAGACTCTGCAGACCGCCGCACTCTTTGATTTCTGCCCCAATTCCAGAATCGATTTCGCCTCTCGGGTCCCGATCAGGGCCAGAGCGCCGGCCGCCCCTTCACGGGCCTCTTCCACCCTTCTTCTTCGGAACCAGGCTTTCTTCATGAGGAGCTTCTGGAGCATCGGCAGGGCCTCATTGGAACCGGCAATCCCGATGGCATCGAAGAGGGCCTTTTTTTCCGCCGGGTCCTTCCGGTGAAACTCCGGGCCCTGAATCCGCTCGGCAAGATAGGGGAGGCTGTTCTTGCGCCCCACCTTTCCCAGGTTTAGAATGGCGGCGCATCGGACCCGCACATCGGAGTCCTGCAGCGCTTTCACCAGGAGGTTGAATGCCTTCGGGCCTCCGATAAAGCCTAAAGAATGAACCCCTTCTCGCCTTACCCGCATCTCTCTGTGGGCAAGCGCCTTCTGGATGGAGGGGATGGCCGCCTCCTTCCCAATTCGGCCTAGAATATAAGCCACATTGCGCACCAGGTACCAGCGCCGGTCCTCCATGAAAGGGATAATCTGGTCAATTTGATCTTTCCCGATTTGACAGATCGCATCGCAGACCGTCCTGCGGGCCTTAGGATTGCTGAGCTCCCCTAAAACCTTCATGAGCGGCTGCAGGGAGTTGGGGGGTAATAGTTTGAGGTAGCCCATCACTTCATCCAGGCGGACCCCTTCCCGCCTCTCCAGGACTTTGCCGATCTTCTCGATTCTCTGCTCGTCGCCGGCACTATCCCCCAATTGTTGGATGGCCTTGGCCTGCCATCCCTGGAGGTCATAGGTTTTAAGGATGATATAGATTCGGCTCAGGAGGTCCGAAGCCTTCTGGAATTCTCCCAGGGTCAGGAGAGCATCCAGTAGTTTGCTGAGAACGTTTACCGAATCCTGGTAGGGCTCGGGTCTTTTTTCCAGCGCCATGATCTCAAAGAGGATGTCGATGATGTTGAAAAGGAAGATGGGGGAAGTCTCGAATTCCACTTCCTTTCGTAGCCCTTCCAACTCCTCGGGGGTGAGCAAGTAGACATTGCGGTTCATGGCCAGCGAAGGGGGAGCGGAGGCCTTGGCCATGGCCTCGTAGTAATTGACCTCTTCCCCGGCCTCATCCACCAGATAGTCGTCATAGACCTGGTGCCCCAGAGGCTCAAACGTCAAGTGCTTCCGGAATTGATCGATGTTCTCGGGAATGATCACCGGGACTTCATCCAAGAATTCGTCCGTGGCTTGATAGCTGATATGGACAAAGTCCCGCTCCCAGATCATGGTGACCAGATCGTCTTCCATCTTGTTGATCTGGTCCCCTCGTTTGACGATTTCCAGAAACCCTTGGATTTCCCATTCCTCCAGGCCTTCTATGAAACGGAGTTCGCGCAATCCATCCTTGTAGAGAAAAAAGGCCAGGCTGGTCTTCAATTCCTTGTTTTCGTAGAGAACCCGGTTGTTGAATGAAAAGTCGTACTCCCCGACCTTGAAGGAAAAGGCTTGGTATTTTTTCAAGAAGAATTGGAATTTACGGAAGAGAAGGTCCCGGAAGCCGACCAAGGAGGGATTTTCCGGGGGATACAGGCGGAAAGCCTTGATGGTTTTAATGAAGATGTTCATTAAATCTCGGGCGTGAAGAAAGACTTCTTCGACCTCTTCCCCTTCGAAGGAAGCGATCTCATCGGTGGCCTCGGGTTCCTTTTTTTCCCCTTCCAATTCTTCCGCCATGAATCTTTTTCCCACTTCCTAAATTTAAATTATATCTATCTTGCCGTTTTATAAAGGATTTGTCAATATTTTTCCACCCTGCCCTCGTTCCCTGACAATTTCTCCCTTCTTTCTCAATTTGCTGGAAGGAGGCCTCCATCAGGAGCCTGCCCACCTTACCGCCAAAAGGTGATAGGAGGAGAAGAAATTCAAGCAACGCCCGGCCGGGAAATCCCGCCAAAGGCGAGACTTCCCGGCCTCAAGCTCGCTCTTAGACAGGAAAGAGAATCAAAAAAGGGAAGGTGGGAAAGCCCAGGAAAACCGTTGACCTGTCATGGGTTTCAATGATAACCTAAAAATCATAACGGGGCGATTAGCTCAGATGGATAGAGCGTTGGTCTCCGGAACCAAAGGCCGTGGGTTCGATCCCCGCATCGCCCACCACCCCCCCTAAAAAACAAATCCGAATGTCGAAATTCGAAACAAACTTCAAATTCCGATGACCAAAACTTGATCTTTTCTGGTGCACCATCGAATGGATTCGTTCGTTTCGGTTATTTGAATTTTGGACCCTCGGTTTTGTTTCGGATTTCGAATTTTTCTATATGGTCAGGTATCCTCCATCCACTGGAAGGATGATTCCGGTCACATATTGGGAAGCATCTGAGGCCAGGAAAACCGTCGCCCCTTTCAATTCGTCCGCCTCCCCGTACCTCCTCATCGGAATATGCGCAAGGATTCTTTGTCCATGGGCGCCCAATACCCACTGGGTCATGTCCGTGGGAAACCAACCCGGGGCTATGGCGTTGACCCGAATATTATATTTGGCCCACTTGGCCGCAAGGTCTTTCGTAAAATTGATCACCGCCCCTTTGCTGGCGCTGTAGGCGATAGCCTCGGCCACTTCCCCTTCCGTACCTACGACTCCCATAATGGAAGCAATATTGATGATCCTGCCGCCCTTCTGGTGAATCATGGCTCGGCCGGCTATTTGGGAGAAGAGGAAGACCCCGGTCAGGTTGGTTTCCATGACCTTCTGCCATCCCTCCAGGGGATACTCTTCTGGGGTGGCGCCCCAGTTTGTTCCAGAATTGTTGACTAGGATGTCCAGGCTACCGAACTTCCTCATAGTTTCATCGACCACCGCTTGAATTTCCTTAGGAGACCTCACATCGCAGCCCATGGCTAGGGTCTTGACCCCTAACTTGGCCAGTTCCCTTGCCGTTTTCTCACAGGTTTCCACTTTGCGGGAGCACAAAACCAGGTTCGCTCCAGCTTCGGCCAGGCCTTCGGCCATCTTTAATCCTATCCCCCGGCCCCCCCCGGTAACCATGGCCACTCTGCCCTTTAGATCAAACATTTCCTTGACATTCATTTTTGCTCCTTTTCATCCTATAAGACGAATCATCCGGATTCCTCTTCTCTGGTCCAGGCGGTGGATTCCCTCCTCGACGGCAAGGTTCAGGGCTTCCTCGTATTCTTTCCGGCTGATTCTGCGGTTCAAAGGGGGCTGGCCCATGGCCTCTCCGCAAGGCCTGTATTGGTCCATGATGTTGACGTAGGTATCGGGCGAAACCTCCCGGGCAAGAAACCGCATGGCCGCCCGGGTTCCCGCCAGCCCGCCGGGTAAAACCAGATGCCGGATCAGCAGTCCCCGTCCGGCAATGGAATCGGGGCCCACCATCAAATCCCCTACCTGACGGTGCATCTCCTTTATGGCTTCCCGAGCCCGGACCGGGTAGTCCTTCGCCCGGCATTGCTGATAAGAAATTTCCTCGTCCATGAACTTCAAGTCGGGCATGTAGATGTCAAAAACCCCGTCCAGAAGACGGAGGCTTTCCAGAGAGTCGTACCCACCGGTGTTATAGACTAGCGGAACCCTCAAGCCCGCCTCTATGGCCATGGGCAGGGCGGAGAGAATCTGGGCTACTACATGGGATGGAGATACAAAGTTGATGTTGTGGCATCCCAGTCCCTGTAGATGGAGCATC
>Ga0335070_10009723_pt1 | contig 11250 bp, 9 predicted proteins | sample Lox_Sample_13_FD_206722 | JGI IMG/M metagenome (GOLD analysis project Ga0335070, IMG submission 206722) | Soil microbial communities from Loxahatchee National Wildlife Refuge, Florida, United States - Lox_Sample_1.3 | ecosystem: Environmental > Terrestrial > Soil > Wetlands | place: USA: Florida... | reverse complement strand
CTTGCTCAATGCTTTTGAAAAGATGAACCGTGACCTCTTCATTGGCATCTATAAACTGCTGATTTTCAACAATTTCCACATAGCCATCAGCCTTTGCAAGAGTTGTAATAGCTCCAGAAAGACCAGTAGCAACCGGCTCAGCGATCAATCGGCATGATTCTTCGCGCTTCAGTTTAACCATGATAAATGTTCGTCTTCCCTTCGCAGGAAACAATCTCATGGAAGTAACCGCTTTTATCATTAAGCTTCTACTCGTTTCTATTCCTGCAATTTCCTGAATTATTGACCGTACGAACAGATGAAAAATCAGCAACGCAGAAGCAGGGTGACCTGGAAGTGAAAAAATCAGCTTCTCATTAATTAAAGCTGCTGTTGTTGGCTTTCCAGGTTTAATTGCAATTCCGCAGATTATAACGCCTGGCTTCCCAAGAGAATCTAACGTCTTAGGCATAAGATCTTTTGGCCCTACCGAAACGCCGCCAGAAGTAATAATCACATCAGCAGATGATAATGCTTGCTTTAACACTTTCTGCAGTTCCGCCATATCGTCCGGAAAAACGCCTAAATAGATTGGCTTTCCGCCACTCTCTTGCACTGCAGCACTCAGGCTGTAGGCGTTTATGTCATAAATCTTTCCAGAAGATAGATTTTTGCCTGGTTCAGTTATTTCAGCGCCTGTGGAGAGAACTGCCACACGCGGAACTGCATAAACTTTAACTTTTATTATGCCTAATGCGGCTAAAACACCAATTTCTCTCGAACCTAATGACTGCCCCTTTTTTAGAACGGTTTCGCCTTTTCTAATATCGGCGCCTAACTTCATAATATTCTCATCATTTGACACTGCGCTATAAACGAAAAGATCGTCACCATTTCGTTCAGTGTGTTCAAGCATGACCACTGCATCCGCGCCGTCTGGTACTGGTGCCCCTGTGACAATTTCAGCAGATCCACCATCCGCAACTGTTATTTTTGGCAACTCTCCAACATTCACCGTTCCGCAGATCTGCAGTTTCACGGGCTTGTTTTCATCAGCTCCAAAAGTGTCTTCAGCCTTTACTGCGTATCCATCAACAGTTGACCGATTAAAGGGCGGAATATCCAAAGTGGCCGTCACTTTTTCTGCAAGAATACGGTTATAGGCGTCCAAAAGAGGAATTATCTCTACGCCTAGAGGTTTAGGCTTGAAATGTTGCTGAATGACATGCTTCGCTTCATCAAAAGTTAGGAGTTTCCTAAACATCTCAATCTGCACCTTCAACACTGTTAAATAAGTGCACAGAAACAGTTTCTCCATTATCTAAACCTTCACGATTTTCGGGAACAATAACGTAACCGTTGGCCCTTGTCATGGTTGAAATCATGCCTGAACCTCGAGCGCTGATTGGCTCTGCAAAAAATTCCTCATCACGCTTGAAGACGCTAACACGCACAAAGGTTTTTCTTCCAAGCGTTGTGCTTATTCTTTTAGTTGTTTTCGCTCTAATTAGAGGTCTATGCTCTTCTTGCTTTAGCCCTGACAGTCTGAATATTAATGGTCTTGCAAAAACTTCAAACCCTATCATTGCCGCTACTGGATTGCCTGCAAGAATAATCACAGGCTTTCCATTTACCACTGCAAGGGCGGTAGGCATCGCTGGGCGCATAGCGATACCATGAACAATAACGCCGGGCTTTCCAATCTTGTTAATAGCTTCTGGAACAAGGTCTGATGCTCCCACGCTTGTTCCACCAGTAGTTATTATAGCATCGGCTTTTTCAATGCCTATTTTCAGGCTTTCAAGAATTTCGTTGACATCATCTTTTGCAATGCCCAGATCAATAGGTTCAGCACTTAATTCATGGCATAACGCTGAAACAACAAGTCTATTTGCTTCGAAAATCTGTCCTTCTTGCAGTTTTTCACGTAGGTTTACTAGCTCGCTTCCAGTGGCTAAAATAGCGATTCTGGGTCTCTCAAAAACTTTGATCTCAGGAATTCCTAAAGCAGCCACCAACCCTAGATGCTGAGGCTTTAGACGTGTTCCTGATTTTATGGCTATTTCGCCTTTTGCTATGTCTTCACCTTTTTTTGAAACATTCTCTCCAGGGGTGACTGGCGTCCAGACTTCGATTTCGCCATTAATTCTTCTAGTGTTCTCCAGCATTACAATGGCGTTTGCACCTTTTGGAAGAGGATTCCCAGTCCACAGTTGCTTTGCTTGTCTATCGTTTATTTCATCTTCACTAATGGTTTGAAGATTTTTTGGTTTGAACTGTGATGCCTCAAAAGTGTTTTCGGCTCTAATGGCATATCCATCAACAGCTGACCTGTCAAATCTCGGCAAATCCTCCTTCGCAATTACGTCCTCTGCCAAAATCCGATTTAAAGCAGAATGCAAGGGAACAATAACAGTTTCTAGTTTTCCAATTCTCAAATTAGCGAAAAAGAGCTGCAATGCGTCTTCTATTGATGTGAGCTTTTGGAATCCTTTCAACCGCACCAAAAGGGCTACCCATAAACAGCACTGCAAAAGCATAACAAAAAGGTATCGCATTAAATTATTGAAAAACTTTTATTCCATTACAATCTAATTATTGCCAAACTGGTCAGAGAAGGTGCCCAGATGAGCGAGAAACTTAGAGATGTTAAAGGGGAAGTATGGAGACGCTTTGAAAATTGCGAATCAATATTTCTCGCAACTGTGGAAACCGAGCAACCCAGAGTTAGGCCTGTGAGTCTTGTCAATTTTGATCGGAGACTCTGGGTTCTCACAGGGACGTATAGTGCAAAGACTAGTCAAATAAGCAAAAATCCCAAGATAGAATTTTGCTTGCCATTTAAGGAAGGAGAGCATAATGGTTACATAAGAGCATCAGGATCTGCCAGAATTGTCAAGGATAAGGATACAAAGATTAGGGTCGCGAGGCACTGTGACTTTTTTGACCAGCACTGGAATAGCCCTGACGACCCGAATTTCACTTTGTTAGAATTGAAACTCAACGAAATTGAATACTTGGGACCTAATGAAGAAATAGCAAGAAAGTTCAAACTGTAATGTTCATTCAAAACCGGGAATTGCTACAAGATTAGCTTTCAAGTTCCTTTTCTAGAATGTTCCGCATTTTTATGGCATCTATGTCAATTATTGGGCTTTCACTGATTATAACTGGTCTCAGCTTGAATTCTGTTATAACTCTTGCAAACATCGTGAAATCTGGTCCATAATCCGCATCATCCATTACGTGATGACGCCTCTCACCCTTAGCAGTGAATTCAATCTTTGAGAAGTGGCAGTGCATATCTTTTACAGCTTCTGCTCCCAAACGCCTTTCAGCCTCCTCAACAATCTTGCGGAAATCCTCAACAGTTTTAAAAAGCCCTCCATCTCTCGCGTGTAAATGTGCCCAATCAATCACTAGCTGCGTCCTTTCAACCTCTTGACACAAACTTAGAGTGTCATCAAAATTTCCAAACTGATAAGACCTACCCATTGTCTCCGGTCCGATTTTCACATTTTTTATTCCCATCGCATTCAATGCTTCAACAACTTCTTTTAGGGCTTGTAAACAGTTCTTGAAAACCTCCCATTGTGTTTTATTACCGTAAAATCCAGGATGAAAAACCACAACGTAGGCGTTCATCCATTCCGCCGCGGTTGCACATGCAATTAGCCGCCGTTTGCTTGCTTCGACTATGCCTTTTTCTCCAGAGAAATTTATGAAATAGGAACCATGTAGACTGAGTAAAACATCGTTTCTTTCAGCTTCCAAACCCAGTTTTTCAGCGTCTTCCCTTTTTATTTGTGGCTTCGCACCCCAACGAACGGCTTGATACTCAAAAGCATCAAGGCCTTCCTCTCGCAAAAGTTTAGGAACATCCGCTAAACTAGCTTTCATTATTTTGAATGTTGGAGGAACTCCAGCAGGTCCAAATCTTGGACGATCAGCCATGAAATTCCCTTAACTTTTTCTCCTCGTCCTATATCGATAACCTTTTTGGACGTACTCTCCATAGAATATCGTTATCAATGCAGAAATCCAAGCAGCAACATTTTGAAAAGCCAAATATTTTCCACCATCATTCAAACTAGCCAAAGGTCCAATAATGCTCCCAAGGCTTAAGGCAAAGTTTCTAAAACCAGGAGCAGCACCTAGCAATGCAGAGTTTATGCCAGAAAATATTCCTCCAATAGACGACAAGGCCTGATTGTTGCCTTTCACAAAGTTAAGTAGCGAAGGATTGCTTTGATAGGCATTCGATATTGCTTGGTAAATTAATCTAGGATATGCAAAAAGAGAGATTATGAGAATAAAGGTGACGAAAACTGTCAGCACGATCATAGCGCTTTTTATTGTCGCTCTCGCGAAATGTATTTTTTGCCAGACATACGCGAAACCCTTGATTTTTAATAATCCAGCCTTTATTTTACCAAATAGTTCCTTTACTCGTGACTCTTTCTCTCTCTTTGCGCCAAGTTCGATTTTTCCTCTCTTCACTTCATAGGGCTTAATTGCTGTTTGCCTTGTCAAATATATCCAGCAAAATGCCAAGGTAATTATGACTGTTATAGGAACTAAATTAAAGAGCGGACTGATGGTTATTGTCACCATCCAATTGGTTCCAGGAAACGGAAAAGTCCATTGTAAAAGCTCTTCTTTGATTCCAATATTCATTGTATAAACAACGATAACGTACTCGATCAAAGTAGTTATGATCAGGAATAGAATTATTGCTACTAATCCTTTCAATGTTGCCCAACGAATTACTAAATGTTTTGACGGCCCTTGAGTTGACAAACTATTCACCGTTGGCACTTGCGCTTTCTATGCATATGTTTTGCACTTGAATAAGAGGGTTCTCATTAAAAAACGTGACTGTGGATTTTGCATATTGATTTTAACTTTAGATTATGAAGACTTAAACTCTTTATTTTAAAAAATAGAGTAGATTTTGGAATTAGTATGTTATATGAGAGTATGGATTATTTAATCGCTGATGCAAAGGGTGTTGGCAAGATATAAATTGAGGTTAAACCTATAGGTGTTTCCGTATGCGCTTAATTAGACAGTCACGACATAGGGAATTCATGCCCGCATTTAGGACATTTAGCCATTTCGCATTGTACGGAAGAGGGGCAACTCGAGCAAGCAAATGCTCTACCGTAGCTTATATCGAAAGCAAAACCACATTTTGGACATTTCACTATGTGTTTCGATCGCGAATCCATTCTTTACCGCTTTCCCTAATTCAACCGTTCAATGAGCGATTAAAAACTTTTCTGAAGGTGCTTCCTTGTCTATATATAGAAGTTTTAATAATTTTAAAAACAATTAAATATCGTGATATGGTTCATTTCGTGAAGGACAATTATCTGGGAATAAGATGCTAAAGACGGAAAAAGTTGAACGGTTAGAATTATACAAGGACCGCAACACGCAAGTTTTTTTGAGTAAATTTCTAAATGGCGAAATAACCGAACTTGAACCCGTCTATGACCCAAAAGTTGGTTATTACTATCCAATAGTTCAAGCAATAGTCGGCGATTCAAATGTAGAAGCATTCTTAGAAAGGCTTTATGAGGCAGGAATACTGGAAAGAAAGCTCTATGATAAAGTCATATATTGTCCCAAATGCAGTTCTGCAAACGTTTCTATTCATTATTGTTGTCCTTACTGTAAATCCTTCGAAATTCAAAGAAGCGCCCTAATAGAACATGTAAAATGCGGTTATATGGACGTCGAGGAGAACTTCAAGAAGGAAAAGCAGCTAATCTGCCCAAAATGCCACGAAGAACTAAAGAAGCTAGACATTGATTACAGAAAAGCTGGAATGTGGTGCACCTGCAAAGATTGCAGCAAGAGCTTCGACATACCGGTTTCTACGCATTTCTGCAGAAATTGCCATGAAAACTTCACCTTTGAAAATGCCATAATTAAGGATGTTTATTCCTACAGCCTAAAAGAAGAAGCTAGAGAAGAAACCTCTTTAGGCTGGGTGCTAGTTGCGCCGCTGCGAGAATTTCTTACAGAAGAAGGATTTCAAGTTGAAAGCCCAGCTTTTCTTAAAGGCAAATCTGGAGCAAACCACATGTTTGATATTGCGGCCTATAAGGGGCAAGCAACGCGGAAAGTAACCGTGATCGATCTGGCATCTTCAACAGAAAATACCGTGTCTGAACAACCGGTAATTGCCTTGTTCGCCAAGATATTTGACGTTTCACCAGACCACGCCTATCTGATTGCGATTCCTGGAATAAGCGAGAATGGAAAGAAAATGGCAGAGTTATACAGCATTCAGGTAATAGAGGCAAAAAATCAAAAGGAAGCCATAAAAGCATTAAAGGATAAATTGCCTAGGAAATAAAAGCAAAATTTTATGGCTTAATGGCTTGCAAGCACGGCTGTGTTTCCTCTTTCCGTTACAACCTTCACTATGAAATTGTCTGCTGGCAGATGCAAGTCCACTCTAGTGTATGTTGCATTTTCTCCAGAATTCACAAACACGTCAATGTTGTAATGCTGATGAACGGTCGCGTTTATAATCCATAAGGAGACTAGATGAGAAGTTAAAGCTCCATCATTTCTAAATAAGAAACGTGCTCCGTCAATTACGGCTCTTACTCCAAGAAAATCTATATCGATGATTGTGCTGCTACTGTCTGGACCCTGATCTGCGAATTGAACATAGAGCGTGCCATTGTTCCACACGTAGCTGCGCCAGCTAGTCGTAAGGTTAACAGTGTAGTAATCCCAGCCTGTTGTTGGTATCTGACCTGCAGTTGAGTTAAAACCATCGTCGCTATATGCCGCTTTTGTCCAGTTATAGGCTTTTAGATACCATCTTTCGCTGCTGTCGCTTGCTCTGTATCTCAACTGGATTTCGATGCTTTGAATGTATGCTAAGGGATACCCAGAAAGATCAATTGAATAGACGCCATTGACACTGAGTATGTTTGCTAACTTGTAGTAGAGCTTAATCTGGTTTATTTTCTGCGAGTATTGCGAGGTGGTTGATTTCACTCCAGTGATCTTGATTTTTGCGTTTCCATTTGAGACGTAGGACTGTGGGTTGATGTTGATACTAAGCAACTTGGTTTCGTTTGATCCGCTGGATAGGTATGTTAGGTATCCTTCACCGCTTGTTACGTATGCCGATGAGGAATAGTTCCAAATTTGAACTGTTACGCTTGCATTGGAGATATCGTATTCGCTTATGACTGTGAAGTTTAGTTGTGTCGGAGTCTGCGTGCCCATGTTTGAGAAAGTGAATTCAGTTGATGCAGTATATTGATCGTAATATGTTGACTTAAACTCTATCCAGTCGGCTCTAAAATCAAACTGAGAGTTAGTGGTTTTTACGCCTTTCACTTTTATTTTCCAGTTGCCAGAGGCATCTCGATAGTATGTTGGGTTTATTGTTATCGTTTGCGTTTTAGTTATATCAGTTGTTCCTATAGTGTCTGATAGATATCCGTCTCCACTCGTTGGGTAACTGCCTGTATGATAATTGTACAGTTGAAGTGTTGCAGTTACACTGTCTGTAGTAAAACTGCTGTCTATTGTCCAATTCAACTGTGTCCACGATTCTGTATTTGCTGTTCCAGTAAACTCAACTTCGCATGTATACTGTGATGGATACGTAAAAGTGCAGTAAATACTGTATTGGTGGTTATTAGTTGATGCATCAGTTGGATTTGTTGGCGTCGCATAGCTGTTTGAAGAGTCATAATATCCTTGATTAGCTGAACCTGAGCCATAGTATAAGCGCGTGTTTCCGCTAGGAATTAACATTATAACGTATTGGGTATTTGCTGATAAGCTTGGAGGACTACTGAAAACGCTCGTATACCAACTTAATGTAGTTGAAACTGAAACAGGATTGCCTACAGCAACTATTGCTAGATCACTGTACCTAACTAAAACGCCTTTGACATTAGTTGCCCCAGAGCCTGCTCTTCCACGAAATGTTACGTTTTGAACAATCATGCCAGAATACGCAGAAGAAGTGAAAACACTTCCATACATTTCGTTTGCATTAACAGTGTTGTAGCTGCCTCCGGCAGTTGCGTATCCGAATGTGCCTGATGATGTTTGTGACGCATAGCTCCTAAAAGTCATGTAAACGCCGTTATTTGAGGTTAAATCGCTGATTGTGCCAGAGACAAAGGCTGTACTTCCAAGCAGATTGTAGCTTGAAGGATTGTACGCTATAGTTGCTGATGCGGTCCCGGCGCTTCTCGTAATGAAGTAGTCCGAGTCAACCGCAAGAACGCTGTTTGGAATAGTGCCAGAAAGATATGTTCCAGACAAAAAGTTGCACCCACTCGGATAATAAGTGGGCGTTGCCAAGGCTTCAGTAAACCTCTCGTAATTACTGTCAACTGCTTGGGTATCAGTGTAGTTTCCACTTACGTGACTGCCATCAACAACTGAATACTCATTCGGAGTCACAAACCAAGAAGAACGATTGATCCGTTCAGTATTGATTATACCTATATTCTCTTCTATCCTCTCCCAATCAAGCTGGTTCATCTGATAGCTCCAAAGCACCACGTTACCAACTATAATAACGATTAGAATCAGGCTTAGCATGACGACGATTACAGTGCTTATACCACGCCTATCATGCCTAAGGCGCTTTATAATAGCCTCCAACATGAAACCCCCTACTCGTAACAATGTCCACATAATATATGCCACCTGAAACCCAGCTATACGATATGATGAGCCAGTCGTGCGCACCTATTTCCAGATCAAATGGCGAATCGAAATCCTGAGAAGTGTGATTAATGTAAACTGCAGAAACGTGAATTGCAACCTTTCCCACATTCCGAAGATAAACATCTACACTGCTGGTTTGATTATTGAACCATAAGTCCTCTATTACAACGCGTTCGCTCATATTTTCCCGCAGATTAATTGTTATAACGTACGTCGCTGTTGTGGCAAGCGCCATGGCAGCCACAGCCACAACAGTGAGCAAAAGGCTGCTCAGAACAGGAGTTATTGCATGCTTGTCGTGTAAGAGTTTTCTGATTTGAAATGTCATTTTTCACCCTTCCTCACAAGAAAAGTTTTATTGCAATAAAGCCGCAAAGCATCAAGACCAAACTGTGCTTAAGCCCAGCATTTATCGTTCCCTCTCCCATTTTTCCAGCAACAAGCCCGCCGAAGAAGCCTTGAATTGATGTCATATGAAAGAAAATCTGCTCCATTTCGCTGGGAGACATTGTCGTGGCTCCGAGTATGGGCGAGCCTTCTAAACTGACGAAGAATGATCTAAACAAGAGGATTATAGTGAACAAGAACACAAAGAAGGATACGTAGATTATTGCAATGTATGGCCTTGTTTGGGTTCTGCGCTCCTTTTCAAGCAAAAGCGTTGTCTGGATAAACTTGCCCATCGGATCAAAAACTTTTTCCACACGACCCCCGGAATGACTAGCCTCAATTATCATCGGAACTGTTCTCTGCACTAGCACGGTGTTAACACGGTTACCAAGAGCCAAAAGAGCATCTTCGAAACTCATACCCCAAGATATCTGAGCAGTCATTTTTCTCAATTCAGCAGTCAGCGGACCATAATCTCGCTTAGCAGTCTCCTCTAAAGCCTGAGGAAGAGTCATACCAGTTTCCTGAGCTTGAACGATGCTTCTGAAAAGATCTGGCAAGTGTTCGTCAATCGCTTTTCTCCATTTATAATCAACATAGTTCAAGACTGCAGAAGGAAATACCGCGATTATAACCGCGAAAAAAACAAATTCGTCAAATGTTGCTTTCCCCCAAAAAATAAAGTATGCGAGCATTATTATGGCGATAGCTACTGTAATCGATGCCATCCACGCAAGTTTTTTGAGGCGCTTCTCTATTTTTGGCATCTTCCCACTCACCACTTTGGCGATGCGGCATCCAAGATTATCAGAAAGATTATGGCACCAATCGGAATTCCCACATAAGTGAGCAGGTTGAGTATGAGGTCTGGGCTTAGTATACCCAAGTTGCCTCCTCCGAGCATAGTCATAACTGTGAGCATTATCACCAGAATCAATGGTCCGGTCAGGAGTAAAGTCACGTAAAACTCTGAAAGCATGGATAGAGTGTCTGAATATTTCTTTAGATTAATTCTTTTCAGTCTCATGTACTGTCTGGATTTCTCACGGAGATAAGCGGCTAAGTTGCTGCCTGAATGCACCGTAGAGATGAAGCCTTCCAGCATTTCACGAAATCTTTCAGAAGGAGTCCGTTTTGCCGCTTCTTCCAAGGCGGAAATTACGTCCAAACCGAAGAGGTTTACGTCTCTAACGACGTTTTTAGCCTCATAAGAAACAGTCAATGGCACGCTGAGATCAGAGAGTGAGTAGAAAATCTTTTCTGGAGAAACTCCAGCGCTAGTTAGAATCGCCATATAACCAATCGTAAAAGGCAATTCATCTTCCAACTCTCTCTTGATCTTATCCGCGCGGTAAACTGGGTAGAAATAAAAACCAAAAATTGAAAATGCAAACGCGAATAATCCTCCACCGATTCCAAACAAGAATGCTGGCAAAAGCGGTATGTTAAAAGCAAAAATCAGCGGAAATGGGATTATGGCGAAGGTGATGAAGGAAATAAGGAGCGAAGCAAAAACCGTCAAGCTCACGTAGGCTTTGAAATTAATCTTCAGCCCAGATTTCTGCAACTTCTGGTCTAAATCTTCGAAAAGAGGCAGAACATGCTCAGTTTTTTCGCCGATAAGCTGATAAGCTATCGAATGAGGCTTTCCAAGCTCTAACTTGGTCTTTTGTCGCGAGATTCCCGGTTGGTGTTTCAAAAATTTTTGAGAGAACCTACTAAACATACTCTTAAAGCGATTAAAAAGGATTCGAAGTTTTTCTGGGATTATGTTGGATTTCATTTTAATCCAACCCTGGCTTTCTGGAAGACTCGGTTGGGATTAGTGTAGTATTCTCGAATAACATTTGCAACGTCTAGGTAGCGTCTTATGCCTTCGCGCACCATCCATTCTAGGACAAGTTTCCTTTGATGTAGTTCACGTCTGATGTCCTCTTCACTCAGATCAAATTTCTTCATCTCCCTGTCCAGAATGGTGCTGTGACCAGAAAAAACGAAGTTGTCGCCTTTCGGGTTCCAGCTGAAAATCTCTTCCGTTACTATGTCCTTCTTCTTCGGATCAATCTCCACGACTTCTGCTGATGTAGTTACTCTCCTCGCTGGCTTCCCTTCTATCTCTGTCCTCGTCATAACCATTATGACGTTTGTCATCGCTAT
>Ga0335070_10009722_pt1 | contig 11251 bp, 11 predicted proteins | sample Lox_Sample_13_FD_206722 | JGI IMG/M metagenome (GOLD analysis project Ga0335070, IMG submission 206722) | Soil microbial communities from Loxahatchee National Wildlife Refuge, Florida, United States - Lox_Sample_1.3 | ecosystem: Environmental > Terrestrial > Soil > Wetlands | place: USA... | reverse complement strand
ATCCGCCCCCGGCGCATCCGCACGGCCTGCGCGACGAGCGAGTAGGTGATCGCGAGCTGCACCGGCGCGGAGGCGTAGCCCAGGCTGGAGTGGCAGGAGACGTAGTGGGCCCGCCCGCCGCTGACCGAAAAGCGCACGTGGGTGGCGCCGCCCGAGCAGCGCGGGCGCAGCGCCATGAAGTAGTAGCTGTAGCTCGCGCCGCGGTTGATGCGCAGCTCGGCCCAGTCGAACACCGCCGAGGGGCCCGAGGCCCGCGGCAGCGTCAGGTGCCCGCCGCTCGGCGGCACGGGCGTCGTCGGCGTCGTCGCGGTGGCGCTTGCGGGCGGTGTGCCGGCGGCCGGCGTCGCCGCCGGCGGGCTCGCCGTGAGCGTCGCGTCACCCGAGCAGGTGCCCAGGAACGCGGTGGCCACGTCGGTGTCGCTGACGTGGAAACGCACCGACGCGCCCGCTGCGCCTGCCGTGCCCGAGATCGTGAGCACGTGGACGACGTCGTACTCGTCGAGCGCATCGAGCGTCAGGCTGAACGAGCCGTCGGCGGCGAGCGGGATGGCGCCGAGCGCGTACGCCTGCGTGTCGAAGGCGATCTCGTTGACGGCCGGCCCGCACTGGAACGGGACCACGCTCGCTCGCATCCGATCGATCCGCCCCGGGCCGAGGTCGAGCTGCACGCGTCCGTCGAGCGTCCAGCTCTTCGACGGGTCGTATGGGATCGTCGCCGGCGTGGGGATCGCGACGAACCGCTGGACGGTCTGCGGGCATCCCGAGTCGAAGGTGGACTGCAGGTCGGAGAACGTCAGCGTGCCGGACAGCACGCGCCGGTCGGCGCTCAGCGTGCCGTCGAGCGCGACGTGCACCGTGGCGCCGTAGCCGTCGTCGGTCCCGTCGGCCTCGACGTGCACCGCTCCCGAGGCGATCGTCGCCGGCGTCGCCGGCGATCCCACGCTGATGGAGTACGTCGAGGGCCCGTTCGAGCAGGTCGCGACGAACGCGTGCAGCGCCAGCCCGGTGAGCTGATCGCCATCGATCGTCAGCGTGCTCGTCTGGTTGTTCCCCAGGGAGACCGAGTAGGTGACGGGCGCGGCGGCCGCCCGCGACGGCGCCGCGGCGAGCAGCGCCAGCGCGAGGACCACGAGCGCCGACTGGACCGTGCTGCGCATGCGCGCGCCATCGGCGCCGCCCGCGAGCCGCTTGATCTGTTGGCGTTCTGTGTGGACGGACCGGTGACGCGGCGGGCGGTCGCACAGCTGCGCCTGGGCGAGACGTGCACGCATACCGTGCACAACTCGCCCAGGGCCGCACAACTCGCCCAGGGCCGCGCCGGCCCACCGGGGGGCGCGGACGAGCCGGCGCGCCGCGTCGACGTCCCGCCCCGCGGCTACTCCCCGACGGCGAAGCGCACGAAGCGGCGGATCACGACGTTCTCGCCGGTCTTCGCCGAGAGGTCCGCGCGCAGCTGGTCGATCGTCCGGCCCTCGTACTTGTCCGCGTTCACGTGCACCTGGGGCAGCAGCGAGACCTCGCCGAGCCACTTGTTCAGCATGCCCTCGACGATCTTGGGGCGGATGTTCTCGGGCTTGTCGGCGGCCTGCTGCTCGAAGACGCGCGTCTCGGCGTCGCGGGCCTCCTGCGGCACGTCGTCAGGGCTCACGTAGCGCGTCTGCGGGCTGGCGGCGATGTGCATCGCGACCTCACGGGCGAACGCGATGAAGTCGTCGTTCTTGGCCACGAAGTCGGTGTTGCAGTCGACCTCGACCAGGACGCCCACCTTGCCGTTGGCGTGGATGTAGGACTGGATCGTCCCCTCGGCGGCCTCGCGGCCCGCGAGCTTGCCGAGCTTGTTGCCCATCTTGACCCGGAGGATCTCGACGGCCTTGTCCATGTCGCCCTCGGCCTCGGTCAGGGCGGCCTTGCAGTCCATCATGCCTGCGCCGGTCTGCTTGCGCAGCGCGGCGACGTCGGAAGCGGCGATCGTGCTCATGCGGGGGTGTCCTCCTGTGCGGGCGCCTGCGGCGCCGGCGCGGTCTCGGTCGCGGCGTTGTCGGCCGCCGCCTGCTCGACGGCCTGCGGCGTGGCCTGCGGGATTGCGGACTCGACCGCGGCCTCCTGTGCCGGCGTGGCCTCGGCGACGGCCACCGGCTCGGCGGCCGCCTGCTCGACGGCCTGGGGCGTGGCCTGCGGCGCGACCGACTCCTCGGCGGCCGCGGCGGCCTCGGCCTCCCTGCGCGCCTGTTCGGCGGCCTCGCGCGCGGCGCGCTCCTCGGCCTCGCGGCGCGCCCGCTCGTCGGCCTCCTGGCGGGCCTTCTCCTCCTCGGCGAGGAACTGCAGGCGGTTGTCCGCGATCACGTCCGCCAGTGCGTCCGAGATCACGCGGATCGAGCGCATGCCGTCGTCGTTGCCCGGGATCACGTACTCGATCCCGTCCGGGTCGCAGTTCGTGTCGACCAGCCCGATCACCGGGATGCGCAGGCGGTGCGCCTCGCGCACGGCGATCTCCTCGACCTTCAGGTCGACGACGAACACCGCGTCGGGCGGACGCTGCATGTGCTTGACGCCGCCCAGGTTCGCCTGGAGCTTCTCCAGGTCGGCGAGCGCCGCGAGCCGCTCGCGCGTCGGCAGCAGCTCGAGCTGGCCCTCGGCCTGATAGCGCTCGAGGTCGTGCAGGCGCCGGATGCGGTTGCTGATCGTCTGGTAGTTCGTCAGCAGGCCGCCGAGCCAGCGGTGGTTGACGTACGGCATCCCGGCGCGCTCAGCTGCGTCCTTGACCGCGTCACGCGCCTGCTTCTTCGTGCCGACGAACAGCACGATCCCGCCGCGGGCGGCGAGCTGCCCCACGAACTCCTGTGCCTGGTGCAGCAGCGCGTCGGTGCGCAACAGGTCGATGATGTAGATCCCGTCGCGCTCGCCATAGATGTAGCGGCGCATCTTCGGGTTCCAGCGGCGCGTCTGGTGCCCGAAGTGGACACCCGCCTCAAGCAGGTCCTTCAGTCCGACATCGGCCTCGGACATGGTCGTCTCCCTTGTTCGGTTCTGGTGGGGCGTCCGCGGCCGGCCTGCCAAGGACCCGGACGGCGTGCGTCCGGGCAGGGCCTCGAGGCCGATCCCGCGGGGTCGTGGTCGATACTGCGGGAGCCCAGGATGGTAGCCGCTCGCAGGCCGCTCAGGACCCGTGCTCGGCGGCGGCAAGCTGGAGCGCTGCCTCCAGGTCGGCTGGCAGCGGCGAGCGCACGTCGACCCGAGCGCCGGTGATCGGGTGCGTGAACGCCAGGCGCGCCGCGTGGAGGAACTGCCGGTGCAGGCCGCAGCGCCCCGGTGTGCCGTACACCGGGTCGCCGACGACCGGGTGCCCGATCGCCTTCAGGTGCGCGCGGATCTGGTGCGTGCGCCCGGTCTCCAGGCGCACGCGCAGGAGCGTCGTGCGCGGCAGCGCACGCTCGATCTCGAAGTGCGTGACCGCGGCCCGCGGCTCGTCCGTGTCGATCGACATCACGGTCCGCACGCGCCGGTCGCGCCCGAGCGGCGCGTCGATCGTGCCGCTGCGCGACGGGGGGCGGCCTTCGACGAGCGCGAGGTACTCGCGCGTGATCTCGCGACGCTGCAGCGCCGCCTTCAGCGCACGGTGCACCGCCTCGTCGCGCGCCACGACGAGCAGGCCCGACGTGTCGCGGTCCAGGCGGTGGACGATGCCGGGGCGCTCCGGCGCCTGGCCGCCGGCGACGCGGCCTGCCAGCGCCTGCACCAGCGTCCCTGTGGCATGGCCCCGCGCGGGGTGCACGACGACGCCGGCCGGCTTGTCGACGACGAGCAGGTAGGGATCCTCGTAGGCGACGCGGAAGGGCGCGGGCTCGAGGTCGGGCGCCGGCGCCGCGCGCGTTTCGCGCTCGTCGACGCTGACCCGCTCCCCGGTTTTGACGCGGTGGCGCTTGGCGACGGCGACGCCGTCGACGAGCACGTGCCCGGCATCGATCAGCCGCTGGGCGCGGCTGCGCGATCCGAGCGGCCCCGCGAGCACGCTGTCGAGCCGCTGCCCGGCCTGCTCAGGCCCGATCCGCAGGTCCATGGCCTGCCTCGACGGCGCCCGCCTCCCGGCGCTCTCGCCGGCGCGCGTCGCGCTCGACCACGATCAGGAGGATCACGACGCCGGCCGTGATCGAGATGTCGGCGAGGTTGAAGGCGGGCCAGTGCGGCACCTTGATGAAGTCGGTGACCGGGCCCAGGGTGAGCCGATCGACGACGTTGCCGAGCGCACCCCCGATCAGCATTCCGGTCGGCAGCCAGACGAGCGGCGTGTCCAAGTGCGTGGCGAAGTACGCCACGAGCGCCACCAGCGCCAGGGCGACGAGCAGCCCGACGATCAGCGCGTTGCCCGAGAAGCGGCCGAACGCGACGCCGTGGTTCTCGACGTGGACGAGCCGCAGGACGCCTCCCAGGACGTCGCGCGCCTGGGTCGCGGGGATCGCCCGGCGCACCAGCGCCTTGGCCGCCTGATCCAGGATGACGACGACGACCGCCGTCAGGCCGGCGAGCGCGATCGCGCGCGTGCGCGTGTCCGTCACGGCTCGGGCCACTACCCGCGGATCAGGCCGGTGATGAGGCCGCCGACGATCGTCAGCACGAGGATCGCGACGATCGGGCTGATGTCCAGCGGGCCGATCGGCGGGATCACGCGGCGGAACAGCCGCAGGTACGGCTCGCAGACCTGCCGCAGGAAGTCGAGCACCGCGTTCAGTGCCCGGTTGTACGGCGCGCGCCCGCCGAACGAGAAGAACAGCGACGAGAGGATGTAGATGAAGATCAGGACGACGTAGACGCCGATGAGCGTGGAGAGGTAGTCGGCGATCTGCGTCCGCGCCGACGCGAGGAGCAGCGCCGAGCTCACGCCCCACCCTCGAGGACGGCGTCCATCGCGTCGTCGAACGCCGCGCGGACGCCGCCGGCCTCGAGCGCCGCCAGCCCACGCGCCGTCACGCCGCCCGGCGAGGTCACGGCCCGCCGGACGGCGAGCGTGTCCATCCCCTGCTCGCGCAGCAGCGTCATCGCGCCCTCGAGCGCCGCACCGACCAGGCGGCCGGCCTCGGGCGCCGGAAGGCCGCGGCGCACGGCCGCGTCGACCCACGCCTCCGCGACCAGCGCGGCGTACGCGGGCGCGACGCCGGCGGTCGCGGTCACGATGCCCAGGTGCGCCTCGCCGAGGACGAGCACCTCACCGACGCGCTCGAGCAGAGCGCGGACGGCGGCGAACGTCTCGGGGTCGCCGGCGTCGTCGTCGACGAGCCCGATCGCGCCGCGGCGCACGGCCACAGCGGTGTTCGGCATGAAGCGGTAGGCGCGCGCGCCCGGGTACGCGGCGCGCACGCGCTCGAGCGCCACACCGCCGAGCAGCGAGAGAACGATCCGCCCATCGCCGTCCACGCCGGCGGCGACGCCTTCCAGCTGGCCGGGCTTGTGGCAGAGCACCACCGCGTCGGCCGCCGCAAAGACCTCAGCGTTGCTCGCGACCGCCTCGCCACCGAGCTCCTCGGCCAGCGCCCGCGCGCGACCCGCGTCGAGGTCCGAGCACACGACCGGCTCGCCAAGCCCACGCGCAAGCGCCGACGCCATGTTCCCGCACCCAACGAAGCCAAGCCGCATGAGAGGAAAGGTATTGGGAGCAGCACCCGGCAGGTCCCCCGCCGTCACCGCGACCCCACGACCCGCCACCACGGCGTCCTGGCGCTGTGGGCCCGGGATCGCGGATGAGTCGCGGCACACGCGGCCGGGCCGCTGTACTTCAAGTACGCGGCCAGGCACGCGGGGGCCGCGAATCGCCGCGAGCCCCGCCCACAGCGTCAGGACTGGTTGAAGAAGCCCTTCTCGATGAGCTGCGCCCGCTCCTCAGCCGAGATCTCGACGTCGCGCGGCGTCAGCATGAAGACCTTGTCGGCAATGCGCTGCATGCCGCCGTCCATCGCGTAGGTCAGCCCGCTCGTGAAGTCGATGAGGCGCTTGCTGAGCTCGGTGTCGGTCGACTGGAGGTTCAGCACAACGGGGATGCCGTCCTTGAACTTGTCGGCGACCTGCTGAGCGTCGTTGAAGCTCTTGGGGATCACGAGGTGCAGCCGGCTCGTGCCGCCGCGCCCGTTGCCCCCGCGCGCGGGGACCGGGCGCAGCACGCTGGTCGGGCGACCGGGCTCGTCGTCGGCGAAGATGTCGTCGATCTCGTCGCGCCGGCGGCGCGGCGCGAGGCGCTTGACGTTCGGCCGCTCGCGGTAGCGGTCCTCGAGCTCGGCTTCGGGCTCGTAGGGCGCGTCATCGGGGTGGCCCCGGTCCTCGGCGAGGCCGAAGTACACCAGCGCACGGTGCCAGGAGTCGCGGAACGCCATGATCTTGGTAAAAGGTTAGCCCTCGGGCGCGCTTCTCCTGCTTCTGACTACCCGGAAACCGGGCTATCGATAGAGCCGGGTCCCGATCCTGAGGACCGTGGCGCCCTCCTCGACGGCCACCGCGAAGTCCTGCGTCGTGCCCATCGAGAGCTCGCGCAGCCCCCGCGCGGCGGCCAGCTCGGCGAGCGCCGCGAACCAGCGCCGGCTCGCCTCGGGCTCGGCGGCGAGCGGCGGCATCGTCATCAGTCCGACCACCCGCACCGGGCAGCGCTCGATGAACGCGTCGAGCGCTGCGGGCGCGATCCCGCTCTTACCCTCCTCGCCGGCGACGTTGACCTCGACGAGCACCTGGGTCTCGGGTGGCGCATGGCGGCGCAGCTGCTCGAGCGCCGAGTCGCTGGCGAGCGAGTGGATCCAGCGCACGTACGGCAGGATCTGGCGCACCTTGCGGCTCTGCAGGTGGCCGATGAAGTCGAAGGTGAAGCGCCCGGGGTACGCCGTCGCCTTCGCGACCAGGTCCTGCGCGCGGTTCTCGCCGACGAGCGTGATCCCGGCGCCCGCGAGCGCCCCGAGCTCCTCGACCGGGACGTACTTCACCGCCGCCAGCACGTCGACGCCCGCGGGGTCGCGCCCGGCGCGCGCGCACGCGGCCGCGACCTCCTCGCGCACGGCGGCGAGGTTGGCCGCGACCCGCTCCGCCCGCAGGCCGTGGATCAGCTCCGCCATGCGACCCCCAGCTGCCGGCCCGCGGCGTCACCCTCGCGGCGGAAGGACCAGAACGCCCGCGGGTCCGCGCAGATCGTGCACAGACCGACGTCGTGGATCTCCCCGACCCCGGCCGCGGCGAGCTGTGCGCGCGCGACGGCCTTGAGGTCGGCGTGCGCGCCGCGGCGCGCGTCGGGGCCGTACCCGGCGAACGCCGCGTGCACCTGTGCCCCGGCCTCGTAGCAGCAGACCCCCGCGCCCGGTCCGATCGCGGCGCGCACCTCGCCGCCGCCGAGCTCGCGGATGGCCGCGGCGCCGGCCGCGAGGATGCCGGCCTGCAGGCCGCGCCAGCCGGCGTGCAGTACGGCCACGGCGCCCGGGGCGACGAGCGCCACGGGCAGGCAGTCGGCGACGCGCACGATGCATGCCACCCCTTCGAGACTCGTCGCCTGCCCGTCGAAGTCGCCGGGATCGTCGAGGTCCGCGGCGCGCTCGATGCGCCGCACGCGCGCACCGTGCACCTGCGGGGACTGCGCCGCGCGCAGCCCCGCCGCGGGGTCGAGGTCGGTCAGCGCGGACGCGCGGCGTGTCGTGAAGCGCACGCTCCCGCCGGGCAGCTCGAGGGCGATCGCCGGCCCCTCCCACCTGAACGGCGGCGCGAGCTCGATCACGTGAGGTGCATCTCGACGTTCGTGAGCGGCTCGCGCTGGGCGTACTCGAAGCACGCCCGTCCGGGCGCCTGCAGCGTCTCGCGCAGCAGCCACGGGCTCCCGCGGCGCCGCGCGCGGTCCCAGACCCACAGCCGCATGGACGCGACCTCGGTGTTCCAGCAGCGCAGGCGCTCGCCATCCGGGTCGTCGTAGGTCACGCCGACGAGCGTCCCCAGCGGCGCGTCGACCTCGAACAGCACGCGCCGGTTGCCCGCGCGCGTCTCGGCGCGGTAGCGCGACAGCCCGCTGGTGGAGCGCGCCCGCAGGACGCTGAGCGGCGCCGTCGCCTGGAACTCCTCCCCGAGCAGCCGCCCGACGACGCTCGTGCTGGGCCCGACAGAGCGTCCCATGCGCCGCGCGATGATCGAGATCCCGTCGATCCAGTCGCCCGGCCGGGGCTCGCCGTCCAGCGTCTCGAGCTCCGCGGCGTGGGCCCAGCCCCAGCTGTCGGCGTGCTTGGACCCCCACAGGTGCGCCTGCGCCCCGTGCGCGCCGGAGAGCTCAAGCGATTGGCCGCCGAACGCCACGGTGCCCTCGATCGCGACCGACGGCTGCGGGATCACGAACATCGTCTTCGCCAGGCGCAGCCGCTCGATCGCCGGGTGCACCGGCAGGCCGGGCGCGGGCGCCGGGTCCCAGCGCAGCTCCCAGCGCACCTCGCCGAAGGCCCCGGCGCTGCCGCGAGCGGACAGCTCGCAATCGGCGATCACCAGTCGCGTCGGGCCACCCTCCTCGCGCAGCAGCTCGGCCCCGAGCCGCTCGCGGGCGGCGAAGCGCGTCCCGTCGGGCCGCATCACCAGGAACCAGAGGGAGCAGTCGGCGGGTGCGTGGTCGGGCGCGTGCAGCGCGAAGCGGATCCAGACCCCGGTGCCGCTGGCCCCGTCGGTGAGCGTGATGAACCAGACCTCGTAGTGGCCCGGCGAGCCGTCCCAGCGCAGCGCGTTGTATGCGTCGCTCACGGCCCGGAATCTGACACATCGGCCGCGAGCGCCGCCGCGAGCTCGGCCTCGCGGCCGTCGATCACGCCGTCGAGCTTGAGGTCCAGCGCGGTCTGCAGGCGCCGGCCGATCTCCGGCCCCTCCGGCACTCCGGCGGCGAGCAGGTCGTCGCCGCTGATCTCCAGGCGAACGTCGCGCAGGTCGTTGATCCAGCGCCGGGCGTTGTCGCCGCCGGCGAGCGCGACCGCCTCGACCGGGGCGCCGCGGGCCGCCCGCGCGATCTGCGCCGGCGTGCGCGCGGCGCGCAGCGGGGCGCCGGTGACCCAGCGCGAGGCGGCTGCGACGAGGTCGCGCTCGTCCGCGGTGAAGGCCATGTGGTCGAGCCAGCGCAGGAGCAGGTCGGACTCCATCGCAGCCGTGCACGCCGCGAGCGCGAGGAGGTCCGCGCGACCGTCGGGCGGCAGCAGCGCGAGCGCCGCCCGGGCGCCGGCCGGCCGCGCGATGAACGCCTCGGGAAGCACACCCGGGTTGAGCTCCTGCAGCAGCTCGAAGACCGCGAACGGGTCGGGCTCGCGCAGCGCGAGGCGCAGCTCGGCGCCGAGCCGCTCCCCCGACACGGCGCCGGGACGTGCGTCCGCGGCCAGTGCGCGCGTGTGCGGCTCGACGGAGAAGCCCAGGCGCGCCGCGTAGCGTGCGACGCGCCACAGGCGGGTCGGGTCGTCGCGGAACGAGGCGTCGTGCAGCACGCGCAGCACGCCGGCCTCGAGGTCCTCGAGCGCGCCGGCGACGGCCCGCAGCGCGCCGCCGGGCAGCGACACGGCGATCGCGTTGACCGTGATGTCGCGGCGGAGAAGGTCCTCGTCGATGCCCGCCGGCACGACGTCGGGGAGCGCGCCGGGCTCGGGATAGGTCTCGGTGCGCGTGCGCGCCAGGTCGTAGCGGCATGCCCCGCAGACGACGTTCGCGGTGCCGAAGCGCTCGTGCGCCGTGACGTCCTCGCCGAGCGCGGCGGCGAGGTCCGCGACGTCGCCCTCGACCGCAACATCCAGCTCGCGCGGCGCGTTTCCGAGCATGATGTCCCGCACGGCGCCCCCCACGAGCCAGACGCCCGCGCGCCCCTCGACGGCCCGCAGCAGCCGGTGCCCGCATGGGCCCGACCGGAGCGTGCCGACGACGGTGCTTGCTTCCATAGGGCGCAGATGATCCCGCGATCGCGCAGGGCACGTGTGACGGCGGCGGCGCTCGGGGTGCTGCTGATCGTCGCGGGGGGGTTCGTGGCGTACGCGCTCACGCACCGCCGTCCGCCGGACGTCTCGAACCCCGACGTCGCATTCAGCGCGCCGACGACGACGGTCGCCGCACCGACGCCGAACCCGCGCACGCTCGCCTTCGAGTGGCCGCTGTACGGCTATACGCCGGCGCGCACCCGCTCCTTCCCGCTCGCGACGCCCGCGCGCCCGCCGTTCGTCCAGCGCTGGGCCGTGCACGGCAGCACGCTGCTCGAGTTCCCGCCCGTCGCCGGCGGCAGCTCGCTCTACCTGCTGAAGAACAACGGGGCGCTGTACGCGATCAAGCGCCGCTCGGGCGTCGTCTACTGGAAGACGAAGCTCGGCGACCTGGCGGCCTCGTCGCCCGCCTATCGCCAGGGCGTGCTGTTCTGCACGATCCTGCAGGGCGCCCGGGGCGCGGACCAGGGGCGCGTGGTGGCCTTCAACGTCCAGTACCCGAGGGTGCGCTGGTCGCGCACCCTCCCGAGCCGGACCGAGACCTCGCCGCTCGTCGTCGCGGACACGGTCTACGTCGGCAGCGAGAACGGGACCGTCTACGCGTTCCGAGCCGACGACGGCTACCTGCGCTGGACGGCGAAGGTGTCCGGCGCTGTGAAGGGCGGCCTGGCCTATGACGCCGGGAAGCTGTTCTTCGGCGACTACTCCGGGCACGTCACCGCGCTCGACGCGCGGACCGGGCGCAAGATCTGGTCGGTCGGCGGCGGGACGGGGGCCTTCGGCCTCGGCGGCGGCGAGTTCTACGCGACCGCGTCGGTGGCGTTCGGGCGCGTCTACATCGGCAACACCAACGGCAGCGTGTACTCGTTCTCCGAGCGCAACGGAGCGCTGGCCTGGCGCCGCGGCACCGGGAACTACGTCTACTCCTCGGCTGCGGTCGCCGCCGTCGCGGGCGTGGGCCCGACCGTGTACGTCGGCTCCTACGACGGGACGATGTACGCGCTGGACGCGCGCAGCGGCGCGGTGCGCTGGACACACCGCGCCGAGGGCCAGATCTCCGGCGGGATCCAGCTGATCGGCGACCTCGTCTTCTACTCGACGCTGTCGGGTCACACCACGGCTCTGGGCGCGGCGACCGGGCGCGTCGTCTGGTCGGTGCCCAAGGGCAAGTTCAACCCGGTGATCAGCGACGGGCGCTACCTGTTCCTCAACGGCCAGACGAGCCTCTTCGCCTACGACCTGCGCCCGGGGAAGGGCCCGGTGAAGGAGGTCCCCGGCGACCGTCCGGTGCTCAAGCCCCCCAAGCGCGACCA
>Ga0335070_10009721_pt1 | contig 11252 bp, 8 predicted proteins | sample Lox_Sample_13_FD_206722 | JGI IMG/M metagenome (GOLD analysis project Ga0335070, IMG submission 206722) | Soil microbial communities from Loxahatchee National Wildlife Refuge, Florida, United States - Lox_Sample_1.3 | ecosystem: Environmental > Terrestrial > Soil > Wetlands | place: USA: Florida... | reverse complement strand
AGCGGATCATCGGGCGCTCGGTGATGGGCCCGGCACAACTGGAGAGCCGCAACGCCAACTTGGTGGGCGGCGACATCAACGCCGGCAGTCCGGTGTTCCCACAGCTCTTCGTGCGCCCCACGCACAAGCTGTACGCGACACCGCTGGAAGGGGTTTACATGTGCTCGGCGTCCACGCCACCGGGGGGAGGGGTGCATGGAATGTGCGGATTCTTTGCGGCGGAGGCGGCGCTGAAGAAGGTGTTCCCGGAGCGCGTGTCGCCGACATCGCCCCACTAGCGCGTGGGGCTCTCGCGAAGATGCCAGCCGTAGGTCCTCACGCTCATCCCTACGGGATGTCGCTCAGGATGACAAAACAAAAACAGATCAGCGTACCGGCACACCGTCCAGGGTTGTGAGGCGGCCGACGGGGTAGAGGCCGACGCGCTGCACCTCGTACCAGGGCGAGCGCCGGTAGAAGAATTCCAGGCGCGCCCGGGGGCTGGCGGCAAACGCCTTGTCGCCGGCCAGCTTGTTCTCGAACTCCTGCTTGAGCGCCGGATCTTTCGCCAGCATGTCGCGGGCCAGCTTCTCCAGCACGTAGTCCTCGGCGTACTCCTTCTGCTCGAAGACGGGATCGAAGAAGTTCCAGACCACGGCGGAATCGGGCGCCTGCGGCTCCAGCCACTCGATGGCGACCTTGGCGGAGCGCTGATCCATGGGCACGACCACGGAGCCGGCGGCAAAAGAGAGCTTCTCCCGCACCATGGCGCACTCCCCGCCGAACTCGCCGCTGCCGAACTCGGAGTTGAACAGCGGGTGACGGCCCTCGAAAGGGCGCGTCCGCCACTTCAGATCGTGGCAGCGGTAGGTCTGGACTTCGCCGGTCCAGGGCGCGGTGGTGTGCAGCATGCGGACGCCCTGCAACTGCAGCACTTCGATGACGTGGTCCCACTCGCGGGGGATTATGTAGGCGCGGGGGACCTCGACGGAGTAGGTCGGCTCCAGCCGGGCCGGACGCGGGATCTCGATGTTCATCGGCTCCTGCGTGTACTGGATCCAGGGCTGGCCGGAGATCTCGCTGGGCGTGGTGGTGAACTTGTAGCCGCGATAGAAGAACGGGACCGTCTCTTTGCTGGCCTGGCTGCGAAGGATGAAATGGTGGCCGGGCGACTTTCCGGCGGCGATGACGGCGGCGTCGGCCTCGCGGTTCATCTTCACCAGCCGGTCGGCCTCGCGGTTGATGAGCTGGAGGAGCGCGCGCAGGATCTCGTAGTTGCCGGTGACCCGTGTCTTGTAGTCCTTCAGCATGTGCATCTCCACCAGCAACCCGGGACGGTTCTGCAGCAGCACGTAGCCGTCGGCAAACCGGGGAGAGCCGGGAAAACGATTGAGGCCCTTGGTGGGATCGTGGCCGTCAACCAGGTCGATGTAAGGCGCGGCCAGATGGCCGGCGTCCTGGACCGTGTTCTCCAGGTAGGGAGCGACGGTGGTTTCAAGCCAACTGGCGATGGCGGGGTCCTGGCCGGGAGCGTCGGTGAGGTTGTAGGTGACGTCGTACTGGTAGTCGGCGCCGTCGGTGACGTGGTCGTCGACGAAGAAATCGGGCAGCCACTCGTTCCACAGTCGCAGCCAGGCCTTGGTCTCCGGGGCATCGGCCTTCATGTAATCGCGATTGAGGTTGAGGTTCTCGGCGTCCACCCGGTAACCCATCTCCTCTGGGCCGTTCTGGTTGATGCGGTTGAAGGGGCCGAAGCGCTCGTGGCCGTCGGGGTTGTAGATGGGGATGATGAGCACCACGGCACGCTCCAGCAGCCCGGCGCGGGTCTTGGTGACGCCCATGTCGCGCAGCAGGGCGAGACAGGAGTCCTTGCCGTCCATCTCGCCGGCATGGATGGCGTTCTGAATGAGGACGATGGGGCGGCCGGCGGCGTGCAGCGCCTGGGGATCGAAGACGCCGTCGCGGGAGACGGCGACCGCCACCAGGTCGCGGCCTTCGCCAGTCTGCCCGAAGGTGAAGACTTTGACCTGCCCGGGCGTAGCGGCGGCCACGCGGCGCACGTAGGCCATGGTCTCGTCGTAGCGCGGGGTGGTGCGGTAGTTCGAACGTTCCGCGGGGGTGGCCCAGTCGGCGGACTGCGCGAAGCAAGCGGTGGTAAAGAGCAGGAACCAGAGTTTTTTCATGCGGTAGGGGTCCTTCGACTCGGCGCTGCGCGCCTGGCTCAGGATGACAGCTGTAAACATCCGTATTCGACGGGCTGGGGCGCCCGTCGCTACAAAATTTCTTATCGCTGCATCGGCTTGGCGCGCCGTCGGGGGCGGCGGACAGCGGTCTTGAGCGCCTTGCGCCCGGAGCGCGTTTCGCGTTTCTGCAACAGGACCACCGCGTGGGCGATGGCGGCGTTGTCGGTGCCCAGGCCCTCGGGCGTTTTGGCCTTGACGCTGATATTGTCCACCGGCGTGTTGAGCAGCGCAGCCAGGCGGATCTTGAGGCGCGGCACGAACGGCCCGATGCGCGGCTCCTTCAGGATCAGGGTCGAGTCCACGTTGCAGATGACGTAGCCGGCGCGCTCCACCCGCCTCACCGCCTCCTGGATGAAGACCACGGAATCGGCGCCCTTCCAGCGCTCATTCTCCGAGGGGAAGTGGGTACCGATGTCGCCGGAGGAGATGGCGCCGAGCAGGGCGTCGGTGAGGGCGTGCAGCAGCACGTCGCCGTCGGAGTGTCCGGCGAGCCCGCTGTGGTGCGGGATCAGCACCCCGCCGATCCTGAGCGGGAGATCCATCTCGAATTCGTGCGAGTCCCAGCCGTAGCCGATGCGCATGACGGGTAATTTGAAATTTGTAATTTGCAAAGCAAGAGGGCAGGAGCAGTTCACTTTGCAAACTACAAATTACAAATCGTACTTCAGCCGGTCAGGGCCTTGGCCCCCTTGTCCTGCGACATGAAGAGCTCCGCCAGTTCCAGGTCCGCCGGGGTGGTGATCTTGATGTTGCGGGGCGAGCCCATGACCACGGCGACCTCATGTCCGGAGCGCTCGACCAGCGAGGCCTCGTCGGTGCCGGTGAAGCCGTCGGCCAGTGCCTCGTCGAATGCCTTCTTGATGACCTGGTAGCGGAAGCCCTGGGGCGTCTGCGCCATGACCACGCGCTCCCGGGGGATGGTGCTGGTGACGATGGCGCCCTCGGCGGTGCGGTCCACCTGCTTGACCGTGTCCATCGCGGGCAGGCCGGCGATGGCCGCGCCGTACTTCTGCGCCGCCTGGATGACGTTGCCGATGATGTCGGAATCCACGAAGGGGCGGACGGCATCGTGCACCAGGACGATGTCGTCGGGCGCGGCCTGGACAGCGGCCAAGGCGTTGGCCACTGATTCCTGGCGGTGCTCGCCGCCCTCGACCACGCGCAGCCGCTTGCTCCCGGCTTCCGTCTTCAGCCGCTCTTCGGTGTGGGACATCTCCGGCTTGCGCAGGGCGACGCAGATCTCTGTGACCTGCGGGACGGCGACGAACTTCCGCACCGTATGCACCAGGATGGGCACGCCGCCGATCTCGGTGAACTGCTTGGCGGCGCGCTGTCCCTTGGCGGGGCCCACCATGCGCGTCCCCAGTCCGGCGGCCGGGATGATGACGATGACCTTCATGCAGGGGCGAAAAGTATAGCAGTGGGCAGTGGCCGGTGGGCAGTGCCGGTGAACCCACCCAAGCCAGCACCGGGCTTGGGTGCGGTAACCGACGTCGTTATTCCCGAGTGGAGTTCGGGGCGCCGGTGGTCGGCGTCGCGGCCGGGGCAGCCGGAGACGCAGTCGCGGGACGCACCGGCTCGGCGACGATGGACTGGGGGCGGCGGCTTGCCCCACTGTCGGCGCGGGCAGGGACGGCCTCGCGCGGCGTGGCCGTGGCCGCGGAGCGCTCATCGAACTTCCCGAAGATCATTTTGCCGGCGGTGGTCTGCAGCACCGAGGTGACGGCGATGTCGATGTTCTTGCCGATCATCTTGCGGGCATTGTCCACCACCACCATGGTGCCGTCGTCCAGGTAAGCGACGCCCTGGTTGTATTCCTTGCCTTCCTTGAGGATGAAGACGCGCATGATCTCGCCGGGCAGCACGATGGGCTTCAGCGAGTTGGCCAGCTCGTTGATGTTGAGCACGGGCACGCCGTGCAACTGGGCCACCTTGTTCAGGTTGAAATCGTTGGTGACGATCTTGCCGTCGTACACCTTGGCCAGCTCGATCAGTTTCATGTCCACTTCGCGCACGGCGGGGAAATCGTCTTCGACGATGGAGACGTCGAGGGTGGCGATCTTCTGGATGCGCTGCAGGATGTCGAGGCCGCGGCGGCCGCGGTTGCGCTTCAGCGAATCGGCGGAGTCAGCCACCAGTTGCAGCTCGCGCAGCACGAACTGGGGGATGACCAGGACGCCGTCGAGGAAGCCGGTCTCGGCGATGTCGGCGATGCGGCCGTCGATGATGACGGAGGTATCGAGGATCTTGAACTGCTTCTTGCCCTGCTTCTCGCCGCCGAAGATGCCGCCCAGGGCGGCCAGGTTGAGCAGGTCACCCTTGGAGGCGCCGACCACCAGGCCGACGTAAGCCATCAGCAGCATGACCATGAGTTGGAGAAAGGACTGGGTGGGCCCGTGCTCGATGCTGCTCTTGATGACCAGGCTGAAGAGATAGGCGCCGAAGATGCCGAGAATGCTGCCAATGGCGGCGCCGATCAGCCGCTTCAGGCTGACCGCGCGCAGCCGGTACTCGAACAGCACCACGGCGGCGCCGATGGCCGCGCCGGCCACAGCCGCCAGGGGCCTCTGCAGCCCGAACGGCTGGAGCACCAGGCAAGCGACGGTCACCACCACAACAAAAAAAAGACGAATAAGAACCATGTCCATGGGGCCTCCCGAGTCCACCCACTCCGGTGGCCGGTCCCGCTGCAATGCCGTATGGCGGAGCAAGTATTGAGGAATGAAAAGCGCTCCGCAGGCGGAAAGGAAGAGATCACTCCCTTCCGTCTCATCTACCAGTAACAGGCCGAAGTATATACCAGGCGGCGGGGACCGCAGCGGCCAAGGAGGTTACCCGAGGCGTCAACATGTGCCGGCGGTTTGCTGTTGACCAAGACAGCAACAGGACGCATTGTGGGCTTGGCTGCCGGAACGGGCAGCCGTCAAGCCCGGCGCGGGTTGTGCCTGCACCGGCAGAGTTGGGCCGAACCCGTAAAGGGGAGATGAGCGGCCATTGGTCCTCCGATCCAACGGAGAGCCAGAAAGACCGGCGCAAATATTCTCGGGGGAGAACGCGCCGGTTTTTTCTTTGCAGTCGTCAGTCCTCAGTTGCCAGAAACATTCCTTTGACGTGGTAGATTGTTCCGCTTTCTGAATTATCCCAGCACATTCGAGGAGCGATTATGAAGTGGAAGCCATCCTCCGCCGCTCTGTTCACGTTCGTCCTCAGTTGTCTCGCGATGTCCCAGCAGGTGACCGCGATTCGCGCCGGGCATCTCATCGATCCCGCCACCGGCAAGGTTACGGACAATCGGGTGATCGTCATCAAGGAGGGGAAGGTCGAGAGCGCAGGCGGCAGCGTGCCTGCGGGGGCGCAGGTGATCGACCTGTCGAAGCAGTGGGTGATGCCGGGGCTGATGGACGCGCACACCCACATCACGATGGATATTCCGCCGGCGCCGCCGGATGTCTCGTCGTGGGAGGCGGTCCAAGCCAAGGAGAGCACGGCGTTCCGCGCGCTGCGCGGGCTGCACCAGGCGGAGGACATCCTGCACAGCGGGTTCACCACCATCCGCGACGTGGGCAATGCCGGTAATTACGCCGACACGGCACTCCGCCAGGCCCTGGAGAAGGGATGGTTCGTGGGCCCCACCATCATCAACGCGGGCAAGATCATCGCGAACTTCGGGGGGCAATCGCACGGAGTCTCCCCGGAGCAGGGCCGCATGTGGAATTTCGAGTACCTGGACGCCGACAATCCGGCGGAGATCCGCAAGGCCATCCACCAGGACATCTACTACGGGGCAAAGGTGATCAAGCTGGTGGCCGACAACGAGGGCTTCGTCTACACGGAGGAAGACATCCGGGCCGCTGCGGACGAGGCCCACAAGGCAGGACTGAAGCTGGCGGTGCACGTGTTCGGAGGACAGGCCGCAACCAACGTCATCGAGGGCGGGGCGGACTCGGTGGAACACGGGTTCGGGCTGACCGACGAGCAGCTCCAGCTCATGAAGCAGAAAGGCACGTACCTGGCGGGCACGGATTTTCCCTACGAGCACCTGGCTGCCTTCGGGGGCATACTGCCTGGGTTCGACCTTCGGAAGACCGCCGACCAGATCCAGGACCGGCTGTCACGCGCCTACAAGATCGGCGTCAGAATGGCGTTCAGCACCGACGACATCGCCAACCTGCCGGGCAAGAACCGCGGACAGATGTCGATGGACTTTCTGGACATCTGGACCAAGGCCGGGATTCCCGCGCCCGCGATCCTGAAAGCCATGACCACGAATTGTGCGGAGCTGCTGGGGATCGAGAAGGAGCGCGGGGCGATCGCCGCCGGCCAATACGCGGACATCATCGCCACCACGGCCAATCCCCTCCAGGATATCCAGGCGCTGCGCAACGTGACCTTCGTGATGAAGGAAGGGCGGGTGGTGAAGCAGAAGTAGCCGGCGCGAGCGGTGGCAGTTGTACAATCGCGGCTTGGAGGAGAGCCAAAGCCCGGTGATGCGAAGATCTCTGATATTGGCGCTGGTGATGGTGGCAATCGGCGCCCAGGCGAAGTTCATCCCCGACCCCATCGTGCAGTACAAGGTCGACGCGCGCCTCGACCCGCAGGCCAAGACTCTCAAGGGCCACGAGGTCATCCGGTGGCGCAACCACACCAGCGACACCATCCCCGACCTGCAGTTCCATCTGTATCTCAACGCCTTCAAGAACAACCTGAGCACATTTTTCCGCGAGGGCGGGGCCAGCAGCCGACGAGTACGGTTCCGCGACGAGGCCGACTCCTGGGCCTACGTCGCCGTGCAGTCCATCAAGGTGGACGGCGAGGACCTGACCGCGAGAATGCAGTACATCCAGCCCGACGACGGCAATCCCTACGACCAGACGGTGATGCGCGTGCCCCTGAGCCGGCCGATCGCGGCCAACGGGCGGGTGACCATCGAGATCGAGTGGACGTCCAAGCTGCCGCGGGTGTTCGCGCGCACCGGCTTTCTGGACAATTTCTTCCTGGTGGCGCAGTGGTTCCCCAAGCCCGGCGTGTACGAAGGCCCGGGCGACCGGCACCGCGAGCAGGGCGGCTGGAACTGCCATCAGTTTCACGTCTCCACCGAGTTCTACGCCGACTATGGCACCTTCGACGTGAGCCTGACCGTGCCTTCGGACTACGAGATCGCGGCCAGCGGCGACGAGCGCAGCAGCAAGCAGAACGGCGACGGCACCACCACCCACGAGTTTTACCAGGAGGAGATCCACGATTTCGCTTGGACCACGCAGCCGCAGTCGCAGGTGCAGAAGATCGTGCGCACGTTCCGGGCCGACGAGCAGGTGACCCCCTCGGAGATCGCAGAGTGGTCGCGCAAGGAAGGCGTGCCGCCGGAAGAAGTCCGGCTCAAGGACGTGAAGGTGACGCTGTTCATCCAGCGGGAGCACGCGTCGCAGATCGAGCGCCACTTCCGGGCGGTGTTTGCGGCGCTGAAGTGGTACGGCATCTGGTACGGAAAGTATCCCTACGACGTGGTGACGTTCGTGGATCCGCCGTCGCCGTTCGGCCTGGGCGCCGGCGGCATGGAGTATCCGACGTTCTTTACCGCGGGCACCAGCTACTGGCCGGCAGCGCGACAGCTCAGCCCGGAGGGAGTCATCGTCCACGAGTTCGGCCACCAGTTCTGGTACGGGCTGGTAGGCAACAACGAGTTCGAGGAAGCGTGGCTGGACGAAGGCTTCAACAGCTACTCCACCGGCAAGGTGCTGGAGAAGGCGTACGGGCCGAATTACGCATATCAACGGGTGTTCGGGGTTCCCATCCCGGTGCAGAGCTGGCTGAACTTGCCAGTGCCTCGCTATCCATGGAAGGGCGTGGACGGCGTCCCCATCGGCCAGTACTGGGAGTGGGTGCCGGAATACCACTGGCAGCCGAGCCGGAGATATTGGCAGGAAGCCGAGACCGATGCCATGGAGCGTTTTGCCTGGCTGGACCTGAATCGCTCCAGCTACGGCGTCCAGGCCTACGACAAGCCCGAGCTCACCCTGCGCACGCTGGAAGGGCTGCTGGGCGAGGCCTGGCCCAAGGTCATCCGCACGTATCACATGCGCTACCGTTTCAAGCATCCGGACGCGATCGACTTCATGAATACCGTCACGGAGGTCTCGGGCCGGGACTTCAAGTGGTTCTTCGACCAGACGCTGTATGGCACCGGGCGCCTGGATTACTCGGTCTCGTTCACCACCGGGGCCGCTCCCGAGAAGGACGGATTCTTCGACGAGAATGGGAAGCAAGTCCTGGTCAGACCTGAAAAAGGTGACGAGGACGACGATGACAAGGGCCCGGTCGAATCCGAGGTGCTGGTGCGGCGTCTGGGCGAGATGGTCTTCCCGGTAACGGTGCGGGTGAAGTTCGACGACGGCTCGGAAGTTTTCGAGCACTGGGACGGACAGTATCGCTGGCAGAAGTTCAAGTACACCAATAAGCCGAAGATCGTGATGGCGGAAGTGGATCCCGACCGCCAGTGGAAGCTGGAGGTACCGCGCACCGACAACAGCGCGCTGAAGGAGCCGGTCAAGCTGGCGCCGGAGAAGTGGTACCTGCGCTGGGTGGTGTGGATCCAGAACGTGCTGATGGCATTCTCGTTCTTTTCGTAAGACTTTTGACCGCAGAGTGCGCAGAGTTGAGAACAAAGGCAAAAGGCAGAAGGCAGAAATCCCTCTGCGATCTCTGCTTTCCCTGCGGTAAAGGATTTGGATGCGTGTAGCGGAAGCAATCTCGCAGGGCATCGGCGCCGCGTGGCGGACCAAGTGGCTGGCCATGATCTTCCTGGCCTGCCAGCTGGTGCTGGCGGCGGCCGTGGCCGCGCCCATGTATTCCGCCATCGCCGACCACGTGGGCAAGAGCGCGGTTGGCAACGAGCTGGCGCACGGCTTCAGCTCGGCGTGGCTGCTCGAGCTCCAGATCGCCTACAGCGGCTTCCTGAAGGGCTTCTCGACCGCGATCGTGTACGCCGGCGTGCTCTTCCTGCTGCTGAATACGGTGCTCTCAGCGGGCGCGTTCGAGGTCTTCACCCGGGGTGCGGGAGCGGGCCTGCACGCCTTCGGGCGCGGCGTCGGCAAGTACTTCCTACGCTTCTTCCGCCTGATGGTGATCGCGTCCGCGCTCTACTTCGTCTGCTTCCTGGTCTTGCAGGACTTGGGAGACAAGGGGCTGCGGTGGCTGTTCAGCAAGAGCGTGTACGGCGGACCACTCTTCTACCTGCAGTGGCTGCGGTGGGCGCTGCTGGCGTTCTTGGTGTTCGTGATCAGCATGATCATGGAATACGCGAAGGCTGACCTGGTGCGGGACGACCACGCCTCGGTGCTCGCGGCCCTGGGCCATGCCGCCGGCTTCGTGTTCAGCCACTTCGGCCGGACGCTGGCCATCTACCTGGGGCTGGGTGCGCTGGGTGCGCTGACCATCCTAGTCTACGGCGCCTTCGCCCGCTTCTTCCCCCAAGGCTCGGCACTCACCGTGTTTGTCTGGTTCCTGGTGGCGCAGGCGCTGATGTACGCGCGCTGGATCTTCCGCCTGGCCTCGTGGGCAGCCGAGATCTCCTTCTACAGGGTCCACGCGCACACCCAGCCGGCGCAAGAAGCATCGCTGGCTGATCTGCCGGCGTAAGCTGCTCAGTACTTCGGCATTTTGGGATCGATCTTGTCGGCCCAGGCGAGAATGCCGCCCTGGAGGTTGTGGACCTTCCTGAAGCCGGCCTGGCGGAGGAAGTCCACCGCCTTGGCGCTGCGCACGCCGGAGCGGCAGTGGGCCACGATCTCGCGGCTGCTATCGAGCTCGTGCACCCGCTTGGGCAGGTCGCCCAGCGGGAGCAGGTACCCATTGAGGTTGCAGATCTGGTATTCGTGGGGCTCGCGCACGTCGAGCACGAACACGTCTTCCTTGGCGTCCAGACGGCGCTTGAGTTCTTCGACGGTCATCTCGGGCACGGTCGTGGTGGCCGGCGCCTCCTCCCCGCGGATGCCGCAGAACTCCTGGTAGTCGATCAGCTTCGTGATGGTGCGATTCGGGCCGCACACCGGGCACTCCGGGTTCTTGCGCAGCTTGAGCTCGCGGAACTTCATCCCCAGGGCGTCCACCAGCAGGACGCGTCCGATGAGCGAGTCGCCCTTGCCCAGGATGAGCTTCACCGTTTCCGTCGCTTGGATCACGCCGACCAGCCCGGGCAGGATGCCGAGCACGCCGCCCTCGGCGCAGGAGGGCACCAGCCCCGGGGGCGGAGGCTCCGGATACCAGCAGCGGTAGCAGGGGCCCTGGGGCGTGGCCAGCACGCTGGCCTGTCCCTCGAAGCGGAAGATGGAACCGTAGACGTTGGGCTTGCCGCTGAGCACGCAGGCGTCGTTCACCAGGTAGCGGGTGGGAAAGTTGTCGGTCCCGTCCACCACGATGTCGAAGTCGCGGAAGAGCTCGAGCGCGTTGTCGCTGGAGAGGCGCGTCTCGAACTTGCGCACCTCGACGAAGGGGTTGATCTCTTTCAGGGTCTCGGCGGCAGAGTCGAGCTTCTTGCGGCCGACGTCGCTTGTGCCGTGGATGATCTGGCGCTGCAGGTTGGTGAAGTCCACGACGTCGAAGTCCACCACCCCGATGGTGCCGACGCCCGCGGCCGCCAGGTACATGGCCAGGGGCGAGCCCAGCCCTCCGGCGCCGATGGTCAGCACCTTCGCCGCCTTCAGCTTGAGCTGCCCCTCCATGCCCACCTCGGGCATGATGAGGTGGCGCGAGTAGCGGAGGACCTCGTCGTTGGTCAGAGTGACCTTGTTGTCGACTGCCGTGGTCATACGCTTTGGTAATTGGGTAATTTGGTAATCGGGTAATTGAAAAACCTAGGCCAATTACACAATTACCCGATTACTCAATTACTCAATTCCCCCAAATCCCCCCGCGATGGAGGGCACGATGGCGATGACGTCGCCCCGTTTCACCGGCGTCTGCTCCTTGCCCAGGTAGCGGATGTCCTCGTCGTTCAGGTACACGTTGACGAAGGCGCGCAGCTTGCCGTCGTCG
>Ga0335070_10009720_pt1 | contig 11252 bp, 15 predicted proteins | sample Lox_Sample_13_FD_206722 | JGI IMG/M metagenome (GOLD analysis project Ga0335070, IMG submission 206722) | Soil microbial communities from Loxahatchee National Wildlife Refuge, Florida, United States - Lox_Sample_1.3 | ecosystem: Environmental > Terrestrial > Soil > Wetlands | place: USA... | reverse complement strand
GATCGAGCGGCAGGTTCATCTCGGCGGTCGACTGGATCGGTCCCAGCGCCTGCGCTTCCAGCGTCGGCAGCCGGCCGTCCCACATGAAGATGTCGCTCCAGGCCGCGTTGATCACGGTCGGCGAATGGCGGCCAAGCTTCTGCATGCCGTGGCCGACGCCGACGGCAAGCCCGTCGCCCCAGCCGAAGCTCGGGCTATGGCAGCTCGCGCAGGATTGCGCCGAGGTGACCGACAGCCGCGTGTCGAAATAGAGTTTCTTGCCGAGCGCAGCCTTCTCGGGCGTGTAGGGATTGTCTTTCGGAAAGGGAATCGCCGCCGGCCGACGATACAGAGCCTTCAGCGCGTCGGTGCCTGATGCTGGTTTCGCGGCGATCTCGACCTGGCGGGTCTGGCTGACCAGGGCCGCGCCATAGCCAAGACCGGCAGAGCCAAAACTCACGATGCCGGCGGCAACGGCCGCAAAGCCCAATGAACTTATCCGATTGAGACTGCTCGGCCGCATGATGGGTGCTCAGAGATCGAGACGAGACGACGACCGCGTTTGGCGCGAGCCGTCGAGTTGCAGGTGAGTTGCAGGAAAAACTGAGCGACCGCAGTTAAGAACAGATAAAGAGTTCCGCGGAAATGCCCCAGTAGAATCCCGGCATTTCCTTTTGCAGAAGAGCTCAGCGCAGCCCTTCGACATAGATTCGCGCGGCATGCCCGAGCGCTGTTGCCGCCGCGGCCAGCTCGGCCGCGTCGTGACCGCCAAAGCCCAGGATGAATCCGTCCGGGCCATTTGCCTTCTGGCGTGTCTCGGACAACAGCCAGGTCTCCACTTTGGCCTGCGCGCGGATCGCGGCGGCCGCGTCGGCCGGCAGGCCGTCCGGCAATAGCGCCAGCAGATGCAGCCCCTGTTGCGGGCTGACGATTTTCAGCGCATGGCCGGCAGCGCGTTCGAGCGCGGCAACGGCGGCATCGCGCGAGCTGCGGTAGCGCCGGCGCATGCGGCGGATATGATCGGCGAGAAAACCGTCCGCCATCAGCTCGGCCACCGCGCCCGCCATGAAGCTCGGCGGAAACCGGTCATGCCCTTCGCGCACCGCGATGACCTGGTCGAGCGCGGCCGGCGGCAGCACCATATAGGCAAGCCGCAGCCCCGCGCCGAGCAGCTTGGAGAAGGTGCCGAGATAGATCACGCGGTCGCCGCCGCCGATACCGGCGAGCGCGGTGAGCGGCGGCCCGCCATAGCGAAATTCGCTGTCGTAGTCGTCTTCGAGCAGCCAGGCCTTGGCCGACCGCGCCCATTCGACCAGCGCAATCCGCCGCGCCATGCTCATGGTGACGCCGGTCGGAAACTGGTGCGAAGGCGTGACATAGGCGGCTTTCGCAAGCCCTGCCCGCTTCTCGCCGGCGCGCACGTCGAGCCCTTCCGCATCGACCGGCACCGGCACCACCTTGAGTCCGGCGCGGGTCAGCGTGCGGCGGGCGACCGGGTAGCCGGGGTCCTCCATCCACACCGCGTCGCCCGGCTGTAGCAGGGCTTCCACGAACAGCCGCATGCCATGCTGGATGCCGTTGACGATCAGGACGCAAGCGGGATCGCAGATGAAGCCGCGGCTCGTGGCGAGATAGCGCGCGATCTGGCTCCGCAACTCGGCATCGCCGCGCGGATCGCCATAGCCGAACGCCGCGTCGTCCGCCTTCATGATGCGGCGGCGCGTGGCGCCCGCCAGCCGCCGCAGCAATTGCGGATCGGCATAGGTCCTGCCCAGCGCGAATGGTCGGATCGCCTGCTTCCTGATGTTGGGCGGCGCGGCTGCGAGCTGCTTGGTCTTGCGCGCGGGCGCCGGCAGTGTCGCGACAAAGGTGCCTGAGCCGGTGCGCGCGTCAGCCAGCCCGTCGCTCTGCAGATGTTCATAGGCGATGACGACGGCATTGCGCTTGACGCCGAATTGCTGGGCGAGCGAGCGGGTCGACGGCAGCCGCAGGCCTGCGGCGAGCCGCCCGTCGAGAATGGCGCTGCGCAAGCCGCCATAGACCTGCAGCGCCTGACTGCCGACCGCGCGGTCGAGCCGCAGCGGCAGGTCGAGCGGCGCCCTGCCCGATTTTGAAGTGGTCGGCATGATCAGCTCGAAATTGGACCTCGCGGCGACCACTTTATCCATGCCTGAGATAGGGCTCAACGCCGGAGACCGAAATGCCCGCCGAGACTGCCTCGAGCTACCCTGTCGACGAGATCAACCGCGTGCGGCGCCTGCACGAGCGCGGCCGCTATGACGTCGAGACCGTGCACCTTCTGTTGGACTCGGCCGCGCTCTGCCATGTCGCCTACGTGATCGACGGCCAGCCTTTTTGCACGCCGACGCTCTACTGGCGCGAGGGATCACGGCTCTATTGGCACGGCAGCAGCGCGAGCCGCATGCTGCGCAACCTCTCCGAGGGCGAGCCCGCCTGCCTCACCGTGACCCAGCTCGACAGCCTGGTCCTGGCCCGCTGCGGCTTCAACCATTCGGCCGATTACCGCTCGGTGATGGCGTTCGGCCATGCGAGGCTGATCGCGGACCAGGCGGAGAAGGAGCGCGCGCTCACCATGATGGTCGACCGCCTCTTTCCCGGCCGCACCGCGCAACTGCGCCAGGCCACGGCCCAGGAAATCAAGGCGACCGCGGTGATCAGCATGGAGATCGAGCGGGCCTCGGCCAAGATCCGCAACAAGGGCGTCGGCGACGAGGAGGCGGACTATGCGCTGCCGATCTATGCCGAGCGCGTCCCGGTCAGCATGGTGCTGGGCGCACCGGAGCCGTGCAGGCGGCTGTTGCCGGGCCTTGCCCGGCCGGACAATCTCGCGCCCTATCGAGAAGGACGCAAGCTCGAGGACGCGCTGCGTGAGGCTTACGGCATGTCCTATGCCGAGCTGGTGGGCGGATAGTTCGCGCATCCGTTTCGTGGGCTTGCGCGCAGCGCTCAGGCAGACGCCACCAGCGGCGAGACTCTCGCCGGCTCCTCGCGCGAGAGCCATTCGGCGACCCGCCGCCAGGCCACGGACAAGGTGGAGCGGCCGATGAAGAGGCCGAGATGCCCGCATGGCGCGATCTCGTGCGCGATCAAGGCGGGCGGCGTTCCGAGCAGGGACGCCGTCGCCATCGCCTGCGCCTGTGGCACGACCTCGTCATTGCTGCCGGCGAGCAGGAACACCGGGGTGGTGAGCCTGGCGAGCTGCAGCTCGCGGCCGAGCGCAATGAAGCTCCCCTTCGCCAGCCGGTTTTCCCTGAAGATCTTCTCGACGGTCTCGACATAGAACACGCCCGGCAGGTCGAGCGTTTCGGCATGCCAGCGCGCGAAACGTTCGCACAAGGCCTGCGCCTCGACGTCATCGGGCGGAAGGCTTCTTTGCAGCGCGCTCTCGATGTCCGGGTTCGCCCGCCACAGGCGGATGAGGTCGGCGCCGCGCATCAGGCCGCCGCCAGCCGTCACCAATGCTTCGAAAGCGCCGATCGCGGCACGGGCCACCATCTGCGAGAGCTCGGAGGGGACGGAGACATCGACCGGCGTGCCGACCAGGACCAGCCGCCGCACCTTGTCGGGAAATCGCGCGGCATAGAGCAGCGACATCCAGCCGCCCTGGCAAAGACCGATCAGGTCGACCGGCGGCCCGATCTCGTCGACGGCGACATTGAGATCGGCCAGATAATTGTCGATCGAAAGGTAGCGCATGTCAGGCGAAGCCGAGCGCCAGTCGGTGAGATAAAGCCGATCCACCCCGCCGCGCTGCAGCGCCTCCACGATGCTGTGACCGGGGGCGAAATCCGCAATCAGCGAACGATGCAGCGCAAAGGGCGCGCAGATCAGCGCCGCTGGTCCGCCCGGCTTGCGCGAAAAATCGCGCGAGCGGAAGGTTGCGAGCTCGAGAGCAATCCTGTTCGGCGTGGTCCAGGCGAGGCAGGATGCATCCTTCTGATCAAGCGGAGCGCGATCCATCCACCACAGGCAGGCATCCATTGCGAGCCGCGTCGCCGCAAGCGGCCATAGCATCGGATCATCGGGCCAAGACGACGGATTGAGAGATGTCTTGACCGGGCCGTTCCGCTCTCCGTCAGGCTCAGGTGCCACGTGCAACTCCATAAGGTCCAGCCCAGCCGCCGGACTTTAGCTCGCTTTGCCATGAAGTGAAGGCGCGACTTTTGCTGATGAAAGGGAACGCCGAGCGGCGCCGATCAGCCTGCGCAAGCGCCGCAGCGCAGTGAAGCCCCGGAACACACTCTCTCCGTTCCGCCTCCCTTGCGGGGGAGGGTCAGGAAGGGGGTAGCCGCGGGTTCGGTGCACGTGGCTACCCCCTTCCCAACCCTTCCCCGCAAGGGGGAACCCGACCAGTGTGCCCGCCTCACCTACTCGCGGCGAACAGCGGCAACCAAGAATGATGCGCAGCACGCGCCCCGTCGCACGCCGCGCCACGAGCTGGAAGATAACCTGGGTTGAGCTTTCACCGCATTGATCGAAAAGCTCGCGCAGATCGCGCCTCAGAGGTGTCGTTGTGAACTGATCGAGCGGTGTCGCGCTGTAGGCTGATCGGCGTCCGGTAACCGGACTCTCCTCCTCCAAGCGGCCTCGGGGTTTCCCCGGGGCCGTTTCCCTTGTTCAGGCCGATCGTGCCGCGGCGCTCATAGGTGAACGACAAGACCGCCGATACCGATCAAGCTAGTCGCGCGTCCCGGCCCGGTCGCTTGCGCTCTGTATGATTCTATACAGACGACCTCGCCCCTGGCGTTACACTCGTGCTTTTTGTCAGGGCACCAGCACATGACGATCTATCGTTTCTATCTTCTCGACAAAGACGGCTCAGCGGTCGGCCCGCCCCATTGCGCGCGGTGCCAGGACGACCATGCCGCCCTGATGTATGCGTGGCAATTCAGTGCCGGCATTGCCGTCGAGATCATGGCCGATGATCTCCGACGCATCGCCGTGCTTCCGGCCGACACGTCCGGGAGATCATTGCGATCGTGAACGAGGTGGCGCGCGGCCTGCCGCCTGGCGGTCAAGACCCGCTGGACGACGGCATGCCCGGCGGCTAGGGGTATCCTCCGGCCAGTGTCGCCAAGGCTGCCTAATCGGCGGCCTTCTTCGTTTCAGACGGATGCAATAGTAACGCGGCGACCAGCTCGGGCTGGCGCCCCTGGATGGTCGCGCCCCTTGTTCAGGGTCGAAAATAAAAAACAGAAGCACCCTAAAGCCTGTTAGGGTGTGCATCGCGCCGCCACCCCGGATGCCGGAGGCCTCAGGATGATCGACAATCAAGAGCGGCACCTTCGTCAGGCTGCCAGAGAGAACAGAGAGCGCCTTGCGGTCGCTCATCGCGATGTGATCATGGAAGAACAAGCGAAAAACGCGTTTGATATTCGCCAAAACATGGCGCGCCTCAAGGAGCTGAGACTAGTCAAGGAAGCACAAGAAACCCGGACAGAAATCTCCAAAGCCAACCAGTCCGCAAGACCGAAGCCGAAAAAACGGTTCAGATAAGCGGCCGCGGTCCATGACCGTTCAGGGCCTCATCAAATGGAAATGCCGGCACCAGCTCTCCATTTGGCGGGCGTGTTTCTCGCTGGTGTTCTGGTTGGCTACATGATCAGGGCGTTTATTTCCGCCGGGCGTCGGGCGAGGTTCCGATGGCGCCCTCACCGCCAAGATTTCGAAGAGCCGTAAGCACCCCTGGAGGCAAAGGCAAAATGCGAGCTGACTCTCGCAAGAAGCACCGGACGCCCGAGGAAGACGAGAGGTTCCGCTCAATCATGAGCAGTTTTAGGCAAAGGACGTCGAGGCGATTCCTCGTCCGTTCGAGGTTCATGATCAAGAGAAAGACGACTGACACCTTGATCGAGAATCGGGCTGGAGGCGAAAACCAAGTGAACGGCTTCAAGTGGACCGGCAATACGAGAGTGCTCCTATGCATCATCGCGGTGCTTTTGTTCGTCACCTGGTTTGCTTCGTGGCTGAAGTATTATTGAGTGGCGTGCCACAAGAATCAATCGACGCAACTCGGCTTCACGGAACCCGACAGAGCCGGGCAGCAAATTACAAGCGGGAACGCGGGTCAACGGGGAGCCAAACCTTGACGTCGGCCCAAATCATGTCCACATGGCAGAACGACTGGGCCGCCTTGCGTTGTTAATGGCGGGCACGCACGTTTCAGAAATTCTCCAAAATCGACAAAGGGCGTTATTCTGCCGGCAAACGATGACAAGGACGTCTTCGTTCATGTCGGTGCGGTTGAACGCGCCGGTATGGGCGCGCTCGAAGTGGCCAGAGAGTAGCTTTCGACATCGTTGCAGATCAAAGGACCGGCAAGTCTGCTGCCGACGATCTGCGTGCTGCTCAACGCGCCGCGCAAACAGATCGGTGTCCCACTGACCGCGGATGTACCGGCGGAGCGTCTGTTTTCAAGATCCCGCGCGCCGACGGATAGGCCGCGGGAGTTTTCCGAATTGATTGTATCGCCGAAGGGAAAGTTGACGACGATGTTGCAAGTCAACCAGCCAGCTGCGGCTGCGCCGAAAGTGGAACGCGAGTGCGAAAAGGCTCAAGCCGTGCGGGGCTGCGAGGCCGGGGTCCCGGCCCATTCCGACGGCGACCGCCAAACCTCGCATATCAAGTTCGGACTCCGGCCCAATCGAGGTCTTTCGTCGCCAGAGGCGCTGCGTTGGGCGCGCATTCTGGGCGGCTACACCATCCCAAATCGGGCACGCAGCGTAGCCGAGTTGACGATCACCGTCTTGCCGCTCGTATTGTTATGGACGGCGGCTTGGTTCACATTCTCCCTCGGCTATGCTTGGGCTTCGCTGCTCATCGCGATCCCGGCTGCTGGCTTTCTCGTCCGCCTCTTCATGATCCAGCACGACTGCGGCCATGGCACCTTTTTCGCTGGACGTCTGGCGAATGACTGGGTCGGTCGCATTATTGGCGTGCTCACGCTGACTCCGTACGATTGTTGGCGCCGCACGCATGCGATCCATCATGCGACCACCGGGAACCTCGACCGGCGCGGTGTCGGCGATATCGATACGCTGACAGTGCGCGAATACCGAGCCCGTTCATGGTGGGGCCGCTTGAAATACCGCATCTACCGCCACCCGCTAGTCATGTTTGGGGTCGGGCCAGCCTATCTGTTTCTGTTGCAGCACCGGATCCCGGTCGGCCTCATGCGCAAGGGTTGGCAGCCCTGGGCGAGCACCATGGCAACCAATCTCGCGATCGCCCTGATCATCGGCGCGCTCACGTGGTTCGTCGGCCTCAAGGCCTTTCTCCTCGTGCATCTTCCGATTGTGCTGCTCGCCGCTGCGGCCGGTGTATGGCTGTTCTATGTCCAACATCAATTTGAGCAAACGACGTGGGAGCGGGACGAGCGCTGGAATCTGCAACAAGCCGCTCTCTACGGCAGCTCACATTACGATCTGCCGGCGCTGCTGCGCTGGTTCACAGCCAACATCGGTATCCACCACGTGCACCATCTCTGCAGTCGTATTCCCTGCTACCGACTGCCGCGCGTGCTGCGCGAGCACCCTGAACTGCGCCAGGTTGGTCACGTAACTCTCCTGGAGAGCTTTCGGTCTGTACGGCTCGTGCTATGGGACGAGGCGCGGCGCCGCTTGGTATCGTTTCGCGAAATCAGAGCCGAGAACTTTCAAACAGTCACCACGAAGCCCGACGGCGGTCGCAAACCGGAAGCGGAGTAGTCCGCCCCCAACGCCGGTCCCCGACTTACATCTTGCAACCAGCTACATCGGCGCGCATCCACCATTCAAAAATGCAGGTCGATAAAACCTTGGGGAATTCTGGAGCGCGCCTCATCAACGACAATACACGAATGAGGGTCGGCCACATCAGTGTAGGGTCTCCTTAAACTGAATCACAATGCCCGTCGGTTCGGGGCGATGCGTGCGTAACCTGGTGAGTGTCGCATCGCTCCAATCCGCGATATTTATCACCTCTCCGCTCTCTGGCTCCATCCGGGGCAATTGGATCAGCTCCAGAACGTTGAGTCCCCTGGCGTCGAGAAAGAAGGTGTGGTCCCCGAACAAATCGTTCAATTCCGTAATCGTTGGATTGTCCTCGGCGATCACCCGAGCGTTAAACTGATTGAGGGTTTGCGCGATCTGCGTCGAATTTAGCTTCATGACGTCTCCTGCTCTTGATCCTCAACATCTGGACGCGCCTCTCTCCGGCCGCGCCGCCCGTTTTCTTCTTGGCGGGCCGGCCGCGCCAAACTGGTCGGCTTTAGGAACGTTGCGTCGGACTTGGTGAAATCGCGGTAGGGTTGCTCCCGACGATCGAGATCTGACGTCGAGGTTGGTTCTCCGACAGGCGCCCGTTCACATGCTTCGATAATCCAGTGGGAGCTCTGCCTGACGGCATCAAGCACTCCGTAGCAATAGCCGAGAACCCACAACTGATCGATCGAGCGCGTCGCGTCGTCTGGCGTGAGCCTGAACTGCAGGCTAATGAAGTCGCGACCGATGCTCGCAAATTCACTAGTCCTTTTGAGATCAACCATGTCACATCTCCCGTTCGAGCCACGAACCTGATTGACCGGTCGCAGTTCTTAGGTCTGACAGACTCTGGCCTTCTGCTCGAAATCCAACATTGCTCTCGCGCCGCCTTCCGAGCTCAAACGACGCCAGTCGGCGCGCGCGATGCTTTCGGGCGAGAGCTCAACTGTTGTCTTGCGGCCATCTTGCCATCCAGATCTGAAACACACAAAGCCCGCTCAATCTCCGGATCGAGCGGGCTTACTGCCATGTCAGCACATCCGTGAGATGGCGAACAGCTCAAGCCAGCGACAGGTTGTCTGCGCTCACTTTGCCTCTCATCTTGTCAGTCTTGAGCTCGAAGTTGACCTTCTGCCCCTCCGCAAGCCCGGCAAGACCGGCCCGCTCGACGGCACTGATGTGCACAAACACATCGCTTCCGCCATCGCTGGGCTGAATGAAGCCAAAGCCCTTCTGGCCATTGAACCACTTGACAGTACCTGTCGGCATTTTCCTCTCCAAACAGCACCCGTCGCGTGACCATCACGCGATCTCCATTCAACTGGTCGGAATGTCTTTTGGAAGGAGCCCGCAGGCGCGTTCAGAAAGGCACAGCGGCTAATCGAACAACCCCGAGCCTATAGGCTCTGCCACAAAATACAATGCAAAAAGGACCGGATCGTCTTGGCAGCCGCAAAGAGCCCTGTTGCTGCGAAACCGAAACATCGGGACCAGCTTTCGACGCAGCACACGGCCGCGCCGGCGAAACCCGCCCATCAGAACTGATCGTGATAGTCATCGTCCGCAAGGCCTGCCCCGTGAATAGTCGCGACGGCGTTATCCGGCAAGCATGCTGATCAGGCAGACACCGAGTCCGCGCCTAGTTTTCGGTGTCGGGTTTCAGTTTTCGGACACTGTCGGCGGCAGCCGCCTCTCGAGCCAGTCGCTCCGACTTAAGCCGCTCCCGATTCTCGTGAAAGGACTTCTGCGCCCTTGCATATTCCGTACTTTCCGGCTCAGCCGGCTTGAATGCTTTGCGAGCCTCGAGTTCAGCGCGGCTCGCCGGCTTGCGCTCAAACATTTCTAGATCTCCTGTATGCTGATCGTCTTCCTCCCCCGTTCGCCCCTTGCAGTTTCCGACAGGTTGAAAGCACCGACGCCAGGCTGACTGCTCTGATGCCCCCTCCATCACCAAACGTTCAGCCAACGCTTCGCTTCCCCTGGCCCCGCTCTCGTCTCGGAGCGTCTGAGTCGCTGAACTCGCGCCCGTCGGGCTTCGGCCGGGCCACGCTTTCCAGCGCGTCCATGGCGAACGTGGTGATCGCCCAGGCAACGTCCCTTTTGCCCTCGAGCATCGAGAACAGCACGACCATCCGATCGAATTGTAGCCGATGAATCGGCCGCTTGTCAGCGCTATAGGCCCATTCCTTCAGCGTTGACTGCCGGGCGTTCGAAGCCTGTGCCGTCGCGCTCACGGACAGGATATCGCCCAAAAGGCGGACGCGGCGACACAGATCGGGGTCAGCCGTCTCCGGTAAGTCGGGCGAAGTCATCGAGAACGGAGGTGATCAGCGCCCGGTGCCTAGTATCGTGCTCCGGTAGGCTCGCGTCATAAAGATTGAGGAGATAGCGCGCCTTCACGGCCGCCTCCGGCCACGATGCGGCTGCGGCCGAGAGCAGACGCCGTTCGAGATCGACCTGCCGCTCACGCAGCTCTCTCGCATGATTTTCGGCTTCCGCCAGCGCACGGCGGAGGTCGACAGCTTTCTGCGCGGCCATGCCGCGGTGCTTGTCGAGATCGAGCGGCTTGTCAGTCATCGGATGCACTCGCGTCAATGCGCTGCGCGTCCGCGAGGTCCACCGAGCCGATCGACACCATCTCTACGGCCGCGCCTCGCGAACCCTCGACGGGCACGATGATCATGGTGGCGACCCGGCGGTAGACAGCGAAAGATAACCCGTCGATCGTCTCCTCGTCAGTGACAACCTCATAGGCGCCTTCAGGCAACAGGCGATCGATGCCCCGGATGCGGAACGGATGTTTGAAGGTGACGACTTCCCGCCGCGAGCGGATGGTCATCCATGCCTACCTTTCGCAAAGGCCCCGATTACGAAGCATGCGCCCTTTCGCCGACAATAGCCACCGCTTTCTCAGCGGACGAAACGGGTGGAACGGCTCGCGCTGCGTGAAGGTTTGATGAGTACACATCAGCGTCAGTCATGGTTTACCCCCTCCGTACGGATTAATCTGAAAGACGGGGTGATCGCGACAGCTTCCCCTGCGCCAGATTTTCTGTCACACCGAAAGCCATGAAGAAATCAACAAAGGTGACACCGAAAAGGAGCCATCGCCGTCCGGCAGCAACCGGTCGCGATCCTCATGTCGCGTCGCGAATGCCACTCGGTCTGGTTGCTGAGGTTGATGCGTGGGCGACTGCGCATGGCGCGACCCGCTCGGAGGCCATCCGCCAGCTGGTTGAGCTCGGTCTGACTATTCGCACCAAGTCCAAGCAGGGATCGGCGGCCCGCGCAGAGCGCGCTAATGAGCTGGCGTCGAAGACAATCGATAATCTGACCTCGGCGACACCGGAGAGCGGTGAAAAGGCCCGCCGGAAAGGCAACCTGATCAGGGGGCCTGAGGAGTTCCGGCAGGTGCGGATCGATCGGCCAAAGCGGAAGGGCTGATTGGTTGATCTATTCGTTGCGAAGCCGGCCCGAGAATTGACTCGCATTTGAGACTCTAGAGGGGCATAT
>Ga0335070_10009719_pt1 | contig 11253 bp, 10 predicted proteins | sample Lox_Sample_13_FD_206722 | JGI IMG/M metagenome (GOLD analysis project Ga0335070, IMG submission 206722) | Soil microbial communities from Loxahatchee National Wildlife Refuge, Florida, United States - Lox_Sample_1.3 | ecosystem: Environmental > Terrestrial > Soil > Wetlands | place: USA... | reverse complement strand
ACCCGTCGCGTCCGGCGAGCGCGCCGTCTCCGTCGGCGTCGGCCCGGTGAGCCTGGCGAGCTATCTCGACCGGCCGCAGATCGTCACGCGGCCGGCCGCAGACAAGATCGATCTGGGTGAGTTCGACCAGTGGGGAGAGCCTCTGCGAGACGGCATCACCCGCGTCCTCGCCGAGGATCTGTCGCGCCTGCTGCCTGGAGCGAAGATTTCAATCTTCCCTTGGCGAGGCCTCGAGGCAGTCCGGTACCAGGTGATCGTCGACGTCACGCGCTTCGACGGACCCGCCGCCGGCGATACGGCCCTCGAGGCGCGCTGGCGTGTGCTCGACGTTGCCAGCAGCAAGGAGGTGGCGGCCAAGACCGCGCGGCTCACCGAGTCCACCGGGGGCCCCGGTTACACGATGACCGTCACCTCAATGAGCCGGGCCCTCGGCGCCCTGAGTCGCGACATTGCTCAGACCCTGGTCGGGCTGCCGCAGTAGCGGCCCGGAGGCTTTCTCACCACGTTGATTTCAGGAGGCACGCTCCATGGCAACGAATCCGACACGACGTGAATTTCTCCGCGACGCGGCGGTGGCGGCCGGGGGCGCGGCTCTGGCCGGCGCCCTCCCTGCCGCCACCGCGAGCGCCCAGGGCGCCAAGGCGCCCGAGGCCAAGATCGGCGCCCAGCTCATGGGCAAGCTCGAAGGGCCGGAGCTCGTGCTCGACGCGGCAAAGTGGCCCAAGAAGTTCGCGGAGGCGCCCATGCTGGCCGAGATGGTCAAGGCGGGCAAGCTACCGCCCGTCGAGAAGCGTGTGCCCGATGAGCCCATGGTGGTCAAGCCGCTGCAGTCCATCGGCCGCTACGGCGGCACGTGGCGCCGCGGCTTCACCGGCCCCGGCGACGGCGAGAACGGCAACCGCATCGTCTCCACCGACAAGATCCTCTTCTGGGACTACACGGGTACCAAGGTGATGCCCTGTGTCGCCAAGGAATGGAAGCAGAGCGACGACGGCAAGAGCGTGACCATCTCGCTGCGCAAGGGAATGAAGTGGTCCGACGGCACGCCGTTCACCGCCAACGACTTCGTGTTCTGGTACGAGGAGGTTTACCTCAACAAGGATCTGGTGCCCACGGCGCACCCCGACTTCATGGCCAATGGCAAGTCGGGCTTGATCCGCAAGGTGGACGACACCACAGTGGTCTTCGAGTTCCAGGACCCGAACTTCCTCTTCGTCGACATCCTGGCCGGCAGCACCGCCATCGGCGGCGGGCAGGCGACCCAGGCCCAGGCCGGGCGCGGCATGGGTGCCTATATGCCCGCGCACTACATCAAGCAGTTCCTGCCGAAATTTTCTTCCAAGGAGGAGGCGGAAAAGAAGGCCAAGGCCGCGGGGTTCGACGGCTGGGTCAGCTATATCAGGAACCGCTGGGACTGGGCGATGAACCCCGAGCTGCCTGTGCTGACGCCGTGGAAGACGGTCAACCCGATCAATACGCCGACGTGGGTGCTGGAACGCAATCCCTACTACATGGGCGTGGACACCGCGGGCAATCAGCTGCCCTATATCGATCGCATCAGCATGACGCTGGCCGAGAACCTCGAGGTCCTCAACCTCCGCGCGGTCGCCGGCCAGTACGATCTGCAGGAGCGCCACACCGCGCTGGCCAAGCTGCCCGTCTTCCTCGAAAACCGCGTCAAGGTCGGCTACGACGTCCGCCTCGACCCGGCCCTCAATGGCTCGGACGCGACGCTTCAGACCAATCAGGCCTACGAGGCGGATCCTGAGATCGCCAAGTGGCTCCACACCACCGACTTCCGCCGCGCCCTGTCCATGGGCATCGACCGTGACCAGCTCAACGAGACCTTCTGGGTCGGCGTGGGCACCGCGGGTTCGGTGGCGCCCTCCGAGAGCGTGCCGTATAGCCCGGGGCCCGAGTGGCGCAAGAAATGGTCCACGCTCGACGTCAAGCAGGCGAATGCGCTGCTCGACAAGATCGGGCTCGGCAAGAAGGACGGCGAAGGTTATCGGCTGCGCACCGACGGCAAGGGCCGGCTGCGCCTCGAGCTCCAGACCTCGGCGGGCGCCTTCGTGCCGCATACGCAGATCGCCGAGATGATCAAGGAGCAGTGGAAGAAGATCGGCGTGCAGGCCGACGTCAAGGAGATGGAACGGAGCCTCTTCTTCACCCGGGTCGCCAGCAATGAGCACCAGATCGCGCTGTGGGCCAATGACGGCTCGGAAGTGCTCTTCCTCTTCCCGCGCCACGCCCTTCCGCTCGACCCGGTCCAGGCGCTGCTCGGCACGCCCATCGCCCGCTGGTTTGCCAGCAATGGCGCGCAGGGCAAGGGGCCGAAGGACCCGCGCCTGATCTCGGCGCTCGAGATGTATCGCTCGGCCAATGGCAAGAAGACGCAGGAACGGTACAAGGTCGCCCAGGAGATCTGGAAGATCCTCGTGGATGAGCAGTACTCGATCGGCACCGTGGGACTGTCGCCGGCGACCATGGGCGTGCGCATCGTGAGCAACAAGCTGGGGAATATTCCGGCGCGGCAGACCAATGCCCAGCATGCGCGAACGCCCTGCTCGTCGCACCCGGCAACCTTCTTCTACAAGGCGTAGCGGAGAGCCGTCTCTCGCATGCTCGCGTATCTCGCGCGCCGGCTGATTCTCGCGCTGTTGACGACGTGGGCCGTGTCGGTCCTGGCCTACGTCGTGATCCAGCTGCCGCCGGGCGACTACATCACGTCCTACATCGCGCAGATGTCGGCCTCGGGCAGCTTCGTCTCCCTGCAGGAGGCCGAAACCCTCCGCCAGCAATACGGCCTCGACAAGCCCATCTGGGTCCAGTACATGCGCTGGATGGGGATGGTGATGCAAGGCAACTTCGGCATGGCTCTCGAGTGGCACCGGCCGGTCTCCGAGGTCATCGGCGACAGGCTCTGGCTGACCATGGCCGTCTCTGGCGCGGCCATCCTCTTGACCTGGCTGGTGGCGCTGCCCATCGGCATCTACTCTGCGGTGCGCCAGTACTCGGTGGGTGACTACGTCGCCACCTTCATCGGCTTCATCGGCCTGGCCGTGCCGTCCTTCATGCTGGCCCTCGTCCTCATGTATCTGGGCTTCACGCTCTTCGACATGAATATCGGCGGTCTCTTCTCCGACGAGATGGCTCTGGCGCCATGGAGCTGGGCCAAGGCATGGGACCTCATCAAGCACCTGCCGCTGCCCGCCGTCATCCTCGGGCTGGCGGGGACGGCGCAGCTGATCCGCATCATGCGCGCCAACCTCCTCGACGAGCTGCGGAAGCCCTACGTGGTCACGGCTCGAGCGCGGGGGCTGTCCGAGTGGCACGTCATCCTGAAGTACCCGGTGCGCGTCGCGCTGAACCCGTTCGCGAGCACGGTGGGCTATCTCTTGCCCTATGTCGTCTCGGGCAGCATCATCGTCTCGCTCGTGCTGTCGCTGCCGACGGTGGGGCCCCTGCTGCTGCGCGCGCTCGTGGCCCAGGACATGTTCCTGGCCGGGACGATCGTGCTGCTGCTGGGCGTGATGACGGTCATCGGCACCCTCATCTCGGATCTCCTGCTCATGTGGATCGATCCCCGCATCCGGCTGGAGGGCAGGAAATAGCCGAGCGGGAAGAAGAACGGATCTCCGTCGCCACGCAGTGGCAGCTCATGTGGTGGCGCTTCCGCCGCCATCGGCTGGCCATGATCGGCACGGCGGTGGTGCTGTTCTTCTATGCCGCGGTGGTCTTCGCGGATTTCCTCGCCTACGCCGACCCGGGCGCCTCCGAGGCGCAGCGCTCGCTCCTGCCACCGCAGCGCATTCATCTCTTCCAGGACGGCCGGTTCGCACCGTACGTGTTGGGGCTCACCGGCAAGCGTGATCCGATGACCTTCAAGCGCGTGTACACGCCGGACCCCGAGAAGAAGATCCCCGTGCGCTTCTTTGCCAAGGGGTTCGAATACCGCTTCCTGGGGTTCTTCCCGACCGACCGGCACCTGGTCGGCCTCGAGGGCGTGCGCGCCGAAGACGGGCTCTTCGTTCTGGGCACCGACGAGCAGGGGCGCGATCTCTGGTCGCGCCTCATGTACGGGACGCGCACCTCCCTGACCATCGGGCTCCTGGGCGTGGCAATGAGCCTCGTCCTGGGCGTGGTGCTGGGCGGCATCTCGGGTCTCTACGGCGGCGTGATCGACACCGTCATCCAGCGCGTCATCGAGATCCTGCGCTCCATTCCCACCATCCCGCTCTGGATGGGACTGGCCGCCGCGCTTCCCAACGACTGGACCGTGATGCAGGTCTACTTCGCCATCACGCTCATCATCTCGCTCATCGGGTGGACGGAGCTGGCGCGCGTGGTGCGCGGGCGCTTTCTCTCGCTGCGCGAGGAGGACTTCGTGATGGCCGCGGAGCTCTGCGGATCCTCGCGCTCGCGCATCATCGTGAGCCACCTGATCCCGTCCTTCCTCTCCCACATCATCGCGGCAACGACGCTGGCCATTCCCGCGATGATCATCAGCGAGACGTCGCTGTCTTTCCTGGGGCTGGGGCTGCGCCCGCCCGCCATCAGCTGGGGCGTGCTGCTCCAGCAGGCGCAGAATATCCAGGCGCTGGCCATCTCGCCTTGGCTGCTCTGCGCTTCTGTCCCCGTCATCGTGGTGATCCTTGCGCTCAACTTCATGGGCGATGGCCTGCGCGACGCGGCCGACCCGTATGGCCAGTAGTTTGTGTCCTTCGTGAAGTTTCTGCACGCGAGGCGGGCGGGGCCTGTCGTCGGGGGCCGGCGTGCCTCGGTGTGCCTCTAGTGGCGACGATGCCGCGGGCGATTCTGGAGGTGCGGGATCTCCGCACGTACTTCTTTCCGGAGGAGGGGACGGTTCGGGCGGTGGATGGGGCGCATTTTGATGTGTATCCTGGGCGGACGCTGGGGATCGTGGGGGAGAGTGGGTGCGGCAAGAGTGTGACCGCGCGGTCGATCCTGCGCATTGTGGAGCGGCCGGGGCGGATTGTGTCGGGCTCGATACTGCTGCGGCGTGATGGCAATGATGTGGGTGTGGATTTGGCCACGCTGGCGCCTGATGGCAAAGAGATGCGGAGGATTCGGGGGGGGGACGTCGCGCTCATTTTCCAGGAGCCGATGACGTCGTTCAGTCCCGTGCACACCATCGGCAATCAGATCGTGGAGACGGTGCGGCTGCACCAGGGTGTAGGGAAGCGGGAGGCGCGGGCGCGGGCGGTCGAGGCGCTGCGGCTGGTGGGCGTGCCAAGCCCCGAGCGGCGCGTGGACGAGTACGCGTTTCAGCTCTCGGGCGGATTGCGGCAGCGGGCCATGATCGCGCTCGCGCTGTCGTGCAGCCCGCGTATCCTGATCGCGGACGAGCCGACCACGGCGCTCGACGTCACCACCCAGGCGCAGATCCTGGCGCTCCTGGCCGACCTGCAGCGGCGCGAGGGCATGGCCATCATCCTGATCACTCATAACCTGGGCGTGGTCGCCGAGATGTGTGACGAGGTCGCCGTCATGTACCTGGGCCGCGTGGTGGAGCAGGGGCCGGTGGACACCATCTTTCACGACCCCAAGCATCCCTACACGCGGGCCCTGCTTCGCTCCATGCCGAGCATCGAGGCGCGCGTGCGCTCCCGCCTGCCCGTCATCGAGGGCTCCATCCCGCACCCCTACAACCGGCCCGCCGGTTGCCCCTTTTACCCGCGCTGTCCCGATTTCATGCCCGGCCGCTGTGATCAGATCGAGCCGCCGTCGGTGAGCGTCGGCGACGGACACGAGGCGGCCTGCCTGCTCTACGCGGAGACGGCCACGTGAGCGCCCCGCGCGCCGTCCCCCTCCTCGAGGTTCAGGGACTGCGGAAGCACTTTCCTATCCGCAAGGGCTTTCTCCGACGGCAGGTAGGCGTGGTCCGCGCCGTGGACGACGTGAGCTTCCACGTCGAGAAGGGCGAGACCCTGTCGCTGGTCGGCGAAAGCGGTTGCGGCAAGACGACGACCTCGCGCTGCATCCTGCGCGCGCTCACGCCGACGGAGGGGCGCATCCTCTTCCACGCCGCGACCGGACAGCTGCTCGACGTCGCGGCGCTGTCCAAGCGCGAGCTCCAGCCGCTCCGGCGCCAGATGCAAATGATCTTCCAGGATCCGTTCTCGTCGCTCAATCCGCGGCGCACGCTTCTCGACATCGTCGCGGAGCCGCTCGTCGCCAACGGCGTCGGTAGCAAACGGGAACAGCAGGACCGGGTGGTCGAGCTGTTGCGGCTGGTCGGGCTGAGACCGGAGTACATGCGGCGGTATCCTCACGCGTTCAGCGGCGGCCAGCGCCAGCGCGTGGGCATCGCGCGCGCGCTCGCGCTCAACCCGAGCCTCGTGGTGGCCGACGAACCCGTGTCGGCCCTCGACGTCTCGGTGCAGGCGCAGATCCTGAACTTGATGCAGGACCTCCAGGCCCAGCTCGGCCTCACGTATCTCTTCGTCGCGCACGATCTGTCGGTGGTCCGGCTGGTCAGCGACCGCGTCGCCGTCATGTACGTGGGACGCGTCGTCGAGCTCGCGCGGACGGAAGCGATCTTCGCGACGCCCAGACATCCCTACACCGAAGCGCTCCTGGCGGCGGTGCCGAAGCCGGACCCGCGGCTGCGAGGAGAGCGCCTGCTCCTCGAAGGCGAGGTGGCGGATCCCTCCAACCCGCCTCCCGGCTGCCACTTCCACCCGCGCTGCCCGTATGCGGTCGAGCAGTGCCGCGCCGAGACGCCGTCGCTCCACGAGATCGCGCCCGGGCACTCCGTGTCCTGTCATCGCGCCGGGGAGCTGGCACTGCGCGGGGTCGCGGGGTAGGACTGGGCCGTGGCGGACAACGCTCCTGCGACGCATTACAGCGCGGACATCCCGAGACTCCGGGCGCGCCTCATTCTGCCGCTGTCCCTGGTCTCCACGGTCGTCGTCGGCGGCACCATCGGCTACCTCTGGCTCTGGCGCGCGGTGGGCGGCACGTGGCTCGACGCGCTCTTCATGACGGTGACGACCATCACCACGATCGGCTACGGCGAGGTCAAGCCGCTCGACTCGGCCGGCCGCATCTTCACCATGATCATTGCGATCGTCGGAGTCGGCAGCCTCTTCTACACCTTCGGCGTGGTGATGGAGTACATCGTTGCGCTGCGACTGGCCGATCCCACGGGGAGACGCAAGATGGACAAGCGTATAGAGGCGCTCAGCGGGCACGTCATCCTCGCCGGTCTCGGCCGCGTCGGGCGGCAAGCGGGGCAGGAGCTCTCCGAGGCCCGCGTGTCCTTTGTGATCGTGGACCCTGCGGAAGCCAACGTGCGCCAGGCCGAAGAGCGTGGGTGGCTCTGCCTTCAGGGCGATGCCACCGACGACGCCGTGCTGGAGCGCGCGGGCGTCAGGCGCGCCCGCGGTCTCATCGCCACCACGGCCAACGACGCGACCAATATGTACATCGTGCTCTCGGCGCGCGTGCTGAACCCGAAGCTGCACATCGTGTCCCGCGCCGTAGACGAGACCAGTGTCCCCAAGCTCACGCGGGCCGGTGCCGATCGAGCTATCAGCCCCTACGCGATCGGCGGGCATCGCCTCGCGCACCTGATCCTGAGCCCGACGGTCGTGGATTTCTTCGAGACCGCATTGCGCCGTGGCGACGAGTCCCTCAACATCGAGGCCGTCGCGATGGGCCCTGACAGTCCGGCGATCGGCTACACGCTCGAGGAGCTTGCCCTGCGCCAGGCCACGGGGGCGACGGTGCTGGCCATCATGCGCGACGGCAACCCCGTGGTGAACCCGCCGGGCGACATGTCCTTGGCCCGCGGCGACCGTCTGCTGGTCCTCGGCACGCGCGACCAGCTCGAGCGCGTGGAGCGAGCGCTGGCGGGGAAGCGGAGCTGAGCGCATGCGAAGGATTGTGACGCTGGCGCTGATCCTTGCCGTCGCGGGAGGCGCGTGGGCAGCGTCTCTGGCGCCAACTCCGGAGCAGACGCCCGGGCCCTTCTATCCGAGCGTGCTGCCGGAGGATCGCGACTCCGACCTCGTGGTGATCAAAGGACGCGATGCCCGTGCGCTGGGCACCGTGCTGCTCCTCAGCGGCCGCGTGACCGATACGAGCGGCAACCCCGTCGGCGAAGCGCTGGTCGAGATCTGGCAGGCCGACAGCTATGGACGCTACCTGCTGCCCAAGGACGGTGCGCCAGGTCGGCGGGACCCGAACTTCCAGGGCTATGGCCAGTCGCGGACCGATGCGGCGGGGGCGTATGGATTTCGCACGATCCGTCCCGTGCCGTACGAATCCCGTCCGCCGCACATCCACTTCAAGATCACCCACCCGGGCTATCGCCCGCTCGTCACCCAGATGTATGTCGTCGGCGAACCGGGACGAGAGGATCCAAGTTACTTTGGCGGCCAGCGGATCCGCGACGCCCTGTCGGTGACGCTGCGCCACGCCGAAGGCGTGGAGGCAGGAGCACTCGCCGCCCGGTTCGACATTGTGCTCGTCCCGGCACGCTGAGCGTGGCTGCGTCACGATGGCAAGCGGTTGACAGGCCGGGCGTCCACACCTAGACTCCGGTGGTTGTGCGAACCTCGAGTACCCCCTCACAAGGAGTCGCGATGCGCTCGATCCGGCTCGTAGCTCTGCTCGTCGCGTTCGTCTCGTTCGTCCTGCCGATCAGCGCATGGGCGCAAGCGTCAAAGATGCCGCGCATCGGGGTACTGTCCACTCTCCCCGCTCCCTACGCTGCGCCGTACGTCGAGGCGGGGAAGGCGGCCCTCCGCGAGGCGGGTTACGTCGAGGGACAGAATGTCGTCGTCGAGTACCGCTTCGCGGGACGAAGCCTGGATACGCTTCAAGCGCAGGCGGCCGAGCTGGTCGCCCTCAAGGTGGACGTCCTCATCGTGGTCGGCGACCTCGCGATACGGACAGCCCAGAAAGCGACGACGACGATTCCGATCATCATGGTGTCAGGCGGTGATCCGGTCGCGTCCGGCTATGTCGCGAGTGTGGCGCGTCCGGGCGGCAACATCACCGGCATGTCGTCCCTCCTGCCCGAGATGGATGCCAAGCTGCTGGGGCTGCTGAAGGAAACCGTGCCCAAGGCGACGCGGGTGGCCGTGCTCTGGAACCCGAACAGCCACGGCGGGGTCCTGGGCTTCAAAGAGATGCAGGCCGCGGCGCCGGGGCTCAAGGTCACCCTGCTGTCGGTCGAGGTGCGCCGGCCCGACGAGCTTGAACGCGCCTTCGCCGCGGTCCTCGCCCAGCGCGCCGATGCCATGCTCGTGCTCACCGACCCGATTACATTCGGTAACCGTGCCCAGGTCATCGAGTTCGCGGCCAAGAACCACCTCCCGGCCATGTACGAGGTGCGGGAGTTCGTGAACGACGGCGGACTCATGTCCTATGGTCCGAGCATGACCGCCATGATCCGGCGGGTGCCCGTCTTCATCGACAAGATCCTCAAGGGCGCCAAGCCGGCGGATATTCCCGTGGAGCAGCCCACCCAGTTCGAGCTCGTGGTCAACGAGAAGACGGCCAAGACGATCGGGCTCACGATCCCGCCGCCGGTTCTCGTGCGCGCGGATGCCGTGCTCCGCTGACCGCCGTCGGGGCGTCTAGACTAGTCCACGAGGGCGATGGCGCGCACCGGCGAGCCGTCGCCGCCCTCGAGCTTGAGCGGCAGTGCGATGAAGCGGCAGCGCGGCGCCTGGATCTGGTCGAGGTTGGTCAGGTACTCGATCACGGTGATGCCGGCGGGAAAGAATACGTCGTGGGTGGTGCAGTCGTATCGCGTCACGGGCTTGCCGGGTTCGAAGGTCATGGTGCGGATCGCATAGTCCGGGGGGTAGTCGTAGCCGACGGCCTTGACCCCGCGCTTGACCAGCCACTCGCAGGCGCCGCGGCCGGTGAACGGCGCCTCGCGCCAGAAGCGCTCACTCTCCACCGGACACTTGAGCGGCCAGTCCGTGCGCAAGAGCACGATGTCGCCACGCTCCACGTGGCCGCCCCGGCGCTCGAGATCAGCGGCCGTCACCTCACCGTTGACGCCCAGATGCGTCAGGTCGACGACCGCCGCGGGGCCCATCCATTGATCTACCGGCATCCGGGCAATGTCCCGGTCGCCGGGCAGGAAATGTACGGGCGCGTCCACGTGGGTATACGCATGGCAGCTCGACGTGAAGACGGTGGACTGGAAAATGGCACCCGACTCATGTGTCGAGCGCCGCTCGCTCGCAACCTTCCAGCGGAAATGCGGCTTGAGCGCGAAGGAGAGATCCACCGTGCGCATGACCGGCATGGTGTCCCGTCGACGCTGGCCTTGTCAATGGCTCACCGACCCGCTAGGCTTGCCGCAGCCGGCGCTCGAGGACGAGACGGGGAGGCCCAGGTGGCGGAGAACCAAAGTCAGGCCGCGTCGAGCGGAATCGGCGGATGGCTCTACCTGGTGGCGATCGGCCTGTGTCTCACGCCGATTCGCCTGCTGGTGGAGATCGTCCGAGGGCTCCGTCCCCTCAATCCGCCCACATGGCACGCGGTGACCACGCCGGGCATGCCCGCCTATCACCCGTTCTTCGGTCCCCTCATCGTGGGCGAGCTGGTGACCAATGCGACGCTACTCGTCTGGACGGTCGTGCTCCTCTACCTGTTCTTCACCAAGCGGCGGGCCTTCCCGGGCGCGATGATCGCGTTCCTGGTCGTTCGGCTCCTGGTGCAGTTCGCCGATATGCTCGTCGCCCGGATGATCCCCGCCGCTGCCGCTTCTGTGGGCCCCGCGGTCTACGGTGCGCTCGCCGGAGGTGTGCTCGTCGTCCTCATCTGGGTCCCCTACTTCCAGAAATCACGCCGGGTCGCCACCACCTTCATCCGCTGACCAACCGGCAGCGCCGCTCACGAGTCCCAAGACCTCGAGGCGCCGGTTGGGGAGGGGCGGGGGACTCCCTCCCCAGGCCCGTGTCTTCTGGGGAGATTCTCCGAAGCCAAGAACCAAAATCTCGTGGCGGGCCAGAGTGGCCACGGCGCTTGCGACTCAGCGTGGTCTGGGGAGGGAGTCCCCCGCCCCTCCCCAACCGGCGATTGCCGGCACACTCTCTCTAGAACTTCGTCGGCCAGTTAGCCAAATGATGCTGGCCGATTGTGCCACGGGACTCCCAGGCATCAAGGAACTGGAGGATCACATCGCGGGTGCGCGCCGGCGCGATGATTTCGTGGACGAGATGCCGGGCCGCGGCGCCGTAGGGCAATGTGTCCCACTCCCAC
>Ga0335070_10009718_pt1 | contig 11253 bp, 10 predicted proteins | sample Lox_Sample_13_FD_206722 | JGI IMG/M metagenome (GOLD analysis project Ga0335070, IMG submission 206722) | Soil microbial communities from Loxahatchee National Wildlife Refuge, Florida, United States - Lox_Sample_1.3 | ecosystem: Environmental > Terrestrial > Soil > Wetlands | place: USA... | reverse complement strand
AGGATCGCGCGCATTCCATAGTAGGAAAAGCGCTCCCACATCTCGGTCGAAAACAGGAAAGTCAGCCCGCGCGGGTGGCCGAACAGCGTCGCCTCTTTGGGCGCGGCTGCGTCCATCGTCGTCATCCCCCAATACTCCACTATCTTTTGTGACGGCCGCGAGCATGCCTTGGGCTTGCGGGGAAGGGAATGGGCCTCCCCCCGCGTCCTTTACGGCATCTCGATGTAGCGGTCCTCGCGGGCGTAAGGCACGAAGCCCATCCGTTGGTAGAGTGGGAGCGCTCTGGGGTGGTCAAGCGTGCAGGTGTTCACCAGCAACTTGGTGATCGGCTTCAGCCAGGCATTGATCGTCGTATGGTAAAGGAAGAAGTAGCTGAGGCGGCGGCCGACATAGTCGGGCAGGAGGCCGAAATAGGCGAGCTGGCCGATGCTCTCGAGGCGGAAGTCGAGCTCGGCCATGCCCGCCGGGCATCCGTCCGCATACATCACGAAAAGCTCGACCAGCGGATCGTTCAGAATCTCGGCGAGCGTCGCATCGCTCGTCTTCTTGCGGTCGACCCATTTGTATTCGCCGCCTACCGTATCGTAGAGATAGCGATAGAAGTGCACGGGCGGCTTTTCCGCCTTGAGGATTGCGATCTTGCCCTTCGGCTGCGGCGGCGGCAGCGCCGACGGCTTCTGATGCATCTCGAGGAAGGTGACAACCGTCGGCACGCGCACCGGCTTCGACGGCGTCGTGTTTTTCGTCTTGCGTCCGATCATGAGGTCTCGACGGTCGCGTCGTTGCGCGCGCCCCATTCCGCCCAGGAGCCGTCATACAGCGCGATCTTCTCCGCCCCGGCGACGTTGAGCGCAAGCATCTCGATCGCGGCGGTGATGCCGGAGCCGCAGGTGGTGGCCAGAGGCTTCGTGAGATCGATGCCGCGTGCTGCGAAAATCCTCCTGAGCGCTTCGGGCGATTTCAACGTGCCGTCCTCTTCGGTCAGCTCCGTATAAGGAACATTCACGCTGCCGGGGATGTGACCCGGACGCACGCCCGGGCGCGGCTCTTTTTCGCGGCCGGCGAAGCGGCTGGCGCTGCGCGCATCGACGATCTGTTCGCTGCGATTTCTCTGTGACGCCAGCATCTGCTCGAAATCGCGGATGATCGCGAAATTCGCCCGCGGCGTGAAATGGCGCGAGAACGGCGCGGGGACCAGATCGTCGATGGGACGGCCTTCGCGCTTCCATTTGGGAAAGCCGCCATCGAGCACGACGACGTCCTCGTGGCCCATAGCGCGCAGCATCCACCAGGCGCGCGGCGCGGAGTAGAGGCCGGCGCCGTCATAGGCGACGATCAGATTGCCGTCGCCCAGACCAAGATTGCGCATGCGGCTGGCGAATTTCGGCGCCGGCGCCAGCATATGCGGCAGCTCGTTCTTCTCGTCGGAAAGATCGTCGATATCGAAGAAGATCGCGCCCGGAATATGCGCCGCGCGATACTCCGCCTTGGCGTCGCGGCCAGCCTGCGGCAGATACCAAGATGCATCGACCACGCGAACATCCGGCGCCATGAGATGGGCGGCGAGCCATTCGGTGGAGACAATGGGTGAGAGCGGTTTCATCGGACGAACGGAAGCTCCCGTTGAGGATGGGCTTCGGCCAGCCAGTGCGGCACCGGCAGATTCTTGCTGCGCAGGAATTCGGGATTGAAGAGCTTGGACTGGTAGCGCGTTCCGTAATCGGCGAGGATGGTGACGATCGTGTGTCCGGGTCCCAGATCCTTCGCCAGACGGATTGCGCCCGCAACATTGACGCCGGTCGAGCCGCCCATGCAAAGGCCTTCATGCTCGAGCAGATCGAACACGATCGGCAGCATTTCCTCGTCCGAAATCTGATAGGCGTCGTCGATGGGTGCATCTTCGAGATTGGCGGTCACGCGGTTCTGTCCGATGCCTTCGGTTATCGAACTGCCCTCGAAGGTTAGGGTTCCGTGTTTGACCCAGCTATAGACCGCGGCGCCCATCGGATCGGCGGCGGCGATTCGGATTTTCGGGTTGCGCTCCTTGAGCGCGATCGCAACACCCGAGAGCGTGCCGCCGGTGCCGACCGCGCAGGTAAAGCCGTCGATCTTTCCGTTGGTCTGCTGCCAGATCTCAGGGCCTGTGGAGTCGATATGCGCCTGGCGGTTGGCGAGATTGTCGAACTGGTTGGCCCAGATCGCGCCGTTGGGCTCGCTTCGATTGAGCTGCTCGGCAAGACGGCCGGAAAACTTTTGATAGTTGTTGGGATCGCGATAGGGCACCGCCGGCACTTCGATCAGCTCCGCGCCCAGGAGGCGCAGCGCGTCCTTCTTTTCCTGACTCTGTGTGTCGGGAATGACGATGACGGTGCGAAAACCGAGCGCATTGCCCACCACGGCGAGACCGATACCTGTATTTCCTGCCGTGCCTTCGACGATGACGCCGCCGGGTTTCAGCGTGCCGCGTTTCAAGGCATCGCGCACGATCCACAGCGCGGCGCGATCCTTTACCGATTGACCGGGATTCATGAACTCGGCCTTGCCGTAGATTTCGCAGCCGGTCAATTCGGACGCGTGTCTGAGGCGAATGAGGGGCGTGTTCCCTATCGCGGCCAGCGCGTCTTGCTTGATGTCCATCAGGTCATAGAAGGGTATCGTTCACTGCCGAACCTAATGGTCGACCCGGTCCGCTTCAAGCGAGGCGCGGCCTAACGTTGCGCTGCAGCGCAAGAGAGAACTGCGGCACATAAACCCGCCGTCCGGGGATCGCCGACGAGTTCCGGGCCCATCTGATTGCAGACATACCCGATGGCCACGTCCGCATCCGGATCGGCGCAGCCGAACGATCCGCCCCATCCCGAATGACCGAAGGCGCCGGGATTGGGTCCGTAGATGCCCGGCACGTTGAGCGCGACGCCCATGCCCCAGGAATCCTTGAAGCCGAGAAACAAGTCCGCACGGTTTTGTGTGGCTGGCGTCGTCATGCGCTGGCGCGTTTCGGGCGACAACAGGCGCACGCCTTCGCATCCGGAGATGAGCGCGGCGTAGAAGCGCGCAAGGCCCATGGCGTTCGCCTGTCCATTCGCGGCCGGAATTTCCGCCGCGCGCCAGACGCGCAAATTCGTACTCGCCGGATCCTGCTGCGGATTGGAAAGCGCCATCAGCGCGGGCTCGGGAAGCGGCGGCGGCGGCGCCATGTGCTGAGGCGGGATCATTTCGGCAGCCCGATGATCGTGCTGCGCGGGCAGGCTTACAAAGATATCGGCGTCGAGCAGCTTCGCGATGTCTTCCGCGACGAAACGCGCGAAGGATTTGCGCGACACGCGGCGCACGATTTCGCCGGCGAGCCAACCATAGGTCATGGCGTGGTAGGACGTCGCCGTACCCGGTATCCAGACCGGCTTCTGTCGCGCGAGCTTGGCGACACAACCAGTTGCATTGATCGAGCACGCTTGTCGGCTCGACGAAGCCCGGCAAACCCGCCTGATGCGACAGAAGCTGCGCGACCGTCACGTCCTCTTTGCCGGCCTGCGCGAAATCGGGCCACACCGAGGCGACCTTGTCGTCGTAGCTGAGGAGCCCGCGATCGACGAGCAGCGCCACCGCGACCGCCGTGACGGCTTTGGTGCTCGACCAGATATTGGCCAGGGTGTCGTGCGACCAGGCTTTCGTGCGCGCGCTGTCCTTGAAACCGCCCCAGAGATCGACGACCGGCTGCCCGCGATGAAAGGCTGCGAAGGAGGCGCCGACTTCCTGATAGTCGCCTTGGCGCGCGAAGTTGGCCGCGAACGCGTCTTTCGCCGCTTCGAAACCCGGCGCCACCCATCCTTCGATCGTGTAGTTCATCGCTTGCGCAGGCCCCTGATGAAGATCGCGACGATCTCTTGCGCCAGGACGGATCCCGCGCGCGGATCGCCCGAACGAAACCATTTCGGCAGCCATTCGAACGCGCCGGCGCCCAATTGCGCCATGGCGTCGAAATCGAGGGGGCGGAAGCTGCCGTCGGCCAATCCCTGATCGCCGAAGGCACGAAAACGTTTCTGGAGCGCGCGCGAACGCCGCGTCACATCGCGCTTGACGGCTGCGGGGAGGGCGGCCGCGCCCGCCATCTGGATCAACGGCGACAGCTCGCGCGCATGCGCCTGGACGTTGAGATAGGTGCCGATCAGGCCGCGCTCGAGGCCGTTGCGGCCGTAGAGCTCGCAAGCATCCGCAAAGCGCTCGTACAGGAGGAAGCCGCGCCGGTAGCAGCGGGCGACGAGATCGGTCTTGTTGTCGAGATAGTGATAGAGCGTGCCTTTGGTGGCGCCGAGTGCGGCCATCACATCGTCGAGCGAGGTGCCGTCGATGCCCCTGGTGTTGAAGAGGCGCGACGCCGTCATCAGCATCTGCTCGATCTTGGCGGCGGCGAGGCTCTCGCGATCGAAGGCCTGCGGCGGCGGCGCAAAAAACGACTCGATGGCGACCGGCGGCACGAATTCGTAATCCGGGTCGGCCGCCTGGCCGTTCACGATCAGTGCGCATGCGGCCTCGACGGTGCGGGCACGGAACGTCGAATCGGTGCCCTCGACCCAGTCGACCGACAACGGGATCCAGGTGACCAGACCGATAATGGTCTGCGCCGCGATTTCGTCGTCGCAAGCCCTGATGCTGCCGTCCTCGATGCCCTCGCGGATCAGGGCGCGCAGCGCTTCGACATTCCTGTGATGCGCGGCCGCAATCTGCGCTTTCCTGGGGCCGTCGAAATAGTCGAGCTCGCTGAGCGCGGCCGTCGGCGCACGGTTGGGATCGAGCGAAAGCCGCAGGAAAACAAGAAGTTTGTCCAATCCTTTGGCACGCCACCTTAACGCGGTGTCGAGATCGGCGCGCATCGTGCTGCAGGTCTGCGCGTAGCATTGAGCGGCCAGCGTGTCGCGATCCTTGACGTAGTAGTAAACCGCGGCGCGCGTCAGACCCATCGCCTTGGCGATGCGCGCAATCGAAGCGCCGGCGATGCCGCGGGCGTTGAATTCCTGCGCTGCAGCCTCGATGAGACGCAGCTCCTTCGAGGCGCCTTCCTGCGCCTGAGCGCGTCCCGATCCGGCACCCGGCATCAGCATCCGATCAGAGTCTCTTCCTTCGCCCGTCACACGATCACGAAAACATACCCGCGTGTCAAATCGGTTGACAAGTGACTTCGTCGTGTAGTTACGATTGCATACTTGAGTGTCAAATCGGCCCGAGCGAGAGCCGAGCGAAGGGGAGGTTGCCGTGACTGTTTGCCTGCCGCGGAGCGGAGGGCTCCGCACGCTGCTTCTTGCCTGTTCGGCGTTGTCCGCGCTGAGCCTTCCGGCCGCCGCCCAGGATGCCGGTCCCACCATCGAGACGGTCACCGTCACGGCGCAGAAGCGGGTGGAGAACATCCTCGACGTGCCGATCAATGTGACGGCGGTCTCTTCGGAAGAAATCCGCGAGGCGCGCATCCAGACCTCGACCGACCTGATGATGGTCGTGCCCAGCCTCGACGTGAAGGACAATATCGCGGGCGCGCAGCAGATCGTCACCATCCGGGGCGTCGGCCTCGACGATTTCTCGTCGACCAACAATTCGACGGTCGGCATCTATGTCGACGACATCTATCTGTCGTCCTTCGCGGAACAGGATTTCAACTTCTTCGATCTCGACCACATCGAAGTTCTGAAAGGCCCGCAGGCCACGCTCTACGGCCGCAATGCCACGGCCGGCGCCATCAACATCATCTCGGCAAAGCCGCAATTCGGCGATCTGTTCGGCAACATCTCGGCCGGCTACGGCAATTACCAGGACTTCCAGGGCGACGTCGCGATCAACGTGCCCGTCACCGACAATTTCGCGCTGCGCTTCGCCGGCGAAACCATCCAGCAGGGCCGTGGCTACTGGTTCAGCCGCACGCTCGACACCGATCTCGGCCGGCAGGACATCTATCTCGGCCGGGCGCAGGCGCTGTGGGATCCGACACCGTCGATCTCGGTCCTGCTCAAACTCGAAGGCGAGCACAATCATTCTGAGATCGGCGTCGGCAAATTCTTCGGCACGATTTCGACCGCGGCCGGCGAACCCTGTCCGGATTTCAGCCACCCCGGCCATTGCGTCGACGTCCACGGTTACACCGACACGTCGTCCGATCCGTTCCAGGGCGACTGGAATCATCCCGCGCCTTATGACATCGACCGCTGGAACGCGACGCTCCACGTCAGCGACGATCTCGGCTGGGCGACGCTGACGTCGGTGAGCGGCTATATCGGCTTTCGCCGTGGCTTCTATATCGACGCCGACGCGACGCCCTTTGTCGATTCCGAATTCGACCAGAACGACAAGGTCAATCAGTTCAGCCAGGAATTGCGCCTCGACGGCACGACGGCCGGCGGCGTCACCTGGCTCGTCGGCGCGGATTACGCCTGGGATCGCGTGCAGAGCTACACGCCCGGCTCCTTGGTCGATCTCTTCGGTCTCGACACCGTCATCGCGTCGAACCAGACGACGCATTACGCGGCCACCTTCGCGCAGGTCGACTGGCCTTTGTTCGACCATGTGACGCTGTCTTCGGGCGTGCGGCTCGCTTACGAAGACAAGCACTATGTCGGCGGCTCGAACTTCTTCGTCTCCGGCACGACCATCCCGTTCGCGCCGTTCGACACCTTCCTGAGCGACACGATCGTCGATCGCAGCATCGACTTCCGGGAGACTCTCGACTGGAAGCCGAGGGACGGCATGCTCGTCTACGCGACGGTTTCGCGCGGCACGAAGAGCGGCGGCTTTTTCAACGGTATCAGCACCAACGATGCGGCGCTGACGCCATACAAGCCCGAAACGCTCACGGATTACGAAGTCGGCGTAAAATCGAGCCTCTTCGGCGACACGCTGCTCGAGGATGCGAGCGCTTTCTATTACGACTATCACGACCTGCAGGCGCAAACCTTCACCAATGTCGGCGCCGTCTCGCTCATCAAGCTGTCGAACATCCAGACGGCAAATGTTTACGGCCTTGATCTTGGTCTGACCTGGGTGCCCCTGGATGGCCTGTCCCTGCGCGGCGGTCTGGGGCTTCTGCACACGCATCTCGGCAGCTTCCCTTATGCGACAGCCGGCGGTCCCTTCACCGAGCCGGCCGGCAACAAGCTGCCCGATGCGCCCGATACGTCCTTCAACGGCACGGCGCGCTACGAGCACGCGGTGCTCGGCGGCGCCTATATCGGCGCGGTCCAGTTCCAGGGCACCTATGCATCGGAGAATTTCAAGGAAGCGCTCAACACGCCCTATCTCTTCACGAAATCGAACTGGGTGTTCGACGGCCGCGTCTCGCTGTCGACGGAGGACAAGAGCTGGGAGCTCGCCGGCTGGATCCGCAACATGTTCAACGAAGAGCATGTGGTGCAGGCGACCGACGACGGCACCAGCGACGGCTATCGCATCTTCAACGCGCCGCGCACCTACGGCGTCACGCTGACTTACGCCTTCAAATAGCAGGCAACAAAAAGGGGACCGCGCCGGACGGTCCCCTTTCTGTCATCGACGCGGGGGGCGAACGGGTCAGATTCGCGTCGGATGCGCGTGATGCGGTGCGAGCGTCGCTTTCGCCTGGATGACGTTCGACGCGCCCGTCGGCTGGGCTTCGGATGGCGCTGCATTGCCGGCGCAATCCCCGGAAGTGCTCGACACAGTCTGCAGGTGCCCGCCGGCTTCAGGCTCCATCATGCGCACGGTGCGGGTGCACATGTTGTGGCCGTTCCAGGTCGAGATCTGCGTGTATTCGACCGTGCCGCGCGGCAGATTGCCGAATGACGCATTGAGCGTGCCGGACTGCGCCGCCCGCTGCATCGCGCTGGCCTCGGTCAGCATCGCATTCATCTCGCGGTCCATCTGCGCCTGCATCTGGTCGAAAGCTGCGAAGGACGGCCAGAAGGGCTGCGCAAAGGACGCGGCAAACGGGTCTGCCGGCAGCACGACGATGAGCGGTTTTGCATCGCCGGTGTAGCGGACATGTTCGACGCCGCCGCCAGGCAGCGCGACGGTCATTTCATGTACGGCTTGCGCCGCGGCAACGGCGGTCATGCTCGCGAGGCCTATAGCGGCGCCGGCGGCGATTAGCCATTTCTTGGTCTTGGTCATGGGTGCCTCCATAGAAAGTTGGACGACACCGGGAAGATGGTCCCCGAACCTTCAGCCAGCATGACCTCAAGCTGAATTTTCGTTTAGTTTCCGGGCCGGAAGCCTGAGGCGATGCGCGCCTTGAATTCCTCGCGGGTGTTCTCGGTCGGAAATGGCGTCCCAGGAACGGGTACGCCCAGGAATTTGCAAAGCGGCTCCCAGCCTTCGGACACACGATAGACCAGAAGCCGCTCGCGCGGGATCGCCGCCAGGACTTCGTCGGTGTGGCGCTTGAAATGCGCCAGCATAAAGTCGCGATCATGGATATGGTCGCGGATTCCCCTGGTCACCGTCTCGAAGAAAGGCTTGAACGCTTCGGGCGGGTCGGTGGCAAAGGTGTTCGGCGCAAAGATCGTCTCCTGCGTCGATTCAAACCAGCGATCGGGATCGCGCACCGTGTGCAGGATCTTCGCGTCGGGATAAGCCTGCGCCAGCTCGCGCCAGAACCCCGCGCCGGGATAATCGACCGTCGCCGCATAGCCCGCATAGATCGCGTTCCAGTCGGCGCGTCCTTTCCCGGCCTCGACCCAGAGCGGCACGCTTTCCGGATGCATGAACACTTCGATCATGTGATGACATGGCGCAAAACCCAGCAGTTCGAGCGCCGTCTTCAGCGACTTGGTCCCCGTCCGCCCGAGCCCCGAGCCGATCACTTTGAGTGTCATGGTTCCCCCGATGCGCCGCTTCGATGGCAGCCAACTTGGCGCCACCCATAATCGATCTTGAGAAAATGGCTCCTCGGGACGGGCTCGAACCGCCGACCCAGCGGTTAACAGCCGCTTGCTCTACCGACTGAGCTACCGAGGAACGTTGGGGCGCGTTCTCTAGCGCATCGTTTTGGCGATGGCTACCCCATTGTGAGGGCTTTCGCGTCGCCGTTCCGCAGGCTGTGGACAATACTGATTCGCGACTCGGAAGTACTGATTCGTCCGAATGCAATGAAAAAAGGGCCGGGTGTAAGCCCGGCCCCAAGGCGTTGGGTAATGGTGGGGTGTCTTCAAGGGAAGACATGGTGAAGATGCCACCAGAAGGTTAATAAAAGCTTAACGGGCACCCAACGGTTAGGATTAATACTGGCTAGGGACAAAAAATATGGAGTCTGCCTGCCCGTGCAACCCGGATTTGGTTCTTTTGCTTGGTTTCCAAGGTCTTGGCGTGATCGATTCAATGCGTCACCGCAATGAGGGCCGGAAGGAGATCGAAGGTCGTCAGCACGGCCAGCAGCGGGAGCACAGCGGCGATCACAACGAACATGGATCCTCGCCTTCGCAGTTTGGCGGTCTGAACGAAAAGCGTCCCGCAATACGCACCGGCTGTGAACGCGAAGCGGGGCGGCCGCCAGCGGCACGGCGAGGTTTGCGGGCCTGCAGGCACATCACGCCGGCCATTGAGCCGTGCGATCCCATAAATCTGTGAGGGTTGCTGGAGGCCACGCCCGGAATTGAACCGGGGTACGCGGTTTTGCAGACCGCTGCGTCACCACTCCGCCACGTGGCCCGGGCAGGGGCGCCCTATATCAGGGGATCGCCCCGCCGACAATTGGGGTAGGCGGCCCCTTTCCTGCGAAATCAGGGCGCGTTGTCACGGTGAATCGTGGCCGCTATAAGCCGCGGCACCCAACTGTGAATCGAAATCCATGCCCGACTACGCCGCCCAGCGCCTCACGATGGTCGAATCGCAAGTGCGCACCAACGACGTGACGGATATTCGCATCCAGGCCGCCATGCGCGAGGTGCCGCGCGAAGTTTTCGTGCCAGCCGCCAAGCGCTCTCTTTCCTATGCAGACACTGCCATCGAAGTGGTGCGGGGACGTTATCTCGTCGAACCCCGCACCTTCGCGAAGCTTCTGCAGCTGGCCGGAATCACGGAAAACGACGCGGTCCTCGATATTGCCTGCGCAACGGGCTACTCGACCGCCGTGATCGCCCGGCTCGCGAAGTCCGTGGTCGGCCTCGAGCAGGACGCGGACCTGGTCCGGGTGGCCACCGACACCGTTCCGACCACCGGGGCGCGCAATGCAACCATTATGCAGGGCTCGTTGATCGAGGGATTTCCCGGCAAAGCACCGTACGACGTGATCCTCATCAACGGGGCAGTGGAGCTGGTGCCGGACGCGCTCCTGGCGCAGCTGGGGGAAGGCGGGCGGCTGGCGACGGTCGTCAGTACAGGAGGGTCGATCGGCCGCGCGGTTCTGTATGTCCGTGACCGCGGCCACATCGGCCGGCGCGAAGACTTCGATGCCCAGGCGCATCCACTAGTTGGTTTTCGCAATACTGTTGGATTTGTCTTTTAGAGCGACCAAGTTAGCCCTGCATCGATTTGGGTGGGGCTCCCATGCATATCAGACGAATCTGCCTGTCGGCTGCCGCGGCGGCATTGGCCTGTTTCCCGGCCTCGGCCGAAGTCTTCACCCTCAAGGACGCGCTCGGCGTCGCCTATGAGACCAATCCTCACCTCGAAGCGGCGCGGGCGGGCTTGCGCGCGACGGACGAGAATGTCGCCACGGCCAATTCGAATTTCCGCCCGAGCGCGAGCTTCGGGGGAAGCTACGGCTACGAGAAGATCCCGCCATTTCTCGGCGGCTCGCCGACCTCGACGCCCCTGTCCGGTCAGCTCTCGGTGAACCAGACCGTGTTTAATTATTCCGACATCGCGCAGATCAGCAAAGCCAAGTCGCAGGTCAAAGCGGGCCGTGCGCAGCTCCAGTCCACGGAAGAATCCGTCCTGCTCGCGGCGGTGACCGCTTACATGAACGTCGTGCGCGACGAAGCCACCGTAAAGCTGCGCGAAAACAATGTGGCAGTTTTGCAAAAGCAGCGCGACGCGACGCAGGAACAGTTCAAGGTGGGCGAACTCACGCGCACGGACGTCGCGCAGTCACAGGCCCGTCTAGCCGGCGCCGAGGCCGACCTGACCAATGCCGAAGGCTTGCTCGCGATCAGCCGTGCGGATTTCGAGCATCAGATCGGTCGGCCGGCTGAAACTCTCGAAGAGGAACCGGTCCTGCCGTCCCTCCCCAAGGAAGTGCAGGCCGCGATCGACCTCGCGCTCAGACTGAACCCCGATATCGTGGCGGCGCGCCAGAAC
>Ga0335070_10009717_pt1 | contig 11254 bp, 11 predicted proteins | sample Lox_Sample_13_FD_206722 | JGI IMG/M metagenome (GOLD analysis project Ga0335070, IMG submission 206722) | Soil microbial communities from Loxahatchee National Wildlife Refuge, Florida, United States - Lox_Sample_1.3 | ecosystem: Environmental > Terrestrial > Soil > Wetlands | place: USA... | reverse complement strand
CGATCGGGAACAGGCTGTCGATCAGTCGGATGCTCGTCACCAGCGGCCGCTCGGGAAACAAACGCTCGACGCGCCGCCCACGCAACAGCCGCTCGGGCAGCGGGCGGCGCACGGGCCAGCGCTGCGCTAGCCGCAATGGACGCGTGCTGCCGTCCGGGCGTGCGAGCTCGCCGATCACCGCCCGAGCGTCGCAGCGTCCGCCGTCGATCCAAGCCAGTCGTGCGCGGCCGGGCTCGTCGAACGGGACGACGATGTCGTGCCGAAGGCGACCTTCGTCGACGCTGCCGATCACGTCGCCCGGCCAAACCTCTGCGCCCGCGTGCAGAGTCGGCACGAACTGCCATTCGCGTTCAGGCAGCGCGGGCGCACCCTGGCCACGCGGCAGGAAGACACCGTGGCGTCGCGCCAGCGCGTCGAGGGGGTTTTGCAGTCCGTCGTACACCTCGCCCAGCAAACCGGGTCCCAGCGTGACCGACAACAGCTCGCCGTCGAGCACGACGCGGTCACCGACGCGCACGCCACGCGTGTCCTCGAAAACCTGCAGGTCGGCGCGGCGGCCGCGCACGCGCAGCACCTCGGCCTTCAGGCGTGCCTCGCCGCACAGGACGTGGCCGACCTCGTTCTTCGCCACCGGGCCATCGTCCAGTGCCACGGTGACCAGGTTGGGCCGCACGGCCACGACCTCGGCGCAGGCGCGGCGCGGGGCGGCGGCCGACATCGGGGCCATCACCGCACCGCCAATGAAGCGTCGGCGAGCCCCTGGAGCGCCGTTCGTGCCTGGGCCTCGTCGCGTCCCAACCAGCGATGCAGCACACGCCATTGCAGCCGATAGGCGAGCACGGCGGCGAACGTGCGCGGCGCGACGCGGCGCACGTTTGCGGCTGCGTTCCACTCCAGCGAACAGGTCAACCGCTCGAGCGCGATGGCATCGTGGCACTCGAGCAGCGCCTGTGCCTCCGACACCCAAGGCAAACGCGTGCCAAGGCCGAATGCTCGGTCGGTCCAGCGCCGGTGCAGCGGCCACGACAGCCCCGGCACGTCGACGGCAGGGGGTGATCGATCGGCGCGCCGGCGACGCAGTGCGGCCAGCAGCGCCCGTTCGGTCACCCGATCGAGTACCAGGCAGCGAGACAGTGGATCGGCTTCACCCGCCGCCCATTGGCGTGCTGCATCCGCCAATGCCGCGGCATCGCAGTCGTCGTCGCTCGGCACGCGCCAGTCGAGCAGCACGAGAGCCGACTGCAATCGTGCGCGGTCGGTCGCGCTGAGCATTTGCAAGCGGGCGGCGAGCCGCTCGGGACCGATCGGCAGGCGCTCGACACGGCCCAGCGGCGGCAAATGGGGCAGGCTCGCCGCCAGCATCCAGTAGCGTCGCGTCATCGCTCGGCGTCCGACGGTGCGGGCGGCGCATCGGGACCACCTTCGAGGTGGCGCCTAACACGCGGCAGCAGGTGCGACAGCAGCAGAGTGGCCACTGCCTGGTCTCCGACTTCGAACTCGACGTCGTGGCCGCTCAGCGTGAGACGCACACCGCCGGCGTCGCGTGCCAACTGCACGCCGTCGGCAAGCATCCGCGCCTCGGTGTCGACCGCCAATGTCTCGAGATCGCCATCGCTGAGCGCGGCGTCGTGCCCGTGCTGCAGCAGCAGCGCCGTCAGAACACGACGCATCAGGTCGCGCTCGTCGAGTTGCTCGCGCACGCGGCGGCGCAGCCGCTCGCTGAAGAGGTGCAGGAACTCCTCTTGCAGCTGCAGCACGCTGTCGCGGAAAGCGAGGCGGATGGCGCCCAGCGCCGTCTCGCGCTCCAGCCTCACTTGCGCGCGCGCCCGCTCCAGCAGGCCGTCCGCCTCGCGCGCGGCGGCGGCCCGCAAAGCCTCGATCTCGCGGCGCGCGGCTTCGAGCATCTCGGCTGCCTGCGTGCGCCCCGCGACAATGCCGTCGTCGCGCAGGCGATCGATCAGCGCCTGGATGCCGTGGCTCGTCGGCGTGTCAGCAGCGTCGGACACGGATACCCTCCATGTTCAGCGCGGCAAGCTCGCGCTGAGCAGCAGCGCGAACGCAAAGCCGAAGACCGCAAAGCCTTCCACGATCGCCGCCGGGGCAACCGCGACGCCGAGGATCTCGGGTTTGTTCTTCGCCGCTTCGATGGCGGCCGCGGCGCAGGTGCCCTGATAGACCGCGGTGACGAGCTGGATCAAACCAGCCAGCACGCCCAACGCGAACAGCGCACCGGCATTGCTTTCGGTGGGCGCGCGGTTCAGCGCCAGCATGACGACGATGCCGTAGATCGTTTGCGATGCCGGCATCGCGGCCACGCCGACGAAGCGGCCATGGCCCACCTCGGTGTCGAGCATCGCACCGCACGCTGCCTGGCCGGCCCGCGCCAAGCCCAATGCACTGCCAATCGCGCCCAGTGCGACCGGAGCGTAGATGCCGGCGGTGCCGAGCAGAGAGGTCAGCGTGGATGCATCCATGGCGAAGGATCCTCGAACTTGAAGGGCGTGAACGGGCGGCCCTCGCTGACGCCGCTCCAGTTCAGGAACTCGATGACGTTGAGCCGCAGGCCATGGACGAAGCCACCGGCGACGCCGAGCACGAGATTCAGCGCATGCCCGAGCAACAGCAGCGTGCCCGCGAGCAATGCGCCGAAGGCGGGCGAGCTTTCGAACACCTGTGCTGCCAGGCGATTGAACGCGGCGGCCAGCGACGCGCCCGCATAGGCCAGCGCGAATAGGCGCAGGTAGCTCAGCGTGTCCCCGAGCGCCGACGACAGCCGCATTGCGGTCGTGAAGAGCGCCGCTACGCGCGCGCCAAGCCCGCTCTCGGCCGTGACGGCCGCGGCCAGCGCGACGGCGAAGCCCCCGACGGCGAGCGCGATGCCCGCTGGGGCGGTGAACACCGCTGCGGCGGCGCCGCGCGTGAATCCGTAGAACGCACAGCCGCCGAGCAGGGCCGCCCAGCCCAACGCCTCGGCACGCGACCTGCCCGCGCTGTGCGCAGCCCGTGCCAGACAGGCGAACGTGAGGTGCCCGACGCCGATCAGCAGCGAGATGCGCATCATCGTGCCGACGTCGCCACCGTCGAGCACCGCGAGCGCGGCAAGCGGGCTCGATGCCGGCACCGCGGTGCCGAACCAGGTGCCGACGACGAGGCCCCAGAGCCCGGTCGACACCACCAGTGGCCACGCCAGTGCATAAGCGGTGGACGCCCGCCCGGTTCGCCACCGCGCGAGGCCGGCCATCAACACCGCCATCACGAGCGCATAGCCGGCGTCCGCCATCACCATGCCGAAGTACAGCGTGAACGCAGCCCACACCCAGCGCGACGGGTCCCAGCTCCGGTAGCCCGGTGTGATGAAAAGACCGAGCAGTGCCTGGCCGGCGCGCGCGCTGCCTTCGTTGCGCAGCAACGTCGGCGGGTCGTCGTCGTCGCCCGGCCGCGAGCTGACGACCGCGAGGCCCGACTCTTCGGCAGCCGCATGCAGCCGTTCGAGCGACGATGCGGGCGCCCATGCGACGAGTGCGAACAGCCCGTCGCGATCCAGAGTGTGCGTCGCGGCGTCACGTCGTGCCGCCTCGTCGTCCAGCCGCGCCAAGCTGGCAGCCAGCCGCTCGCACCAGCGAGTCAATGCAATGCGCTCGGCGACCAAGTCGTCGTGTTCGGCCTCCAGGTCCTGCAGTCGCCGCCGCACCTGCTCAAGGGGCACGCTGCCGGTGTGCGCGCGTGGCACCGGCATGTGTTGGGGCTCCTCCGGCTGGATGACGGCAACCCAGCAGTCGCGCTCATCGCGCGCCACCACCCGCCAGGCAATCAAGTCACGCGGCACCTGCGCAAGGCGCCAGTGCGGCACGACATAGAACCACAGCCGCAGGCCATGGGCCAGCAAGGCAGGGTCCAGTGTGTAGTCGCCCCACGGCTCGAGCGCACGCAATCGCTTTGCCAACGCGCGTTGCTCCTCGTCGACGCGCGCCAGCCGCGCCTCGATGCGCGACGCCGTCGCCTCGACCACCGCGGCGTCGAACGGCTCGCCGCTGCGCGCCGGGTGACGGCGCACCGGCGACGCGAGCAGCCAGGCCAGCACATGCCGCGACGAAGACCGCTCGCTGATGGCGTTAGGTGACACGGCCTCGATGTGCAGGCAGCCCAGCGCCTGCAACCGCACCAGGGCCTCGATCTTGCGGGCCACCGCGCCGAAGATCGCGACCTTGACGAGCGGGGTGATGGCCACAGGCTAGGTCTCTCGCGGGCGGCGATGCATCATCGCGCGGCTTTGCTTCGCGCGCACGATCGCCGTGCGCTCGAGGTCGGCCAAGCGGATGACGATGGCGCGGATCTCGGCCTGTGCGCGCGGCACGAGCACGCGCTCGAATAGGTTCACGCGCTGCAACGTGCGTCGATGCGCAGCGTCGAGGCGCCGCAGGCGCTCGTCGCGGCAAGCGACCTCGTGCCGCAGCGCCACTTGCTCGCGCACGGCGGCGGCGACCTCGTCGGCCCAGGGCGGCAACGCCAGCCCCAGAGGGCCCGGGCGCCAGCGCAGTGCATCGGGTCGCGGCAGCGCGATGCCCAGCACGTGCTGACATGCCGTCGCCTCGGGTTCGGGCTGTACCAGCGCGGCCCAGGCCGCCATCGGCACGCCCGCGGAGGCCAGCATCGGCAACCGCGCGGCGTCGCGTTCCAGCGCGGCGGTAGCACGTGCAGCGATGGCTGCAGACGCATGGCGCTCTCGCCGCATCATCGCGGCAAGCTGGCGCCGTTTCAGGTCCAGCGACGGGAGCACTCGGGAGTAAAGGGCGAGCTCGCGACGGCACTGGGCGAGACGACTCTTCGTCTGGGCCGTCACGGCGCCACTCCGTGCGGCAGATAGCGTTCGACCAGCGACCCGCGGACCGGCAGTTCATCGGCCGTGAAGCATTCGGCGAGCGTGCGCCAGCCGGCGTCGAGTGCGGCCTCCAGTGGCATCGACACACCGATTGCCATGAACCGCTCGCGAAACAGCGAGCCGTAGCGCAACAGCCGCCGGTCGTGATCCGAGAGGTCGAAGGCCATTGCCTCTTTGCGCGCCGCCTCCTCGGCCTGCGCGTACAGCCGCACCATCGCACTGGCCAGCGCGCCGTGGTCCTCGCGCGTCGCGCGGCCGACGACACGCTGCCTCAGCCGAGACAAGGAGCGAAACGGGTCGATGACACCGCCGGCCAGGTAGATCTGCCCCTCGGTGATGTAGCCGGTGTTGTCGGGCACGGGGTGGGTGATGTCGTTGCCGGGTACGGTGGTCACCGTCAGCACAGTGACGGAGCCGCCGGTGCGGTACTGGCACGCGCGTTCGTAGCGCTGCGCGAGCTGCGTGTAGAGATCGCCCAGGTAGCCTCTGTGTGCGGGGATGCGCTCCAGCGTGATGCCCTCCTCCTTCAAGGCGTCGGCCCACGCGGTCATGTCGGTCAACAGCACCAGCACGCGTCGGCCATCCTCGACGGCGAAACGCTCGGCGACTGCGAGCGCGAGGTCGGGCACTGGTACGCGTTCGGCCACCGGGTCGCCGGCGAGGCTGACGAACATCACGGTGCGATGGAAGACACCGTTGTCCTCGAAACAGCGGCGGAAGAAGTGGAAGTCGTCGAAGACAAGACCGATGCCGCCGAACACGACGATGTCGGCATCGGCCTGGAAGCCGATGCGTGCCAGCAGCGCGTTGTAGGGCTCGCCGGCGACCGAAAAGATCGGGATCTTCTGACTCTCGACCAGGCTGTTGAAGACGTCGATCATGGGGACGTCGGTGTGGATCATGCGGTCAGGCAACCGCCGCTCGAGCGGGTTGACCTGCGTACTCTCGACCGCGATGCGGCGCTCGCCGATGAGTTGAGGGCCGCCATCTCGTGGCGTGCCGCAACCGTCGAACACGCGGCCTAACACATTGGCCGAGCACACCGTGTCGAGCGGCCGACCGAGGAAGCGCACCTTCGCGTGCGTCGACAGTCCCTTGCCGCCGCCGAACACTTGGATCGTGGCGAACTCGCCTTCGAGTTCGATCGCGCGGGCGAGCAGAGTCGAGCCGTCCTCGTTGTCCACCTGAGCCAGCTCGCCGAGCGCGACGCCGCGTGCACGCAGCCGCGCGGTGTCGCCGATGATGTCGATCAGCCGCGTGTGGCGCTGCAGGGCGCGCAGGCCGGCATCAAGATTGACCACCGATGTCCCTCGAGGTGACGCGCAGGCGCAACGGCTGCGGCAGCCCTGGCGGGGGCTCGGGCAACCGCGGCAGCGCGGCGAACGCGCGTCGCAGCGCCAGATCGATGTCGCCGAAGCCCGACGGCTGTTGCAGCTCGACGCGCTCGATGCGCCCACCGGCATCGATCCAGACGTGAACGACCGACGTGTAGTCGCGTTCGCGCAGCTCGCGAGCGCTCTGCAGATCGTTCTGCAAGCGCTGGCGCACGAGCCCTGCGTAGGCGGCGTAGCCGAGCTGCTGCGCCGGGGATGCTGGCGCGCGTGGCCCACCCACGGCCACGCCACCGCCACCACGGTCTTCGCCGAGCGTCGTGATGTCGCGCCCACCGCGGTTCGCCAGTAGGCCGAACCCGTCGCCTGCGCCCTCGGCGGCGGTATCGACGCCAAGATGCGCGTCGGGCGGCGGTCCCTGCGGTGGCGCCTCCTGGCCGATCGCGATCTGTGTCTTCTCGATCTTGATCTCGGGCGGCTTGTCGACCGGCTTTGGCGCCGGCGCAGGCTTGGGGCTCGACACCAGCGTCACGCGCTGCACCCGCCCGACCGGATGCGAGCGTTCGCCGATGAGCTTGCGCTGCACGCCGACGGCGGCCGCGCCGATCAGCGCGACCAGCAGCAGTCGTACCGCGGCGGCGCGCCAACGGGATTGCGCCGGCACCGAGGTCGTCAGTGAATGATCCACGTCACCTCACCAGCCGGTCGGTGACCAGACCCAGCTGCGAGATCTGCAGCCGCTTCATCACGTCCAGCACTTCGATCACCTTGTAGTACTGAATGCTGGCGTCGCCCTTGACGACCACGGGAAGGTCCGGGTCGACCGCCTTGTATTGGCGCAAGCGCATCTCCAGCTCGCCGATGCTCACCAGTGCGGTGTCCAGATACAGCCGACCGTCGGACGTGATCGTCACCGCCTTTGTCTTCGGCTTGCCCAGCGCCGGTGCCGCGCCGGCCTTCGGCAGCTCGACGACGATTCCCTGCACGGTGGCGGTGGCCATGATGATGAAGATGATGAGCAGGTTCCACGCCAGGTCCATCAACGGCGTCAGGTTGACCTCGTCGTACAGCCGGTACTCGGCCTTGAGTCGCATCGCGCGCCTCCTGCCGTGATCAGGCGGTGGCCAGTGCGGCGAGCGGCGGCGCAGCGGCCGGCGCCGCGCTCGGCGCGTTCGCGAAAGCCGCATGCCACGCCAGCTTGCCGAGGAGTTCGTTCGCGAACACCTCCATCGCCTGCGTCAGCTCCTTGACCCGCGTAGCGAGAAGGTTGTAGCCGAACATCACCGGAATCGCGACGAGAAGGCCTGCCACCGTCGTCGTGATCGCCGCAGCGACGCCGGGCGCGATCGTGTTGACGTTGACGTCGCCCTGCAGCGCGATCGTGCCGAAGGTGACCATGATGCCGACCACCGTGCCGAGCAGCCCGAGGAAGGGCGCACCCGACACCGACAGAGTCAGCATCACCAGGCGGTTGTTCAGCCGGTTCGCCTCCCCGACGATGCTGACGTCGATGCCCGCGCGAACGACTTCGATCGCCTGCGGGCTCAGCTCACCACGCTGGCCTGCGCCGCGCAGGGTCTGCAACTGGTCGTAGGCGGCGCGGTAGATGCGGTACAGCGACCCCTCGCCCCAGCGTGCGGCGCCGGTTATCGTGGCTTCGGCATCCAGCCGTGCGAGCCCACCTTCAGGCCGGCGGAACTCGGCGACGAAGGCATCGTTGAGGCGGCCGATGCGCCGCAGCAGCCGCATCTTCGACACCATCACGTCGCCGCTGATGAGTCCCATCACCCCAATGAGGGCGATGATGATCCAGCCGTCGGTGCTGACCGCTGCGGCCAGTGTGCGCAGAACGGCGATGTAGTCGCTGCCGCCGCCGCCTTCGTCGCCGCCGTACTGCAGCAGGCGGCTCTGCGCGTGCTGCGCAAGGGCGGCGGCGCGGATCCATTCGGGCGCGCGCATGCGGTTCGCGATCTGCAGTTCATCGATCTCGGCGGCGAGCCCGCCCCTCCCCGTGGGCGCGCCGACGACGACGTCCCCTTGAAACTCGGGCAACCTCAACAGCCCCTGCGCGACCTCGGTGCCATCGACGTAGACCGTGGCGCGGTCGCCGATGACGAACGCCAGGTGGTGCCACGTGCCACCGTCGATCGGCTGCGCCGCGTCGATGCGGGTCGGCGCTGTCGTCGCGGCGCGGGTGGGCTGTGCGGCGTCTGCGGCCGCGAGGTAGGGCTTGCCGCCGTCGAGGCCGAACGCCAAGCGCTTCTTGCCTTCCTCGCGCACCAGCAGCGTACCGGTGGCCGCTGCCTGCTCCGCCTTGACCCACATCGAGACGGTCCAACCGGTACCCGAGGGCGTTGCCAGCGCCGGTGCGGCGGCGATGCGCAGCGAGTCCTCGGCGCGCATGGCGATCCCGAATGCCGCCACGCCGCCCGACCCCAACTTGCCGCTGGATGAGACGACGGTATTGCCGTAGCCTGTCGAGTCGCGCGGCAGGCCCTCTCTTTCGCCGAAGTGGAAGGCGGCGACCGTCGTCGGGTCGAAACTCGCCTTTGCACTGCCGGCCGCCGGTGCGTTCGGGTTGCCGTAGTAGAGCCACATCGCGGCGTCCTTGCTGCCGACGGCGGGTGCCTGCACCCAGACGATCGCAATCTCGTTGATCGCATCGAACTGTTCGATGTGGAAGTTGAGCGGCGTCTTGTCGTCGGCGGCGACGAAGCGCAGGTCGTTGCCCGCCACTTGCGCTTCGGCGAACGGGAAGTTGCCGGCATGCAGGCGCACGGGCACCAGCACCTGCTGCACCTGCGCGCCGAGCGCAGGCGTCTCGGCTCCGCTGAGGTCGATGTGCTTGCGGTAAGTCCAATCTGGGTTCCACCATGCCGACGCAGCGAGCGGCGCGGCGAGGGCGAGGGCGAGGGCGATCTTGCCGATCCACAGAAGACGTTTCGATCGTGTTTGACGCGTCGACGCAGCACTCATACTCATCCCCGTCGTTGTCAGTGGCGCCGAAGTAGCGCTCGAACGAGGCGAAGCGTCGCATCGCGGATGGTCTGCGCAGTTGACCGGGGTCAATCACGTTGCGCATGCCGCGCAGCGCCGCGAGGCAACAGCAGCGCGCGGCGGTTGCGCATAGTCTGTCGGCGCCAGTGACTTGGCATCCGGTGTCACCGAACCGTCATCACGGGCCCTTGCGGGCGCTCTACGATTCACCGGGCCTGTGCGTCTCGATCACACTGTGCGCCGCGCGGGCAGCAGAATCTCTGGAGCGATCCACGGAGAGTCGAGTGATGAAGATCCTGCTGGCAGTCGATGGCTCCGAGTGCAGCGCCCGCACCGTCACCAAGGTGGCGGAGCTGGCCGCGCACATGCGCGCGCCGAGCGTGCACGTGATCAACGTCCAGGAAGCGCCCGTCCTGTATGGCGCTGCCGAAGCCTACCTGCCCTACGAGCGCGCAGAGCAGGCTGTTAAGGAGGCCGGCCGCGCGATCGCCGAAGCAGCCGCGCAGCCGTTGCACGCGACGGGGCTGGCGGTCGAGGCGGAAGTCTGCATCGGCGATGTGGCGCAGACCATCGCGCGTCGCGCGAGCGAACTCGGCGCGGACCTGATCGTGATGGGGACGCGCGGCGTGGGCGCGGTCGCCAAGCTCGTCCTCGGGTCGACGGCGACCAAGGTCGTTCACCTCACCTCGGTGCCGGTGTTGCTGGTGCACTGAGCGACGAGCGTGATGCGAGCGACATGCGCACAACGGGCCATGCCGCCGTGCGCGGCCACTCGAGAATGCAACACGCGACACGCAGACTTCGCAGCTCTGAGGACTAGCCGCGGCGGGCGCGGCGGTTAGCCGCCGCGCTGGGCAAGGCCCAGCTTTCGGAGCAAGAGCGTCTGGTGGCCGGCCTGCTGCGCCCGGCGCACCTTCTGGACGTGGTGCGGCACTTCATGCTGTTCATGAGAACGGCGACGGCCCGTCACGGCAGGCGGGTACGTCCCAGTGGTTGCGCAGCGTGACCGGCGACATCAGGAATGGGAAGGCCGCCGACGCTGCAACCGCCTCGGACATGCGGAAGCTGCCGAGGTCCGAGCACAGCGTGTTGAAGCTTTCCTGCGTGAATTCGAAGGTCTGACCCGAACTCATGTCCGACGCATTCAGGACTACGAACGGCGCTTTGTCCCAACGTCGCATGAGCTCCGCGTAGGTGCGTGGCCCATCGGCGAACAAGCGCTCGTCGAGGTAGGACGCGAAGCGCTGCGACCGGTTGGCCCCGCTGAGCAGGTCGCCGATCATCGCGGGTGTCAGGTCACCTTGGTTATCGTGCGGCAGGAACTGCGTCTTCAGCTCATCCAGCCGCTCAGCACCCTTGGCGGCTAGAAAGCCCGCGGCCACACTGCCGCCCGAGGTTGACGACACGATGGCGATATTCCGGTCCAGCCCGAGCGCGTGCAGCTGCTGGCCTACCGATGCTGCCAGCGCGGTGGCGCGCACGCCGCCGCCCGAGAACGACAGCGCCACCAGGTTCTCGTCCAGGTGGTCATGCGCGTCGATCCAGGCGCCGAAGTCATAAGCGGCGACCGCCGAAGTCGTCAACGGCAGGTTACGGATCGGGTTGCCAGCACAGGCGGCCAGTAGCCCGGCGCCGATCAGCGCGCCGAGCCAGCGAGCGACCCGCGATCCCCTGGACTTCGTCATCCCCCCTTGCCTCTCACCGGCGGTCTGCGCCCTAATGTCTCACTGCTTGCCGGTGGACACGGCTGCGCCGGGTGCGGGCTCGCAGCTCAACCAGCCGCAACGGCATCGATGCGCGTTCGCACCTCCAGCAGGAACTCCAGTTCGGCGTCAGTGAGCGTCGTCAGATCCCAGCGGCCGTCGGCGGGTGCGGGCAGCTTGCCGAGGATTGCGTGAACCTGCACGCGCTCGTCTTCGGTCAAGCGCGATAGATCGCCTGGGCTGGTGGCCGGTGGCGTATCGCTAAGCCCCCGGCGTGCAAGCTCGCCCATGGCCAGTACGCGGCGAACGTGAGGCGGCAGCGCGTCGAAGGTCGTCGACATCGA
>Ga0335070_10009716_pt1 | contig 11254 bp, 10 predicted proteins | sample Lox_Sample_13_FD_206722 | JGI IMG/M metagenome (GOLD analysis project Ga0335070, IMG submission 206722) | Soil microbial communities from Loxahatchee National Wildlife Refuge, Florida, United States - Lox_Sample_1.3 | ecosystem: Environmental > Terrestrial > Soil > Wetlands | place: USA... | reverse complement strand
GACTTCGGTCAGGTACCTGGCATAGCTCATACGCGCCATGCGCGCCTTTTTCTCGTCAGAGCTAAGGCCGGGAAAATAGTCCCTTGCCTCTCGGAGAAGGCGTTTGAAATCCTGTTTGGCCCTGTCCGACAGGGGCGCATCTTTCGAGAAGGCCTGCAGATCGATTTCTCCGCCTGCCGAGTTGATGCCGCTCTCGTCCCCGCCCCAGCGCGCAGGATTTGCCACCAGCCTATCGCTGCCGAACGTGTCTTTGTCGAAGAAGATATGGGGCTTCAAACCGACCGATCGATACAGATCCTTGTTCACGTATTTGGGATACGAAGGAACGTCGATGCCCAACTCTTCGATCAAGGCTTTGGCCACTGGGCTGTATGGCGCAGGGCTTTCGATGGAGTAGGTCCCGCCATAACCAAGACGGAAGGCGTTTCCGGAGCGGAATTCATTGCGCTTGGCGTGCCCGCCGAAGTCGTCATGATTCTCGAGGATAAGAATCTTCGCTTTGTCGCCGGCAGTTTTGCGGAAGTAGTGCCCTGCCGCCAGACCGCTGAGGCCACCGCCGACTACCACGAGATCGTAAGTCTCGCCTGTGTCGACGGGCTTGGGAGCGCCCTCCCAAAAGTCGCCGTCGCGGACCTTGTGCATCGCTTCAAAAGAACCTGCATGCGATCCCCGCAGCCCGACCTTCGCCGGGGGGTAATATCCTGCCGTGTTCTGAGGTTCGAGATCGGCCGCAGCTGCAGCCCACATCTCCGGCGGAATCATCGCCGCTCCCGCCGTGATCGCTACCCCATTCAGAAAGTCGCGGCGCGTGATGCCCGCCCCCATCCCCAGTTCCCGGTCCCGTTGGTCTGCCACAAAGGCCTCCGGCGAGGGAGTTTATCACTGCCAGCAGGAGCTCGTATGACCGACAGTCTCTCTGCGGTGGTTGACGGGCGCAAAGCCAAAGCACATGGTCCGCTTTGCCAATGGAGGTATACTTGGCGCAATCGAATCGGTGCCCGCCACGCAGCGCCCACGCTTGGAAGATCGCTTAGAAGCCGTCAATCGGCAAAGGGGGATTCAATGTCCGCCAGAACGAGAATCCAGACTCTGGGTTGGATGGTCGTCGTGTTTGCTCTCGTGGCTTTTGGCCAGGAGCGGCCTACCGGGGCCGGCGCGCCTGCGACAGTCGAATTTCCCATCAACTTCAAGCAAAAAGTCGAGGCTGGGAAAACGCCGGTCGGGACCAAGGTTCAGGCAGAGTTGGCCATTGCCACTCTGCTGAACGGCAAGACCGTTCCGCGAAACGCCGTCTTTTCGGGAGAAGTGGTGGAATCAGTGGCAAAGACTGCAACCGAGCCTTCACAACTCGCGCTGCGAATGGACTCGGTACAGTGGAAGAACGGATCCGCTTCACTCAAGGCGTACCTGACAGCGTGGTTCTACCCTGTCCAGGCGGGAGCTGGCCCAGATCTGGCCTATGGCCCCACACAGAGCGAAATCAAGACCTGGAACGGTATGGGCGCGTATCCGGATTCACAAATGCCAGGGCAGCGATTCCCGGATTCCTCTGTCACCGACCCCGATCGTGCACCAGCCGATTCGCCAGCCACAAGGATCTCCAACCGCCGCGTTGTGATGAAGGACATCGAGTCAACTCGGCGCGAGGACGGAACCGTTGTCATCACATCCAAGCGGAACAATATCAAACTGGATAAGCTGACCACCTATGTGATTGCGACGGGCGATTTGCTGACGAAGCGTTAGCTCGAGTGGCCGCGAGCAATCTGCGGCGCCTCGCTTTGGGCGGTGGCGATAACCTCGTCCCAGATGGATGTTGTAGATTCAACGGTGACGACGCCGATCTGGCCGGCCAGTGGGGTCAAAGAAGCTCCGACCCAGGTGACGCGGAATTTGTCCGAGTTGCCCCCGTAACGAATCGATACGATGTCGCCCGAGCGCAGCTTGCTGTCAACATTCTGCAACTGCGCTCCACGGCTGCTGATGTTGCGGGTCTCGACATCCTCTTCGAAAATTTCCCCCTGTGCGTCGGTTCCGGCAAGGTGCACCTGCAAGATTACGTCCACACGCGGCTCAGCACGCTCCCCGAGTCTCTGAGCCTTGAGATCGTCGAGGAATTGTTCCAGAGGGAGCGTGTCGCCCTGCCGGACGAGTTCCAGGAGCGGATCATCCGCCGGATCTGCGGCCGCCGTTACCGGTTCGATGGAGGAAGTATCCTCCTTGGCTCCAACGAAGACGCGAGGCACCTCGCGGTGCTCCACGAGGTATTGAATCAATTCCGCCGCGCGCTTGCCGCGATCCTTGGACGTGAACTCTACCCCTATTCCGTCGGGATGCGACGCCCGGATGATTCCGTCGAGCAAGGATTCGTGACCGGCGACTCGCACGCTGATCAACACCTGGGTCCCGATCGGCATGGGCTGGGCTGCTTCCAGATAACAGGCACCGGCACTGATGTCGGTCAGGCGCCACCGCCGGCCAGCGCCAGGCGTGGGCGAATGGGCAGGCGCTGGTTCTTGGCTATCTGGAAGAGCGGCCGCTGCAGGAGGGACCTCCTCGATCTTCCAATCAGACGGTGCGTACTCAATTCCCCAGAAGTTGCCTGGCGTGTCAAGTTCCATCCCCAGCAACCACGTTTCAGGTTCCCCGCCCAACGAAACGACGTCGGCCACACGCGCGGTGGTCTGTCGCCCCGACCGGACGATTTCAAGTTGGACGGGCAGGTCGCGGGGGAGCGAGCGTTGGGTGATCAGTCCGCAGCCATGCGCATTGACGAGCGTGGTCGTGCACTCCTCCGAGAACGGCAGAGCAGGATCGAGGCTGGTCAGGCGAACGGGGACTTCCAGCGGCAGTCGGGTACTCCGCCGGATCGCGTGCTGCTTCGGCTGCGCCGTCATGATTGCAAGGCCACCAAGGCTGCAATCACCATGCTAGAACAGGGCAAAACCGCTTCGCACCAGAAATGCACGAAGCTGGTTTCCACTTAGGTACGGGGTGGGAGAAGGAGGTAGCAGCTCTCAGCCTTCGTTCCTTACGGCAGCCTCGGCAGCTTGGAAACCAATTTTGCTGTGGGTACCGTCGCAAAACGGCTTGTTCGTGGAGGCGCCGCAGCGGCACAGCGAGTAGGCGGGTTTACCTGTAAGGTCGTACCTGTTTCCGTTCGCATCCACCAACTCGATCAACCCGTTGGGGTCCTCTACGCGGTACGAACCATTCGGCCGGACAGTGATCTTGACTTGCGACATGAAGCCTCCATTCAGTTCTCAGCACTCAGAGAAGGAGAAAGTATGTTACGTGAAGAGTCAACCAAATTCCCTCGGCTGCTTCCGCAACACCACGAAGGGCAATCTGCTCTGGTCGGGAACTGAGCACCAGGACACCGGGAACTGCACTTTTACCGCCAGCAATCGACGACCTCCCACCATGTGAGTTTGATCCATTCGTCAACGGTGGTCTTGGCCCATTCGCGGTTGGTCCACCAGAAGATACCGAAGTGGGTGGGGTCCTGGGCGGCGGCCGCGGCAAATTGGTATTGCGGCAGCCGGTGACGAAAGATCCTCAGGGCGCGGCGTGTGTGCGACGCAGACGTCACAATCAGCACGGTGTGCACGCCATAAGGTTGCAGGCAGCGGTTGACATCATCGGTTTCGGCGTAGGTCGACAGCCCCATGATCGGACATACGGAGATGCGATCCTTGTCAGGTTGCGCGCTGATGAAATGCTGCGCGACATCCGTGAGCTTCTGATCGTAGATGACATCGCGGGATTCGGCATCGAGAAACACGTGCGGCGCCATTCCCTGACGGAGCAGTTCCAGCGCGCGAGCAGGACGAACCGATGTCTCGCCGGCGAGCACCACGATCGCATCCGCCCTTTGCGGCTTGTCCACGACGAGAAAACGGCCCGCCTGGCTGCCCATCGCGATGAGCAGCAGGAGCACAACCAGCAAAATGCGGATTCGCATGCAAGCCGAATGTTACTAAGGAAAGCGGGGTTGGGTCGAATTTGATTACCGCTGTTATCCCCCGTTCGTGCCATACGTAAAAATATCGTGAAACCCGCGGTTTCCGCGGCTGGAATGGCCGCTATCGATGCTAAACTTTTGTTGGACTCTATGGACGCTCAACTCATCTCTTCATCCCCCATGACAGAATTGAAAAGCCGCATTGAAGCCCGGAAAGCGCGGGTAGGAATCATCGGTCTGGGATATGTCGGACTGCCGCTGGCGCTGCTGTACAGCGAACAGAAATTTCCCGTGACCGGCTTTGACATCGACCAGAAGAAAGTGGAAACGCTGGCCAAGGGCGGATCCTATATCTTCCGCATTTCGCCAGAAGAGATTCAGTCAGCGAAGGTAAGCGGATTCAAGGCCACCTCGGATTACTCCCAGATCACGGACATGGACGCGATCATCATCTGCGTTCCGACGCCGCTGAATGAGTATCACGAGCCGGACCTCAGCTATATCACGAATACGGCTCATGCCGTTGCACCGCACCTGCGTGCTGGGCAGATTGTCGTTCTGGAAAGCACGACCTATCCAGGAACAACAGAAGAAGTGTTGATCCCGATCCTGGAGAAAGAAAACAAGGCCGGACTGAAAGCCTCGCGAAAGGGCGCGGCGGGCGATGGAGAATTCTGGGTCGCGTTCTCTCCGGAGCGTGAGGACCCCGGCAACACCTCCGTGGCACGGCACGATATTCCAAAAGTGATCGGCGGCCTCGACAAGGAAGCGAGCGCGATTGCGGGCGCGCTCTATGGATCGATCTTCCGGCGCACGGTTCCGGTATCGTCGCCCGCGGCAGCCGAAATGACCAAGTTGCTGGAGAACATCTACCGCTGCGTAAACATTGCGCTGGTGAACGAATTGAAGCTGCTGTGCCTGCGCATGGATCTCAACATCTGGGAGATCATCGACGCAGCCGCCACCAAGCCGTTTGGGTTCCATCCCTTCTATCCCGGGCCCGGTTTGGGCGGCCATTGCATCCCGGTTGACCCCTTCTATTTGTCCTGGAAGGCAAAGGAATTCGACTTCCGGACGAAGTTCATCGAGTTGGCTGGTGAAGTAAACGTGGCGATGCCGTACCACGTGATCGCGTCGACCATCAGCGCCCTCAACCAGCACAGGAAATCGATTAACGGAGCGAAGGTTCTGGTACTGGGCGTTGCCTACAAGAAGGACATTGATGATCTGCGTGAATCGCCGGCGCTGACCATCATCGAACTGCTGCAGAAAGAAGGCGCACAGGTCAGCTACCACGATCCGTATTTCCCGTTTGTCGGACGCGGACGAAAGTATGATCTGCAGATGACCCGGGCCTCTCTCGATAACATAGGCCAGTACGACTGTGTGCTGATCGTTACCGATCACACCGATTACGACTACAACAAGATCGTGAACGACGCGAAGCTGGTGGTGGATTCGCGCAACGCAACGCGCGGAATCAAGAGCGAGAAGATCGTTCACTGCTAACCGAACGTCCGGTTTCTTCTTGGGTGGCACGATTTTCGTGCCACCCCTTTTCTTGTCGGAAGCCGCCGAGACCGTACGGCAGGACCAACATCGGCTGTGCTAGTATTCGGCGTTGCCCCTCCCGGGGCGGGCAACCGAAGTCCGCGGTCTCCCTACGGTGCGCCGATGAAAGATACCCTCGGAGTCTTGTTGGCCGGAGGCGCTGGAGAACGCCTCTACCCCCTCACGCGCGATCGAGCAAAGCCAGCGGTAACGTTCGGCGGCATCTATCGCATCGTCGACATCACGCTATCCAACTGCCTGAACTCGCATTTGCGGCGCATTTTTATCCTGACGCAATACAAAGCGCTGTCTCTGAACCGTCACATCCGTGAAGGTTGGAACATTTTCGGCCGCGAAGTCAATGAATTCATCGAAATCCTGCCGCCCATGAAACGTGTGAGCGAAAACTGGTACATGGGGACGGCAGACGCCGTTTACCAGAATATCTACTCGATCGGCTCCGAGACTCCGAAGTATGTGCTGATTCTCGGTGGCGACCACATCTACAAGATGGACTATGGACGAATGCTGCAGCAGCACGAGGACTCCGGCGCCGACGTGACGGTGGCGACCATCCTGATGGAGCCCGACGCATGCCGCCATTTCGGCGTGGTCGAGATAGACCGAGACAGCAGGATCGTCGGCTTCCTGGAAAAGCCGAAGAGCACCGATCTATATTTTCAATCGCGAAGTGCTCATCCCGGTCTTGCTGAAAGACGCCGAGGACCCAGACTCCAGCCATGATTTCGGCAAGGACATCCTGCCGCGAATGCTGGACGAGTATCGCGTGTTCTCCTTCAATTTTGTCGATGAAAACCAGAAGGAGGCACAGTACTGGCGCGATGTCGGGACACTCGAAGCGTACTACGAAGCAAACATGGATCTGGTATCGGTGTCGCCGGTATTCAACCTCTATGACGAGCATTGGCCGATCCGCACCCACCAGCGGCAGTACCCGCCGGCGAAATTCGTCTTTGCCGAAGAGGCCCGCATGGGGCGTGCGCTCGATTCTCTGGTTTCTTCGGGTTGCATCATCTCGGGCGGTTCCGTGGAGGAGTCCGTGCTCTCGCCCGATGTCCGGATCAACTCGTTCAGCGAAGTGGAGTCGAGCATTCTGTTCTCCCACGTCAATGTCGGACGCCGCTGCCGGATCCGGCGGGCGATTCTCGATCGTGACGTGCACATCCCCGAGGGAACCACCATCGGCTATGACGCCGAAGCCGACCGCCAAAGGTACTTCATGACCGACAGCGGGATCGTTGTGGTGACGCGCGATTACTCGATGTTCGAGAATCCGGTCCCTGAATACTTCACAACCGAGTAACCCGTTTCTCAGGAGGTTTTCCGTGCGCCGTCTTCAGACAGTATCCGTCCTAGTCGTCCTCATGGCGGGGTTCAGTGTCGCGCAAACGGCTGGTCCCGCACCGGCCGCTTCGCAACGGTTCAGCATTGAAAACATCGATCAATCGGCCGATCCATGCACCGATTTCTATCAGTATGCGTGCGGGAAATGGATCGCACGGACGGAGATTCCCGCGGATCAGTCCTCGTGGGTGAGTTTCATCGAATTGGATGAACGGAATCAGTTCACCATGCGCGACATTCTGGAGAAAGCCGCGGTGGCGGAACCGAAACGCGACGCAACCGCGCAGAAGATCGGTGACTTCTACAGCTCTTGCATGGACGAGCCGGCAGCGGAAAGCAAAGGAAGTACGCCGTTGCAGCCTGATCTTGACCGCATCGCCGCGGCCAAAGACAAGGCAGCGTTGATCGACGCGATCGCGCAGATGCATCTGCGGGGAGCTCGGAGTTTGTTTGCGTTTTATTCGCAACCGGATCTGCACAACGCCGATCAGGTAATCGCGTATCTCGACCAGGGCGGATTGACGCTGCCAGACCGCAACTACTACATCAAGGACGACGCCAAAATGGCGGAGATGCGGCAGCATCTGGTGCAGTACGCGACCCAGTTGTTCACGCTGAACGGACAGAGCGCCGAACACGCCGCGGATTCGGCCAAGACGGTGCTGAGGATTGAGACGGCCCTGGCGAAAGCATCCATGGACCGGACTCTGCGGCGCGACCCCAAGAATCGCGATCACAAGATGGGCCGCGACCAGGCAGTGGCGCTGGCGCCGAACTTCTTTCTGGCGCGCTACTTCTCGGCGATTGGAGCGCCAGCATTCACAGAGCTGAATGTCGGCAATCCGGATTTCTTCAAGGAAGTCAACGGCGTGCTTGAAACCGAGTCGCTGGAGTCGCTGAAAACGTATGTGACGTGGCATCTGCTCCATTCGGCCGCGCCCTGGCTATCAAAGCCGTGGGTAGGTGCGAACTTCACGATGCAGCAGTACCTGACCGGACAGGCAAAGATCAAAGACCGGTGGAAACGGTGCGTGGATCTGACGGACGGGTCCCTGGGCGAAGCCCTGGGTCAGAAATACGTCGAAGTGGCATTCGGCGCTGAGAGCAAGGCCCGCATGTTGAAACTGGTGGCTGCGCTCGAGAAGTCCCTCGAGGAAGATATGGCTGAACTGCCGTGGATGTCGGATGAGACCAAGAAGCAGGCCAGGATCAAGTTGGAGGCGATACGAAACAAGATCGGATATCCGGATGTATGGCGTGACTACAGTTCACTGGCAATTGAACGCGGCGACCTGATGGGGAACGTGGTGCGGGCGACGCAGTTTGAAACGCGCCGTCGGCTGAACAAGATCGGCAAACCGCTTGACCGCAAAGAATGGAACATGACGCCGCCGACGGTGAACGCATACTACAGCGGGTCGTACAACGAGATCGTCTTCCCGGCCGGCATTCTGCAGCCGCCCTTCTTCGACAAGACTATGGACGACGCGGTCAACATGGGCGGCATTGGGGTGGTCATCGGGCACGAACTAACCCATGGCTTCGACGATCAGGGAAGGAAGTTCGATCCGCAAGGAAACCTGCGTGACTGGTGGACGGAATCGGACGGGAAGGAGTTTGAGAAGCGCGCCAGCTGCATCGCGGACGAATACAGCAACTTCGTCGCCGTCGATGACCTGAAGCTGAACGGTCGGCTCACGCTGGGCGAAAACACGGCCGACAACGGCGGCGCCCGCATTGCGTTGATGGCTCTGCGCGCGATGATCGCCGCGGACAAGTCCGCCAAAGCAGGCGACAAGATCGATGGCTACACGCCGGAGCAACGATTTTTCCTGGGATTTGGGCGAGTGTGGTGCGAGAAGCGGCGGCCGGAACTGGCACGCACTCTCGTCAATACCGACCCGCATTCTCCAGGACGCTATCGCGTGAACGGCGTGGTGCAGAACATGCCGGAGTTCCAACAGGCGTGGGGATGCAAGGCCGGGCAGGCCATGGTGCGCGAAAACGCGTGCCGGGTATGGTGAGGCCGTTGCTGCACCCGGTGCGGGAACATGGGTTTGGCCTGTGAACACCACGATTCCTCGCAGCCCCGGGCTTGCAGCTCGTGGCTAGTTGTTAAACTTGCTATCTATGTCCCTTTCGCTTCGGCGATTCTTCAAGAAGGAAAAGCAGGAACACCGCATCCTGCGGCAGATTGAGCGAGGAGACCGCCTTCAGCCGGAATACCACCGCCCTACGCCAGAGTGTCCACATCCAGAGCAATGGGGCATGTTCGACTCGATGACTGCCGAGGTCGAGGTGCTGGAATTTCTGCGGACGTCGGTGACGACGATCAAGCCCGATCTGGTGGTCGAGACCGGCACCTTCAGCGGTATCAGCACACTATGGATTGCAGAGGGACTGAAGGCCAACGGACGAGGGCGCGTCGTCACGTGCGAGTTCGACCCGAAAGTCTACGAAAGTGCCAAGGCCCGCATCGCTGCGTCGGGGCTAGCCGAGTGGATCGAGTTACGAAACGAATCGAGCCTCGAGATGAAGATCGAGGGCACGATTGATCTGTTCTTCAGCGACAGCGATCTGCCGATCCGCGAGCAGGAAGTCCGGCGGTTCCTGCCGCAAGTCAATCCGTTCGGGCTGATCCTGATGCACGACGCCAGTTCCCACCTGAAGACCGTCCGGCAGGCGGCGCTGAAGTTGGAGCAGGAGGGGCTGATCTCGGTGGTTCTTCTGCGGACGCCGCGCGGCTTGGTCGTGGCCCAGAAGCGCGAAGGGCGGAGCTAGCTAGCGCTTCCGACGGCTGTGATCCGCGCGCTCTGAACCATTCACTATGACGTGCGCCCTTGCACCGTGCGGGGTTCGGCGTTACGATTCGCGCTGCAAAATTCATATCCGATTCGGAGGCAACCATGCACCGTGTTGTACTCGCAATTCTCCTTCTTTCATTGACGTCGTTCGCCCAGCTCGAGAAGATCGTGATTCCTGCGGGCACGCCCGAAGACAAGGATCTGATCGCGATCTCGAACGAGCAAGACACGCAGAAGAGAATCGCGTTGTACGAAGACTTCGTGCAAAAGTTCTCCGCGAATCCGGCGGCCGTGGCGTACGGCAACTGGCAGATTTCACAGTCTTACCAAACCACCGGCGATCTGGAAAAGGCGTTGAACTACGGAGAAAAAGCGCTGGCGGCGGCGCCGAGGAACATGGACATTTTGGTTTCACAGACGAACATCGCCCAGCAGATGAAATCGAACTCCAAACTGATGGAGTATGCCACGCGTGGGGGCAAGGACTACAACGATGCCTTGAAGATGCCCAAGCCCGAAGGCATGACCGACGAGCAGTTCGCCGATCGCCTGCGGGATATTACAGAGGGCAACAAGAGTTCCTACGAATTCCTGGAGACGGCAGCATACAACGCCATCACTGACGAGAAGGATTCCAAGGTACGCATGAACTACATCGAGCGTTTTGCGACGGCATTTCCGGGGTCACGTTTCGACGAACCTGTCGCGCAATACGCGATGTTCACGCTCGGCCAGCTGAACGATTCGGCGCGGCTGTTCTCGTACGGCGAGAAAGCGCTGGCGGCCAATCCTAACAGCATGCCGACCATGTTGCTGCTGGCGAACGCTTATGTGGAAGATTCACGGCCTACGAGCTTGGCGAAGGCAATCACCTATTCGCAGAAGGTGATCGAACTCGCAAAGGCGGACGCGCCTGACGCGGACAAGTCCAGGAAGCTCTCAGGGGGTGTGGCGCACTCTACGCTGGGCTATGCCTATGCCAAGCAGGAGAAGGCAGCGGCGGCGGTCCCTGAACTGAAAGAGGCAGCGGCGCTGTTGAAAGGTCAGGACGACGTGTCGTATGCGACGGCACTCTACCGGCTGGGCTGGGCCTACGCCAAAGTCAACAAGACGGCCGAGGCCCGCGCCGTCCTGGAAGAAGGAGCGAAGATTCCTGGACCGCTGCAGGGACCATGCCAGGAACTGCTGGCGAAGGTAAACGCGACGCGGAAACCCAAGTAAAACAAGGGTCATTGGCCGGCACGTTGAACCCTTGGCAGGGGGGAATGAGTCCATAGAGACAGGGTCCAACTGACCTTTGGGCATCTCAAGCCCGACCGGGGTTTGCCGCTATCCTGCAACTCGATCCATGGCCACAGCTCCCCAGAACCCGAACGCGGCAAAAACGCATGCGCTCGTCGAACTCCTACGACGCCGGTCGTACGAGGAGATCCGGGCACGGATGTACGACAATCCCCCTGGAACGCCGTGGTGGGCGGCATGCAAGACCGAACTCGACATCCGCAATAACGAGCGGCTGGCGAATTCGATCCTCGAGAACTCCCGGGTATCGGCGAGAATCCAGGGTTCA
>Ga0335070_10009715_pt1 | contig 11254 bp, 5 predicted proteins | sample Lox_Sample_13_FD_206722 | JGI IMG/M metagenome (GOLD analysis project Ga0335070, IMG submission 206722) | Soil microbial communities from Loxahatchee National Wildlife Refuge, Florida, United States - Lox_Sample_1.3 | ecosystem: Environmental > Terrestrial > Soil > Wetlands | place: USA: Florida... | reverse complement strand
ATCGGCTTGCCGACCGATGCCCGCCACACAAGACACACAACGAACTATTGTGCGAGGAGACTTTCGATTGCGGAGGTGACTTCGGAAGATTCGGGCGTGACTGCGGGTTCAAAGCGCTTAACAACGTTGCCATTGCGATCAACCAGGAATTTGGTGAAGTTCCACTTGATGAACTGAGTACCCAATGTGCCTCTCTTCTGGGACTTGAGATACTTGAATAGGGGATGGGCATTTTCTCCGTTGACCCTGACCTTGGCAAAAAGTGGGAAAGTCACATTGTAGGTCGACGAGCAGAAGCGCTCTATCTCCTCCTCGCCGGCAGGCTCCTGACGGCCAAACTGGTTACATGGAAACCCCAGAACAACCAGCCCCTTCTCTTTCCATCGCTCATAGATCGCCTGAAGCCCCTCGTATTGAGGCGTAAATCCGCACTGGCTGGCCACGTTAACGATAAGCAGTGGCTTGCCGCGGTAGACGCCCATCTTCAGTGACTTGCCGTCGATAGTCGTGACCTCGATGGCGTAGATGCTCATAATGGAATCCTTGTACTATAGCGCGAGTTCGGACAGAATTCCAATTTCTGGAGTCTTTTACCTGCAGTCTGATCACGGGGAGGAAACGAGCAACATGCCTAAATCAATCGTGCGGGTTCTTTGCCCGATCTTATTGGCCTACTTCATGATGGGAGTGGGCTCGGTGATGTCGGAGACTTATTATGTCGACTCGGCCGGTGGGAATGACACCGGTACGGGCACATCACAATCTTCGCCTTGGGGCAGCCTCGCCAAAGTCAACGCATCCCGCTTCAAGCCGGGTGACCGTATTCTCTTCAAAAGCGGATCGGCATGGCAGGGACAATTGATTGTGAGGAGTCCCGGTTCCGAAGGGGCTCCAATTGTCATCGACCGTTACGGTGAAGGAGCCATGCCGCTGATTGACGGTGGGGGCAAGGTGGAAGATGTGATCTGCCTTTACAACGTTCAGCAGGTCGAAGTGCGTCATCTTGAGTTGACCAACCACGGTGCCCAACCGGAAGTTCGCCGCGGGGTACACATCTTCCTCGACAATTTCGGGACCGCCAAACACATCGTTATATCCGGTCTTTTCATCCATGACGTCAACGGAACCAATGGGGTCGAGCACAGCCACAAGGACAATGGGGGGATTGTGTTCCGCACTGTCGGGAACCGGGTGCCAAGCCGATTCGATGGTCTGGTCATTGAAGGGAACATAGTGTGGAAAGTGGACCGCTCGGCAATTGTGGCCGAAAGTTATCATGCCATGCGAAGTCATTGGTTTCCCAGCACAAATGTCATCATCCGTGACAACTACGTCGAGAACATCGGCGGCGACGGCATTGTACCCTGGGCCACTGATAGTGTTTTAGTGGAACACAACATCGCTCGCAACTGCAACCGCAGGGCTGGCAGTTACAACGCCGGCATCTGGCCTTGGTCAACCGATAACTCATTATTCCAGCTTAACGAAGCGTCCTTCACCCGGACCACCCTCGACGGCGAAGGATTCGACTCTGACTATAACTCCCGGAATACACTCTTTCAGTATAACTACAGCCACGACAACGAGGGTGGCTTCATGCTGATCTGTACCCCGGGAGATCCGACTAAGGAGGATGGTCCTGGCCACATCGGAAACATCGGTACCCTAATACGTTACAACATTAGCCGGAACGACCGGACCCGGATTTTCCACCTTGCCGGTGCTGCCGAGAACACCACAGTTCATGATAACGCCGTCTACGTGGGCTCCGGTTTAGACGTCCAGATGCTGGCAGTAACAAACTGGGAGGGGTGGGCCGACCGTGCCGTGTTCCGCGACAACTTTTTTTACGTGGAAGGTACGGCACACTACGGCCACGAGGTGAGCCGCAAGGACGGCGTCTACACAATTTCTCCCGGTTGGGGTCCAGCCAAGGCCATAGTTTTCGAAGGGAATCGATATGTCGGCCAACATATCGACCGCCCCGAAGATCCCAAAGGCTCGGTGGAAGAATTGGGCGAAATGCCAAGGCTGGACTGGGACGAGCCGCAGTTCGATCCGGCCAATCCAGATGGCTTCAGTACGTTCCTTTCAAAACACCGCGATTGGATGTTAAAGCTGTTCGAAAGTCAGTTCGGCAGGCCGGTTAGGCTGGGGCGTTGATCCGGGTTATTCTGTCGTGGTCAGGCCCGTACCGTGAATAGGATCTTTGCTTCGGATTCCTGCCTCGACTTAATTCGACTTGTTGTTCGTGGTTCGGCCCGGCGGGCTCAGTTCCCCACTAACCCGGTCGTTCCCTCATGACGAGCACAGGAGCATCGAAAATGAAACACAGAACTTACAGAATATCGGCAGCGTTGATATGCATGTCTGCCCTCGGTTTCGTCGTCTCAGCGGTGCTTCTCATTCCGCCATTGTCCGGGCTCTGCATGGCACTTCCTTCTGTGGGGACACCCATTCGTTATCTCCCCGATCGAAAGTTGTGGATCTTGGAGACCGAGCGTACATCCTATGTCCTGGGTGTGAACGAACTCGATGGCCTGCAGTTTATTTACTGGGGCAAGAGAATCCGACGCGACCAGGACTTCACAGCAGCTCGCACCAGTGAGGGGTACGCATTCGAGTCTCCGGAAAGTATGACAACCGAGGAATATCTGGCATGGGGTGGCATGCGTTACGACGAGCCATGTCTCAAAGTGACCCTGGCCGATGGTGTCCGTGACCTGGTGCTCAAGTACGTCTCCCAAGAGATCAAAGACAACACCCTCACCATCCGGATGAAGGATATCCAGTATGACTTGGTCGTGGACCTCATCTACCGTGTCTACCCGAAACATAACATCGTCTGCAAATCTTCGATAATTCAGAATCAGACGTCTCAACCTCTGGTTGTGGAGAGTGCCCAATCCGGTGTCTGGCACGTACCTCCTGGAGATTCTTACCGCCTCAGCTATCTTCCTGGTCGCTGGGCAGGTGAAAATCAGCTCACGCGGGAGTTCATCCACCAAGGTAAGAAAGTCCTGGACAGCCGGCGTTTGGTGACCAGCCACCAGATGAATCCCTGGTTCGCAGTCGATTACCGGGGAGAATCCGACGAAGAGCATGGTCGTGTTTGGTTCGGCGCCCTGGGATGGAGTGGTAACTGGAGATTGGTGGTGGAGCAGACTCCGAATCTGCAAGTCCGCATCGTGGGAGGTTACAACGACTTTGACTTCGGCTATCTTCTCAAGCCCGGCGAGACCCTTACGACGCCACCTTACTACGGTGGCTTCACTGATGAGGGCTTTGGAGAGATGTCGCGGCTCATGCACGATTTCGAGCGCGAGGAGATCTTGCCCAAGCAGCCGACACCTCGCCCGCGCCCTGTGGTCTTCAATTCCTGGTGTGTAACAGAGTTTGCTGTAAACGAGTCAAATCAGAAGGAGTTCGCCAACCTTGCCTCCAAGCTTGGGGTTGAACACTTCATGGTGGACGACGGGTGGTTCGGTAAGCGTAAGGACGACCACGCCGGTCTTGGTGATTGGTGGCCTGATCCGGATAAATTCCCTCACGGTCTTACGCCCCTCATCAATTATGTCCATAGTCTAGGCATGGAGTTTGGGTTGTGGGTGGAGCCTGAGATGGTCAATCCCAAGAGCGCGCTCTACCGGCAACACCCCGATTGGGTAATCAACTTCCCGGGCCGCCCACGTAGCGAGGGACGTAATCAGTTAATGCTCAACCTTGCTCGAAGCGATGTGAAAGAGTACCTCCTTAACGTGTTCGACAAGCTCCTTTCCGAGAACGACATCAAAATCGTGAAATGGGATATGAACCGCCACGTTTCTGAGCCTGGCTGGCCTGAAGTTCCTGCCTCCGAACAGAAGCGCATCTGGGTCAAGTATGTGGACAATTTCTATGAACTTGTGGACCTTCTTCGAGCCAGACACCCCTCGGTGGAATTTGAGACCAGTGAGGGCGGAGGCGGGCGTGTAGACCTCGGCTTGCTTACCCGGATGGAACAGGTCAACACCAGTGACAACGGGGATGCTTTCGATGGCCTGCGCATCTGGCAGGGGTATTCCATGGCCTATGCACCCCGAATGATCAACGGAGGAGTAGGGGATAACCCCGGTAGCAACGACCGGAGTCTGCCGCTGAAGTTCCGATTTCTGGCGGGCATGAGGATGGGAGGGTCGTTCGGCTTCTGCTGTGATCTGCGCAAATGGTCTTCGGAAGACCTTTCCTTTGGCAAGAAAATGGCGGATTACTACAAGAGTGTCCGTATGACACTGCAAGAAGGAAGTCTATACCGTCTTTCTTCGCCGTTCGAGAGCAACTTGACTGCGACTCAATACGTTTCTCGGGACGGCCGACAGGCCGTCATGTTCGTCTTCCAGCACTCTCAACAACTCCTGCGACCCGCACCGACCATTTATCCACGTGGCCTGGTAGAGGATGCGGTCTACCGTCTCAAGCCCCTCGATGACAAGCTAGTGGAGAAGAAGGAGACCCTCAGCGGATCTTACATGATGAACCACGGCCTGGATTTCAAACTGATCGGGGATTTCGATAGCACGATGCTCGTGTTGGAGAGGATTGAGTAGGCTCTTGCGAAAATGAACTTCCACGATCGATTGACAGACCCTGTCGGAGTGTGACGATGTCATCCCAACTGGCGCCGGCCACCGAATCGTCTTCAGCTTGTAGAAAACCGGAGAAATAATCAAAAAAGCGGTCTCGTGTCTTCAGCTCTTTTCCATCTGTATGTGGCAGGGATGTCCATTCAAGCTTATCTCTATGGAACCCTCCGGTGGGTTCTCGACCATTGTGCAATCTGTACACAGGGTCTCGACCAGGATGTAATCGCGGAATTCTGCTACGGCCTCGCGCACCGCTTGGTCGCTAGAACAGGTCAGACGAATCCGTTGCGTGACTTCCAGGTCAGCGTCCTTTCGTAGGTTCTGGACCTTGTTGACGAATTCCCGGGCCAACCCCTCCCGGATCAGTTCCTGAGTGAGGGCCACTTCCAGGGCTACTACCAACGCTCCGTCTGAGGCGACTGCCAAGCCCTCCTTGGGTCTCCGTTCCACCAGCACGTCTTCGGGTGCAAGGCTAATTTCCCGCCCGTCGACTACCAGGTTGACAGATTGTCCCTCAAGCAAACGGTTCAGCAGAATGCTGTCCATATTCTGGATGACGCTGGCCGCCTTCTTGACCAGGGGGCCCAGGCGCGGCCCCAGTCTGCTGAAATTCGGCTTGGCATTGAAGTCTGCTAGGTCTGATTCCCGTCCGCTAAACCAGATCTGCCGGACATTCAATTCGTCCGCAATGATCTCCTTCAGGACCTCGATCCGGTCCAAACGATTTTGGTCTCGGCAAACGATGTGCAGCCCTTTAAGTGGCTGTCTTACCTTGAGATTCCGCTCGGAACGGATCTGACGCCCCAACCCGACCACACGCATGACCTCTTCCATCCTGTCTTCCAAATCATGGTCTCTTCCCGCGCCCGAACTGACGGGAAAATCGCAAAGATGAACCGACTCAGGCATTTGTTCGGTCCGCAAATTCCGGAAAATGGCCTCACTGATAAACGGGACAAAAGGTGCAGCGATCTTCGAGAGTTGGAGCAAGATGTGATACAGGGTCGAATACGCTTGCTGCTTGTCACGATCATCGGAACTTTTCCAGAACCGGCGACGGCTGCGTCGGATATACCAATTGGTCAAATCCTCAATAAACCGCACGAAAGGACGCACGGCCAGTTGAAGATCATAAGCGTCCATGGCAGCCACTACCTCCTGAGTCAACCGCTCAAGAGCGCTGCGAATCCAGCAGTCGAGCAAGTTGTCGGACACATCGGTCGGTTCATGTCCGGCAGGATGCCACTGGTCGATGCGTGCATAAGTGGTAAAAAAAGTGTAGGCGTTCCACCACGGGATCAGGAGATGCCGCAGAGAGTGTTTTACTCCCTCCTCGGAGAAACAGAGATCCTCTGCCCGAACCACCGGCGAGTAAATCATGTACAACCGCAAGGCATCGGCTCCGTAAGTATCGATCATATAGGCGGGATCAGGATAATTCTTCAACCGCTTGCTCATCTTGCGTCCGTCTTCGGCCAATACCAGCCCGTTGACGATCACGTTCCGGAAAGCCGGCTTGTCGAACAGTGCCGTCGCGAGTACCATGAGCGTATAGAACCAGCCCCGGGTTTGATCCAGCCCTTCCGCAATGAAGTCGGCAGGGAAATGGGCTTCAAAGCGTTCACGGTTTTCAAACGGATAATGGGTTTGGGCATAGGGCATGGCACCGCTTTCGAACCAGCAATCCAGCACTTCTGGAATCCGACGTAACGGAGCTGTACCTCGGGAAGACGGGATCTCGATCTTGTCCACAAAATGCTTGTGCAAATCTTCGATATGATGGCCCGAGAGTTGTTCCAATTCTGCAACTGATCCAATGCAGACAGTCTCCGCCCCGTCGGAAGTCCTCCACACCGGCAGGGGTGCCCCCCAGTAGCGATTCCGCGAGATGGCCCAGTCTCGCGCACCTTCTAACCACTTGCCAAAACGGCCATCTCTCAAATGCTCTGGTACCCAATGAATTTGCCGGTTTGCGGCCAATAGTCGGTCCCGCATCTGTTCGACCCTGACAAACCAGGTCGAGACGGCCCGGTAAATCAGGGGTGTGTCACAGCGCCAGCAATGAGGATAACTGTGCTGTATCGTGGAACGATGCACCAGGCTCCCTTGTTCTTTGAGCTTTCGGATGATGTCATTGTCGGCTTCTTTCACTTCGCGGCCTGCGTAGTCCGGAACGGCAGGAGTAAACCGGCCTTCGTCATCGACAGGACAAACTGTGGGCAATCCGCTTTTCTGTCCGATCGCGTAGTCATCTTCACCAAACCCCGGGGCGATATGGACCACTCCCGTCCCATCTTCGGTAGACACAAAGTCTGCCGTGAGTACCCGAAAGGCTCCTGCTGCCCGATGGTCCACGAAATAGGGGAAAAGAGGCTCGTACTCCCATCCTTCCAGGTCCGTGCCGGGGATTTCTTTCAGTACCCGATAGGCGTCCCCCTGACGGTAATAGGTTTCGAGGCGGTCCTTGGCCAGATAGTACGCATCGTTCTTATCCTGGACCTTTACATAGCGAATTTCCGGCCCCACCGCCAATGCCATGTTGGAAGGCAATGTCCAGGGTGTGGTCGTCCAGGCTAATATATATTCGTTCGGAAATCCCCGCCGGCGGAATCGTACTGTGATCGCCGGATCACTGACCTCTTCATAGCCCTGGTTTGTTTCAAAGTTCGAAAGCGGAGTGGCACAGCGAGGGCAATAAGGGAGGATCTTATTGCCCTCGTATATCAGTCCTTTGTCCCACAATGATTTGAATACCCACCAGATCGACTCCATGTATGCCTTGTCCATGGTCTTGTAGTCGTGGTCGAAATCGACCCAGCGGCCCATGCGGGTGATGATCTGCCGCCATTCGCGCGTATAGCGCAGGACAATACCTCGGCACTTTTCATTGAAGACATCGACCCCCAGCTTTTCAATGTCGCGCTTGCCACTGAGTTCGAGCTCTTGCTCCATCTCGTACTCTACTGGAAGACCATGGCAATCCCAGCCAAAACGACGTTCAACGAAATGTCCCCTCATGGTTTGGTAACGAGGGACAATATCCTTGATGGTGCCGGCGAGCAAGTGACCGTAATGTGGGAGACCAGTGGCAAAGGGGGGGCCGTCGTAGAACGTGTACTCTTGACTAGCCATCCGTTGAGCCAGCGATTCCTGGAAGATTACTCGGTCATCCCAGAACCTCAGGACTTCCTGTTCCAGCCCAGGGAAATCAACTTTGCTAGAGACCGCCTTAAACATGTTTCCGTCCATATATTCGTAGTTTGGCCTCGGATTGAAGGCGCAGACCCTTTCGAAACTTAGATCGCTCCGTCTCCCCTGCCCGGTTGGCCATGCTTACAGAGAACCCCTTCTCCTCACCCACCTGAATTGACCTCCTGCGTATCAGCGATTCAGAATCTTCTATTGTTAAGCGATACCTACCGGCATTCTAAGAGTCGGGACGGGAGGCAATCCGCTGGATAATGTTACGGATTTGGCCGCCAGTCAAGTCGAACCAGCACTCCCCATCTCATATTTTCAGGCACGCCAGCCCTGGATTTTGTCTCCATAATCACCTTGTTGCATGCCGCGGCAAGCAGCAGGACAAAGAAACTGAAAGCCTATGTCTAAAAGGGGAATGGAGACAATACCATCAGGGTCGCCCGTTTTGCCTCTATTCGACGGTCACAGACTTAGCCAGATTACGGGGTTGGTCGACATCGCAACCACGGCGTATCGCGATGTAATAGGCGAGAAGCTGGAGAGGCACAATCTCCAGGATAGGCAGCAGCAGATCGTTGCTGGGGGGGACCTCTATATGGTAGTCAGAGGCTTCGATGGCCTCCTTGTTGAAGGGGGTTACTACCGAAATCACTATGCCCTCCCGCGCTTTAACTTCCTTGATGTTGCTGAGGGTCTTCTCGTAGAGTTGAATGGAATGCGGGTTATTGATGTTGCTGGTAGCCACCACGACGACTGGCAGGGTTTCGTCGATTAGCGCATTCGGTCCATGTTTCATCTCTCCGGCGGGGTAACCCTCAGCATGAATATAGGAAATCTCCTTGAGCTTCAGAGCCCCCTCCAGAGCGACTGGGTAGTGAATGCCACGGCCCAGGAAGAGAAACTCGGTATGCCGAAAGAAAGTCTTGGAGAGCTCATCAAGATACTCGATCTTGCCAAAGATGGAGTCGATTTTGTGAGGGAGCTTGGCTAGATCCTCGATGTATCCTTGGATCTGGTCGTGGGTCAGTGTCTCGCGAAGATCGGCCAGGTAAAGTGCGAACAAGTACAGGGACGTCAACTGCGTGGTGAAGCTTTTCGTGGCCGCCACGCCGATTTCCGGACCCGCATGCGTGTAAAGGACTCCATCGGCATCCCGGGTGATCATGCTGCCCACCACATTACAGACTGCGATGTTGCGGGCTCCCTTCTGTTTGACTTCCTTCTGAGCCGCCAGCGTATCAGCCGTCTCCCCTGATTGGCTAATCAAGATGGCCAGCGTATGGGGAGGGACCACCGGGTCCCGATAACGGAACTCGGATCCATAATCAACCTCCACCGGAATTCGAGCCAAACTCTCGATCATAAACTTGCCGGTCAGCGCTGCATGCCAACTGGTCCCGCAGGCGATCACCCGCACATTTTCAAGACCGCGCATTTCCCGTTCAGGAATCTTCATCTCATCCAGTATCACCTTTCCCGTATCCCGGGAAATCCGGCCCAGTGTCGTGTCTCTGACTGCACGCGGCTGCTCATGGATTTCCTTGAGCATGAAATGCTTGTAGCCGCCCTTTTCAGCCATGATCGGATCCCAGGTGATACGCTGAGGTTTCAGCTCTACTGGGGTTCCTTCCAGGGTACTGAGCCGTGCCTCACTGCGAGTCAGAACTACCATTTCATGATCGCCCAGGAAGACGACATCGCGCGTATGTGCCAGGATGGCTGGAATATCAGAGGCTACAAAAGACTCTCCCTCCCCTAAACCAATTACGATGGGGGGCCCCAAGCGCGCGGCGACTATCTTGTGGGGGTCGTGAACGGATATAATCACAACGGCATAAATCCCGGTCACTTCACGCAGGGTCTTCCGGACAGCCTCTTCCAGAGGAACACCTGGGGGAGTGGAATACTTCTCCACCAAGTGGGCAATTACTTCTGTATCGGTTTCCGTCAGGAAGCTGTGGCCTTCAGCTTTCAGAGTTTTCTTCAGTGCTAAATAGTTCTCGATGATCCCGTTGTGGACAACCACGATCTTCCCACGGCAATCCCGGTGGGGGTGGGCGTTTTCTTCGGTGGGCCTGCCGTGAGTTGCCCAGCGGGTATGGCCAATCCCGTACGTTCCATTACAAGGGTTGGCCTCCAGGACCTCCTCCAGGTTCCGGAGCTTTCCCGAAGCACGTCGAATATGAAGCTGGGTTCCATCCACAACGGCAATGCCAGCCGAATCATATCCCCGGTATTCCAGCCGCTTCAGCCCATCGATGAGAACGGGCACGACCGGTTTCGCTCCCAAATAACCCACAATGCCACACATAGGATTACCCTTTTTCAGATTGCTCTTTCCGCTTTTTCACCCATTCCGGCTTGATCACTTGCTGGGAACGGGCAATGGCCAGAGAGTCTTCTGGAACCTCCTGGGTAATAGTCGAACCAGCTGCCACATAGGCTCCCTTATGGACAATAACCGGCGCCACCAGTTGCGAATCACTCCCGATAAAGGCACGGTCTTCGACGATAGTTGGATATTTCTTGACCCCGTCGTAATTGCACGTAATTGTCCCAGCACCGATGTTCACATCTTTACCGATCTGGGCATCACCCAGGTAGCTGAGATGAGAGGCCCTGCTCCCATCGCCCACCGAAGTTTTCTTCAGTTCAACAAAATTGCCGATCTTCACATCCTTCCCGATTTCGACCTCTGTCCGTAAGTGAGCAAAGGGGCCGATCTGACTTCCCGAGTGAACATGGCTGTTCGCCACGACCGAAGAGTCCAGGACCACTACGTCGTCTTCTATAACTGACTGGGAGATTCGCGCATGCGGGAAGATCTCACACCCTTTGCCAATACAAGTGCGCCCCTGAATGTGAACATTGGGGTGAATGATTGTGTCCGGGCCGACACAGGCTTCAGGCGAAATATAGGTTGAGGTCGGGTCAATCAGCGTGACGCCGTCCAGCATCAGCTGCCGGTTCTTCCTTTCGCGCAAGGTTCTTTCTAACTGAGCAAGTTCTACACGACTATTGACCCCCGACACTTCGGTAGGGTTGTCACAGATCACCGCTAGAACTTTCCGGCCTTGGTCCCGCAAAAGACCGACACAGTCTGTCAGGTAGTATTCCCTTTGTGCGTTACTTGCTGAGAGGCGATCGACCACTACGGCCAGATCGGGAATCTGAAAGCAGTAGATTCCAGTGTTGATCTCCCTGATTTTACCTTCCTCAGGCGAAGCGTCCTTTTGTTCGACAATTCGCTCGACCTCTCCTATGGGATTTCGAACGACTCGCCCATACCCGGTAGGGTCCTCGAGCACCGTGGAGAGCAGAGTTACACTGGCTTGCCCTTCGTCATGATGGTTCACAAGCTTGTTCAGGGTCTCAGCGGTTATCAGCGGAACATCTCCGGATAAAACCATTAGACTGCCAGGACGGCTTTC
>Ga0335070_10009712_pt1 | contig 11256 bp, 9 predicted proteins | sample Lox_Sample_13_FD_206722 | JGI IMG/M metagenome (GOLD analysis project Ga0335070, IMG submission 206722) | Soil microbial communities from Loxahatchee National Wildlife Refuge, Florida, United States - Lox_Sample_1.3 | ecosystem: Environmental > Terrestrial > Soil > Wetlands | place: USA: Florida... | reverse complement strand
GGCGTCGCTGCGCGACGCCGGCATGGAGGTGATCTACACGGGCCTGCACCAGACCCCCGAGATGATCGCGGAGGCGGCGGTGCAGGAGGACGTGGACGTGGTGGCCCTGTCGGTGCTGTCCGGGGCGCACATGACCCTGTTCCCGAAGGTGCGGCAGCTGCTGGAGGAGCGGGGCGCGGGGCACATGCTGCTCACCGGGGGCGGGATCATCCCGGAGGAGGACATGGCGGCGCTGGCCCGGCAGGGGGTGGGCCGGCTGTTCGGGCCGGGCACGCCCACCGGCGAGATCGTTGCGTACATCCGCGGCTGGGCCGGGGAGCACATCCCCGCGTAGGCGGGCCGCGAAGGGGGGCAGCGTTTGGCCTGTCAGATCGTAAAGGACGCCGCCGAGGCGCTGGAGAAGGCCGGGTTCCGCTCCGGGGCCACGGTGATGGCCGGCGGCTTCGGGCTGTGCGGGATCCCGGAGAACCTCATCGCGGCGGTGCGCGAGGGCGGCTGGAAGGACCTCACCGTGATCAGCAACAACGCCGGCGTGGACGACTTCGGCCTGGGCGTGCTGCTGCGCACCCGCCAGGTCCGCAAGATGATCTCCAGCTACGTGGGCGAGAACGCCGAGTTCGAGCGGCAGTACCTGGAGGGCGAGCTGGAGCTGGAGTTCGTCCCGCAGGGCACGTTCGCCGAGCGGGTGCGCGCGGGGGGCGCGGGCATCGGCGGCTTCTACACCCCCACCGGGGTGGGCACCATGGTCGCCGCCGGCAAGGAGGTGCGGGTGCTGGGCGGCCGCGAGTACTTGCTGGAGATGCCGCTGCACGCGGACTTCGCGCTGGTCAAGGCGTGGCAGGGCGACGCGCTCGGCAACCTCGTCTACCGCCAGTCGGCGCGCAACTTCAACCCGATGATGGCCGCCGCGGCCGACGTCACTCTGGCCGAGGCCGAGGAGCTGGTTCCGGCCGGCCAGATCGACCCGGACCGGGTGGACACGCCGTGCATCTATGTGGACTTCCTGTTCCGGGGTGCCCGCTATGAAAAGCGTATCGAGCAAAGAACGAATCGTCCTGCGGGCCGCTAAGGAACTCCGGGACGGCTACTTCGTGAACCTGGGGATCGGCATGCCCACCCAGGTCGCCAACCACGTCCCGCCCGGCATGCACATCGTGCTGCAGAGCGAGAACGGCATCCTGGGGGTGGGACCGTTCCCGGAGGCGGGCGGGGAGGACCCCGACCTGATCAACGCCGGCAAGCAGACCATCACGGTGCTGCCGGGGGCGTCGTTCTTCTCCAGCGCCGACTCGTTCGCCATGATCCGCGGCGGGCACATGGACCTCACCATCCTCGGCGGCATGGAGGTGGACCAGGAGGGCAACCTGGCCAACTGGATGATCCCGGGCAAGATGGTCAAGGGGATGGGCGGGGCCATGGACCTGGTGGCCGGCACCCGCCGGGTGGTGGTGATGATGCAGCACACGTCGAAGGAGGGGGCCTCGAAGGTCCTCCGCAAGTGCACCCTGCCCCTGACCGGCAAGCGGTGCGTGCACCGCGTGATCACCGAACTGGCCGTGATGGACGTCACCCCCGAGGGCCTGCAGCTGCTGGAGCGGGCCCCCGGCGTGAGCGTGGAGGAGATCCGCAAGGCCACCGAGGCCGAGCTGATCGTGCGCGGCGACGTCCCGGAGATGACCCTCTGACGCGGCCGGCAACGGTCCCGCCTGACGGAGCGCCCATGGCAGACGCATCCACGCTGGCCCCGCCGCTGGCCGAGCTTTCCGAAGAGCACCTGCAGGTGCGGGCCACGGTCCGCCAGTTCGCGGAGGAGGTGGTCCGGCCCACCGCCGCCGCGCGCGACGAGTCCGGCGAGTTCCCCTGGGACAGCATCCGCCAGATGGCGGAGCTGGGCTTCCTGGGGCTGCCGTACCCGGAGGAGTACGGGGGCGCGGGCCTGGACGTGCTCTCCTACATCATCGCGGTGGAGGAGATCGGCCGGGTGTGCGCCTCCACCGGCATCACCTACGCCGCCCACGTGTCGCTGGGCTGCGGCCCGATCTACGACTACGGGACCGAGGCGCAGAAGCGGAAGCACCTGCCGCGGCTGCTCTCGGGCGAGTCGCTGGCCTGCTTCGGGCTGACCGAGCCCAACGCCGGCAGCGACGCCGGCGGCACCCAGACCTTCGCCCGGGCGGTGGACGGCGGCTGGATGGTGAACGGCACCAAGATCTACATCACCAACGGCTCGGTGGCCGACGTGTGCGTGTTCACCGCGCGGGTGAACCGCGAGGCCGGCACCCGCGGCATCTGCGCGTTCATCGTGGAGAAGGGCGCGCCGGGCTTCCGGGTGGGGAAGAAGGAGAACAAGATGGGCCTGCGGAGTTCGGACACCGTGGAGCTCGTCTTCGAGGACTGCTTCGTGCCGCGCGAGAACCTGCTGGGCCAGGAGGGCGAGGGCTTCAAGCAGTTCCTCAAGACCCTGGCCGGCGGGCGCATCTCGATCGGGGCGCTGTCGCTGGGCATCGCCCAGGGCGCCTACGAGCACGCGGTGCGCTACTCCCAGCAGCGCCGGCAGTTCGGGAAGCCCATCTGCGAGTTCGAGGGGATCCAGTTCATGCTGGCGGACATGGCGGTGCGGATCGAGGCCTCCCGGCACCTGGTGTACGAGGCCGCCCGGCGCAAGGACGCCGGCCTGCCCTACAGCAAGCACTCGGCCATGGCCAAGCTGTACGCCTCGGAGGCCGCGACCTGGTGCGCCGACCGCGCCATCCAGGTGCACGGCGGCATCGGCTACATGCGTGAGTACCCGGTGGAGCGGATGTACCGCGACGCCAAGCTCATGGAAATCGGCGAGGGGACCAGCGAGATCCAGCGGATCGTGATCGCGCGGGAGGTCCTGAAGGAGTTCTTGCCCGGGCGGCCGTCGCCCGGGCCGGCACCGTCGCAATGGGGGAAGGGACATGAAGAACGTGTGGATCGTATCGGCCACCCGGACGCCGGTGGGCCGATTCATGGGTGGGCTGGCGTCCCTCTCCGCGCCCCGGCTCGGGGGCATCGCCATCCAGGAGGCCCTGAAGCGCGCCGGGGTCGAGGGCGGGCAGGTGGACGAGGTCATCATGGGCAACGTGGTGCAGGCCGGCCTGGGGCAGAATCCCGCCCGGCAGGCGGCGCTGGCCGCGGGCATGCCCGACAGCACCAACGCCTTCACCGAGAACAAGGTGTGCGGCTCGGGGCTCAAGGCGGTGATGCTGGCGGCCCAGGCCATCCGGGCCGGGGACGCCGAGGCGGTGGTGGCGGGCGGCACCGAGAGCATGTCCAACGCCCCGTACCTGCTGCCCAAGGGCCGCAGCGGCTACCGCTACGGCAACGGCGAGGTGCTCGACGCGCTGGTGTCCGACGGCCTCACCTGCGCCTACAACCACTGCCACATGGGCAACCTGGCGGAGTTCACCGCGGCCAACTCCAAGCTCACCCGGGCGGAGCTGGACCAGTTCGCCTTCGAGAGCCAGAAGAAGGCGGCCCAGGCGCAGGCGGAGGGCAAGTTCGCCGCCGAGATCGTCCCGGTGGTGCTGCCGCAGAAGAAGGGCGAGCCGCTGAAGGTGGCGGCCGACGAGGGCGTGCGGGCCGACACCACCCTCGAGAGCCTGGCGAAGCTCAAGCCGGCGTTCGACCCCAGCGGGGTGGTCACCGCGGGGAACGCCTCCACCCTGAACGACGGCGCGGCCGCGCTGGTGCTGATGAGCGAGGACCGCGCCCGGGCGAAGGGCCTGAAGCCGCTGGCGCGCGTGACCGGCTACGCCTCGGGGCACGTGGAGCCCAAGCGGCTGTTCTACGCGCCGGTGGTGGCGGTGAAGTCGCTGCTGGAGAAGACCGGCGCCAAGATCGGTGACTACGACCTGATCGAGGCCAACGAGGCATTCGCGTCGCAGTCCCTGGCCGACGGCCGGGAGCTGGGCTGGGACTGGGCGCGGGTGAACGTGTGGGGCGGCGCGATCGCCATCGGGCACCCCATCGGCGCGAGCGGGGCCCGCATCCTGGTGACGCTGCTGCACGCGATGGCGGACCGCCGGGCGAAGCGCGGGATGGCGACGTTGTGCCTGGGCGGCGGCGGGGCCGTGGCCCTGGCGGTGGAGGCCGTATGAATGTGAACATGAACGCGCGCTACGCTCCGGTGGAGGCCGCCGGCCGGGCGGTCCGCACCGTGGCGGTGGTGGGCGCGGGCACCATGGGCAACGGGATCGCCCAGGTGCTGGCGCAGAGCTCCTACCAGGTGCGGCTGGTGGATTCCCAGCAGCCGGCCCTGGACCGGGCGCTCAAGACCATCGCCGGCTCCATGGACCGGCTCATCAAGAAGGAGGCCCTGACCCCGGCCGACAAGGAGGCGGCGCTGGGCCGCATCCAGGCCGGCACCTCGCTGGACGCGGTGAAGCAGGCGGACTGGGTGATCGAGGCGGTGTTCGAGGACCACGCGGTCAAGCGGCAGGTGTTCCCGGAGCTGGACCGGCTCGCGCCGCCGCACGCGGTGCTGGCCACCAACACCTCGGCCATCCCCATCACCGAGCTGGCCGCCGCCACCGGCCGCCCGGCCCAGGTGATCGGGATGCACTTCATGAACCCGGTGCCGATGATGAAGCTGGTGGAGGTGATCCGGGGCCTGCAGACCAGCGACGCCACCTACGAGGCCACCGCCGCGCTGGCCCGGGATCTGGGCAAGACGCCAGTGCTGGTGCACGACTACCCCGGCTTCGTGGCCAACCGGGTGCTGATGCCCATGATCAACGAGGCCTGCTTCGCCGTGATGGAGGGCGTGGCCGACCGCGACGCCATCGACACGGTGATGAAGCTGGGCATGAACCACCCGATGGGGCCGCTGCAGCTGGCGGACTTCATCGGGCTCGACGTCACCCTCAACATCCTGCGCGTGCTGCACCAGGGACTGGGGGATCCGAAGTACCGGCCCTGCCCTCTGCTGATCAAGATGGTGCAGGCCGGCTACCTCGGCCGGAAATCCGGCCGGGGATTCTACGACTACAGCCAGGCCGGATAGCGGGGGCCGCGCGGCGGGCCGCCCGCGCTGCGGGCAGCCCGCCGTCCCACACAGGACATGGACTTTCATCTCACCAGTGAGCAGTTGGCAGTGCGCTCCATGGTGCACGAGTTCGCCGAGACCGAGATCGCACCCATCGCCGACGCCATCGACGCCGAGCACCGGTTCCCCGAAGAGACCGTGAAGAAGATGGCCGAGCTGGGCCTGCTCGGCATGATCGTGCCCGAGGAGCTGGGCGGGGCGGGCCTGGACTACGTGGCCTACGCCGTGGCCATCGAGGAGCTGGCGCGGGTGTGCGCTTCGCACGCGGTGATTGTCTCGGTGAACAACTCGCTGCTGTGCTACCCGGTGATGACGTTCGCCAACGACGAGCAGAAGCGGCGCTTCCTGGTGCCGGCGGCGCGGGGCGAGATGCTGGGGGCCTACTGCCTGACCGAGCCCAACGCCGGCTCCAACGCCGCCAACCTGGAGACCGTCGCGGCGCGGGACGGGAACGACTACGTCCTGAACGGCACCAAGCTGTTCGTGACCAACGCCGGGCCCGCCTCGCTGCTGCTGGCCTACACCGTCACCGACCGGTCCAAGGGCACGCGCGGGATCAGCGCGTTCCTGATCGAGGCCGACCGGCCGGGAGTGCAGAAGGGCGCGAAGGAGCGCAAGATGGGGCTGCACGCCTCGGACACGCGCGAGATCGCGTTCGTGGACTGCCGCGTGCCGGCCGCCAACCTGCTGGGCCAGGAGGGCCAGGGCTACAAGATCGCGCTGGACACCCTGGCCGGCGGGCGCATTGGCATCGCCGCGCAGGCGGTGGGCATCGCGCAGGCCTCGCTGGAGGCGGCCCAGCGCTACGCCAACGAGCGGGTGCAGTTCGGCAAGCCCATCGGGGAGTTCGCCGCGGTGCAGGACATGCTGGCGGACATGGCCACCCAGACCGAGGCCGCGCGCCTGCTCACCTTCCGGGCGGCGTGCCTCAAGGACCAGGGGCGGCCCCACGCGCTGGAGTCCTCCGTCGCCAAGCTGTACGCCTCGGAGACCGCCACCCACTGTGCCGACTGCGCGGTGCAGATCCACGGGGGCTACGGGTACCTGGCGGACTACAAGGTGGAGCGCTTCTACCGGGACGCCAAGGTGTGCGAGATCTACGAAGGCACGTCCGAGATCCAGAAGATGGTGATCGCGCTGAACGTGCTGAAGCAGTTCGAGGGGGCCGCATGAACTTCGACCTCACGGACGAACAGCTCGAGATCCGCAGCTTCGTGCGCGAGCTGGCCCACAAGGAGTGGGGGCCGGCGTGCGAGTGCTGGGAGCAGGCGGGGGGCATCCCCGACGCGGTGATGGCGCAGCTGGCCGAGCTGGGCTTCATGGGCCTGGCCATCCCCGAGGAGTACGGCGGCAACCCCTACGACCCGGTGTCCACCGCGCTGGTGATCGAGGAGATGGCGCACGTGTCGGCCTCGCTGGCCATCTGCGTGGCGGTGCACAACTCGGTGGGCACGTGGCCCATCGTGACCTTCGGCACCGACGAGCAGAAGCGCCGCTACCTGCCGCCCATGGCCAAGGGCATGCTGGGGGCCTTCTGCCTGAGCGAGCCGGACGCCGGCTCGGACGCCTCCCACCTGGCCACCGTGGCGGTGCGCGACGGCGACCACTACGTGCTCAACGGCGCCAAGAACTGGGTCACCAACGGCGCGCGGGCCGGCCTGTTCACGGTGCTGGCCTGCACCGACCGCGCCAAGCGCAGCCACGGGGTGTCGGCCTTCCTGGTGGAGCGGGACGCGCCCGGGCTGGTGCTGGGCAAGAAGGAAGACAAGATGGGCCTGCGGGCCTCCGACACCCTGGCGCTTACGCTGGAGGACTGCCGGGTGCCGGCGGACAGCCTCCTGGGGGCCGAGGGCGATGGCTTCAAGATCGCCATGACCGCCCTGGACGGAGGCCGGATCGGGGTCGGGGCGCAGGCGCTGGGGGTGGCCCAGGCGGCCTTCGAGCGCGCGGTGCGCTACTCCAAGGTGCGGCAGGCCTTCGGGTCGCCGATCAGCGATCTCGAGGCGATCCAGTGGATGATCGCGGACATGGCCCGGCGGCTGGAGGCCGCGCGCTGGCTGACCTACCACGCCGCCTGGCTGCGCGGCGAGGGGCTGCCGTTCTCGCGGCAGGCGGCGATGGCCAAGCTGTACGCCTCGGAGGCCGCCACGTTCGTGACCCACCGGGCGATCCAGGTGCACGGCGGGTACGGCTACGTCCGCGAGTACCTGGTGGAGCGGTTCTACCGGGATGCCCGGGTGATGGAGATCTACGAGGGCACCTCCGAGATCCAGCGCCTGGTGATCGCGCGCTCGGTGCTGAAGGAGGGCGTCGCCCCGATGGCGTAGGGGTGCAGGGCGATGCGCCCGCGGGCGCCGACTCCGCACGGGCGGACGGCAAGGCGCCCGGCCGCGGCGCGCCCCTGACGCGGGGCGCCGTTTCCAAGTATGATGATCGTCGGGCGGGGCCGCCGGCCCGGCCCGGGCTGCCGGCTCTTACCCTTTCCCGCGGCGCTGCGCCGCGTCCGCCCCGGCCGCAACAGGAGAGAACCCGTGGTGCGCTCGAAAGTCGCTGTGCTGAAGACGACGCCCGCCCAGGTGGTCCAGGACTACGGGCGGCTCATGGACATGGCCGGGTACTCGGAGGAGATCCGCAAGGAGCACGAGACCTGCCTCCGGATCAACATCTCCTGGCACGTGTACTACCCGGCCTGCTCCACCACCCCGTGGCAGCTGGACGGCGTCATCAGCAAGCTGGTGGCGGACGGGTGGGACCCGCGGCGGCTGGTGACGGCCCAGAACAAGACCGTGGTGGTGGACTGCCGCGTGGGCGCGGTCAACAACAAGCTGCAGCCGGTGCTGGACCGCTTCGGCGTGCCCATCGTGTACCTCAACGAGCCGCCCACCAAGTGGATCAAGTACCAGCCCAAGTGCCCGCTCCTGGTGCTGGACAAGGTGTACCCCAAGGGCATCGAGGTCCCCGAGATGCTGCTGGGGAAGAACGTGATCCACCTGCCCACCACCAAGACCCACGTGTTCACCGGCACCACCGGGGCGATGAAGAACGCCTTCGGCGGCCTGCTGAACCTGAACCGGCACTGGACCCACAGCGTGATCCACGAGACGCTGGTGGACCTGCTGCGCATCCAGAAGGAGATCCACCCGGGCATCTTCGCGGTCATGGACGGCACCATCGCCGGGGACGGCCCCGGGCCGCGGGCGATGCGCCCGCACATCAAGAACTACATCCTGGCCAGCCGCGACTGCGTGGCCATCGACGCCATCGCCGCCAAGATGATGGGCTTCGACCCGATGGAGCTGAAGTACATCCGCCTGGCCCACGAGGCCGGGCTGGGGGTGGGCCGCCCGCAGGAGATCGAGGTGGTGGGCGAGGACATCTCCAACGTGAACTACGGCTTCCGCAAGGACGAGAACACCTTCGCCTCGTGGGGCCAGAAGCTCATTTACTGGGGGCCGCTGAAGCCCCTGGAGAACTTCCTGCTGCGCACGCCGCTGGTGCCCTGGTCGTTCATCGCTTCGCGCGCCTACCACGACGGCTACTGGTATCCGTTCATCGGCCGGGGCCGCGTGGCGCAGGTGATGAAGAGCGAGTGGGGCAACCTATTCCGGTCGTACTGAGGCCGGGCGCCGGCGGCGGCAGCCGGCCACCTCGGCCGCCTTGGGGGTTGGAGCCGGCCCTCGCTCCACTCCGCGCGGGACGTCCATGACCCTCACTGGGATCCACCTGCTGCTCACCTGCCAGTGCAATTACGAGTGCGACCACTGCTTCGTGTGGGGCAGCCCGCGCCAGGAGGCCACCATGACCCTGGCCCGGGTGCGCGCGATCCTGGCGCAGGCCCGCGAGCTGGGCACGGTGGAGTGGATCTACTTCGAGGGCGGCGAGCCCTTCCTGTTCTACACCGCGCTGCTGGTGGGGGTGCGGGAGGCGGCCCGGCTCGGGTTCCGGGTGGGGATCGTCTCCAACGCCTACTGGGCCACCAGCGAGGAGGACGCCCGCGAGTGCCTGGCGCCGTTCGCCGGGCTGGTGCAGGACTTCTCCGTGAGCTGCGACACCTTCCACGGCAACGACCGCGCCGGCGGCGCGCCGGCGCACGCGGAGGCCGCCGCGCGCGCGCTGGGCATCCCGGTGGGGGTGATCCGGGTGGCCCGGCCGGAGGCGCCGGGGGTGGCGCCCGCCTCCGGCCAGCTGCCGATCGGGCAGTCCGCGGTGATGTTCCGCGGCCGGGCCGCCGAGAAGCTCGCCGCCGAGGCCCCGCAGCGTCCGTGGGACACATTCACCGAATGCCCGCACGAGGACCTGCGCGAGCCGGGCCGCGTGCACGTGGATCCGCTGGGGAACGTCCACGTGTGCCAGGGGATCTCGGCGGGCAATCTGTTCCGGGATTCCCTCCGCCGCATCTGCGGCGCCTACGACGCCGACGCGCACCCGGTGGTGGGGCCGCTGCTCCGGGGCGGCCCGGCGGAGCTGGTGCGCAGCCACGGCCTGGCCCACGGCAGCGGCTACGCCGACGCCTGCCACCTGTGCGACGCGGCCCGGCGGGCGCTGCGCCCGCGCTTCCCCGACGCCCTCACCCCGGACGCCCTGTACGGCGTGTTCGGGGAGGCCTGAGCCGGCGCCGCGGCCGAGCCCCGCGCGATCCGTGAGTGCTTCCGTACCGCCCCCTGTGATATACACACCTGACACCGCCTGGCGCGCGGCCCACAGGCCGTCGGCGCCGCCGGGTCCGGGACGCGGGCCGGGGCGCAGCCGCTCCGCCCCGGGCCGGTCCCGGCCGCCGGGTTCGCTCCAGGCTGGGGAATGAGGGAGTCACCGAGGATGGGAACCGACGGGTCCGCGCGCCCCGCAGCCAGCCAGATCCGAGTCTCGGGGGTGGACGTGGGGTGGGACGTCGAGCGGGGCATCTGCACGCTTCAGGACCTGCCCGTGGTGATGCTGCGGACGGGGTACGTCCTCCCGGGGCTGATGTCCGCCATGCACGCCATGGTCGGGACCGAGCGCTTCCGGCTGGCCCTGCAGAGCGAGGGGCGCAAGAGCGTCGAGGCCGACTGGCAGATCATCTCCGGATTCCCGGACTTCCACCAGGGTTTCCAGGCCTTCGCCGAGTTCGCGGCGGTGGCCGGCTGGGGCCGGGTGACGCTCGTCTCGATGGACGAGGCGCGGCAGGAGTGCCGTTTCCGCGTGACCGACAGCTGGGAGAGCGCCTACCAGAAGGAACTCGGGGTGTGCTGGGGGAGCGGCATGCTGGCCGGCAAGCTGGCCGGCTACTGCACGCGGCTGTTCGGGACCAACTGCTGGGCCGAACAGACCGCGTTCATCGCGCGCGGGGATGCCTGCGACGAGTTCGTGGTGGGGCCCTCTTTGCGTTCGGTGGAGGAGGAGCTCGAGGCAGCCCTCGGCACGGAGCTGGCGAGCCCCGCGGCCGTGGCCGTGGCCCAGGACCGGCTGGAGCGGGCGGTGGGCGAGCGGGAGCGGGTGGAGGAGGCGCTGCGCGAGAGCGAGGCGCTGTTCCGCTCGCAGTTCGAGCTGGGCAACATCGGCATCGCGATCACCTCGCCGGACAAGGGCTGGCTGCGCGTGAACCGCCGCCTGTGCGAGATGTTCGGCTACACCGAGGCCGAGCTGCGCCAGCTCACCTGGGCCCAGATGACCCACCGCGAGGACCTGGCCGCCGACGTGGCGCTGTTCAACCGGGTCCTGGCGGGGGAGATCGAGGCCTACGAGCTGGACAAGCGCTTCCTGCGCAAGGACGGCAGCATCATCGCGACCCACCTCACGGTGTCCTGCTTCCGCAACCAGGACCGCTCGGTGCGGTTCTTCATCGCCTCGTTCCAGGACGTCACCGAGAGCCAGAACGCGCAGAAGGAGCGCCTGGAGCTGGAGCGCCGCCTGCTGCACGCGCAGAAGCTCGAGAGCCTGGGAGTGCTGGCCGGCGGGATCGCGCACGACTTCAACAACCTGCTCATGGCCATCGTCGGCAACCTGGACCTGGCCCTGCTCCGCATGCCGGGGGTGTCCAAGGCGCACCAGCCGATCGAGCGCGCCATCCAGGCCACCCACCGCGCCGGCGACCTGACCCGCCAGATGCTGGCGTACTCCGGCAAGGGCCGCTTCGCGGTCTCGCGCTTCGACCTGAGCGACCTGGTGCGGGAGAACGCCGAGCTGTTCCGGACCGCCAACGCCCGGAC
>Ga0335070_10009711_pt1 | contig 11256 bp, 11 predicted proteins | sample Lox_Sample_13_FD_206722 | JGI IMG/M metagenome (GOLD analysis project Ga0335070, IMG submission 206722) | Soil microbial communities from Loxahatchee National Wildlife Refuge, Florida, United States - Lox_Sample_1.3 | ecosystem: Environmental > Terrestrial > Soil > Wetlands | place: USA... | reverse complement strand
TCACGCCAACGATCCAGATACAACCAACAGACGAAGGCAACTACCTTTCCCTTGCGCTCACCGACTCCTCCACCTACCACTCCGTCGCTGGTCAGCCACGGCTTCCCACCGTCACACACACCATCGAACTCCCGTTCGCAGCGACCGATATCAACGTCGCATGCACACCACGGGACATCACGACCCAGTACATTGACCAAGAAATCGTTCCCTCCATGCCTCTCCTGCCGCTCACCGATGAGTACCAAAGCGTCGCCTCTCAACCGACGAAAGACCCCAGTGTCTATACAATGACCACACCGTACCCAGGCACGTGGTACACCGTGAAGGTCGGGGCCGGCATCAACGAGAACAACCAGCATGTGACCTTCGTCACCGTCACGTTCAATCCCATCCGGTACACTCCGGCAACAGGAGAACTCCTCATTGCTGCCCATGCTGACATGACAGTCACCTATACCCCACCAGACCATTCCTACTTCCCGGCGAAGGCGTCCTATGATTTCGTCATCATCGCTCCCAAGGCCTTCGAAAAAGCACTCCAACCACTCGTCGATGCGAAGAACAACCGCGGAATCTATAAGACATATCTGAAGACAACAGAGGACATTTACGCGGCGTACCCTGGTCGCGACAAACCAGAACAGATCAAGTACTTCATCAAAGACGCCATGGAAACCCAGGGAATCACGTACGTCCTGCTCGTCGGAGGGCTGAAGAACACGGTGCTTTCGAAACCTAAGGATGACTCCAACCAAGGCAGCAAGTCCTGGTACCTCCCAGTCCGGTACACGAATCTCTGGGACAACCCGAAGTTCCCGCTCTCCGCAGAGTCAGCGATCTTTGACCCGGGTGTCATCAGCGACTTGTACTACGCTGACGTCTACGGGCCCAACGGCTCGTTCTCCAGCTGGGACCCCAACGGCGACGGCATCTTCGCCGCCTGGAACCGGCCCGGCATCGCGAATGACACCGGCATCGACCTGTACCCGGATATCAACCTCGGCAGGCTCCCGTGCACGAGCGTCGCGGAGGTTCGGACCGTGGTCAAGAAGATCAACACCTATGAGGATACCGCTGCAGCGTCAGGCTGGTTCCACAACATGACGGTGGTGAGCGGTGACGGATTCCTCGATCAGACGGATCTGAACATCACCTGGGACACGAACACGATTCCCACCGGCGCGTACACAATCTATGCGCAGAGTCATAACCCAGCCGGGGTATATGGACCGATTGACACCATCAATATCACGGTCGACAAGACCAAGACTACCGTCCTTACCTTCCGTCATGATGATAACCTGCTCATCCATTCGTACCCGGGGAAACCCATCGCCGAGATCGTCACCGTCTCCGAGGGCGATACCCTCGGCAGCACCGATTACACGTTTACCCCTGGCGAAAACATCGCCTATTGTAACGAGTTCTACCATTGGGCGAACGTCAGCTACGTTAGCGGTGTGCTCACCATCAGAGGAAAAAGCTACGACCCTGAGCCGTACGGCAACCTCAGCAGCATCCATGTCTGGATCAACAACAGCGCACACAGCACCGTCTTTCGGGCATGGCGCAACAACACCGAGATGTACTACGAGGGGGAGTACACAACCGGTGAGAAGGCGTTGCTCGGCCGCGGCGGCGCCTTATATTATATGCCGCAGAATTTCACACGCAACATCGTCTGGGCATCCAACGGCAGGTTCACCGGAATGAACTCCCTCATTTCCGAATGGAACAAGGGCGCAGGCTTCGTGTTCATCTCCGGCCACGGCAGCCCCAATGTCTGGGCCGACCACCTCCCAGGGATCCCCGGGAACCGTCAGAACGCAAGCCTCACAGGATTGGAGGTCACCACGGTCAAACCCTGGCCGCCGTTTATGACCAAACCGATATTACCGATTGACAGCTTGAGCAACGGGGAGAAACTCCCAGTCGCTGTCATCGGTGGGTGCCACAACAGCCAGTTCAACGTCTCGATGGTCCTAGGAATGCTGGATCTCATGAACTACGAGCTCCCGCGCGTCTTTCCGAAAATCCACATGTGGTGCTCCGGATACCCAGTCCCAGAGTGTTTCAGCTGGAGGCTCATCCGAAATCCTCATGGCGGCTCGATCGCATCAATGGGGAACACCGGCCTTGGTTACGGGATGCCCGGTATCGCGCTCACCACGGGTGGCGGTGACTCGTGGCTCACCATCGAGTTCTTCCGACAGTACGGCGCCCTGGACCACCATGTGCTTGGGCAGGCCTACGAGCAGTGCCTCGCAACCTACGTCAAGACCTTCGATATGACCGATCTTGGTGCTGGTCATACCAAGAGCGTCCAGGAATGGGTACTCTTCGGGGACCCGACCCTGCAGATCGGTGGCTACTCGTAAGCCATTCTTCTTTTTTCTTTCATTTTTTTTCCTTTTCCTTCAAGTGCAAGAGTCGTCGACCAATAACTATGGACTCGTTCGCAATTCTCTCTTCTTTCTTTACAGTAAACTATTTAAATTCAATAACAAATATTTTTATATCTACTAACGGGACTACGAGTGCAATGTCTGTCAAAAAACCTTACTGTTTCATGATGATTCTTGCCCTGATGCTCCCTGCATGGTCAGCGGCTGCCATCCATCCGACGATCGCAAGGGATTTACCGTCAGGCCCTAAGACCCTTGGACAAGGCGCCTACGATCTGCTCATTATCGCCCCCCGGGAATTCCATAGAGAACTTCTTCCTCTTGTGCATCATAAGAACAGCCTTGGCATACGGACACGGCTCGTCGATATTAATCAGGTGTACGCCCACATGTTCTGGCAGGGGAGAGACGCCGCGGAGAAGGTGAAGTACTTCATCAAGGCAGCAGTTGAAGACTGGGGCGTACGCTACGTGCTCCTCGTCGGCGGCCGCAGGAACCAGGGGCATTCGGAACAATGGTGGGTTCCTGTCCGCTACAGCCATCTCGACCGACCCTATGAGCAGTATCAGGAGGAGAAGTTCCTCTCAGATCTCTATTTCGCTGACCTCTACAATCAGAACGGGTCGTTCTCCAGCTGGGATGATAACGACAACGGTGTGTTCGGTGAGTGGGCGCAGGGGTCAGCCGCAGCTGACCGACCCGACCTTGTCCCTGACGTGAGCCTTGGTCGGCTCCCCTGCCTGAACGAACAGGAAGTTCGAATCGTCGTGCAGAAAATCATCCGGTACGAGAACAGAGTCTCCTCTGACGATGCCTGGTTCAACACCATGGTGGTCGCAGGTGGTGACACCTACCCGGGGCGGACTCCCTATTACGATGGCGAGATGTACACGCAACAAGCGCTCGACCTGATGCCGGGGTTCGCCCCGGTGAAACTCTGGACCTCGACCGATACCCTGAAGAACCCTTGGTCTGTTATTTCCGCGGTCAATAAAGGCTGCGGTTTCCTCTTCCTTTCAGGCCACGGCAACCCTAAACTCTGGGCCACACATCCGCCCAACGACAACAGCACCTGGATCTACGGGCTTCGCCAGCGCGACCTCCCCTTCCTGCACAACCGAGGGAAACTCCCGGTGTGCGTCACCGGCAGCGGCTGCTTCAACAGCATGTTCAACGTCAGTCTTGGGAACCGCAGATGGGTGCGCGGTATACCGACACCGTACTGCCTCTCTTGGGCGCTCATAGTTCAGAAGCACGGCGGCAGCATCGCGACCATCGGTGCGACCGCGTTCAGCTATGAATCCCCTGACATTAACCTTGGCGTTGGCGGTATCGAATGGTTGGACAAGCAGTTCTTCGCGGAGTACGGTCAGAACCACACCCAGATTCTCGGAGACGCCTGGAGTGATTCAGTGACCGAGGTGCTCAAGGAATGCCCGATCAACTGGAACGACTCCACCGTTGACGGTTCTGCGATTATCGCGAAAAACGTAGAAGAATGGGTCCTCTTCGGCGATCCGAGCATGAAGATCGGAGGCTATAGAGCCTAACTAGCACGGCATTGTGGAGATGCATTCATTACCAATAACGCGGGCCATCTGGGACGATTCGAGAAATAAAAAAAAATCTAGATATATGTTCTTATGAGAGACTTCACCAACGTAAATTCCGACGAAAGTTTCTGATATGGCAAGATGATCTCACAGGTTATGCAGTTCGTGCCGTCGAGATACGAGAGAGAGTAAATCCTTGCCTGCAGTGCCTTCAAGATGCGTACGATGTTTTCGAGGCGAGGCACACTAACTACATCAGTCTTTTTTGAGAGATTGAGGAGTAATTCCAGATAAAATGTCATTTCGCCTGTCTCCTCCTGTCTTACACCAATACCTATTCTGTAGCCAGGTGTTTTTTCCAACTGCCGGAATGCTTCCTTGTCCCTCGAGTCCCTTATCTCGCTCATCAGTTTCTTCATGCTTGGGATCTGGGTAGTCACTGATTTCACCTGGTCAACTAAATTTTATAATATTTCGCGTACAACAGGATACCCACTGCAAGGATGGCAAGACAGGAAATGGACACGACCACGAGATCAACCAGCACTGTGGTGCTTGTTAAGGATGCGCCTCTGAGGAACACGGAGGTGAGGGCGTCGGTAACGTAGAAGCTCGGCACGAATCTGCCAGCTATCTGCGCACCAGCAGACAAGGATGCGCCGACAAAGGTGCCGAGGAACAACTGCGGAAGTACGAACAAGAAGGAAAGTCCGGTGGCCGCGCCAGGGGACCGTGCGATGGTTGCAGTGATCAGGCCAAAACCGATATTTGAGAGCGTGAATACGAGGACAACAATGAATGCGAATGCATACGCCGTCATCCCCACCGCGGGTCTAAACCCCATGAAGTACACCATCAGGAAAACGATGACTGCCTGGATGAGTCCGATGACGAGATACGAGACGACCTGACTGGTCATGAACTCGGTCGGAGTCGTGGGAGTAGTTCGAATACGTTTCATCATGCCGTTCTCGCGATCCGTGGCGAATGACTGCGCGACCATCATGATGAGGAAGATAGAAGCGAACGTGAACATCCCAGGGGCAAGGTAAGTGAGCGCGGACGGTGCCTTTACTTGGACGAGCGATGCCGTTTCCAAACGGAACGGACTGGTGAACACATGATGGTCTGCAATGGTGGTAAGAACTTGTTGGACGATGGGCGGAATCGCCTGGGTTGCGACGACGGAGCCTCTGTCGAGGTACAATGAGATTGTAGTGTTTGTCCAGTCCTCCGGATTGTTCGGTGCTGTCTGATAAGACTGATAGCTGCTGCTGAAATCAACGGGGATCAGTATCACAGCCTGGATTTTCCCTTGAGTAAGCTCGTTTTGTGCGGTCTGGTTGTCGCCGTACATGTGAAGATTCAAAATTTTGGTTTCGGTGAGAGCCGTCAACAGAATCTGCGATGCGTTCACAAAGCCGGGGTGGTCAAGATTGACGACACCAATGGTATAGGTCGGTTGTCCCCCAGCGCCTCCGAAGGATGCTCCGAACGCAAAGACGAAGACGACCGGGAACAAGAAGATCATGAACAGGACCGCTGGCTCGCGTACCGTTTTTTTGATTTCTTTTGTTGCAAGGGCTTTGATGCGTTGCAGTTTCATTTATATCTCCTCCCGTATCTTTCTTCCTGTGAGCTGAATAAAGACGTCCTCGAGATCTCGCGCCTTGTATTTTGATGTCAGTTCCTTTGGTGTACCAAGGGCGATGAGTTTACCGTGGTCAATGATACCGACCCGGTCACACAGTGCTTCTGCTTCTTCCATGTAGTGGGTGGTAAGGACTATGGTCTTCCCTTGTTTCCTGAGCTCTTTGAGGAAATCCCAAACCGCGTGACGTGACTGCGGGTCCATCGCAACCGTCGGCTCATCAAGGAATGCGATATCCGGATCATGGATGAGGGCGAGGATGACACTTAGACGTCGTTTCATACCACCGCTGTACTTTACCGCCCTTCGTTTTGCGTCCTCGCTGAGGCCCATTTTGGCAAGCAGCATAGTCCGTCGTCGCGCAAGGGTCTCCTTATCCATGGCGTACAGGTTACCAAAAAGCTCGATGTTCTCGGCACCTGAGAGATACGGGTACACCGCAGTCTCTTGGGTACACACACCGATGAGCCTCCGTATCTTTGCTTGTTCCCTTTGGACATCATGACCGCAGACGCTCGCGGTGCCGCTGGTGGGTTTGAGTAGTCCGCAGAGGATGTTGATCGCGGTGGTTTTCCCTGCGCCGTTCGGTCCAAGAAGACCGAAAAGCTCGCCTTTCTGTACTCGGAGGCTGAGGTCTTCGAGCGCTTTCACTGCCTGGTAGTCCTTGGTCAGATGGTCAATGTTCAAAGCCGATTCATTCATGCGTATCACGAGTGCCTTGTATATCAGCAGGGGGTCTTAGGATTACGTTTACCGGTCGTGGTCGAAGCGGGACAGAAAAGAGGCTTCTTGGTGGTTGTTTTTACCACCGGTGGTTGAAGAAAGGGAAGGATTCACCTAGTGGAGAGGCGCATCACGCCACGTCTCAAAGAGGTAGCCGGTGTACAGGATGTTCGGGACAATGGAGGCGATGCCGTCTTCTTGTTCAAGTCGTTCTCTGATGGTCTGTAGCTCATTCATGTTGTTCGTCCAGACCGCGAACGTGATGGTGTTGGGCAGGTTCGCGAAGACCCAGAAGAACAGGATGTTGGGTGCGTATTTCTGCATGATGGTGGGAGCGACACTAAGCCTTGTATCTGGTTTCAGATGGACATCGATGAGGGTGAAGATGTCGTTGGATTTATCCGGGTACCATTCGATGGACAGTTCGATGAGGTTATGCTTCATCATGCGGTCGAGCCTGCGCCGTACTGTTTTAGCGGAGATCTTCAGTTCCTCCGCGACGTCCGCGACCGGTTTACGGGCGTCGTCCTTGAGGGCACGGATGATGCGCAGGTCCAGGTCGGTGAGCTCTTCCATCGGTTTGGTTGTTGATGCCAACGGCGGGACCGCCATGATGCCTGCGGTCGGCTCCATCACTCCTGCGTTGGTTTTCACGAACTCGAGCAGGGTCGGAAGGTCGTTGATGGTCTTGAGGTACGCGCCGATATACAGGTACTTTCCTCCGCCTATGGCGAGCCAGTAAACGGAGCCCTGCTTCTTGAGCTTCTCCGGAACTTCCTGAAGCGAGGGAAGCCGCGAGACACCGGAGATGTACACGACGATGGCTTTAACAGCCCCCAGGCTGACTTTCGCAGTGAATTTTTTAATGACGCCGGTTTCGAGAAGCAGCTGGATGCGTTTGTGGACAGCGTTGACGGAGAAATGAAGATTCTCAGCGAGCTTCGCGTACGAGATGCGGGAGTTCGCCAGGAGCATCAGGACGAGCGTCATGTCAGTTGTATCCATTGTCTCTCGTGGTTGGCTTATCTGATTTGTTCTTAAAAAATTTGTGAGGTCTTACATAGTAAATTTCTGTCGTCTCGCGCCTCCGATATTTTTACCATTCATTCAAGTGTCGGAACAATTCCTCTGGGTTCTTCAGGGCCCCTTTTTTTATGCCTTGTGCCTCCCCGACCGCGATTTCGAACTCGTCCCTCGCAAACCCTTTCATCGCCGCAACTGCGACCTCCGATGGCGGGATGCCACGCTCCTCCTGGTCCCGTTCATCCCGGCCACCCTTGTCCAGTTCCGTGTCAACCATCGGTGGTATGATCTCAAACACCTTAACCGAGGTGTTCCGCAGCTGGAACCGTAGAGATACCGTGAACGAATGCAGTGCGGCCTTCGTCGCACAGTACACCGGCATCACCGCGATCGGGCAGAAACCCAGCCCTGACGACACGTTCACGATCGCGGACTGCTTGTGTTTCATGAGCATCGGGATGAACAGTTCGCAGAGAGCGACGGGTGCCTTCAGGTTGATGTCAACCTCGTCTCCTCCAACATTCCGGTTGCTTCTCCCTGATGTGAAATCGGTCATTCGCTGGATGCCAGCGTTGTTGATGAGTACATTCATGCCCGTGAAATTCTTCGACATCCACGAGACCAATGCTCTCCGCTGCCGTTCATCGGCCACGTCGCAGATTTTGAAATGCAGCTGTGGTAATTGTTTCTTCGCCTCCTTAAGTTTCGCCTCACGTCTCCCACAGATGATCACTTCGTTGTCCGCCTTCACCAACGCCTCGGCAAGCGCGAACCCGATCCCTGTCCCGCCGCCCGTAATCAACACTGTGTTCCCATTCGTCTTCATCTTTTCATCGCCTCCATGATGCTCCATATTTATTATAGGACGTGAAATCCTTCACGTTACGACGCACACGCAAATACCTCTCAGGCTCAGCCGAATACCCGAGCCTCATCGTGAACGCAATCTTCAAATTCTTCGGAATTCCCAGGATTTTTTTCGCACGTGTTTCCATTGACCCGTCGTTGAATGAACTGACGATATGAACACTGATTCCCAAGGACTGTGCCATGAGCCACATGTTCTCCATGACACACCCCAGGCTCATGAACCCAAGCGTGTCTCCATTGGAGGCGGGCGCCCGCTTCGAAGGATCGTACACCACGACGAGCAGCACCGGGTTTTTTTTCACCATGTCCCCCTGACTCGAACTTGTCAGCTCCCCGGGTTTCGGCTTAACAGATAGATCACGCATGAACCTCGGAAACCACGTCCCCAGTATTCCGACCTTCCTCCGCTTGAGTTCCTCAGCGGAGAATGATAATAAAGCGTGATTCTCTCGGATGAACGCCTTGGAGACAGGTGCCGTGAGGTCCCCAAGCTTTCGAAGGACGCTCTTGTCGTCCACGACGATGATCTCGTAGTTCTGCATGTTATGCGCGGTCGGTGCCCACCGTGCAGCCTCTAGAATTTGACCAATGGCTTCTCGCTTCACCTGCAGATGAACATCGAATTGTCCTCGAGCTGACTGTCGAGTTTGCATTGCCTTTAGCATCTGATTCACGGGTAATCACATCCTTCGTCTCATAATGCATCCGTTATTTCTACTTATCTTTACCTCTCACCCTCATGGTGATTGTATGGCTTGATTTTATACGAAAATCCTCTTATATTGATATCTTATTTATGTAGGAACTAGAGCAAGATTTGGAGATGTCCCAATGAAAAAGATACGCATCAAGGTTCTTAAGACGCTTGTCCTAAAAGAGTTCCAACCGTACGTCAAGACTCCCATCGAAAAATGTCCCTGCTTTTCTGAAGGTCAAACGTTTGAGACCACGTACGAGAAACCAGACGGGTTCTGCGACTGGGCATGGAATGATTTGCACGCGTACATCGCGTCGTTCCTCACGGGTGGACAGTTCACTGACGGGATTTTCGAGAATTGGATGAAAAATAAGAATACGATGATTGCCTGCTGCACTGATGGTATTAGGCCCGTGATTTTTGAACTAACCGTCTCAAATGAGACTCCGTAGGAGCATGGTAAAAATTTGTATTAGCTCTGAGAGAGAACGTAGCTTTTCTTGATGAAGGGTAATAGTTTCTGTAAGTCGGAGAAAGTTTTCAGACGAATTTGCGGCCAGCGGTACATGATACGTTTTGCCCCTGCCTGGAAGGGTTTGACCTCAAAGTCTTTGGAGACTGCGGCTTTGTCCGCATCAGTCATTTTGATGAGCACGACGCCGTCTGTCACTAGGAACGCAAAGAGTTTCTCCCCATGTTTATAACAGGGGCACCCGTACATTTTTTTGGTATTGACATCGGGCCAGCTCAGTATCTCCTTTTCAAGTTGCCCCCGGAGGGTGTGCATTTTCTCTTCGTTGTAATATTGCATAAGCATGCTATGATGTTGGAGTATTAAAAATAGCTTTATAGATAACGTCGCTCATCATTTTGTTATGAATGTTTTCCCGGTGCTCCATGCGTTCCCAATCAGTTGGCCAAGAGAAAAGTACCTGTTGTCGTTCATCGAAAAGACAAAGGTCCCCATCTTCTTGATATCTGGTTTGCCATTGGTGAGAAACTTCGGCTCGCAGTAGGTCTCTACAACCTCACCGATGTAGAGGTCATCCGTCCCACCGAGCGAGAGTCTCTGAAGGAGTTTGCACTCAAGGTTCAATGGGCATTCCTCAATCATCGGCGCTGTTTTCGTGATGCCTCTAAATATCGAAAACAACCCTGCTTTATTCTTTTTAGCTCCCGAGGTCAGACCGACGTAATCGGTTACCTCAAGCATGTCCTTTGAAGGAAGATTGATTGAAAATGTCTTATTTTCTCTGATACCTTTACACGTGTGATGTGATGGACTTGCTCCCATCGCCACCATCGCCGGATTCATATTAATGATGTTGATGAAGGCGATTGTCATAAAGTTTGGTTTCCCTTCGACATCAGCACCGACCAGGGTTACCGGCATTGGATAAATCATCGGTTTACTCCCGAGCTTCTTCTTCTCCATGCGTATCATTCAACTGGAACTCTCAGTAAATATATGAACCTTCGTGTACAACCTTATTTTTCCTTTTTACATAAGAAAAATATTTAATACCGCCTAAAAACTATATCTGTTTCGAAGAGGTGAGGGATTTTATGGACATTGTAGCAATCATGAACATCATTGCAGGGTTAATCCTCTGCATGGGAATATTGAAAGCAATACCAGCTATGGGAAAATACCTGGCTAAATTAGCCAAATGGCTTGGTGGATTTCAGACCATCATCGGGATCATTGCGATTGTTGTCGCAATCGTCTGGTGGTCGCCCCTTCAAAGCATCATCGCAATCATCGCGGGTCTTATCCTTATCGTCGGGCTCCTACACCTGATACCTGCGATGGGGAAATACTTGGAGAAACTCGCGAAATGGCTCGGATCGTTCCAGACGATCATCGGGATTATCGCCATTATCGTTGGCATTTTGGGATTACTAGGGACAATCTAGTCCCCCACTTTTTTTCATACAATAAATCCAAACTCTTCAATTGACTCAGTTTTTTTCACAATTGATAACGGCTTTTCTTTGTCTGGTTTTACCGTTCAACGATGAACATGGTTGAGGATAAAAAAAGAAGAGAAAAAGGGGAATGATCTTTTTCCCTACTCATCGTTCATCAGGGGAGGAGAGATTAGGTCGTGGTGTTATCGCTCTCCATAGGCCCCTGTAGTGGAGCTCCATGTGATCCCTGTCCGAACTCGTGGCCACACATCATGTCCCAGCCGATACCAGTGGCGTTCTCGGAGCCGAATTCGTCTGCGATGGTCTTCGTAATCTCGTCCCAGCTGTATCCCTCGTCTCTCAGTTCTTTCTCTCTGGTGAGTATGGTGACTCGCTGCTCGGTCTGGTTGATTTCGTTGT
>Ga0335070_10009710_pt1 | contig 11256 bp, 14 predicted proteins | sample Lox_Sample_13_FD_206722 | JGI IMG/M metagenome (GOLD analysis project Ga0335070, IMG submission 206722) | Soil microbial communities from Loxahatchee National Wildlife Refuge, Florida, United States - Lox_Sample_1.3 | ecosystem: Environmental > Terrestrial > Soil > Wetlands | place: USA... | reverse complement strand
AGGAGATCAAGGTCACCTTTACTCCCCATCTCGTTCCCCTCGACAGAGGGATACTGACAACCCTCTATGCAAAGCTCACAACGGCCATCGACACGAAAGGAGCGATCGAGGTCTACCGGAAGTCCTATGCTGGGGAACCCTTTATAAGGGTCCTCGGAGAAGGAAAGCTCCCGAACGTCAAGAACGTCAGGGGAACGAACCTCTGCGAGATCGGGGTTGTCGTGAATGGCAGGAGAGGTGCACTCATAGTCGTCACCGCAATCGACAACCTTGTCAAGGGTGCATCAGGTCAGGCCGTCCATAATATGAACATCATGATGGGCTTCGAGGAAGAGACGGCTCTCTCCGCGATAGCGCTCTTCCCTTAGTCCCTATTATTCTTCTATTGTCTCGCCGGGGACCGACATCCGCTTCTCGGCAAGAGAGTAACCCTCTGTGTCTATTTCAAGCGCGTTGTCCTAAGATCACTCTGTCCAGATCATGTGCTTGCGGTCCGCATAAAGCGAACCGGCCAATAATCCCGACTCTTGCCTGCGAATCGAAAGCCGGTCCCCAGGGTTTACGAATTATCTGGGATAAGGGTTAGACTGATTCTACCGACGCTATCTCGGGGATCCTCTGTTTCAGGGTGGCCTCTATGCCGCGCTTCAGGGTAAGAATCGACATGGGGCATGTGCCGCAGGCACCGACAAGCTTCACCTTCACAACATTCTCCGGAGTCACATCAACGAGTTCGACGTTCCCGCCGTCCCGCTGCAATGCCGGCCTTATCTGGTTCAGCGCATCTTCGATCTTCGATCTTTCCAACATTTCTTGCTACCTCCTGCATATTCTCTCTGAATTGCCTTTCCTTAAGAATACCCGAATTCTTGGGGAATGTCCATGAGGAAGATCATACGGGCACACCCGGCATGAGTGAGTGGCTTTTCACCTTGAGAATTCTCTTCGGAACGATAAAGATCGCATTCGCTTATATTGCTGTACCAATCCTGCGAACGCCTCGTCATCACCGGACTACGAGGCTCTGACGAGGCGTTCATCGGTTGGCACTTCTTCAGGCCCAGTCATATTGGCCCTGTTTTACACCCAATGTTACTGTCTTTCGAGATGTCGGGCATAATTGGCCAGGATATGACCGGTTTTTGCATCTAACCTGCTCTGAAACTGCGCGGTGAGCTGCTCCTGGAGCTTCTGCAAATGCTCGGGCGTAAGCGCTGCCAATAATGCACTGTCTAGCTGGGCACGCGCAGCCTTCAACTGAGCCATAGCAGAGACCAGTGCCGTGTTGTCTGTCGACGTTGTCGCCTTAGATTCTTCCTTTGCAGCTCGGAGCTGCCGCCATGCGGTCTTTACAGCAGGCCCGTACGTGGCCAACGCAGATTTGAGAGCCGCCTGCTCCTGAGCAGAGAGGTCAAGACTGGACACCAGGTTTACAGCCGAACCCGATCTGTGGCCAAACCCGGCAGCCTCTGAGCTACAGATTCTACCGGCGACTATCATGGCCAGCACAAGGGACAAGACCGTAACAATTTTCATCCAAGTTTTCATATCATCACCTCCTTTCTTAAAGGTATAGACACCGAGACCAGGTGAAAGGTTACAAGAAAGTGGTACAGCCTGATGAAAAGCCCTGAGCCCCGGAAAATGATCTGACGCAACATTGTCATCCCTGGACGAAAAAACTTCAGTGTGCGATCTCTAGTGCAACCACTACTGAAATAATGCCGAGCACAGACAATCCGACAAGGAAAATTCTTTCTGCGGTCTTTTCCAGCAGTGCGCCTTTTTCCTCAGACCGAATGGAAATATAGGATAAGATACTGGCAATGAGGAAAAACACTATCGATATGGCGCATACCTCATCGATAATCGTCTCATGCGCAAGTTTCGCCAACCTTATGAAATTTAGTATCACAAAGCACAATCCCAATAAGTTTGAAGATGTTGGTAAAATATGGTTCGACATATTGTATCCGTTCTTAGGCATTTGTGAATCCTCCTTATCCTTGGTAATAGCATCTCACAGAATAAATGCTCCCAGACCATTTCATTGCTGCCGACGAACATCGACGAGATTGCTTTGGCTGAGATACCCGAGTTCATGTCTTCTTCTCTTGCATAAGTGAGACGACCAGTTGACAAAAAAGGTTACAGTCAGGTAGAAGTGTATTGGACAGAATTATTCGGAGCTCCATCTTATGCTGCCTTGGCGAGGGGGGGGTAGAGTGCCGTTTCCGTTGGAGCTAAAAACCGCTACGGTTCCTGTCGGCTCTTCACAAGATTTGAGTAGACACAGGCATAATGGCACCGAAAGAAATCATGGCGGAGAAACGTAATACGTAGGTTGGCGTGTGAAAGAGTACGAGTTCGGAGGCCCTAATATGCCCAGTATGGGCCGCTCCCCAAGCTCGATGCTCTCCCCTCGAGTCCTACGACAACGCTCCGCCCGAGAAAGAACGGGAGCCCCCAATCGAACCCGTCTGCCATGGTGCCGCCAAGTTCTGCAAACACATTGTTCGAAAAGTTGCTGAGAAGGTTGTCGTAGTTCCCTATCTGGAAAGAAATCGCTCCGCCCGATGAAACGAAGCCGGCTTCATTCGTCGCGGATAGTGTCACCGTTGATGACGGGCAGAACCAGGTCGAGTCAGGCACGGGACACCTTGGGAGGTCATTTGCAGACTGGCCAGTAAAGAACAGCCCATTTGATCCCGTGTCGAGATAACCGCTATAGGGAAGACCGTTGAAAACCGTGGTAATATCTCCGTAGTCGTCAGCCGGAAATGCTGTCGCCGAAAAGGGGGCGTTGTTGGACTGCGTGCCGACACCGAGGAGGAGCTGACCATTGATAGATGGCACTCCTCCCAGTGGTACATGCGGCACCTGCACAATAATGCCGTTGTTATCCTGAGGCAAAAGAAAAACGGGGTTCTGGACCTGAGAAGAGAGTGCGACGGCCGTCGGAGTGCATCCTGACGCGCTGCATGCGTAATACATGCCGTTATGCGCAGACGTTTCACATGCCGGACCGCAGTCCTGGGCAAAGGGACCAACACCGAGCAGTCCATTGAATCCTGCGTCCGTAGGACTGAGATCCGCGTTTCGGCATCCGCTCGGACGTGTACCGAAGGCGGAGTCGATTACCTGAATCGGGACTTCCACGGAAGGCTCGTTTCCCAGAATAACACTTCCTATCTGCACAGGTCCCCAGTCGGATGATCCGTCTCCGAACTGTATGCACTCGGCAAGCGAGCCTGAACCTGTGATTGACTGAGTAAGAGGGACCTTCAAAACCCCCTTGAAGATTCTCAGGCCGTAACTTCCGGTGTCCAGCAGGATGTCGTTGATCGTCTGACAATTCGTGGTGCCCGGCGAGCAGACGGTAACGCTGACACATGGTTTGTTAGGATAAGAATCAGCAGAGCAGAGAGAACCGTTTACCGTTATCGGTATGACGTTGGGCAGGGAGGCTGTCTTTGAGACCTGACTGCCCACGATGCCCTCCGTCGCCCAAAGGTAATAGCTATCAAGCCTGTCATGAGGTGTAACAAGGAGGCCAAAAACATATGTGCCAATGGGCAAAGCCGAAACAGGAATGGCCCCGAATAATGTCTCATTGATATTGTCGACCGCGGCTATCTTCCATGGTGTCACTCCGGAAGAAGCAGACTGTAAAGCACCGCTCGCAGTCAGAATATAGACATTGTTCGGATCGAGTGCAGGTGCAAAGATCCCGAAATAGATGTCCACAGGCCCTGAGAATTGTCCGAGGGAGATCTGGAGACTCAGGGTATTGCCCGCACCGACACCAATGGGCAAGATCTTTGAAGGGTCTGTGACGGTGACAGGAGAAGGAGAACCTACAAAGCTGTATGGCGGAAAGACCTGCGGCCCGGACGGCAGGGCTATTGACTGAGCGGCATTTCCCCTTCGCGCAGCAAGGGCTCCGCCGAGGAAAACGAAAACGATCAGGCCGACTAACAGTACCTTACTTGATTTCATCCACCCTCAATCCTGGAGGAACAAGGTTGGGTAAGTATGCCCGACCACGGAGGTTCCGCATATGCCCCCATTGTTCGACAACGATTCCGTCCGTCTTCACCGTCTTCTTTCTACGGCCGTGTTCGCGGGGAGACAGAGACAAGGCTTCCTCGTACTGGCCGGCGTAAGAACCGAGAAGCTGGGAAAGATCAGGGTGAGTGAGGCCATTCCAGGCAATGGCGAAGATGATTCCCGACGGTAAGACATACTCTCTTATACGGCTTGAACCTGTATCTATCTCGTGAACGGTGTAACCGGTCGAAGGTGTTACGGTGCGGGCAACTCCTGCCAGTGCCTTCCGGTCCATCTCAATTGAGTCTACTGATTCGCCGAGGGCTGCCGAAGACTCCCGAGCGGCCAGAAAAACGGAGGCAGAGATGAAGAAACAAAGAACGAGCGAAACAAATCTTCCCATCAGGCTACCATTCCACGCAAGGTCCCTTAGCAATCCCGTAACAAATAGTTGATCAGAAAACCTTGCCAATATCACACCAATACGATCCTATTATCTGATATTTCGACAACAAAATTCAAGGAACCTTTTTCCAGGAACGTCCTATGGACTGCTTGCTTTCTCTCCCAAGTCTGTATCAGTCGCTAAAATCCACGCAGGCCACCACCGCGCGATCCCCTGCTTTTCCCTTGCCTCTGATCGCTGGAGGCCTTATCGTGTTGTTCTTCCATGAACTTCTCGTACTCTTTCATCTGCTCTTCAGTAAGAATCTTACTTAGCTTGATATCAGTGGTCCATCGGAGCTTCTGCAGTTCCATCTTTATAGCCTGTCTGTCCTGCGTGTCGCTTTTGAGTATCTCTCCGCGCTTTGCCAGGTTGTCTTCAATGATCGGTCGTATTCTTGCTTCCTGTTCTGCACTCAGGTTAAGGCGCCCCTTCAATTGAGCAATAACCTCATCAGGCGAAGCATTTCTGCTTAATCCATCTCCGGCCTGCACTGAAAAAGGCTGGCTCATGAAGACCGCAGTAAGAAACAGGACGTACACTCCCAAGGTGAGGGATTTTAGGAGGGCCCTATTGCTTATGAGAAGCGAACCGCATCTCAATGCGGCCATTAAGGTTTCGGCGGATGGGTCACCATTCATAAATCCTCCTCCTATGCTATAGCCTCTCGAGTCACCGTTGCTACCTGAAACACGAAAACGATAGCACATCGAAATACTCACATCACAGAACTCCTCAAACCGTCTCTTCCTTGCTCATGCTTGTTTATTTTCATAAACCAACAGACGCTTCAAAGCGTTGGATGGTTACACATTTTTTTCCATGGCATGTGAGGTGAGGAAATTATTCTCTTCGGTGAAGATATTCCTCTTCTTCTCATGCATTCTCCTCGGTACGAAAACCAGCCGCGCTGCAGACAGTTGAACAATATTAAGGACTTGCTATAATGATCAATATACCCTGGAAGAGAGAGGATCGTCGTGTCGAGAAAGACGCTGCCCATGTTCATTGTCTCGTTGATGCTCGTGCTTGTCAGTGAGGCCCCATCCGCCGAGCTCGCAGTGCAGAGCGGTGAGGCGCTTTTTCAGAAGAACTGTGCGATCTGCCACCCCAAGGGAGGCAATATCTTCAACAAGGAGAAGACCCTGTGGAAGAAGGACCGCGAAGCAAACGGGATAATGACTGCTCAGGACATTATCAAGAAGATGAGAAACCCGGGGGCCTTTGACGTCCACCCCAACAAGTTCACGGGCATGACGGTCTTTGACGCGAGGACCCTCTCCGAATCCGACGCCGCAAAGATCGCCGACTATATCCTGAAGACCTTTGACTAGGCCACAGTCCACTTTCGTCAAGGGCGGAGTTTGACTGGGCTCTTGAGGGGAATCTCAGGGCAATCACCGAGCTAATCTTTATAAAGCGTCAACAATAAGCAGGTTTCGGAACAGACTAATTCAACGGCTCTGACGGTCGATTTCTCTGTAAACAAAGTCGGAAATCTCCCCGATGGTAGTGTCAAGATATTCCGGAACCGGACCTGAGGTCATGACGCACAAAAGATAGGGATGGCTCGGATAATAAACGATTCCGCAATCATGCAACTGTTTTATCCCGTTTATCTTCCGCAAACCGAACTTGTGCGCGACTTTAATACTGGAAGGCACTCCAGAAACCAACCCTTTTGTGTAGTCGGTTTTCGTCAGATATTCCAAAGCTTTTTCTGAATCATTCTTAGTCAGGTATGAGGCATTGAAAAGAATTCGGAAAAATGATGCATAGGACTCGGTCGACAGCACGTATTTGTTTTGGTCGTTAAGATCATAGGGATCGGCTATGCCCAAGTCGTCATAGACCTGTCTGAGATAACGAGAGTCCACTGCGTCTTCAAGGAGCAATGAAGACACATTATCCGAATATTCGATCATTCTCCTCAGCAGTTCCTCAATAGTATAGGATCTTCCAAACACTAATGGCTCAGCCACATCAGTATTTTGAGCTGACTTCAGTTCTGGTTTGTCATAGACGATCTTTCTTTGCAGGATTTTGGGGTCATTCTCTGACATCTTCAGGACAGACATCATCTCTGGCACCTTGAGCAAGCTTGCCGGATAAAAGTGTTCAGTTCTCCCTATGGTGAACGCGAGCCCGTCATTGAGCTCACGGAAATATAGTGAGACTTCATCGCCCCATTCTTTATGCAACTTACCTTGTATCAAATTTTGGACCCTGTCTTTAATCGGCTTAAGCTCGTTCTCTTCAATCTCATTTTGAGCTTGCTCGCATTCCAGCAGGGGATTGATGTACTTCCAGCTTCCTTCTCTGATTTCGTGTGCCGTATGCATCGGTCTTGCAGGAATGAGGCCTCTCAACATAAACCCGACGGAGAATGCGAGAAGCATGGTCACCGATGGTTTCAGATAGTTACGAAGTATATTCTTAGATGCAAGATTAGGGCTCATGTCATTCTTAACGACTGCAACTCAACATCAGGACAGGAGCTTTGCAGCGTCTTTTGCGAAATAGGTGAGGATGAGGTCAGCGCCGGCGCGCTTTATAGAGGTGAGGATCTCGATCATGAGCCTCTCCTCGTCGACCCAGCCCAGCTGGGCTGCGGCCTTGACGAGAGAGTATTCTCCGCTCACGTTATAGGCGGCAACGGGGACATCAAAGGAATCTCTCACATCGGATATGATGTCGAGGTAGGAAAGGGCCGGTTTCACCATCACGATATCAGCGCCTTCTTCGATGTCGAGGGCGACTTCCTTCAGTGCCTCCCTCCTGTTCGCCGGGTCCATCTGGTACGAGCGCCGGTCTCCAAACTGAGGCGTAGATTCTGCAGCCTCCCTGAAGGGGCCGTAAAAGGCCGAGGCATACTTGGCCGCATAAGACATGATGGGGAGTTGAGCGTATCCCTCCTCGTCAAGGGCGAGTCTGATAGCCTCAACCCTGCCGTCCATCATATCGGAGGGGGCGACCATATCGGCGCCAGCCTTCGCGTGAGAGATCGCCTCCTTTGCAAGGAGTTCCAAGGTCGGATCATTCACAACATCGCCTTTTTCGATGATACCGCAGTGACCGTGGCTGGTATATTCGCACATGCAGACATCGGTTATGACATAGAGATCGGGCACTGCATCCTTTATTGTGCGGATGGCGTTCTGAACAACTCCCTGGTCGTCATAAGCGCCTGAACCTGTCTCGTCTTTGTGCTCAGGAATGCCGAAGAGGATCACCGAAGGGATGCCGAGGGAACGGATTTCCTTTGCATGCTTTCCGACATGATCGAGGGACTCCTGAAAGCATCCCGGCATGGAGGGTATCCCTTTTTTCACTCCCCTGCCGTGCGTGACGAAGAGGGGACAGATAAAATCATCGGGCGACAGTGAGGTCTCCCTCACCATCCGCCTGATGACCTTATTCGACCTTAGTCTGCGGGGCCTGTGGATCGGAAACATGAGCGTGATGCAGGACTATCCGCAGCTGGCGCAACCGGAGCCGCAAGACGACGACGGCTGCCCGGTAATGACAAACCCCTGCCTCTCACCATCATCGACAAAATCGATCTCCATGCCCTTCAGGTTCCGGGACGCATTTTGGTCAACAAAGACCCTGAGCCCGTTCTTCTCCACAATATCGTCGCCTTCGGCAGGCCTCTCGTCTATATCCATTCCATAGGACGGACCACAACAACCACCCTCTGCCATATAGATCCTGAGCCCCCATGAATCTTTCCCTTCAGCAACGAGAATCTCCTTTGCTTTTTCTGCAGCCGCATCTGATATCTTAACCACAAAAACCTCCTTTTATTTCCCCCTGAACCATCGCTTCCGACGGAGGATCTTATCTTTTAGCTTAAAATTAACTACCACGAAAAAGCAACCCGTCAGGAAGGAACGCTCTCCTATGGCGGCACTTTGAAACTGGTCGGCATTCCCGAGGGGATTCAGGAGATCTTCAGTTTCTCGAAGCTGGACAGGGTCTTTGAGATATACGGGACCCTTGATGATGCCTTCGGCCCCAGAGAGCTTCTCGGATACCGGTCCCCGAAGCTCATGAATTATGTCCAGCCGGCCTTCCAAAAACAAAAGAGGCACCGATCACTCAGTGCCTCTTCCTGTCTCAGAAAGAGAGGGACTACTTCTTTTCAGCAGGCTTCTTCTCTTCCATCTTTGCCGGAGCCATTTCCTTCTTCTCCGTCTTCTTCTCGGCCTTCTTCGTAACGTGTGTCGCTACGTTCTTGCCGTCCATCTCTTTGTACTTCACGGTGACCTTGTCGCCCACCTTGATGTCAGCAAGCTTTGCTGCTGCCTTGTCCTCGACGGAGAGGGCAACCTCAGCCTTTTTTCCTTTGACGGTAAGGGTCTTTGCTGCTGCGTCGACTGCGAGAACTTCACCGGTTACCTGCTTTACCTTCGCAGGCGCCTTCTTCTCAGCCTTTGCAGGAGCCATTTCCTTCTTCTCCATCGGAGCTGCGGGAGCAGGAGCTGCCTGCTCAGCTGCGAATGCAAGACCCACAACGGAGAGGACAAAGAGAACTGATACGATAATAGCTATGACCTTCTTCATGAAATCACCTCCTTTCTATAGTTGATAATTTCTCCTACCGGGATACTATACAAGATATGTGCCAGAAATCCAAATACGTCGGTTTTGTTGCAGAAAGGCCTGAATAAGGGGCTCCGCATGACGGGCTGAAAAACGAGGCCGAGGGGCGCATGTACCATTTAGGAAGACTCTTCCCTTTTTAGGGAAGATCCCTCAAGGTTGAACTTCTCCCACCGGTACCAGAAGGTCTTGTAACTCATGCCGAGGAGGCGTGCGGCCTTCGCGGCCACGTTATTGGCCTTGTTCATAGCCTTTTTCAGGAGGTCTTTTTCGAGCTCCTCAAAATTGATGCCCTCCTCAGGGATCTCGATATCGAAGGCATCATGCTGATGAGAGGACCTCAGCTCGCTCTTTATGTCCTTCAGCCTTATCGAATCCGACTCGCACATGAGAACTGCCCTTTCGATTACCGATTCAAGCTGGCGTATGTTGCCGGGCCAGTGATATTCGATGAGAGACTTCATGGCGCTCTCTTCTATTCCCTTTATCCTCTTGCCGAATTCGTTGTTGTACCGCTCAAGGAAGTAGGCAACGAGATCGGGAATATCCTCATCTCTCTCCCGCAGAGGCGGAAGATCGATGGCGACCACCCTCAGGCGGTAGTAAAGGTCTTCCCTGAACCTGCTGTTCTTCATCTCCTTCTCGAGGTCCTTGTTTGTTGCAGCGATGATCCTCACATCAACCTTTATGGAATCCCTTCCCCCGATCCTTCTTACCTCCCTTTCCTGAAGGACCCTCAGGATCTTTGACTGGGTCATCGGCGGAAGGTCTCCGACTTCATCGAGGAACATCGTCCCACCGTTTGAAGCTTCGAAGAGCCCGGTCTTCCTGGTCGTGGCCCCGGTAAAGGCTCCCGGTTCATAGCCGAACAACTCGCTCTCAAGGAGACTCTCAGGGATGGCCGCACAGTTGATCGCCGTAAAGGGCTTTGTGCTCCTGGGGCTGTTGTAATGGATCGCGCGCGCAACGAGTTCTTTGCCTGTCCCACTCTCACCGAGGATAAGGACTGTCACAGGACTGTGGGAGACCTTCCTGATGATATGGATGACATCATCCATCACCTTCGAATGCCCCACGATCCCCTCGATACTGAACCTTTCGGTGAGAGCACGCTGGAGTTCCTGGTTCTTCCTCAGGAGATCGCTCTTCTCCAGGGCATGCTTTACATTGAGCAACACCCTGTCTTTCGCAAGGGGCTTTTCGAGATACCCGTAGGCCCCTCTCTGCATTGCTTCCACGACCGAGGGTATTGTGCCGTAGGCGGTCATGATGAGCACTTCAGGGGACAGTTTCTGGGATTTTATCCTTTCAAGAAGCTCGACTCCGTCCATCCCCTCCATCTTAAGATCTGTCAGAACAACGTCGGGATTGTACGTCTTGACAAGTTTCAGCGCCTCTTCCCCCGATGACGCAGCATGGGTCTCGTATCCTTCCTCTGAAAGAATGGTCTTGAGAATGTCCCTCTGCAATGGTTCGTCATCTACAACAAGGACAACAGCCATAGTATTCTCACCCCTCGGGTACCAACGTCTACGACAACGGCAGGGTTATCATCACCGTGCTTCCTTTACCCTCGCCGCTCTGAAAATCTATCTTTCCTTGATGCTCTTCGATGATCCGCTTCGTTGTAGCGAGTCCCAGACCAAGGCCATCACTCTTGGTCGTATAAAAGGGCTCAAAGATCCTCGAAAGGTTCTCCCTGGGAACTCCCTTGCCCGTGTCGCTGACAGAGAGAAAAAACTTCCCATTGTCCCTGCCTGTCCTGATCCTGAGCGTACCGCCTTCGGGCATCGCCTGAAAGGCGTTCAGCACCACATTCATGATACAGGTCTTGATGAGTTCGGGGTCTATGGTAACGTCAGGGCTAAAGGCACAGTCTTCGTCTATGACAACCCGTTCGGAATCGGCCTTGGCCTTGATGATCCCGACGATATCGTGGAGCAAGGGGTTGATGGGCATACGCCGCAGATTGAGCTTTAAGGGCCTGCCGTAGTCGAGAAAATCGGTAACGAGCTTATTCAGTCGGTGGATCTCGTGTTTTATGCCTGATACGAGGGTCACAAAATCCTTTGCCACGTCGTCCTGCTCGGGACGGTACTTGGTCCCTATATGGTCAATGCTGAGGCTAATGAAGTTCAGAGGGTTCCGTATCTCAT
>Ga0335070_10009709_pt1 | contig 11259 bp, 10 predicted proteins | sample Lox_Sample_13_FD_206722 | JGI IMG/M metagenome (GOLD analysis project Ga0335070, IMG submission 206722) | Soil microbial communities from Loxahatchee National Wildlife Refuge, Florida, United States - Lox_Sample_1.3 | ecosystem: Environmental > Terrestrial > Soil > Wetlands | place: USA... | reverse complement strand
GTTGTCGTAGGCGGTCGCGCCGGACACGATGTTCGGCGTGCAGCTCCCGTTGTGCCAGTCGGGGCTGTTGTCGTTCAGGACGCCGAAATTCGAGCCGCCGACGACTTCGAGGTAGTTGGTCAGGCTCGGATGGGCGATCGCGAAGTAGTTCGTCGCGGCGTTGACCTGCTTCATGTAGCCGTTGGTGAAGGGAGAGCTCGGATTGCCGACGATCTGAGCGTAGGCGTGGTTCTCCATCATGATGACGAAGACGTGATCCAGGTGCGGCACGCCCGCCGGAACGCCGCCCTCGCCGGCGCGCGCCGCCGGCGCCGTCATCGCGAACATCCCACCGACCACGGCGACCGCTCTGAGCACGGAAGCACAAGACCGACGATTCATGCTGTCCTCCTCCGTTGCGCGTCCCGGAACGGGACCGCGAACGGCGCGACGTTAGGCGCCGTGCGCTAACGCGGCGCCAAGGCGGCGGCAATCCGGTGTGAAGGGTTTCGCGGCGCTCTTCGGTTTCGATTTACCGAATCCCTGAAGCGGTTGAGCCTCCGTTCAGGTCCGGCCGCCCTGAACTAGACTCGGGCTTCCCGATGAACGCCACCGAGTCCTTCCTTCGGGCGCGCGACTTTCTGCTCGAGAACCGCGAGGACTACGACCGGGCCCGCGCGGCATTTCGCTGGCCGACGCTCACCGACTTCAATTGGGCGTTCGACTACTTCGACGTCCTCGCGCGCGGCAACTCGCGCGAGGCGCTGCGCGTCGTCGGCGACGACGGTTCCGAAACGCGGCGGAGCTTCGCCGCGCTCGCCGAGTCCTCGAGCCGGGTCGCCGCCTTTCTGCGCCGCGTCGGCCTCTCCCGCGGCGACCGGATCCTCGTCATGCTCCCGAACGTCGCGCCGCTCTGGGAGCTGACGCTCGGCGCGATGAAGCTCGGCGCCGTCGTCAGCCCCGCCTCGACGCTGCTGACGTCGGCCGACCTCGCCGACCGGATCGAGCGCGGGCGGATGCGCGCCGTGGTGACGGACGCCGCGGGGGTCGAGAAGCTCGCGGCGATCCCCGGCGACTACCGGCGCATCCTCGTCGGCGGCCGGGCCCGGGGCTGGAGCTCGCTCGACGACGCCGCGAGCGAACGAGCCGACTTTCGTCCCGAGGGATCGACGCGCGCCGACGATCCGCTGCTCCTCTATTTCACGTCGGGCACGACGGCGCAGCCGAAGCTCGTCCTCCACACGCACCGCAGCTACCCCGTCGGCCACCTCTCGACGATGTACTGGATCGGAATGGGCGAGAGCGACCGGCACTGCAACATCAGCTCGCCGGGCTGGGCCAAGCACGCCTGGAGCTCCTTCTTCGCGCCGTGGAACGCGGGCGCCTCGATCTTCGTGCCGGGTGCCGCGCGCTTCGACGCCCGCGCGACCCTCGCCCTGCTCGCCGCGCATCGCGTCACCACGCTCTGCGCGCCGCCGACCGTGTGGCGCCTGCTCGTGCTCGAGGACCTGAGGGCGCATTCGATGGCCCTGCGCGAGGTCACGGGCGCCGGCGAGCCCTTGAACCCCGAAGTCATCGCGAAAGTGCACGAGGCCTGGGGACTGACGATCCGCGACGGCTACGGCCAGACGGAGACGACCGCCCAGATCGCCAACAGCCCCGGCCAGCCGGTGCGCCCCGGCTCCATGGGACGGCCGCTGCCCGGCTACGACATCGCCCTTCTCGACGAGGACGGCGGCCTCGCGAAGGAAGGCGAGATCGCGATTCACCTCAAGCCCCGGCCCGCGCCGATGATGGCGGGCTACGACGGCGACCCGGAGCGCAACGCCGCGGTCCTCGGCGGCGACTACTACCGCACGTCCGATACCGCGTACCGGGACGACGCGGGATATCTCTGGTACGTTGGCCGCTCCGACGACGTCTTCAAGAGCGCCGACTACAGGATCAGCCCGTTCGAGCTCGAGAGCGCTCTCCTCGAGCACGACGCCGTCGCCGAGGCCGCGTGCATCCCGAGCCCGGACCCCGTGCGCCTCTGCGTGCCGAAGGCGGTCGTGGTGCTCAAGCCCGGTTGGGAAGCCTCGCGCGAGACCGCCGCCTCGATCCTCGCGTTCGCGCGCCGCCGCCTCGCGCCGTTCCAGCGCGTTCGCCGCCTCGAGTTCGCGGCCCTGCCGAAGACCATCTCCGGCAAGATCCGGCGGGTGGAGCTGCGCGCCATCGAGAACGAGCGGCGCGCCCGGGGCGAGCGCGGCAGCCACGAGTTCTGGGAAGAGGAGTTCCCTTAAGATCGGCCGAGACGGATAGGATCGAGCCATGAAGCCCAGGAAAAAGCCGGCGAAGACGAAGGCAAAAGCGGAGGCGAAGGCGAAGAAGTCGCCGAAGCGGCGCAAGGCGGTCCGCAAACGCGCCGTCGCGCGACAGAAGACCGCACGCAGGCCTCGCCCACGCAAGGCCGCGAGCCGCAAGCGCGCGACGAAGCGCGCCGCCGCGCCCCGGAAAAAGGCCCGCGCCGTCGCGGCCGTCCGCGGTTCGACCGAACGCCCGCGCGCGCTCCCCGACGAGAGCTGGCGGCGCGGCCTCGGCGCCGAGTCCGGCGGGCAGTCCGGGGACATCGAGGACATCTCGCGTTCCGAGATCGCCGATTCCGAGAGCGTGGAGGAGCTCCTCGAGGAAGGGCAGTCCTACGAGGCCGGGATCGTCAGCGGCGTCGAGAACGCGCCCGACGCCGACGAGGCCGAGGTGACGACGCGCGAGGTGCCCGAGGACGACGTTCCCGAGGAGTACCTCGACGAGGACTGAGCGCCGCTCCCGTTCCGCCACCGCGCGATCTTGATTCCGACACCGCTTCTCTGGCTCTGGCTGCTGGTCTCCCCCGCCCCCTCGGCCGTGCCACGGCTTCCCGGGCCGCCTCCGGTGCGGGAAGAAGTGGTCGTCACGGCCGAGAGAGGTCCGGCAGCCGCGAGCGAAATCCCGGCGTCCGTCTCCGTCCTGACGCGCCCGCAGATCGACGCTCTGCCGGCCAACGACCTCGGCGAGCTCGTCGGTTACCTGCCGGGCTTTCACGCCCTTTTCTCCGGCGCGTTCGGCGGACCCCCGCCGATCGTCATGTCCCGAGGCTTCTTCGGCGGCGGCGAGGCCGACTACGTTCAGCTGCGCGTCGACGGCGTGCCCGTCCAGGACGTCGAGTCGGGCCTTGCCGACTGGCGCAACGTGCGCGCCGGGAACGTCGATCGGATCGAGGGGCTCCGCGGCCCCGGGTCGTCTCTGTACGGCGACGCCGCGATGGGCGGCGTGATCCAGGTCTTCACGCAGCGGCCGGCCGACGGCTCCGCTCGCTTCGCGGCCTCGGCGTCGGCGGGCAGCTACGGCACCGCGGCGGCCGGCGCCTCGTGGGACTTCGCGCGGGGAGGCTTCGACGGCGGGCTCGGCGGCACGTACGTGCGGACGGACGGATCCCGCGCGCACGACGCCGAGCGCACGGGCCTCTTCGGATTTTCGCTCGATGGCCCGCTCGCCGAGGGCCAGTGGACGCTCGCGGCCGCGGGCAGCTCGACCCATCGCGAGGATCCGGGCGCGCTCGACCGCGTGCAGTTCGAGAACGACGACCGCGTCTCCGACCCGCTGTACCGCTTCGACGAGACGCAGGAGAACCGCGGACGAATCGCTCTCACGTACCGGCAGGACTCCGGTCCGATTCCGTTTCAGGCAACGCTGTACGGCGCGGCGCGCGAGGCCGACATCCTCCAGACGCTTCCGGTCGCGCCCGGCCTCGGAAATCGCACGCTGCGCGATCTGCACTCGGGCACGGCCGGCGTCATCGTCGAAGGCGGGCGCGGCTACACGCTCTTCGCGGGTTCCGGCCAGGCGCGCGTCGGCGCGGAGCTCTCGCGGGACACCCTCCGGTCGAACTACCGCTTCGTGGACGACGAAGGCAACGCCGGGCCGATCGTCTCCGGCGAGGACGGCTCCCGCGGCCGACAGGCCGTCTTCTTCACCACCGACTGGAGTCCCACGGCGCGCCTGCGCCTCTCCGCCGGCGTGCGCTTCGACCGGCTGGCGTACGACTTTCCGGTCGCCGGCGGGCAGACGCGCAACGAGGCCTGGTCGCCGCGCGCCGGGGTGAACTATCGGATCGGCAACCTGTCCCTGGCACCGGTCGCCGTCTACTTTCAGTACTCGCAGTCTTTCAAGGCGCCGACTCTCGATCAGCTCTTCGACCCCCACCCCTTCGACGACTTCTCCGGCAGCACGTTCTCGATCTCCAACCCGAGCCTCGTCCCTCAGCGTGCCCGGAACCTCGAGGTCGGCGTCTCGCAGGAGGGCCGCGGCTGGCAGTGGCAGGCGCTCGCGTACCGCATGACCGTCCGCGACGAGATCGACTTCGATCCGGCGACGTTCACCTACCAGAACATCGGCCAGAGCCTGCACCGCGGCGTCGAGGCGTCGGTCCGCGTCGCCGTCGGACCGTTCCTGTGGCCGGTCGTCTCTTACGCGTGGACGCGGGTAACCGACGTCGAGTCCGCGACTCCGAACGCGCAGCTCAAGAACATCCCCGAGCACCTGCTGCTCGCCGGCGCCGTCGCCCGACTCCCGGCGGGGCTCCGGCTCGAGGTCGACTGGACGTGGATGGGAGGGCGCTATCTCGACGACGCCGACGTCTTTCCGCTCGGGAACGCGTCGGTCGTCAACCTCCGCGCAGCCCGCGACTTCGGGCCGCTCAACGTCTGGTTCGACCTCCTGAACCTGACCAATGCGCGCTACGCGCAGTACGGCTACGCCCTGACGGGATTCGACGGCCGCGCCGTCCCCTACGACTACCCGGGCGCGCGGCTGGGCGCCCGGGTCGGGGTTCGCTGGACGGAGTAGGCGGCCTCAGCCCGGCGCCGACGTCCCGCGCGCGTCCAGGCTCCGGAGCGCCCAGGCGTACGCACCGAGGCTGACCGCGCGGCTCGTGCCGAGGCGCGAGAGGCCAACGCCGGTCCGTTTCTCGGGGTCGTAGGGAACCTCCCGCGTCGAGCCCGGAACGCGCACCGCGCGGGAGCCGGGAGACAGAAACCGCTTCGCGTCGCCTTCGTCCTCGAGGTCGAAGGCGGTCAGCTCGAGGCGCGGCACGGTCTGTCCCCCGACGAACGCGAGCGCGCCGTTGAGCTCTCCGACGAGCGCGGGCAGGAAGAGCGGGCCGGCCCCGGCGAGCCCGCCGCCGACGACGACGAGGCCGTCGACGAGCGTGAGCGCATTGGCGATGGCGTCGCCGGCGACTTCCCCCAAGCGCCGGAACGACTCGCGCGCCGCCGCGGCGTCGCCCGGAACTTCTCCGCGCGCGATCGCCGCGATCGCGCTCGGCTCGGGGGCGTCGGCCGGCGCCAGGCCGGCGAGGCGGGCGTAAACGCTCCGCACGGCGCGGATGCCGACGCCGTCTTCGGCCGGAGCGCCGCGGTCGAGCTTGTTGCGCACCAGCCAGATCTCCGCGGCCGCACGGTTGTCGCCGAGGAAGAGCTCGCCGTTACGCACGATGCCGCCGCCGAAGCCCGTGCCGAGCGTGACGCCGAGCAGGTTGTGGTACCGCCGCGGGTTGCCCGACGCCGCGAGGCGCCGATTGACCTCCGGAAGCAGGCCGTGGAGCGCCTCGCCGAGCGTGAAGAGGTCGCCGTCGTTGTTGATGTAGACCGGGACGCCGAACCGATCCTCGAGCATCGGCCCCAGCGCGACCCCGCCGCGAAACCCCGGAAGATTGCCGAGATCGCCGATCACGCCCGCGCGATAGTCGGCCGGCCCGGGAAACGCGAAGGACAGCGCGGCCACCGTGCCGCCCGCCTCCTGCCGCACGCGCGAAAAGCCCTCGACGATCTGCGCCAGACACGCCGTCAGGTCGTCGGCGCGCGGCGGCAGCGTCACGCCGGGCCCGACCTCGCCTTCGCCCGCGATCGCCGCGAAACGGAAGCTCGTCCCGCCCGCGTCGAGCGTCAGGACGACGCGCGCGTCGGTCACGACGCCGTCCTCCGGCCGCCGGCGAACGCCAGCGCCGTCAGGTACGCGAAGCACGCGAGCGGCACCAGGAACGCGAGCCGGACGCCCGCCCGATCGGCCGCGGCGCCCATCAGCGCCGGCAGGACCGCGCCGCCGAAGATGGCCATGCACATCAGCCCGGAGAGGGCGCCGCTCTGCCCGGGGCGCCGCTCGATCGTCAGCGAGAAGACGAGCGGCCAGACGTTGGCGAAACCGAGCCCGCAGAGGACGACTCCGGACAGCGCCGCGGCCCGGCCGCCGGAAAGCAGGAGCCCGAGGCCGAGCAGCCCGAGGGCCGTGCTCGCGCGGAGGAAGCGCCGCGCGTCGAGGAAGCCCAGCACGACGGAGCCCGCGAGGCGCCCCGCCGAGAGCGCGACGAAGAAGAGCCCCGGTCCCAGACGCGTCGCCGAGGAGCCGAGGTCCATGCCGCAGGTCCGGGCGAGGTACGTCGCGAGCCAGGAGTTCAACCCGACTTCCGCGCCGACGTAGAGAAAGATGCCGAGCACCGCGAGCGCGACCGACGGATCCTTCAGCAGGGCGAAGCTCGCCGCCACGCTCGCCGGCCGGTCCTCCTCGGCGGACGCCCCGGCGGGCAGCGAAAACGACAGGAGCAGCGTCACGAGCGTCACCGCCGCGAAGACCGGGAAGATCCGCGGCCACGACAAGCCGAGCGCGATGACGAGCGTCGTCAGGTAAGGCCCGGAGATCGAGCCGAGGCTCTTCAGGAACTGGGCGAAGGTCAGGTTGCGGGCGTACCGTCCCGGCGCGCTGACGTCGCGCATCATCGGGTTGCCCGCGACCTGGAGCGCCGCCATGCCGATCCCGATCAGGAAGATCGCGCCGAGGAGCCTCCCGTAGCTCGACAGGGGCAGGCTCGCGACGAGCTGTCCGGCGAGGACGACGGCGAGCGACCCGAGGAGCAGGAACCGCTTCCCCCGCCGGTCCGCGACCACGCCGGCGGGGACCGAAAACAGCGCGAACGCGACGAAGCCGAAGAACGGCAGCAGCCCCGCCTCGGCGCCGGAGAGCCGGAACTCGGTCTTCGCGAGACCGACGAGCGTGCCGACGGCGTCCACGAATCCCATGACGAAGAACGCGAGGAAGATCGGCAGCGTTCGCCCCGCGGCGCTCGGCCCCGACGCGGCGTCCCGGCTCACCAGGTGCGGCGCAGCGGGTGCGCCTCCGTGTTGAAGACGATCCTGTCGAAGTCGACCGGCTCCTCCGAGAACAGCAGGTAGAGGTACTTGAGCGTCTCGGCGAGGAAATAGCTCGGCATCAGGTCGCCCTGCTTCATCGTGTCCACGCTCTCGAGCACGGTGTACCCGGCGTCCGTGCGGCAGCGCGCCCGGAGGCTCTCGAAGAACGTCCGGCCCATCGCGAGGTACCGCGGGTCCTTCGTGAAGCGGTGCAGGTAGAACGCCGACTCGACGATCTCAGGACGGAGCGGGTAGCCCGGAGACGTCACACGCATCGTCCGGTAGTCGAGAAGCTCGGGCTCGATCCCGCGGAGCTGCCACATCGCGAAGCACGACTCCTGCAGGCGCCGCGCGTGCTCGAGGTCCCCGCCGAGCGCGAGCGTGCCCGGGAGGAAGGCGTGGAGCGCGCCGAACTCGCTCGCCGCGCGCTTCCCCGAGTTCATGTCGACTTCGCCGTACCAGAGGCCGGAAGGCGCTTCGTCGGCGAGGTGCGCGTTCAGGGCCCGCAGGCTCTCGGACCACATCCGCGCGCAGTCCGCGTCGCCGAAGAGAAGCCCGCCCTTGAGCAGATATTCGTAGTACGAGTCGATGCCGCCCCCGACGTGGCTCGCGGGGGAAAGCCATTTCCCCGTCTCGACGTCGATCTCTTCGCCGACGAGCCCGAGCGCCGAGCGGCGCTCGTAGAGCCCCGTCAGCGCTTTTTTCGCCTTCTCGTAGTAGACGGGCTTTCCCGTCAGCTTCGCGAGCGTCCCGAACTCGAGGAGCAGGGTGCCGATCTCGGCGGGGTTCGACTTCGCGCCGGACGTCTTTCCCGTCTTGAGGTTCACGAACATGTACGGCATCCCCGTCGGCGACGAAAACGCCGGCAGCAGCCGCGTGCCGAGGTCATCGGCGAGATTCAGGAGACGCGGATCGCCGGTCGCCTGGAACGCCGAGAGGAGGCCGCCGAGCAGGCGGATCGTGATCTCGAAGTTCTTGACGGACACGTCGCGGTCGAAGGAGAGCCTTTCGAGGATCAAGGCCTGCGCGCGCGCCGCCTCGTCCTTCAGGCCCATCAGGAGCAGCGTGTCCAGAGCGTCGACGGGCGTCATCAAGAACGAGTCCTCGTGCCAGTCGTGCGCGGTGCGGGACACCGGCTTCAACTCGTCGTGGCCCCAGGCGTAGCGCTCATAGCCGCGCCACGCGTGGAGCATCTCTTCGCGAACCTGCGCGGTCAGCGCCGCGCGATCCACGCCGGCAGGTGTCGGCGCCGGGCCGGGAGCGGAGGCGGCGCCCGGAATCGCGCCGAGCGCGACCAGGGCGGCGGCGATCAGACTCTTCGGCGAGGGTCCTCCGCGAGCGGGGATCAGGAGGGCACCCACGAGGGCGCCGCGCCCCGGAACGCGAGCAGGCAGGCCGCCATCGCGGTGCCGATGAGCGCGAGAATCGGCGCGGCGACGAATCCGAACCCCATCGGCGAAAGGCCGGGGCGCATCCACGCGAGGAACGCGCGCTCGAAAGCGAGGCAACCGGGGACGTTGTCCTGCTGCGGCGACCGGGTCACTTCACCTCCGGCAAGACGCCCTTCCGTTGACGCTCATCCTAACGGGACTGCCGCCACCGATTCGAGAACGCCGCGACTAGACTCGATGGTCGAGGAGTGTGCCCATGGACCAGCCCGGCGACGGCGCGATTCGGATCGTCCACGACGAGACGGGCCACCGCTTCGAAGCGCGATTTCCGGAAGGCCCGGCGCTGCTCGCGTACCACGTCGACCGTTCGGGGCGCCTGAGCCTCGACCACACCGAGGTGCCTCCCGCGCGCCGGCATCGAGGCGTCGCGGGGCTGCTGGCGAAAGCCGCGCTCGATTTCGCCGACGCCCGGGGCCTCAGAGTCGTGCCGCTCTGCCCGTTCGTCATCGCCTACCTTGCGGAGCACCCCGAGCTCGAGCGGCTGGTCGACCGCGGCCCGCGGCGCTAGGACGGCGCGCTCCGGGCCTTCGCGAGATGGTCATCGTTCCTCCAGATCAGGCGGCCGCATTCTAAGCGCCGGCCGTTCGTCGGGAATGAAGGACAGACTCGCGCGCCCCGCCGAACGTCGGCGCTTTGCGGCGACTAGGAAGGCTTGAGCGAGATCTCGAGGGTCGCGCTCCGGCCAGGGCCGACGACGACCGTGCGCTCCTCGGTCTCCATTCCGGTGCGCGAAACCGTGATGGTGTGTTGTCCCGGGGGAACCTGCAACCCCCTCGTGAGGGTCGCCAGCTCTCGCCCGGTGCCGACGAACTGGTCGTTCAGGAAGACGGAAGCATCGGCGGGCTCCGTCTGGAGAAAGAGGTGCCCCGCGTCCGAGGCCTCTCCGGCAGCCGGCGCCATGCCCGCGTCACCTTGGGATGGTGTGACGTAGTTTCTGGATTCCGCCGACGCTGACGAATCCATCGCGCGCCAGGACTGATCCTGCGGCTGTTCGTCTGCATAAGTCGTGATTCCGGTATAGGCGTCCGCCGTGCCGTAGTCGCCGTCCCAATAGCCGGGCCAGACCCATGTCGTGCCGTAACCAGGCCATCCCCAACCCGAGCCCCAACCCCAGTTCCAGCCCCAACCCCACCAGCCCGTTCCCCAGTACAGTCCCCAGGGCCGGTAGTAGCCGCCATAGTAAGAGCCGTGGCCGCCGTAATACCCGTGGCCGCCGTAATACCCGCCGCCGTGGTGCCCGCCTCCGTAATAGCCGTGGCCACCGTAGTTGCCGCCGCCCTGATGTCCGCCACCTCCGGAGTACCCATGGTTCCCGTAGGTGCCGCCACCATTGCGGCCGCTGCCGCCGTAGTACCCGCGGCCGTTGCTGCTCCCGCCGGAGCGGCCGCCGCCGTAGTACCCGCGACCGCCACCGCCGTAGAACCCATGGCCACCGCTGGAGCCGCCGCCGCTGCGGACGCCACCGCCGTGGAAGCTACCGCCGCCGCCGTGCGATCCACCGCCGCCCCGGTAGCCACCGCCGCCGCCGTGCGATCCACCGCCGCCGTGCGACCCGCCGCCGCCATGGTGCTGAGCCAGGGCAGCCGTCCCCGTCGAAAGCGCCAGCGCGCTTGCAAGGACGAGCAACCGGGCGAACCAGCGGGACCTGAGCGAGGTCGTCATGAGTGAGCTCCAGATTACCTACCAGCAAGAAGGACGCCACGGCACGGGCCGCAAGGCCGTGCCGATGTCACTGTGTCCATTGGGTTCCCGGGCATGTCTCTCGCCGGCGTCACCCCTCGGTTGACCTCCGCAACAGTCAGACTGTCATCAGATTCATCATCCCCGGTCACAAACCAAAATCGCCGGGCAAACGCCCGCGCCTTGTCGGACCGGCCTGATCTTCTCTCCGTCCGACGAGCGGCTGGACTCGATCCCGATCTCGATCGCAGCGGCCTTCGCCGCCACACGAACGGGGTCGTCGGACGGTACCGGAGCCTCGTGGTCCGTCGCCACGATTCAGCACTGCTGGATCGAGGAACTCGTCTCCGGGCAGATCAGAAGCGGGTGCGGCGGAGGAAACTGCTGCCCGACGAACCCGAATGCCCGCGGACAAACGGCGGTGTCCCTGGTCACGACGTTCGGGCTCCTGCTGCACGGACCGTCAGGACCTCGCCGCTTGGCAGCGCGCTCGAGGGTTCAAATCCGGCGGTCCAGAGACGGGATCGCCGGGCACGAGCCGTCGGTCGCCCCAGAACGTCGGGGACGCGCCGATCCGCCGCCGAGGTGCCCGAACCAGAACGGCGCCGGATCCCTCGCGGCGCTCGGGATGACGCGGACGCCGGAAGGACGCCCGCAGGGGCTCAGGATCGCCGGTCTATCGGCGAGGTCGCGGTTCCGAGGCGGCGCTTCGATCGCTCGCCGGTCCCGCCGGCCGGAGCCGCGTCGGGAAGGTCGCGGGAAGGACGACGCCGTCGCGAATCCGGCTTGGCTGCACCGGCGACGTCGCGGAACAGCGCGTGCACGTCCCGGTGCCGTCGATCGGAATCTCCGTCGTGTTGGAACAGCCGCAATGGCGGCACTTCCAGGTTCGCATGGCATTGGACACGGTTTGCCTCCATTTCGTCGAAGACCGGCGACGCGTGATCGGG
>Ga0335070_10009708_pt1 | contig 11259 bp, 10 predicted proteins | sample Lox_Sample_13_FD_206722 | JGI IMG/M metagenome (GOLD analysis project Ga0335070, IMG submission 206722) | Soil microbial communities from Loxahatchee National Wildlife Refuge, Florida, United States - Lox_Sample_1.3 | ecosystem: Environmental > Terrestrial > Soil > Wetlands | place: USA... | reverse complement strand
CGCAGCGACTTGAACCAGCCTTCCAAGGACGCTGCGTCGATCACTTTGAACTGCAGCCGGCTGCCGTAGGTGTCCGCCATCTGCATCACCCAATCCGAGAGTTGCTGGTATTCCCGCATCAGGTCTTCAGGCAGCGAAGCCTCCAATTGCTCCTGCCGCAAGGCGCGGCCGGTCCCGGTCTGTTGCCAGAACACCTCGCAGTGCCGGCAATGGAAAAAGGCCGTCGGCGCATAAGCTAACACCTCAACTCGGATGGGCTTTTGCTGGCTCATGGCACCTCCTCACACGCCACTCGCGCGCAACCTCAGCGAGGATCGCATCCGGCAAGTCACATCGGCCCGCAGGTACGCCGCGCGGAAGTCGATGCGGAGTTGCCCGGAATGGCTTACGGGTTCGTCGCCCCACAGCCTATTTCGCTTTATTTTATCGCTTGCAAGGGTAGGGCGTGTGAGAAACAAAGACCCTTTCTGCGCCGGCTTGCCCGCCCAGGCGCATTCTATTTCTTTGGCTCTGGCTGGGACTTCGGCTCGCTGGTCGGAGGCACGATGTTCTTCATTCGCATGTAGGTGACGAGGTTGCCGTAGTGTTCCAGATTGTGCATCTGGTTGACGGTCAGCACGCTTAGTTTCGGTGTGTCCTCGGTGCCGAAGAGCTTCACCATTTGAGTGCCGGACGCGTCGGTCATGCTGTCGTAGGCCTTGTCGCAGTAAGCGAAGGCGTCTTTGAGTGCGGCGATCAGATCGGCTTTCGAGGTCTTGGTCTGCTCGATCTTCGGGGCGGGATTTTTCTCGCCGAGCGCGACCGAGCAAAAGTAGTACTGCGCGTCGGCCAGGTGTCCAATGATCTGGCCGTAGCTGCGGACCGTGTCCGTGGGCTTAAACTTGTAATTCTCCTCGGGCATCTTTTCGGCTGAGCGGAGCAGGATATTCTGTACGTACCCGTAGGCACCCTTATTCCATGCGCTGAGCGGATTGTTCTGGGCCGGGGCAACGGCGGCGGGCTTATCCTGGGCCAAAGCGACGGCGGCCGGCGCAAGCAGGCAGATTAGAAGCGTAAGTTCTCGCATCGGTTCTCCTCCTCAGCAACAACTACGCAACGCTGGCAGAAAAGTTCCAACAGCTTGGCCGTGATAAAAATCCTGACTAACGGTTGCCATGGGAGATGAATAGGCTGCGGGTGCCTGCACGAGCGCCGTTCGCTCGTGCGGGACCTCGGGCCGGGCCTGCGGCTTCGCGCCACCCGCCTGTCTAAGAGCCGTTCATCCCCCTCAGCCGTTTCCTGCTCTGCTTCTTGTCCAAGCCGTATTGGTAAAGCCAGAAGTCTTCCCGCGCGTCCCGGTCTTTGAACCTGTCTCGTAAGCCCCGCCGGAGAATTTCGATAACGGTTTTGCGAATCACGAAAGTGGCGGCTTCGGCGAGAAGATCTATCCCGACTACCGTCCCGCCGAACGGGTGTGCAACCGGCCTGAAGTGTGAGTCAGGAACTTTTTGCCCATGGGCGGATACATTGCGTACCTCATAGATGAGAGGCACCATTTCCCCTAGTGTATGAATACTGTCCGACGACGGCTTGTAGCAGGAAGGAATGTCCCCCGGTTCGTATATGGGGCAGCGGCATCCGTCCCCGAGATTCTTGTTTCCAAATAGCGCGTAGATTCTGGCCGTGGCAGCGTCTTCGTTATTTCCATAGAGAGCTTCGATGGCAGACCACCAAAGGATATGCCGGGCTTTCCAATATGAGAGTGCGTAAGCTTGCTCGTACAGTTGCACCGCCATCCTGAGCGGCTCGTACTCGTCTTTCATCCGCCCTTCGTCATCCTTCTGATAAAGCTGGATAAACTCGGGCAGAACGGAACTCAGAAGCTCGATGTCCTTCTCCCGAATCGCAAAGAGCTTTTGGATTTCCGGAACCTCAGCAGGGTCGTGGGTTGCGCTGAACTCCTGTGGGTCCAAGGTTCCGTCCGCCTTAAGCACTCCACGAACATGCATGGCACGACTTCTTCTCGTAGGACGAATCAATGCCAGGCAGGCCACTGCCAAGTTAACAAGCTCGGTGGAATACCGGTCGAGCCCAGGATCTCTTTCGGTTGGAGAGGAATAGCGATGAACGACGGCGTACTTCACGTTCTCTAAAGCGCTGGCCGTGTCTTTGGATAGAAAACAGTCTTTCTTCCAAAGTGAGAATGTATTCGGGGTTATCAGATGGGACACGTTTTCAATCCTCAGATTCTCTGCCGCGAGAATTGGGTGGGTTCCAGTTGGGGCCGGGTCGTCGCTCAGGCCGAGCTTATCAACGAGAATGGGGAAAAATTCAATCTTGTTGTAGGAACTCGGCGGCTTTTCTAACAGGCTTTCCTGAGGTCTCGTAGCCAGACTGGTAGGATTGAGTTTGACGACGACGCTTTGGTCGGTATCATCCGTGAACGGCGGGATTGGGGGCGGGATTTGAATAACCGCCCCGTAGTGAGTCATGTCGCCGACGCCATACGGAGCCTCTCGCCCGACGATGTCCACCATCTTGTACGGCCCGCTGTCAGGGGACTGCGGCTCAACGCTGGCCCATATTTTGACTCGCATTCGTTCTGGCCTTACCTGTGGTCCAGTTGGACGGTGGTGCACCCTAGAGATGCATCACAAATGAATTCTAGTCAGGTTGCGGTCACTGCCCTGCTTCGACCGTCAGTTTCAAGCCCATGGCCCTGGTCACCGCAACCAGTGTCGAGAGCCGCGGATTGCCATGGGCGGACAGGGCGCGGTAAAGGCTCTCTCGTTGGACACCCGCAGCCTTGGCCACCTTCGCAATGCCGCCGCGCGCTTCCGCAACCCGGCGCAAGGCCACGAGCAGCACCCCAGGCTCCTCTTCATCGCTTAGTGCCGCTCTCAGGTATTCGGCGGCAAAATCCGGATTCCCGCGCAGCTCCCTGACCATCGCTTCCTCGTGGGAGATACTGGACTTACGCTTCATGATTTGCGAGTCCTTTCTCTGTAATCCTTCAGATACATAATCGCCCGCGCTATGTCGGATGACTGCTTGCGTTTGTCGCCGCCGTTCAGCAGCAATACGCACTCCTTGGCAACCATGGCGTAGTACACCCGAAATCCCGGCCCCCAGTCGATCCGCAGCTCGGACACTCCTTCGCGCAGAGGTTTGCAATCGCCGAAATTGCCGAGCGATAGGCGGTCGATTCGGGCCGCGATTCTCGCTCGCGTCTGGTTGTCCAGACCCGCCAACCAATCGCCAACAATGTCTTTGCCCGCCCGCGTGACATAGCGGCGAATCTCGATCACAGGCATAGTGTAACTTATAGATTACAGCCTGCGCAAGTTACCTTTCGGTCTCTTCGAGGCGGCGTTCGTTTACTGCGGATACTTCCGTGAGAGCTGATCTGCGGAAAGGACCGCAAGCCGCCTGAACACCACTTCCGCCTCGGCTTGCTTTTGCTCGGGAGGCAGACTGAGGAGCCGCTGGACTTCTGATTCCATTTCCCGCAATTCCCCGGAGGGCGCGATTTCCGCCAACTGCGCGAAGAGCATTTTGTGTGCCTGCTTGCGTTCCATCACTTCCAGCCCATCCAGGATCTGGCGGTGCGGAGTCCCCTCCCAGATGGCGAGAATCATCGCTTCGCGGAGCCAGCGTTCGGCGCCGTACTCGGCCAGCGTGCCCAGGCCGCCGTGAACTTCCATCGCCCATTTCGCCGTGTCCGCCGCGAACTCGGCCGTCCAGTACTTGGCCAGATGGGCCACCAAGCGGAAAAGATGATAGCGCTCGGAGTAAGGCGGCCGCTCCATCCACACCTGGTCGAGGAGCCGAACCGATTCCCATGCCAGGGCAAATGCGGATTGCAGCGTTTTCAGGCGGTGTTCAAACTGGCGCCGCAGCAGGGGAAGGTCGACGATGTGCTCGCCGAATGCGGCGCGACACTCCGCATAGGCGAGCGCATCGGCCATGGCCCGCTGGGCCAGCGCAACGCTCACCACGCTGTTGGCAACGCGGGAAAGATTCAGGACTTCCAGAATCAGATAGATTCCCGCGTCCGCCGGGCCAAGCAGGTATGCTTCGCTGTCCCGCAGTTCGATTTCCCCGGTCGGCACGGAGCGAGTGGCAATCTTGTCTTTCAGGCGACGGATGAAATAGTTAAGGCTGCCGTCTTCGTTCCTGCGATAGCGAGGCATGAGGAAAAGTGCGAGTCCGCGCACGCCCGGTGGAGCTCCTTCCGGGCGCGCCGCCGCCACCGCCAATTCCGCCGCCGCGTTGCTGGCAAAATACTTATCGCCGGTCAGCCGCCAAGCATCGGCCGCAGACCTGGCGATGGTGCGGACGGCGGCGCCCAAATCGGAGCCGCCACCGATCTCGGTCATCCACGTGGCGCCCTGCCACACGGAATCGTCCTTCCTCAAAAGCCTGGGCAGGAACCGCGCCTGCAATTCCCTGCCCCCGTACTTGGCAAGCGGGACAGCCGTGCCGAGCGACACGGTGTACGGGCAGCAGACGCCAGGATCGTAGAACGAAATCGTGTACATCAATAAATAAGTCGGGATAAGGGAGTTTTCTTCGAGGGCGCGCCAGACAACGCCGGAGCGGTAGCCCTTCCGCAACATGGTCTGATATTCGCGAGGGTAGAGGATTTCATCGACGCGCCGGCCTAGCTTGTCGAACATGCGGACCCAGGGCGTTCCGGCACGATCAATCGTGCCCGAGATGGCGACACCCTCCGTCTTCCACCAGTCCTGCTCGGCTGTGAGCACATCCGGGTGCGGAATGGCGGACAGCCTGCTTTGCAGAAAGTCGAGAGGAGAACGGAGAGTTTCGAGAAGCGCCATACGAGCGGATCTTAGGCGGCGGGTCTGAGCGCGTCAAGCGAACCGCGTTTCCTCTACGCCCAAGGCGAGAACAACTCCGCCAGAATCTTGATTCCGCTTGACAAATTTCGAGCGCTGGCAGTACATGTTTCGGCTGCAAATGCTGCGTATTTCTCAGCGCGGCAGTTGGGTCAATCGAAGGAGGACCAACATGGGAAAGGTAACACGAAGAAGTTTCCTGATCGGTGGCAGTGCCCTCGCCGTATCGGCCTGGATGGTACCTCCGGTATTCGCTGCGCCGAAGACCATCAAGATCGGCGGGCTCTATCCCCTGACAGGAAACCTGGCCTCAACCGGCCTCGATTGCAAGCGGGGCGCCGAGATGGCCGTGGAGATCATCAACGGGAAATACGATCTCAACCTCCCCTTGGCCAAAGAGGAAGGAATTCCGAATCTGGGCGGAGCCAAGATCGAAGTGGTGTGGGCTGACACCAAAGGCGAGCCCAAGAACGGCCAGGCAGAAGCGGAGCGAGTCGTGACGCAGGACGGGGTGGTCGGCGTTATCGGCGCATATCAGAGTTCCGTGACGAAGACCGCCAGCCAGTCGACCGAACGGCTGCGGATCCCCTACGTATGCTCGGATTCTTCATCGCCCACTCTGACCGAGCGGGGATTGAAGTACTTCTTCCGGGTCAGCCCTCACGACGGAATTTTCGCCCACGACCAGTTCAACTTCCTCAAAGACCTGGAGCGAGTCAAGAAACAGAAGGTCCAGACCGTGGCGCTCTTGTACGAGAACACCGAGTTCGGCTCCAACGTCGGCAAGCAGGAGCAGAAATATGCCCAGGAGTACGGGTACAAGGTGGTAGAGGACATTTCTTACACAGCCAACGCGACCGACGTTACCAGCGAAGTGGGCCGCTTGATCAAGGCCAACCCAGACGTCCTTATGCACGCTTCCTACATCACTGACGCCATTCTGTTCACGAAGACGTTCAAAGAGATGGGTTTCAATCCCAAGGGCATGCTGACGATGGCCGGCTACATCGAGCCCGGCTATCTGCCGGCGGTGAAGGCGGACGGAGACTACATGATCGTTCGCTCGACCTTTGCGTTGGACCTGGCTAAGCGCAAGCCGCTGGTGGGACAGGTCAACGAGCTTTTCAAGAAGAAGTACGGACTAGATATGAGCGAGAACGCCGCCCGCAGCTTCACCGCCCCCTTCGTCTTCGCGGATGCTATCAACCGCGCAAAGACCACAGAGCCTGAGGCCGTAGTCAAGGCGCTCCACGATACGAACCTCCCCGGCGATCAAGTGATCTATCCGTGGCAGGGCGTGAAGTTCGATCCCCAAACCAACCAGAATATTTACGCCAAGGGCACGCTGGTGCAGGTCCAGAACCAGCAGTACGTCACCGTTTGGCCCTTCGAGTCCGCCGCCAAGGATCTGGTGTGGCCTTTCCCGGCGTGGAAGTCGCGGAAGTAGCTTCGCCCTGGTGGGAGACGCCGAGTCGGCTTCTCCCTTCGGGCGCGTTGGGAAAGGCGGGATGATGGGCAGCGATGTACTGCAGCAAGTGGTGAACAGCCTGCTGATCGGTTCCGTCTACTCCCTGGTTGCCATCGGGCTCACGCTCATCTGGGGAGTCATGAACATCATCAACTTCGCCCATGGCGATTTTTTGATGCTGGGCATGTTTATCGCCTTCTGGTGCTACACGCTATTGCATCTGGACCCGGTTTTTTCGATCCCCATCTGCGCCGCTGTTCTCTTCATCCTGGGCGCCGCGATTTATCGCTTCATCGTCAGCAAGGTGATGAGCGGCCCGCTGCTGGCGCAACTGGTGGTCACGTTCGGGGTTAGCATCTTCCTGGCGAATCTGGCCGTAATGCTGTGGACGCCGGATTTCCGCCTGATCGAGAAACCGCTGCTCTCCGGCACCTGGAGCCTGGGGGCCGTCCAGTTGAGTATTCCGAAGTTTGCAGCCTCGCTGGGCAGCGTGCTGGTGTCAGCGGGCGTCTTGCTGTTCCTCAAAAAGACCAAGACTGGCAAGGCGATCCTGGCGGTGGAGATGAACCGCGAATCCGCCCTGCTCGTGGGCATCAATACTGATCGTATCAACGCCCTGTCGTTCGGCATGGGTTCCGCCTTGGTGGGAATCGCCGGGGCATTCCTGGCCATGTACTACTACATATACCCCCAGGTAGGAGGGCTTTTTGGGTTGATCTCTTTCTGCATCGTCGCTCTCGGGGGATTCGGCAGCATCGAGGGGGCGTTCATCGCGGGGATCCTGATCGGATTCGTCCAGACCCTGGGGGGCTATTACTTCGATCCGGCTTACAAGTACGCTCTCGTGTTCCTGGTTTACCTGATAACGGTCTGGATCCGGCCGCAGGGCCTGTTGGGATGGTGAGCATGAGAACCCCCACGCGGAGACAGATCTCCGTGTTCGCCATCGTGCTGGTCCCCCTTATTCTTTATCCTTTATTGGTCCGGGGCTCGTTTCCGCTGCACGTCATGATCATGGTGTTCCTGTTCGCGATGATGGGCGTCGCCTGGAACATTATGGGCGGGTATGCAGGGATGTTCTCGTTTGGTCAGGTGGCCTTCTTCGGAATCGGCGCATACACGTCGTCTTATCTGCTCACGACTTACCATGTCAGCCCGTGGATCGGGCTGCTGGCCGGAGGGATATTGGCGGCCCTTGCCGCCGCCGCAATCGGCATCCCGTGCTCGAACCTGCGGGGCCACTACTTCGCCATCGCCAGCATCGCCTTTGCAGAGATCGTTCGCATCCACTTCAACAACTGGAAGCTGGTCGGCGCTGCCGAGGGGCTGACACTCCCCATCCTTCCCCAGTCGTTCAAAAATTTCGAGTTCCACTCGACCAAAGTGCCCTATTACTACATCCTCTTGGGATTCCTTATCCTCTCGCTGCTTGTGTGCTTGTGGGTCTCGACCTCGCGGATGGGCTTCTACTTCCGCGCTATCAAAGAAAGCCACGAGTTGGCGAAAGTGGTGGGGATCAACTTCGTGCACTACCGGCTGATAGCGATCATGATTAGCGCCTTCCTCACCGCCATGGCCGGGACCTTCTACGCGCAGTACATCCTGTATCTGGATCCGGACAGCGTCCTGATTCTTCCCATCTCTGTGCAGGTCGTGCTGGTCGCCATGCTGGGCGGAGCGGGTTCGATCATGGGGCCGGTCATCGGCGCCGCCATCCTGTTGCCGATCTCCGAGTTAACGCGTGTGTGGCTGGGCCCGAAGGGGACCGGCATCGACATGGTTGTCTACGGCACGCTGATCATGCTGATCTCCGCCTACCAGCCTCAGGGCGTGTGGGGCTTGCTCTCCAGGATCGGAAAGGGGAAGGCATGAGCGCGGCGCCACTCCTGGAGGTACAGGGCATCAGCAAGCATTTCGGCGGATTGTGGGCGAATGACAACATTTCTTTCACCGTCGGCGATGGCGACATCGTCGGCATCATCGGGCCGAACGGGTCCGGGAAGAGCACGCTCTTCAATTGCATCACGGGTTTCTACCGGCCGGACGCCGGAAGGGTCCTCTATCACGGGAGGGATATCACCCATCTCAGCGCGGACCGGATCTGCAAGATGGGAATCGCCAGGACGTTCCAGATCGTCCAGGTAATCAGCGACATGACGGTGCTCGAGAATGTCATGACCGGGGCCTTCCTGCACATCCCGAGGAAACGAGCGGCGCGGGCGAAGGCAGAAGAAGTTTTGGCGTTCACCGGCCTGTGGGAGAAGCGCGATGCGGCGGCGACGTCCCTCACCATACCGGACAAGAAGAGGCTGGAGGTATCCATGGCCCTGGCTACGCAGCCGAAACTGCTTATGCTGGACGAAGCCATGGCGGGCCTGACTCCGGTCGAGCTGAGAGAGATGATGACCCTGGTTCGCAAGGTGCAGGAGAACGGAGTTACGCTGGTGATCGTCGAGCACGTCATGGAAGCGGTCATGGAGCTGTCGCATCGAGTCATTGGGATCAACTCGGGGCGGAAGATCGTGGAGGACGTGCCAGAAAAGATCGTCGTCAACCCTGAAGTCATCCGAGCCTATCTGGGAGAGCGGTACCATGCTCGACATTGAGGGATTGTCCGTCGGATACAGGGGCGTCCGTGCGGTGCAGGATGTTTCCCTGACGGTGCGGCGCGGAGAGGTTGTGAGTCTCATCGGGTCCAACGGCGCCGGGAAGAGCACCATCCTGCGCACCATCGCCGGGCTGCTCCGGCCCTGGGAGGGCAAGATCCTGCTCGACAACCAGCCCATCCACGTTGTTCCGCCCTACGACATCGTCAGGAAGCGAATCGCCCTGGTCCCGGAGGGGCGGCAGTTGTTCGGCCGGCTGTCAGTCTGGGACAACCTCCTGCTGGGCGCCTACGCGGCGGATTCCGACAAGGATGTCGCAGAGTCCCTGGAGAACATTCTGCAGCTTTTTCCCTGGATCGGAGAGCGGAGGAAACAACGTGCCGAGACCCTGAGCGGGGGAGAACAGCAGCAAGTTGCGATTGCCCGCGGTTTGATGTCCCGTCCAGCCCTCCTGATGCTGGATGAGCCGTCCCTGGGGATCATGCCCAAGCTCGTGGCCGAGATCTTTGAGAGGATCCACGACATCCGCCAGCAGGGCATTACCGTGTTCCTCGTCGAGCAAAACGTCTACGAAGCATTGAGTATTTCCGACCGGGCCTATGTCCTGCAGACCGGGCGGATTGTCCTGGAGGGGAAAGGCGAAGAGCTCCTCAAATCCGACCTCGTAAGGCAGGCCTACCTTGGCATGTGATGGGGTCGCTGGAGCGGCGGGCAATCCGGTGGGGACACACACAACAAACTGGACACAAGGATATAAGACGAGTTATTACACCTCCTACGGTGGCGAGGACCGCTTTACCCGCGTCTGGGCAAAGCAAGGGGAGGATTGGAAGCCGGTCAGTCAACGCGAACCAGCCAATGACCAATAAATCTGGCTGCCCCCCAGGGATTCGAACCCCGATATGCTGATCCAGAGTTATGGACAAACTAGCTCGCACTTGCGGCGAGCGTGTTGAAAACACACGACTTCTTCAATTCACGCGCGCACGGAAGGGCAAAATGCAGGTGCTGATTCTGTTGGGTTTGTCGAGCGGTGTTTGAGCATGATGGTCACAAAAGTCCCCACAGTCTCGGCGGTCAAATTTTAGGATGATATTGAGCAGTTCTTCCAGATTGCCTTAGAAACACATCCATCCTGCGACGTTGCCGCAATCGATCGGCTACACCGATGCTCTGTGGAGGACTCATCGGCGTGTAGTTTCCGGATAGCCCGTGATCCAGGAATCTTAGGGACTGACGGACTTCGCTTCAATACAGGGAATCCTGTGCTGGCTGTTGCTTCGCGGCGCTGGCCTGTCGTGCCTCCTTGCCTGCTTCCAGGGTCATATCGAGCATCCCGAACTCAACGCCAATCTTCTTGAGGAAATCATTGGGAGCAATGCCGCCGGCGAAGATCCAGGCGTAATCGTTGGGGATCTCCTGCACTTGGGCGTTGACGTTGAGGACGACGCTCTCCGGTCTGAACTCCACCGGCACGGAGTTGAAGAGCACCCGGACCTTTCCCTTGCGGATGCACTCCTGGATGCGCTGGGAATTCCGCTCTTTGATGCGACTGAAGGCTTCCTTGCGATAGGAGAGCGTTACCTGGTTGCCAGCCTGGTTGGCTAGACCCATGGCGGCCTCCACCGCGCTGTCGCCGCCACCCACAACCAGAATTCTCTTGTTGGTGTAGGCATCGGCCTCGATCAGGCGGTACATCACCTTGGGCAAGTCTTCGCCTTCGACTCCCAGCTTGCGCGGAGTGCCGCCGCGGCCCATGGCGAGCACCACCGCGTGGGCGCGATAACGATTCTTGCTGGTAACCACGGTGAAGATCCCGTCCGCTTCCTTCTTGATGTCTTCCACTTTCTCGCCGGTGCGCGGCTTGAAATCGGCGCGCTGCAGCACCGTTTGCCAGAAGGCGAGGAGGTTTTCCTTGGAGAGGTCCGTCTTCTTGAACTTACCGTAGATTGGGAACTCCACAGGACTGGTGAGCACCAGTTTCTGACGCGGGTACTTCGCCACGGTGCCCCCGATCTCATCCTGCTCCACCGTAATGTAGTTGAGCTGGTTCTCGATGGCGCGCAGCGAGGCGCTGATGCCGCCGGGACCAGCCCCGACGATTAGCACGTCGTAAACCCCCGGCGGGGACTTGGCGGACCCGTTTGAGCCGAGTCTTAGCGCGATGGTGTCCATGCATTGCCGCCCCTGGTTGACGGCGTTCTTGATGAGCGCCAGGCCGCCCAGTTCTCCGATGATGAACAAATTGCGGACGCTGGTTTCGTATTCTGGCGTCAGGAACGGCAGGTCGGCGCTCATGCTGGGGTTGGCCATCACCATCGTGATGGCGCCGACGGGACAGGCCTCC
>Ga0335070_10009706_pt1 | contig 11262 bp, 4 predicted proteins | sample Lox_Sample_13_FD_206722 | JGI IMG/M metagenome (GOLD analysis project Ga0335070, IMG submission 206722) | Soil microbial communities from Loxahatchee National Wildlife Refuge, Florida, United States - Lox_Sample_1.3 | ecosystem: Environmental > Terrestrial > Soil > Wetlands | place: USA: Florida... | reverse complement strand
AAAAGTGATCCTGTTGCGCGTGCTGGATAAGAACCAGGCGAGTGAAAAGGCGCAACTATTCGACCTGGTCAACTGGCAGATCAATAAGTCCGGAGCAAAGCTGTACCTGGAAAAGATCTGCGCCCGACTTCAAAAATCCAGCCTGCGGATCGAGACTGCCGTTCTGGAGGGGTTGGTGGCGGAATCGATCACCGAGTATGCGCAAAGCCAGGGAATCAAACTGATCATCCTGAGCAGCCATGGACGCAGCGGGTTGAGTCAGTGGGGGATCAGCAGCGTCACCCAAAAAATCATTTTTAGTGCGCCCACCTCCGTACTCATCATCCGGGCCCACCAACCGGCAGCCAGCGAGTCGATCGAACGACAGTACAAACGAATCGTGGTTCCGCTGGATGGGTCGCGGCGGGCGGAAAATGTCTTACCCATGGTCACGCTTCTGGCCCGCTTCCACCAATCCCGGATACACATCGTGCATGTCGTGAAAACGCCGGAGATGGCGCGCCAGATGCCCCTGGCGCGCGAAGATGTGGAATTATCCGAACGGATTGTGTCCCGCAATCGGGAGGAAGCCATCCGCTATCTCGATCAGGTGCGCCTGCATTCACCCCTGGACAGCATCGATGTACAAACCCACTTGTTGACCAGCGATAACGCAGCCGCAGCCCTGCATGAGCTGGCAGAGAAGGAAGCCATCGACATGGTCGCGCTCAGCGCTCACGGCTATTCGGGGAATAACCAATGGCCTTATGGAAGCATGGTCAACAATTTTATCCTGTACAGCAAGGTACCGCTGTTGATCGTTCAGGACCTGCCCGCCAAAGAAGAGCCGGCTGTCCTCGAGATGACCCCGCGCGAACATTAAAGCATTAGCCTATGCAGGTGACCCCAGTCCAAACTGCCAACCAGACAGCCCCGGATCCAGGAGAACATCTGGAACACCTTGCGCTCCACCTGGCTGAAAATCACACGGGCGTGACGAAACGCCGTCAACAAAGGGCTCTATTAATAAAGCATCTGCCAAATTGGAAACAGACCTTACTGGATGCTTATCAACATTTCCGAGCCACGTCTGTAAAGGACCCGGTTTTTTCCCGGGCCAGCGAATGGATGCTGGACAACTTTTATATTGTCGAACAGACATTCCACCAGATCGAGGAAGATCTCCCCAATAGTTATTACGACCAGTTACCCAAACTGAATGCGACCTCATTAAGCAGCTATCCGCGCATTTTTGCCCTGGCGTGGGAATTGGTCGGATACTGCCAGGGTCAGCTTGATCTGGCTCAAGCCACGACCTTCGTGCAGGATTATCAACGGGTTACCCCGTTGACGATTGGAGAGCTGTGGGCCTTACCGACCATGCTCCGGATCGGGACACTGGAGCACCTGGCCGCGGCGGTCGCCGTCATTGCAGGGATTGATGAGCCGAAAGGCCCGAATGCGCAGCCCATCCTGCCCATACCTCCTGCACAGCCAACCGAAGCCATTGTCGCCAATTGTTTTCTCAGCTTGCGACTTTTATCTGCTACGGATTGGAAAGGATTCTTCGAGCAAACCAGTCGCATCGAGCAGATTCTAAGGGATGATCCGGCAGGGATCTATCCCAGCATGGATTTTGACACCCGGAACAGATACCGCAGTGTTGTGGAAGAACTGGCGCGAAATTCCAGCCAGAGCGAAGAAGCCGTTGCAAGGGCTGCGATCGAATTCGCCCGCCAGGCTCAAGACAAGCCCCAGGCCTCCATCCAAAATCCGGACCGAAAAACCCACATCGGTTTTTATCTGATCGATGCGGGTCTTCCCGCGCTTGAAAGAAGCATCGGATACCGGCCGCAGTTGGACGCACGCCTGAGGCGATGGGCTCTCGCCCACCCAACATTAACTTATCTGGGGAGCATCAGCATTCTCTCCTTGCTGATCGTCGCAGGATTGCTGGCCTATACCCGGGTCTCAAACGGCTCTCCCGCCCAACTGGTTCTCACCGGTTTGCTTGGGTGCGGGCTGGCCCTGGATGCGTCCATTAACCTGGTCCATTGGACTATCACGCATCAAATTCCTCCGCGCACCCTGCCGCGCATGGACTACTCGGAAGGTATCCCGGCAGGTTATCGCACGATGATTGTCATTCCGTCGCTGCTGGTGAGCGTCAGCGAACTAAACTCCCTGTTGCAGGAGCTCGAGCTCCACTTCCTGCGCAACCCCGATCCCCAATTGACATTCGCCCTCCTGACTGATTTCACCGATGCCCCGGCGCAGCAGATGCCTGATGACGAACAACTGCTCTCCCAGGCAGTCGCCGGGATCGAAGGCCTCAATCACAAGTATGCGGACACCGCTCCCTTTTACCTGTTTCACCGTAAGCGGGTCTGGAATCCATCCGAGGGGGTCTGGATGGGCTGGGAACGCAAGCGCGGCAAACTGGTTGAATTCAATCGGCTGGTGTTGAACGGCGGCCAGACGTCTTATACCACGCGGGTCGGAGAGCTCAGCATCCTGCCCGCAATCAAATATGTGATCACCCTGGATGCAGATACTTCCCTGCCCCAGGGCAGCGCCGGCCGCATGGTCGCGACCCTGGCCCACCCCCTCAACCAGGCGGAATTTACTGCGGATGGCCACTCGGTTCGTGCCGGGTATACCATCCTGCAGCCTCGCGTGGAAATCAAACCGGCCAGCGCGAATCGCAGCCTGTTTTCGCGCATATTTGCCGGGAATACCGGTTTTGATCTGTACACTCTGGCAGTATCAGATGTATATCAGGATCTATTCGGAGAGGGGAGTTACGTCGGCAAGGGCATTTATGATGTAGCCGCTTTCGAGCGAAGCTTGGCAGGCCGGGTCAGGGAAAATACCCTGCTCAGCCATGACCTCTTCGAGGGAATTTACGGACGTGCCGCCCTGGTCACCGACATCCTCCTGTACGAGGAATATCCGGCGCGCTACCTGATCTACGCCCGCCGCATGCACCGCTGGATCCGCGGCGACTGGCAGCTGTTGCCCTGGCTCTTCCCGGTCGTCCAGACCGAAGGAGGTTCTGCCCCCAACTGGTTGTCGCTCATCAACCGCTGGAAGATTTTCGATAACCTGCGGCGCAGCTTACTGACCCCGACCTATCTATTCTTTTTCGCTGCAAGCTGGCTGGTCCTGCCCGGTTCACCCCTGCTGTGGACGTTGCTGGCACTCCTGGTGCCCGCCATGCCCATCGCCGCCCAGGCTATCCAGGGTGTAAAGAAGAATATTGGACGGCTTAGGTTGAAAGAGCTGGTCGATCCCAGCAGACTCCCATTGTTGCGTTGGGCGTTGAGCTTTACCTTCCTCCCCTATGAAGCCTTCCTGGCGCTGACCGCGATCGGGATCACCCTGACCCGCCTGCTGGTCGCGCGCAGACACTTGCTGCAGTGGACCACGGCCGCGCACATCGCCCGCTCGCTTGGAATAAACACCAGGCAAAAAGTCTGGTGGGAGATGGCGATTTCATTGGCTTTCAGTGCGCTCCTGGGATTGGCCATCGCCATCGTCCATCCCCTGGCGCTGTGGGTGGCGACTCCCTTGCTGCTCGTCTGGAGCCTTGCTCCCCAGGTCGCTTACTGGATCAGCCAGCCCATCATGCACACGTCCGCGCCGCTATCCGAAGTCCAGTACAATCAGGTCCGGCGCCTGGCCAGGCGTACCTGGGCGTTCTTCGAACAATTTGCCGGTCCGGATGATCACTGGTTGCCCCCTGATCATTTCCAAGAAAACCCGCGCGGCAACGTCGCCCATTATACGACCCCGACCAACATCGGCCTGTTCTTGTTGTCCATTTTGTCGGCCTATGATCTGGGTTATTTCGGCCTTTTCGAACTGGCCGTACGTTTGCGCTCCACTTTCGAGAATATGGATGCGCTGGAACATTACCGCGGTCACCTGTTGAACTGGTATGACACGCAGACGTTGGCCCCCCTGCCGCCCCGTTATATCTCGACGGTCGACAGCGGCAACCTGGCCGCCTGCCTCATCGCGCTCAAACAAGGCTGCCTCGCCCTGGCGGATGCACCCATCGTTGGCCCACAGCAATGGCAGGGATTGCTCGTCCTCATGGATATCCTTTCCAACATATTGAAAGAGCTGGACAGCAACAACTCCGGCTCGGCCTTCGAACCCTTCGAGGTTGAGCTGCAGGGCATTTGCAGACGCATCACCGCCGTCCAGGACAATCCCGGGGCGTGGACCAGCTTTCTCGCCTGGCTCGTCAGCGATGGGCGGTATCGGATATCCCGGCACGTGATGGAATTTCTTGGCGGCGACCATCCCAATCTGGATCAGGAAACCTTGAACGATCTGCAGCTCTATCTGGATGGGCTGCTGCATCAATTGATCAGCATGCAGCGCAATATCAAATTACTGGCACCCTGGTTGAGTGCTCTGAATCAGCCGCCAAGGCTGTTTGCCCAGGCGGGACATCCAGCCCTGCATGCCTGGCAGGATTTTCTGGAGGGTCTCCCTACCAGCCTCCCGCCCCTCGGGGAAGCGGCAGTGACCTACGAGGCGATTAAAAGTGCCCTGGCCCGGTTAGGAACCCGACTGGATGGCAGTCCGGATTCTGCAGACCTGGTCCAGGAGACGCGCGACTGGTGTCGGAAGCTGGACGAGGATCTGACGTCCGCCATGTTAAGAACAGAGACCCTCCTGGTCGGATATCGCGATCTGGCGAGGCAGGCAGACCGTTATCTCGAGGCGATGGATTTCAAATTCCTGTTTGACGAACAACGCCGCGTGTTCCACATCGGATACAACGCCACGACCGATAAGCTCGATACAAGTTATTATGATTTGCTCGCCTCCGAGGCGCGCATTGCCAGCCTGATCGCCATCGCAAAAGGCGACGTCCCCCAAAGCCACTGGCTGCATCTGGGACGGCCTGTCACGCGGGTGGATGGGAAACAGGTGTTGCTCTCCTGGAATGGCACCATGTTCGAATATCTCATGCCGGCGCTGTTTACCAGGAATTACGAGGGGACATTTCTGTCCGACAGCTGCCATGCTGCCATCGATGCCCAAATGAGTTACGCTCACCAAAAGCACATTCCCTGGGGTGCGTCCGAATCGGGTTACTTCGCCTTCGATGCCAGCCTGAACTACCAATACCGCGCCTTCGGTGTGCCCGACCTGGGTTACAAACGCGACCTCTCCGAGGAAGTCGTCGTTGCCCCGTATGCGTCACTGATCGGGCTCTCCCTGCAACCACAAGCCGTGCTGGCCAACATGGCGCGCCTGGAAAATCTGAAAATGCTCGGCCGGTTTGGTTTTTACGAAGCGCTCGATTACACCAGGGCACGCCTGGCGCCGGACCTGCAGCACGCCATCGTCCAATCCTATATGGCCCATCACCAAGGCATGATCCTGTTGGCTGCCTGTAATTACCTGTCGAATGATGGCATGGTCCGGCGTTTCCACGCCGATGAACGCATCCAAAGTGTTGAACTGCTCCTGCAGGAAAAGATCCCGCAAAATCCGCATATCGAATATCCACATCCGGAAGAACCGCTGGAAGTGCGAGCAAGCCAAAGGTCCGTGGCGCTTCTCCCCTGGCGCGTTCCGGTGGACAGCCCCATTCCGCAGGTTCAATTCCTTTCCCAGGGACGCTACGGCGTCCTGATCACCAATGCCGGAGGTGGATACAGCCAGTGGGAGGATCTGGCCCTGACACGCTGGCAGGCGGATGCGACCCTGGACGCCTGGGGAACGTGGATCTATCTCCAGGACCTGGAGAGTGGTGAGCTCTGGTCGGCGGCATGCCAACCGACCGGATGTCCACCTGAAAACCAGGAAATCCTGTTCTACCCGTATAAGGTCGAGTTCCGTCGCTGGGACCGGGGAGTTTCCCTGCACACCGAGATCACTGTCGGGGCGGACGATGTTGAGATCCGCCGGGTGACGCTCCTGAATGACAGCGACCGGCAACGGCGGCTGAAGGTGACCAGCTACGGCGAGGTCGTGCTCGCCCCGCAGGCCGACGACCGGCGCCATCCGGCTTTCAACAAACTTTTTATCGAGAGCGAATATCTTTCGGACGGGAATGCGCTCCTGTTCCACCGCCGCCTCCGCTCGGCAGATGAAAAGCCTGTTTTCCTTGCCCACGCCCTGGTGGTCGAAGCGGGTCATAAAGTCACCGGTGAATACGAGAGCGACCGGGCCTGCTTCCTGGGACGCGGACAAACACCAAGGACGCCTGCCGCCCTCCAGGGAAAGGAAAGCCACCTTTCCGGAACGATCGGTCCCGAACCGGAACCGGGATTACCTCGCAGGACGCTCGACCCGATTCTGTCCCTGGCACAGGAAATCGACCTGAAGCCGCACACCCGGGCCCAGGTCACTTTTATCACCCTGGCGGCAGCCTCCCGCACGGAAGCGCTGGAGCTGGTGACCCGCTACCAGTCGATGCAGGCTATCAACCGCGCCTTCGACGAAGCGCGCGCTCACGGCGAAAGGGAGCTGGTCGACCTGGGGCTGAATACCGCTGCAGTGGAGCATATTCAGCAGCTCCTGTCCGCTCTGCTCTATCCGTCCGAAGCCCTGCGCGCGGCCCCGGAGGTCCTGGAGAAAAACGTGAAGGGGCAGTCCGGCTTATGGGCTTACGGCATCTCCGGGGATTATCCGGTCCTGCTCGTGCGGGTTCGCGAAGAAGGCGACAGCCCGCTATTATTGGAAGCCTTACAGGCTTACACCTACTGGCGCAACCGGCGGATCAAGATCAACCTGGTCATCCTGAACGAGCAGGATACGGGTTATGCGATGGACTTGCACAATCAAATCCAACGCCAGATCACCCTCCTGGGTGCGGATGCGTGGTTGAACCAGCGTGACGGCATCTTCCTGTTGCGCAGCGACCAGATGCCGAAAGACGACCGGATTTTGCTGGAGGCGATTGCCGGCGTTATTCTGGATCAAACCAAGGGGACCTTGGCGGAACACGCCAGGCGCCTGACCGCAGCCCCCATCCGCCTGCCGGCCTTCACGCCGTCGCTCGCCATTGCGCAGGACCCCGAACCGACACCCCCGCTGAGGCGACCGACCGGCCTGCGGATGGACAACGGCCTGGGAGGCTTCAGCCCGGACGGCCGGGAGTACGTGCTCTTTCTCCAACCCGGCCAGAACACGCCCCGCCCGTGGGTGAACGTGATCGCCAACCCACAGTTTGGCTTCCTGGTCTCCGAAGCCGGATCCGGTTTCACCTGGGCCGGCAACAGTGGCGAGAACCGGCTGACACCCTGGCGGAATGACCCGCTGGCGGACATGCCGGGAGAGGCGCTCTATCTGCGGGACGAAGAGACCGGGCTGGTCTGGTCGCCGACCCCCCTGCCAGCCGGGGCGGAGAGCGCCTGTACAATCCGGCACGGGGCAGGCTATTCGACCTTTGAGAGCCAGAGTCACGGCCTGAACCAGCTCCTGCGCCTGTTCGCCGCGGCTGACGCGCCGGTGAAAATTGCCCACCTGCGCCTGGAAAACTTGTGGAATCGGCCGCGGCGCATCACCGTGACATCCTACGCCGAATGGGTGCTGGGCGCCGCCCGGGAGCCAAATCAGGCTTATGTCGTGCCTGAGTTCGACCCCGCCCGGCACGCCCTGCTGGCGGGCAACCGCTACAACGCCGAGTTTGGCGAGCGCGCCGCCTTCCTGGCTGCCAGCAAAAAACCTCACGGCCTGACCGCAGATCGCAGCGAGTTGTTGGGCCGACTGGGCAGCCTGCGTACCCCAGCCGCCCTCGGACGGATCGGGCTGGCGAGCACGGTGCGCGCCGGGCTGGACCCCTGCGCTGCGATCCAGCTGCATGTCGATCTTGCCCCCGGCGGGGTGGAAGAAGTCTTTTTTCTGCTCGGCGAGGGGAGCAGCCGGGAGGAGAGCCTAGCGCTGATCGCCAAATACCAGGCTCAAGGTCAAATTGAGCTGGCCTGGCAGGCTGTCCAACATCTTTGGGACGACCTCCTGACCGGGATCACCGTCCAGACGCCCGACCCGGGCATGGACCTGATGCTCAACCGCTGGCTGCTCTACCAGACGATCAGCTGTCGCCTGTGGGGGCGGTCGGCGCTGTACCAATCCGGCGGTGCTTTCGGGTTCCGGGACCAGCTCCAGGACGTGCTGGCCGCGTTGCACACCCGGCCGGGGCTGGCGCGTGAGCAAATCTTGAACGCCGCCCGCCGCCAATTCGAGGCTGGCGACGTCCTGCATTGGTGGCACCCGCCATCCGGGCGGGGGGTGCGCACCCGCTATTCGGATGACCTGCTCTGGTTGCCTTTCGTCACCGCGGAATACGTCGCCGCCAGCGGGGATGTGTCCATCCTGGATGAGAGAATCCCCTTTCTTAAGGGAGAAGCGCTCAAGCCGGAGGAAACCGAACGTTACGGTCAATATGAACCTGCGTCCGAGGGGGAACCACTTTATGAACATTGCCGCCGGGCAGTGGAAAAGGGCGCGACGGCAGGTGTACACGGGCTGCCGCTGATGGGCTCCGGCGATTGGAACGACGGCATGAACCGGGTCGGCTGGCAAGGGCGCGGCGAGAGCGTCTGGCTGGGCTGGTTCCTGCACGCCACCCTGACGCGTTTCAGCTCGCTGTGCTTATTGATGAAGGACGACCCGGAGCCCTATCGCCAGCAGGCAGCCCGCCTGGCGCGAGCGCTGGAGCTGCACGCCTGGGACGGGAACTGGTACCTGCGCGCCTTCTATGACGACAGCGCCCGGCTGGGCTCAAGCGAGAACGACGAATGCCGGATCGATTCGATTGCCCAATCCTGGGCGGTTCTATCGCAAGCCGCCGACCCGGAGCGGGCAGCCCGGGCGATGGAATCCGTCGACCAGCTCCTGATCCGGGAGGACGACCAATTGATCCTTTTGCTCGCGCCTCCTTTTGACAAAACAGGCCGCGACCCCGGCTACATCCAGGGCTATGCCCCGGGTGTACGCGAAAACGGCGGGCAGTACACCCATGCCGCCATCTGGGTTGCCTGGGCTTTTGCCATGCTCGGTCAGGGGGATCGCGCCGGGGAGCTTTTCCGCCTGCTGAACCCCATCTATCACGCCGACACGCCCGAAAAAGCGAGGCGCTACAGGGTCGAGCCTTATGGGATTGCCGCCGACGTCTACAGCCAACCCCCATTTATCGGAACGGGCGGCTGGACCTGGTACACCGGCTCTGCAGGCTGGATGTACCGCCTGGGCATCGAAGCCATCTTGGGTCTCACCCGAGTGGGAGATACGTTGAAGTTCGACCCCTGCATTCCCGGGAATTGGCCGGGGTTCCAGCTCACCTACCGGTTCGGTAGGACACCCTACCTGATCCGTGTCGAGAACCCAGAGGGCTTCAATCGCGGCATCCGGCAGATCCTGCTCAACGGAATCCCCTTACCTGATAACCGGATTCCACTGAGCGATGATGGACACCAATACGAGGTCCGCGTGTTGATGGGCTCCGCCATTCCCCTCGAGAGGAAAAAAGTTGGCAAAAAACGATAGGCATGATCTCGTGTCCCGTGGTGTAAAATGAATTTGATTTCAAAGTTAAAATGCGCCAGGAATTCGAAACAGACCCGTTTTCAAGAAGGAGAACATGATGAGCGAAGGACAAAAAACCCAACAGGGTGAACAGGAAAAAGAACGAAAAGAGCGCCAGCAGGAACAGCAGCAGCTGGAGCAGCAGCAGGAACAGGAGCGCAAACAACGCCAACTGGAGCAGCAGCAGCTGGAGCAGCAGCTGGAAGAGAAGCGCAAACAGCGCCAGAAGGAACAGCTGGAACAGGAAGAAGGGCTGAAACGCAAGCAGCAAAAGGGGTAGGCGCGCCGCTACAGCCCCCCAATGGAACGCCGATTTCACGCTTACCAGCTCCCCACCCGGGAACGTCTTTACCCCGCATCCCACCCCCGTGCGCGCCAAGAAAGGCGCATCCTACCTGGACGCGCCTATTTTGTTTAAAGGACCCCATTGAATCCGGGGCGGTTCGCCCATCCCGGGGGAGACTAACCGGCCCCGATCAAACTGACATAGACAGTCTTGCTGCGCGCGCTGTACTCCGCCCGGATTACCTTCCCGTCCATGCTGAACTCGTCCAGCACACGGACCGCCCCTCCCCATCGATCTGTTCCACGCACGAGGTCTTATTATTTTGCAAGCAGGTCACCTTAACTTCGCCGTCCTTCGTACTGCCCGTCCGTACGTATCCTTCGACCACCTTCAAGAGGATCTGTTTTTCATCCATGATGCCTCCAATTCGTTGATCGATACCGTCCGGCATGCTTTCCCTGTTGCACGAAAGCCCCATTACAATTTTATGCCGCTGCTGCGAGGCTGATGTTTCAAAAGGCGATGCAGCTCGATCTCGGCCTGCGCTCGCGGAACAGAAAGGGAAAACGTCCACTCGCCTAGAAGGGAATCCAGAGCCCGTTTCAAAACCAGCACATCGTGGTCGTTGAGCTGGTACATCTGCTGGTGGGAGGTCAGGTCACGAATGACCCGGCAGTTTGCCTCGGCGCTTGCGTCTTTCAACTCGTTCAACAGATGCGTCCTGCGCTCGAGTCGATCTTTCGAGAGCGTTTCGCTTGGGCTGCCTAGGATGTCGAACAGCTTCTTAAACTTGCCCTCCGGGGTAGGCGTACGCAGGCGGTTTGTCAGCTCTTCGTCCACCGGGACCCAGATGGTTAAATCCCGGACCTGGACCACATAATAGTGGGCCGCCTGGCCGGGTAAATTTCTTTCCTCCATTCGGAGGATCTCCCCAAAACCATAGGTCCAGTGAATGACAGGATCACCCACACGGAAGTCCATTCTCGCCTCCTTTCCCGGCCTGCCTTACCGTTCCTCAGGACCCCGTCCTTCCAGCGGGAAATTGGAAAGCGGGAAGAAAAAAGCCAGTCCTCATAAGGACTGGCGATGGAGACCAATTGATCCTAGGAACCGTAAACTAATTATACCATCAATGTCCGCCAACGCCCCCGTCCCCTGCCCGGTGTGGTTTTTTAAAAGTGGAGTAAAGACAATTCAGCGCACAGCGTCCCGGTATCCCAAGGGGACGCTCCACAGTCCTTCCGGGAGAGTGAGCGGACCGAGTAAACCCCCCGCGTGGGTCTGCTGCGCAAGTTGTCCAACGAGAAGAAAGTCGTGCAGATCTCCATCTTCTTTACCTTGACATCCCTGCCATACTCGGTTACCCTATAGTCACTTAATCTATTATGTTCAGCAGTCGCTGCTGTTGTTTGTTTTGAGCACCGCTCGATCCCCCCAACACT
>Ga0335070_10009705_pt1 | contig 11262 bp, 10 predicted proteins | sample Lox_Sample_13_FD_206722 | JGI IMG/M metagenome (GOLD analysis project Ga0335070, IMG submission 206722) | Soil microbial communities from Loxahatchee National Wildlife Refuge, Florida, United States - Lox_Sample_1.3 | ecosystem: Environmental > Terrestrial > Soil > Wetlands | place: USA... | reverse complement strand
CTCCTGGATAAGTTCTGGGGTTCGTGGCAGGAGCTCTCTCTCAACCCGACTGAAATGGCGAACCGGGAGTCCGTCATCCAGCGCGGCAAAGCGCTCATTGACGGGATCCATGACCGGTTCCGCAGGCTCAAGGGCGTGCGCGACATGCTGGAAGACGACGTCCGCGGAACGGTAAAGCAGGTCAACGAGCTCACCACGGAGATCGCCGGGATCAACAAGCAGATCCAGAAGATCCAGGCCCTCGGTGACAACCCGAACGACCTCAAGGACCGCCGGGACCTCCTCGTGGGGAAGCTCTCCAACCTCGTCGACATCACGGTGACCTACAACGACCCCGCCGGGGAGATGGTGATCACCACGGGCGGCATGCACATCGTGCAGGGCCCGCACCATGAGACCATCGACCTGGAAGCGAACAAGGCGGACGAGGGCTACTCCCGGCTCGTCTGGGGAGATGACCGGCAGGACGTCCACCTGCGGGGAGGAAGACTTGCCTCCCTTCTGCAGCTTCGCGACGGGGATGCGCGCTCGGAGATCCAGAGCCTGGACCTGATGACGGTCAACTTCATCGACCTGGTGAACGAGATCCACCGCAAGGGCTTCGGCCTCAACGGAGAGACGGGGACGGACTTCTTTGTCGAGCGGCCCTTCGTGTTCGACGTGAACGGAAACTACGACCGGGCCGGAAACGGAACCTTCGATTCATCCTGGATCTTCCGCGTCACCGGGGCCAACGCCCTCAAGCCCAAGGATCTGCTCGGACTGGCGGGAACAATCACCCTGCCGGGGCGCCAGGGCAATGTCACCGTCGCGTACAACCCTACAGACACCGTGGAAGACGTCATCACGCGGATCAACCTCTCCGGTTCCGAGGTCGTGGCGCGCCTGAACTCGGAGGGAAAGCTCTCCCTGAAGGCCACGCCTTCCGCGGACACGGCGAATCCTGATTTCGTCATCCGCGGCATCCAGGACTCCGGACAGTTCCTCGTCGGATACAGTGGAATTCTCAACGCCTCGGGTCCGGCCGGCGCCTACACCTGGAACCAGGCCAACGCCGTGCAGGCGTTGCGTCAGGACGGCGCCCAGTTCGCCGTGGCCCCGCTCGCGCACCCGGCGGGATGGATCGAGGTGAACCCGCGGCTCGCCGCTGACCCCGGCTCCATTGCCGCTGCCTCCGGCACGGCGGGCAGGTCGGAAGGAATTGGGGACGGAACGGCGGCGCTGGCCATCGCCCAGCTGCGCACCACCCCGGTGATGATCGGCGTCACCTCGACCTTTGACGGATACTTCGCCGACAAGATCGCCGCAATCGGTCTGAAGGGGGACGAAGCCTCACGCAGCATGGATACAACGAAGCTCGTGATGAAGGAGCTCACCGACATGAGGGAGTCCCTCTCCGGGGTGAACCAGGATGAGGAGCTCACGAAGATGATCACCTACCAGAACGGGTATGCGGCCATCGCACGCTTCGTCTCCACGTTCGACCAGATGCTCAACGTCATCATCAACCGGATGGCGGTGTAAGGACGGAACCCATGAAGAGGATCAGCTCGCAGCTGCCGACGTTCGACAGCAACTATTACCAGCGCCTGCGCGAGTTCGACATGAACGAGATGTACGGGAAGATCGGCGGGCAGACGCGGATCAACAAGCTGAGGGACGACCCCCTGGCCGCTTCCCGGTCCAGCCGTTTCCAGTCGGAAATTCTCCGCGAGGGCCGCTACGGGAAGAACATCGAGGCCGTGCAGGGCACCCTGGCCACCGCGGAAGGCGATCTGCGGAGCGCCTTGGACATCCTCCAGCGCGTGCGGGAGCTCGGCGTCCAGGGAGCCAACGGCACGCTGGACAAGACGCAGATGGGCTACCTCGGCAAGGAAGTGGACCAGCTCCTCGGCGAGCTTCTCACCATCGCCAACACGAAGGACCAGAACGGCAACTACCTGTTCTCCGGAACGCTCTCCCGCAGCACGCCCTTCCGCACGACCAACGGCCGCGTGCCGGGAGGGGAAGGGGACCTGGTGACGTCCGTGGACTACATGGGCAACACGGGAAGGAACGCGGCCGAGATCTCCGAGGGAGACGTCGTAGGGATCAACATTCCCGGCAACGTGGCCTTCTGGGCAGAGCAGCAGCAGATCTACTCCACGGTGGACGGAACTCAGTACCGGGTGCAGCGCGACCAGACCATCCGCATCGACGGCGCAGAAATCCACCTGTCACCCGGGGACACGATGTCCGCCATCAGCGCCAAGATCAACGACGCCGACGTCTCCGTCCGTGCGCGCATCGACCCTGTCGCGAACTCCCTCGTGCTGGAGTCCACCGTCCCGCACCAGATCTGGGCGGAGGACCTGGGCGACGGCACCGTGCTGCAGGACCTGGGCATCCTCGCGCCCAGCGGCGGTCCCGGCGGCCCCCCCGGCGGCAGCCACCCGCCTCTCAACGTCTCTCCCAGCGCGCGCGTGTTCGGCGGCTCGATCTTCGACATGGTGATCGGCCTGAGGAACGCGCTCCTTGCCGGGGACGGGGACAAGGTCGGGGGCGCGGGCCTGCGCGGCATCGAGAACTCGATCACGAACCTCGCCGGCGTGCTCGGTGACGTCGGGGCGCGCGACGCCCGCCTGACGACGACGGCGCGGAGGATCGAGTACCAGAAGCCCGTTCTCGTGGGCTTCGAGTCCCAGGAGCACGACCTGGACATGGCTGATGCCATCACGCAGCTGAAGATGCTCGAATACAGTCACGAGGCGGCGCTGTCGTCCGCGGCGCGGGCGCTGAACAGGCCGAAGCTCCTCGACTTTCTGAGGTAGGCGATGAAGGTCCGCACGAAGCCGTACGGCGAGATGGAGATCTCCGACCGGCAGAAGATCAGCTTCCCCCGGGGGATCTTCGGGTTCGAGGAGCTGCGCGAGTTTGCCCTCCTCGACGCCCGCCAGGCGCCTTTCTACTGGCTGCAGTCGCTGCAGCGCGTGGAGATCGCCTTCGTTCTCATCGAGCCCCACTTCTTCCGTCCGGACTACACGCCGGACGTTGAACCGGCCGAGCTCCAGGAGATCGGAATCGACTCCCCGGACGACATGCTCGTGTTCGCCATCGTCACCATCCCCGAAGACTCCTCGCGGATGACCGCGAACCTGCAGGGCCCGCTCCTGATCAACCGGCGCAGCCGTGTGGGCCGCCAGTCGATCAGCGCGAACCCCCGCTGGGCGGTGCGTCACATCATTCTGGAGGAGCTAGCGCTTGCGAAGCGGGGCGCCTGATGCTGATCCTTGCCCGAAGAATCGGGGAGAGCATCATGATCGGGGATCAGGTGGAGATCTCCATCGTGGACATCAAGGGCGACCAGGTGAAGCTGGGAATCAACGCCCCGTCCCAGGTGAAGGTCTACCGGCGGGAGGTCTACACGGCCATCCAGGAGGAGAACCGCGCTGCCGCGGCCGCCTCTCCCGAGCGCCTGCCGCAGATCGAGGGCCTCTTCGACGGACCGAGCGGCCCGCCCGAGGGCCCGAAAAAGGAAAAGGCGTAGGGCGAGCTCACGCGAGCTGGCCTCAACGCACAGACGCTTCCTTCTACCGGATATCGCCCTCCGGTCGATCTGCCTATGAATCCGACAGCTCGCTGAAGATCGTCTCGAAAATGCCGGAGATGGCCGCGAACCGGTCGATCACGAACGGATCGAAATGGGTTCCCCGCTCCTTCTTCATGGTGTCCACCGCGACCGCGTGGGACATGGCTTCCTTGTACGCGCGGCGCATCCGCAGGGCGTCATAGACATCCGTCACCGCGACGATCCGCGCCGGCAGCGGGATGAGCTTCCCGGCGAGGCCGTGGGGATAGCCCGTGCCGTCCCAGCGCTCGTGGTGCCGCAGGGCGATCTCTGCCGCCATGGGGTTGGGATACGTGGAGAGGATGAAAGCGCCGTTGGTCGTGTGCTGTTTCATCACGTCCCATTCCCAGCTTTCCAGCTTCCCCGCCTTGTTGAGGATGTCGTCCGGGGTGCCGATCTTTCCCATGTCGTGGAGCGCGGCCACGAGGCTGATGTTCTCGATGAACTGCCGGTCCACCTGCGGCGTTTCCGGCCGCCCCAGAAGGTCTTCCGCGAGCACCCGGGCGTAGCGGTTCACCCGCTCGACGTGGTGTCCGGTGTCGTTGTCCTTCAGACGAGCTGCGCCGAGCAGGCTCGCAAACGTGTTCTGCAGCAGCTGCCGGTATTCCATGGAGATGTCCAGGCACACGGCGCAGTACGCGTTGGGCCGCGGAGCCAGCACCTGGGCGGCGACGTCCCCGACCTGGGCGGTGGACGCGACGGGCAGGATCCAGACCTTGGACACGTTCAGCAGCTGGTCATGGCCGGTCTTCTCCAGCCGGCCGTTCCACATGTACCCGGTGGACGGCGAGAGGATGGCCCGAAACAGCTCGCCGCTCTTCTTCTCGTCGAAGTACGAGGAATAGAACTGGGTGAAATAGGTACCCAGGAAGTCAGGGCCGCATTCGAACGTATCGCAGAAGGTCCCGTTTGCCCTGAGAATCTTCAGGCTTGCGTCCAGGAAGAGGCTCGGGATCCGTTCGGTGAGGAAGCTCGTCTCCCACAGTCGGAACTCCTGCGAATCCTGGAACGGATGCGGGGCAGCCGCGGCCACAACGCCGTCGTCGAGCACCTCGACGTCGGCGGCCTGTTCCAACGGGATATCAGGATGTGCGTCGTCCATGGTCACAGTCCGCTCGCGATCTCCGCCTCGCTCTTGCGAAGGTACAGGGGCCGCAGCCGGGCGGGATCGGCCCCCTCGGTCCGATACGTCTCCACGCCCAGGCGAAGGAGGGCCGCGGGGTCGAAGAGGTCCGCGACCGCCGTCGCTGCCGCATCGTCGCCGAGCATACCCCTGATTCTCTCCGAATCCGGGCCGATCAGCAAGGGGCGATCCGCCGCGCCGAGGGCCTCGACGAGAGCGCGGGGGGTGAGGTCGAGATACTCGGTCTGCCGGCGTCCGGCCCGGAAGCGCGCCGTGTAGATCTTTCCCTTCCGGGCGTCGATGACGGGAAAAATGTCACGGTCGCTCTCACGCCACGGTTCGGCCAGGGCGTCCAATGTGGATACCCCCACGACGGGCAGCCCCGTTGCGCCCGAGATGCCCAGCGCCGTTGCCAGGCCGATGCGGATGCCGGTGAAGGAACCTGGGCCCAGGGAGCAGACCACGAGATGGAGGTCCTCGGCTTTCATGCCGAGCTGATCCAGCAGCATGCTGACGAGCGGCAGGAGGGCGGGGGAGTGCTGCAGGCCGCGGCGCAGGCACAGGGCGGCCCGCGCGCTGCCCCGGCTCAGGCCCAGCGCAAGAACCTCGGTGGCCGTGTCCACGGCGAGCACATTAGTGACAGCGCCGCGCTCCACAGGCGTTTCCCTGCCGCTCACCCGGCAACCTCCTCCACCAGGATGTCGCGGCCGCCGTCATCCGCGAGCGCCATGGTGACGCGGGTGAAGTTCCCCTCAAGCATGGCTCCCGCCTTCTCCCCCCACTCGATCAGAACAACGGCGTCGTCTCGGAGCAGGTCGTCCAGGCCGAGGTTCTCCAGCTGGTCCCGCCCCTCGACGCGGTACAGGTCCACGTGGAAGAGGTGAACGGAGCCTTCCCGATACTCGGAGACGATGGTGTAGGTCGGGCTGATGATCTGGTCGTGGATTCCGAGCCCCTCGGCAATGCCCTTGGCGAGCACCGTCTTGCCGGCGCCCAGGGGGCCCACGAGAAGAATGACGGACCCCGGCCCCAGGCGCCGCGAAAGGCCGCGGCCAATGGACAGCGTCTCATCTGCGCTGGCGCTGTGATGGCTCACGGAAGAGACGACGCTCACCCGCAGAGGGTAGTGGAAACGGTCCCTGTCGTCCAGAGGAAAGCGAGCTTCGCTCGCTCTATCTTGAGATTGGCTTGGGCTGGGCGCGTCCCGGGATAGAGCGGTCGATCTGCTGACGGATCTCTCCCATCGTCGTGGGCCGGGTGAAGTCGTAGACGAACTCGCTGATGCGGTTGAGGTGCTGCCGGGTGACGCTCGTGAACATGATGTGCATGGAGACGCCCCGGTTCCCGACCTGGCGGCGGACGTGCATCACCTTCCCGAATGCGCGCACCGGCGCCTTCTTGTCGATGTCGAACTCGAGCATGATCAGCTTGCCTTTCGGGAAGGGACTGTCGGTCCTGATGGCGCAGCCGCCCGCGGAAAGGTCGATGACGCGCCCGAAGCTCCGCGCGCCCCGGTCCACGCTCGCCTTTCTCTCCGTCGTGCGGCCCCCGGCGGTTTCCGTGATCCGGATGGGGTAGAAGAAGCAGGCCCTCATGATCTCCCGCCGGCGTGTCCTGCGCCGCTGCTCGCGGCGCATGGTGCGGGAGTGCTGGATCAGCACGGAGGAGACGCCCTTCACCGTGTCGTATCCCAGGACCTTGGAATGGAAGGAGTAGCCGGCGTCGTTCTCCCGCCAGAGGTAGACGAGAAGGCCCGTTCCCCGCATCCAGCGCGTGTCCGCGCCGGCGGCGCCCGCCGGCGCGGACACGGTGAGGAAGTCCTTCATGTTCGACACGAGCCTGCTGGAGAACGGGCTGCCCCCGTCCGGGGTGATGGTGAGGATCTGGCCGGGCTTCAGGAGGCTCGTCGAGCTGAGCGCCGTGCCCCGGCGGGCGTTGCGCTCCACGATCTGCTTGATCTGGAAGATCAACGTGCGGCGCCTCTCCCGCTCCTCCTCCGAGAGCTCCCGCGCGGCCTCGAGGGAATACAGGCCCTTCTTCAGCGTATCGTCGAGAAGACCCGCGCTCGTGAAGACGAGCATCGGCTGCCTGACCTTGCACGCCCGCACGAGGTTCTCAAGCATCTCGACGTGGGCCGGCGGAAGGCCGATGGACTTCGCTGTCCGCCGAAAAACGCCGGCGCTGTAGGTCTGGATTTCCGCCGCGGACCGCGGCCGCGTTCTGCGGTTGATGATGGCCGCGATCAGGATGAGGACCGCGACACCGACGAGCACCCCGAAGAAGGAAATGACGATGCTCTGGGGCGTCGTGCCTCCTCCCCCGAAGAGACGATACCCCGTCTGCAGGAGAATCATGCAGGGTCCCCCGCGGCCGTACTCGGCGCATTCCCCGCGGCCGTACTCGGCGCATTTCCGAGCAGAGGCATGAGCTTCTCGATGCGCGGCGTCACCTCGTATTCCAGCAGGTCGCCGATGAGGACCGAATCCTTGGCGTTGAATGCCGAGAGCAGGTCCCGGAGGACGGGGGTGAGGTCCGCGATCACGCGTCCCCGCTCCGCGTTCGGCGGCAGGAAGGGAACAAGGGACAGCAGGTTCTGGATCGCGTCCGTGAATCCCACGACCGTTTCCATGGCGGCGCGGTCCTGCCCGGTCTGGAGGAGCACCGATACGTTCGGCAGTTTCCCCGCAAGGGAGCGCAGATCCGCCGTGCAGCGGGCCAGGGCATCGCCGGGCCGTGAGGAGTCTTCGATCCTGCGCGATAGTGCCTCACGGAGCGTCTCGATCAGCCGCAGGGCGTCTTCCCGCTTCTCCGCCGGCCAGCGCCTGATGTCGGCGGCTGCCTGCCCACTGAAGAACGACGACAGCCTCTGAAGGCCGTCCGAGCCGGAGGGAAGAAAAGGGTTGGACGCGACGCCATCCATGGTCTCCGTCATCCCGGAGAGAAGCTCGTCCAGAACCGGTCCCGGCGCCGTGACCTCGTCGGCAAGCATGCCGAGCCATGCATGGAGGGTCTGCCAGTGCTCGATCTTCACGTCCCCGGTATGCAGGGCGTCGATTGCGAGCTCGGCAACGGAGTCCACCGGCGTTGAGCTCCACGCTCCCGGTGGAATGGACAGGAGGTCGCGTTCATCGGCGCGCACGGCATTGATGACGAAGCCGGCGCTGCCCAGCCAGGACTGGACGCCCCTCAGGACGTCCGCGAGGGTCTTCTCGTTCTCCAGCGAGTAGCTGACTTCGTCTCCGTTGATCGTCAGTCGCACGCGGCGCTCCTGTTACTGATTCTGCTTGTTGAAGTTCTGCATGGACTGCGAGTTCTTCTGGAGCGCATCCAGGGAGCTCTGCATGTGTCCATACTTCCTCTTCAACTCGGCCTGGTAATCATCCAGCTTCGACTTGTAGCTGTCAATGTTGCGCGAATTGCTGGCGATCCGCGAGTCGAGGTCGTTGACGCGCTGCGGGTAGATTCCGCCGGTCTGAACGTAGGGGCCGAGGAGACGATCCAGCGTGTACGCCGCCCCGGCGTTGACGACGAGACTTCCCGTCGTGTCGCTTCCGAAAAGCTCCTTCACGGCCTCGGGATGCTGCTCGATGGCAGCGGCGAGCTTCTGGTCGTCGATCTCCAGGTAGCCGCGCAGGCGCGTTTTGTCCAGGGTCTGCGCCCCCGGGGCGCGCGCGTCGGTGGAGATGCCGATCTGGGCGAGGAGTCTCATGTCGCGTCCCAGCGACGTGGGGTAGGGGTTCATCATGGTGTTCTGCATGGAGTTCTTCACCTGCATCAGGGAGATCTCCCCCATGAGGAGCCCCAGGTCGTCGTGGGCTTTCTTCTTTTCGTCATCGCTCAGGTAGTCCGCGTCGTCAATGATCTGCGGTTCCTTGCGCGTCAGGACGTCGATCTGCGTGATGGTGCGATTGTAGGCGCCGACGAAGGACATGACCTGCTTCTTGATCCCCTCCGTGTCGGGCTTGACGTTCAGGGTGACAGGCGACGAGCTGGGCCCCTTCAGCGTCAGGGTGACTCCGGGGAGAAGGTCGTCCACGGTGTTCGAGGGCCGTGTCACGTCCACTCCGTCCACCGTGACCTGGGCATCCCCGGCCTCTGAAAGGGCCCGGGTGGGCACGAAGTCGCCGCGCTGCGTCCTGTCGAACAGCGAGATGTCCTTCACGGTCAGCCGGCGATACGTGTTCCTGTTCTTCAGGTCGATGGCCTGGAGCGTGGACGCGAGATCCCCGGCGGGGACCTGGATCTTCTGAAAATCGTCGGAATCGGTGAGCGGCGGAAGCGGAATGACCTTCCCGTCGCCCTCGACGAAAAGCATCCGCAGGTCGTCGATACGCTCCGGCGGTTTCGGGGGCTGCCACTCGGGCAGGGGAGACCGCGAGGGATCGCCTTCCACGTGGATGCCCTGGAAATCGATTCCGCCCGTGGGCGGCACGCTCGGTCCGGGGGGCGCCGTCTGCTCGGGCAGGACCTGCTCGGGAAGCTTCTCGACCTTCACCGACAGCTCCAGGACCATGTTCTTGTTCAGGGGCGCCGCGGGCCGCAGCGGGATGGAGAGCTCCGTTCCCGGATTGAGGGTGACCGCTCCGTTCTGGACCACGATGGCGCCGGCCGCGGGCTGCGTTGGAGCCGCCTTCACCACGGTCTCGTCGATAGTCACCGTTCGGCTTGCCGCGCGTGACCTCTCCAGCATTCCTGCCTTGACGCCGAGGTCCGCCGCGGCGCCGGAGAGCGTCAGCCGGTTTTTCGACCCGGTGAGCTTGGACTCGATCAGGAGCACCTGCGTGTCCTTCGTGTCGTTGACCACGGAGGCGGACAGCAGGTCCCCGCCCTTGGCGTTGAGGGCATCGACGAAGCCCTTCACCGAGCCGCCCTTCCACGAGAGGCGCACGTCCTTGTCGCCGACGCGGAAGACGTATTCCCCCGGGTCCACCACGAAGTCCCGGGGCAGGGACTTGGAGAGGAAGCGGTCCGCGGTGGCCACTTTCTTCACGAGGATCTGCTTCGTCTCGATCGGGGCCTGGCGCGTTGCCGTGGCGACGAGCGTCCTTTCGTCGGACGACGCGGCGACCCGGTCGTTGAAGGGGTTCTGGAATCCATAGAGGGAGCGGGCCGCATCGCGGACTGCGGAAAGCCTGCGGGTGACATCCTGCCAGGAGCCCTTCTGCTGCTTCTCGAGGTCGACCTCCTTCTGCATGCGCTTCAGGGGCTCCCTCTTCGCCTCCATGAGGGCGTCGATTATTTTCTGAGTGTTGTACTTGTCATTGACGCCGGGAATGGCGAAATCGGACATCGTGCGGCCGCTTTTCCCCTCCCCATCGGCTCTGTCTCAGATCTTCTCGTCGACCAGAAGTCCGATGGTCTCCTTTATCCGTGCGATCAGTCGCTGGATCTCCTCGGCGGGGATCTCCTTGATAACCTTATCGGTTTCGGCGTCAACCACCTTGATGATCACCTGGTTGATCTCGTCGTTGACCGACAGTTTCACCTTCCGGTTGAACGCCAGGAAGGTCTTTTCCAGTGCTTTCGCCTGGTGCTCGATCTCCTGGCGCGACACCTCCGGCGCCGGCTGCGGGCGAGGTTGTCGCTCCGGAGCGGCCCGGGGCTCCTTCATGAGGACATCCGGAAGGGGCGCCCCCTTCAGGATTCCCGGAATCTCCATGCCCATTGCTGTACCTCCATGTACCGTCGCCCGTTGTTCCCTGGATAACAGCGGGGCTTTCCTGCGAGGCGGCTCCGCCGCCTCATCGTGACCAGAAGGCCTACCGGCGTTTGCTTCGCAAGCGCCTGTCGGCCCCTTCCACGGAGTACCGTGGAAAAGGCTTCCGCCGTTTGCCGCGCAAACGGCTGCCGCCTCAAAGATGGGCGGGAGGGCGCGACCTCCCACTCCCATCACCTCGTTCGAGAGAGGTGACGTCCAGCAGCCTCTCCCGTCGGGAACGGTTCGACCCGATGCGGTCCGTGCTCTAAGCGAGCAGCTGCAGAACCGACCTCGTCTTGAGGTTGGCCTGGGCCAGCATCGCCGTGCTGGACTGCATCAGGATCTGATTCTTCACATAAGCAACCATCTGTGAGGCCATGTCCGTGTCGCGAATCTGGGACTCGGCGGCCTGCATGTTCTCCGCCGCCACGGCAACTCCCTTGGCCGCCATCTCGAACCTGTTCTGATAGGCCCCGAGATCGGCCCTCTGCCGGGAGACCCGCCTCATGGCGCTGTCCACCGCGCCGATGACAGCGTTCGCCTTGTCGGGCGTGGAGATGGAGATGGTCTGGCTTCCGCCGCCCACCCCCGCGAGCCCGAGTGCCTGCGCCGTCATGGTGCCGATGAACACCTGCTTGCGCTGGTCCATGTTCGGCCCGATCTGGAAGAACATCTGCCGAGGCACCACCCCCCCGCCGGACGGGTTGGCGAATGCACCGGTCAGCATGTTCATGCCGTTGAACTGGGCGTGTGACGCGATCCTGTTGACCTCGTCGACCAGCTGGGAGACTTCCACCTGGATCTGCATCCGGTCTTCATCAGAGTAGATCCCGT
>Ga0335070_10009704_pt1 | contig 11262 bp, 12 predicted proteins | sample Lox_Sample_13_FD_206722 | JGI IMG/M metagenome (GOLD analysis project Ga0335070, IMG submission 206722) | Soil microbial communities from Loxahatchee National Wildlife Refuge, Florida, United States - Lox_Sample_1.3 | ecosystem: Environmental > Terrestrial > Soil > Wetlands | place: USA... | reverse complement strand
TGGTGGCACATGTCCTCGAGTTCGGCGAGGAGCTGCGCGGCGAGGGCGTCGCCGTCGGCACCAGCGAGCTGCTCGACGCCTTCCAGGCCCTGCCTGAGGTGTCCTGGCAGCAGCCGCTCGCCTTCCGCGAGACGCTCGCCGCGACGCTCGCCAAGTCGCCCGAGGACCGCGTCATCTTCGACCTCGTCTTCGACCGCTTCTTCTTCCGCGCCACCGAGCTCGCCGCGCTGCGCGAGGGCATCCGCGAGGACGGCGGCGGCATGGACGAGGCCGGCGCCGAGCTGAACCTCGAGACGCTGCGGATGCAGATCGCGCAGGCCATCGCCGACGGCGACGAGGGGCGCCTGCGCGACCTCGCGCGCCTTGCGATCGCCGCCTTCGGCCAGCAGGGCGAGGGCTCGGGCGTGATCGGGGTGGACGTGCAGCGCATCCGCCGCCAGCTCGGCCTGCGCAGCGAGCCCCAGCCCGACCTGCCGCGCGAGGACCCGCGCCGCGACGGGCTGCCGCGCGAGGAGCTGCGCCGCTTCGAACAGATGCTGCGGCGCGAGCTCGAGCGCCGCCAGATCGAGCGCACCCAGGCGCTGCCGCCGGCGCGGCCGCTGAACGAGCTCGACCGTGCGCTGCCGACCGGGCCGCTGCAGGACCTCGCCTCGGTGCACCGGGTCGTCGCGCAGCTCAAGCGCCGCCTCAAGACACAGGGCTCCGAGCACCGCGGGGCGCGCCGCCACGCGCACGTCGACGTGCGGCGCACGATGCGCGCCTCGCTTGAGACCGGCGGCGTGCCGGTGGTCCTGAAGTACCGCCCGGTGCGCCCGCGCCGGCCCGAGCTGTTCGTGATCTGCGACGTCTCAACGAGTGTGACGAGCGCCTCGGTTTTCTTCCTCAGCGTCATGCTCGCGCTGCACGACAGCTTCCGCAAGATGCGCTCGTTCGTCTTCATCGAGCGGATCAGCGAGGTCACCGACGTCTTCCACAAGGAGCGCGACTTCAAGGCCGTCAGCGAGGCGATCGGGCGGGACGCGGGCGTCGCGGACGTCAGCGGCTACACCGACTACGGGCGGGTCTGGCGCGAGCTGCGCGAGCAGATCGAAGACGAGCTGCACCCGCGCGCGACGGTGATCGTGCTCGGCGACGCGCGCACCAACGGGCGCGACCCCGGCGCCGAGAGCTTTGCGCGCCTCGCGGAGAAGGCCGGGCGCACCTACTGGCTCAACCCCGAGCCGCGCCTGTACTGGAACTACGGCGACTCGGTGATCAAGGCCTACGAGCAGTTCTGCGAGGCCTTCGAGTGCTGGACCACGGCGCAGCTCGAGGACTTCGTGAAGGCGCTGACGGCGCCGGACGCGGCGCGACGCTGACCCGCTCGCGGCACTGCGCGACGCCTGCGCAGGGGTTTGGTCCGAGGTTTCTACCGATGGCAGCGCCGGCGCGTCGGCCTACGGTTCGGCGAGGCGGTGGCCGCGACGCGAGCTCCGCGATCTGCGAGTGCCGGCGGACCGGCCACCGTGAACGACGGTCGAACGGGACGCACGTCCCGAGGGAGGCAACCCCATGCCAGAGACCACAGCCCAGCGCAGAGCGGCGGCCCGCAAGGGCGCCGAGACCCGCAAACGTCACGAGGCCGAGGAGCGGCAGCGCGAGCGGGCGAGCGCGGTCGACCGGACCTCCGAGCTCTCGGACGAGGTGCTCAAGTCCCTCGAGTCCGGGCAGCGGGCTGCCATCGACGCGGTGCGCAAGTTCATCGAAACCGTCGATGAGGCGCTGCCGGCGATCGGCGAGCGTCCGTCCCGGCGCCAGCGGATCATCGACGGCGCCATGGAGATGGCAGACGGACTGGTCCATACGCAGTACGCGTTCCTGCGCGACGTCGTACAGGAGGCCGGGAAGACGTTGAGCAGAGAGGACGGCCAGAAGTAGCGCGCCCGGCCCCGCGGTCGGGCGTACCGGCCGCGGGGTCAGCAGCGGCAGGCCGGCTTCGGTCAGGCCGCGGCGACCACGGGGCGGCGAGCGTGTGGGTGGGGGCGACCGGCGAGCAAGCGCCCCGCCACTCCTTGCCCTGGACCGGGGAACGGGTCGGGCGCGAGCAGCGACCTCCCGCCACGCGAAGGTGGGCGGGGCGCTTTGTGTCTCGTGCTGTCGAGCGGACCTGAGACGACGGTCCGCCAGGGCCGTGGACGACGCCGCGAGGCAGGCCTTGGCCGCGACCCGCCCGCGTTGGGTACCGCTGCGACGTCCATCCACAACGACACCGAGCGGCGCTGATGGTTGCGGTACATATGTACTTTTAAGGATGAGCTTGGGCCCGCTTTATCCGGTGCCGCGGCGGGTAGTATCGACAGCGGTACCTGTTCAACCGGGGGTGCTGGCGGAGGCCGGCTGAGATAGCGCACGCGAACCGGCGCTGACCCTTCGAACCTGTGGGGTAATGCCCGCGGAGGGAGCGATGACGACGAGGCTCGAGGCCGCACCGCCTCGGACCACAGCGGAGGGCCACGGCGGGGTCGAGCTCCGGGACGTGTCGTTCGCCCATCCCGGCCGGCGTCGCGGCGCGCGCCCCGTCACCGCCGTCGACGGGGTCTCGCTGTCGGTCGCGCCGCGCGAGATCGTCGCCCTCGTGGGCCCCAGCGGCTGCGGCAAGACGACGCTGCTCGAGCTCGTCTGCGGCCTGCTGGCACCGGACGCCGGAACGCTCACGAGCGCGCCCGCCGTCCTCATGCCCCAGCACGACCTGCTGCTGCCCTGGCTCGACGCGCTCGACAATGCGGCGCTCGCCCTGCGCATCCACGGCGTCCCGCGTGAGGCGGCTCGCAGGGCGGCGCAGCCGCTGCTGGCCCGCTTCGGCCTGGAGGGCTTCGAGCGCGCCCGCCCCTACGAGCTCTCCGGCGGCATGCGCCAGCGCGTGGCGTTCCTGCGAACCCTCCTCTCGGGCAAGCCTGTCCTCTGCCTCGACGAGCCCTTCGGCGCGCTCGACGCGCTGACGCGCGCGGAGATGCGCGACTGGCTCGGCGCCGCGCTCGCCGGCGAGCAGCGCACGACGCTGCTCGTCACGCATGACGTCGAGGAGGCCGCGGTGCTCGCGGACCGGATCGTCGTGCTCACACCGCGCCCCGCGCGGGTCGCCGCCGTGCTGGAGGTCGTGCTCCCGCGTCCGCGCCGGGCGACCGATCCGGGTGTCGTCGCGCTGCGCGAGCAGGCGCTGGAGGCGCTCGGCGCGTGATCGCGGCGCTCCTCATCCTGCTCGTGCTGCTGGGCGGCTGGGAGGCCTACGCGCGCCTGGGGCACGTGGACAACTTCATCCTGCCGGCCCCCACCGAGGTCGCGAGCGCCCTGTGGGACGACCGCGCCCTGCTCTGGCACAACCTGCTCGTGACCGCGCAGGAGATCGGCCTGGGCATCCTGGTCGCGCTCGCTGCTGGCGCGCTGCTGGCGATCGTGATCCACCTCTCCCCCACGCTGCGGCGCGCCATCTACCCCCTGCTGGTCGGCTCGCAGGCGGTCCCGATCGTCATCATCGCGCCGCTGCTGGTCGTGTGGTTCGGCTTCGGGATCGCCCCGAAGCTCGCGATCATCGCGCTCGTCTGCTTCTTCCCGGTCGTGGTGACGACGCTCGATGCGCTCGCTGCGGTCGACCCCGAGCAGCTGAAGCTCCTGCGCACGCTCGATGCCACGCGCTGGCAGGAGTTCCGCTGGGTGGAGGCGCCGGCCGCGCTGCCGGGCGCCCTCAGCGGTGCGAAGATCGCCGTCGCCATCGCGGTGATCGGCGCGGTGTTCGCCGAGTACGCCGGCTCCAGCGCGGGACTGGGCAACGTGATCCTGCAGGCGATCCCCCAGCTCGAGACGGCGCGCGCGTACGCGGCCGTGGTGCTGCTCGCCGCCTTCGCCGTCCTGCTGTTCGCGCTGCTGACGCTCGCCGAGCGCCTGCTCGTGCCCTGGGCGCGCCGCGACACCGAATGGAGCCGCCGATGAGAACCCGTACCGCCCTGGCCGCCGTCGTGGTCGCCGCGCTGAGCCTCGGTGCCAGCGCGTGCGGCGCCAAGCACGAGAACCTCGGGGCGCCCGCGGTCAGCAACCTGCGCCTCGTGCTCGACTACCTGCCGAACGCCGACCACGTGGGGATCTACACCGCGCGGGCGCGGGGCTTCTTCCGCCAGGCCGGGCTCAACGTCCAGCTCCAGACGCCGACGGACCCATCGGCCCCGCTGAAGTACCTCATCGCCGGGCGCGCCGACCTCGCGATCTCCTACGAGCCGGAGGTCCTGCTCGCGCGCGACAAGGGCGCCCGCGTCATGAGCGTCGGAGCGGTCGCCACCGAGCCGCTGACCTCGCTCATGAGCGTCGGGCGGCGGCCGGTCGCGCCCAAGACGCTCGCCGGCAAGCGCGTCGGCACCGCCGGCATCCCCTATCAGGACGCCTACCTCGACGAGATCCTGCAAAACGCCGGCGTGGATCCCGGCAGCGTCACGCGCGTGAACGTCGGCTACGACCTGATCCCGGCGATGCTCAGCGGCCGCGTCGACGCCACGCTCGGCGCCTTCTGGAACATCGAGGGCGTCCAGCTCGCCCTGCAGCATCGTCGCCCGCGCATCCTGCCGGTCGACCGGGTCGGCGTGCCGACCTACGACGAGCTCGTGCTCGTCGCGCGCACGGACACCGTCGAGCGCCGCGGCGAGCTGATCCGCCGCTTCCTGCAGGCGCTCCAGCGCGGCACGCGCGCCGCGCGCGCCGCCCCGGCCGCCGGTGCGGCGGCGCTCCTGGCGGCAGCGCCCGACATCAAGCGCCGCTACGCGCTGGCGACGGTCAAGGCGACGCTGCCGGCCCTGTTCCCGCAGGACGCGAGCGACCCGTTCGGCTGGCAGGACCCGGCCGAGTGGACCGCCTACGCGACGTGGATGGCGCGCAACGACCTGCTGACAAAGCCGCTCAACGTCGGCGCGGCCCTGACGAACGAATTCCTGCCGGGTCAGGGCGTCGGGCCGGACGACGCCGCGTCGGCGGGCTAGAACCGGTTTCGGAATGAGCCGGTGGCCGTCGGGCGCCGGGCTCGCGGATGCCGGGCGTCGCACGACTGCGCCGCCGATGCTGGTGGCATCGGCAAGGAATCGGGTGGCGATCCGGCGCCGCGAGACCGCGATCCGACGGTCGGCGGCGTGGCGCGCAGCGTCCCGCCACCGGGCTGCACGCCGAGCGCGTGCGCGCCCGCGAGGCCGGCCCAACGTCCGTAGGGGGCGAACAGCGCGCGTACCTCGTCCTCGCCGGCGCGGGCTCGCGGATGGCCGTACAGGTGGCGCCCGGCGAAGCGCAGATAGGCCAGATCGCCGGCGGGCAGGCGGTCCATGCGGCCCTGGCCGTGGAGGGCGAGCACATCGATCGTCCACTGCCCGATCCCTTGGATCGCCCGCAGGCGCGCCCAGCCGCGCTCGTGATCGCCCGCGCGCAGGTCGACCCGTCCGCTCGCGACCTCGCGCGCGGCGCGCCGCAGCGCGAGCGCCCTCCCGGCGCTGAGCCCGAGCGCCTCGAGCTCGGCGGGCGCCGCGTCGGCCAGCACCCGCGGCTCGGGCATGTCACGCAGCCCGCAGCAGGGGCAGCGGCGCCCCAGGCGCTCGAGCAGCCGGTGCTGGATCGCCAGCGCCTCGCGATACTCGATGAGCTGCTCGCTGATCGCCAGCACGAGCGCCTCGAACGGGTCCGGGCGACGTCCGATCCGCAGCTCCGGGCGAGCGCGCACCGAGCGGCCGATCAGCGGATCCGAACGGAACGCGGCGTGGAACGGCCGCAGGTTGTCGTCGACGGCGAGCGCGAAGCGCATCCGCGCGATCGCCTGTTCCGCGATGTCCACGCTGTGGGCGCGCGCCAGCAGCACGACGCGGTCGCCCTGAGGCTGAACGACCGCGACGTGCGCGGGGGCCCCGTCGACGTGCACGAGCCGGCGCAGCACCGGCCCGTCGCGGCGGGCGAGCCCCTCCGGGCCGCCGCGCGGCAGGCGGAACGGCCACGGCGGGCGCACCTCCCGCCGAGCCTCGGGCATCAGTCGCGGCCGAGCAGGTGGACGTCCACGAGGAACGAGCGCGAGGCCGCGATGTCCAGCCCGCGCGGGCGCGCGCCGCGCCTGGCAAGACGCCGCTGGCTGCGGCTCGCGCGCCGGCGCGCGATGATCACTGCGGTCGCGATGCCCGCCAGGAACGAGGTCGTGGCGAGCGCGGCGGGCGTCGTCGCCAGCTGGGCGGGGGTGCGCGGGGCGGGCAGCACACGCGGTTCGCTCACGAGGACCGCGTCCACCTCCTCGACCTCCTCGACCGGCTGCAGGCTCTGGGCGTCGCTCATCGCTCAGCGATGCTACTCGCGGGCGAAGACATCGTGATCCTGGCGGGAGGGCTCCCAGACCTTCGCGCCGACCGGCCAGGCCGGCGCGGCGCCGGGCTCGAAGCGCCGCTCGTACACCCGGTAGCGCTTGACGATCCGCCCGCCCATGGCCTCCATGCCGCGGTTCATGGCCGTGTTCGTCTCGAGGATCCAGCCCATCTCGCCGCTGCGGATCGGCCCGATCTCCGCCATGTCGAAGTGCTCGACGTAGAGCTTGGCGGCCACGCCCGTGTGCTGGAACTCGGGCTTGACGCCGAGGAACCCCACGCGGCAGCGGTCGATCGTGCGTCCCTTGCGCAGGAAGCGCCACCACCCCAGCGGCAGCAGGCGGCCGTTCATCCGCTTCAGCACCTGGTTGACGTCCGGGACGGTGATCGCGACCGCGACCGTGGCGCCGTCGCTGATGCGCTCGGCGACCATGAACCACTTCTTGTCGAAGACGAGCTGCAGCTCCTGGGCGTAGGCGTCCAGGTCCTGTTCCGTGTAGGGCACGAACCCCCAGTTGTGCGACCACGCCGAGTTGTAGACGTCGGCGAAGCGGTCGAGGTCGCGGCGCAGCGAGCGGCGCGTCATATGGCGCAGTCGGATGCCGTGCTCGGACTCGACCTTCTCCGCGAGCTCCTCGATCACCGGCAGCATGTTGCGCCGGTCGTCGATCTTCAGGTCCCACATGAAGAAGTCCATCGCCTTCTCGAGCCCGGCCCCCTCGCAAAGCGTGCGGTAGTAGGGCGGCTGCCACGGTTGGCGGATCATCGGCGGCAGTTCGTACCCCTCGATCACGATCCCGCTCTCGTCGTTGACGGCGAAGTCCATCGGCCCGACCATCCGGTCGCAGCCGCGCGCGCGCAGCCAGCCCTCGGCCGCTGCCAGCAGGGCGTCGGCGACCTCCTGGTCGTTCTCGAGCTCGAAGAACCCCCAGTTGCCCCAGCGCGAGCTATGGAAGGCGTTGTAGTTGCGGTCGATCTGGGCGCTGATGCGCCCGACCGGCCGGCCGTCGCGGTAGGCGAGGAACAGCTGCACGTCGGCGTGCTTGTAGTAGGCGTTCAGGCGCGGGTTCAGGAACACCCAGCGCTCAAGCCGCAGCGGGGGAACCCATTGCGGCGAGCTAGCATGCAGCCGGTACTGCAGGTCGATGAACTCCCGCAGATCGCGCCTGTTCGCCACCGGCCTGACCTCGATCACAGCGGGCCACTATATGTCCCAGACCCACGTCGACGTCTTCGCCAAGGCTCGCGGCCACGAGCGCGAGGAGCAGCTGCGTGCGGCGCGCGAGGCCGACGTCCTGCCCTACTTCCGCACGCTCGAGGGTCCCGCGCGGCCGGTCGTGGAGATGGAGGGCGCCGAGCGGATCATGCTCGGCTCCAACAACTACCTGGGCCTGACCGCCGACGAGCGCGTCGTTCAGGGGGCGCAGGACGCGCTGCTGCGGTACGGGACCGGCCTCACCGGCTCGCGCCTGCTGAACGGCACGATCCCCCTGCACCTCGAGCTCGAGCGCGAGATCGCCGAGTGGATGGGCACCGACGACGCGCTCGTGTTCACCACCGGCCACCAAGCGAACCTCGGCGCGCTCGGCACGATCCTCGGCCCGGGCGACACGGTGATCGTCGATTCGGGCGACCACGCGAGCATCCTCGACGGCTGCCTGCTGTCGCGCGCCAAGCTGCGCCCGTTCCGCCACAACCGGCTGGAGAAGCTCGAGAAGGCGCTGCAGCGTGCGCAGGGTGACGGCGGCGGCGTGCTCGTCGTCGTGGACGGGGTCTTCTCGATGGAGGGCGACATCGCCCCGCTCCCGGAGATCGCCGAGCTGTGCGCGCGCCACGGCGCCCGGCTGATGGTCGACGAGGCCCACGGGGCGGGGGTGCTCGGGCGGCGCGGCGCCGGGACCGCCGAGCTGCTCGGCGCCGAGGACGACGTGGACCTGCGGGTCGGGACGTTCTCGAAGTCGCTGGCGGCCTGTGGCGGCTTCGTCGCCGGCGACGCGGACGTCATCGACTACCTGCGCGTGCAGTCGCGCGCCTACCTGTTCACCGCCTCCGGCGTCCCGGCGGCGGTCGGGGCGGCGCTCGCAGCCCTGCGGGTGCTGCGCTCGGACGAGGGTGCCGGCCTGCTGGCAGCGGTCCTGGCCAACGCGCGAACGCTGCGCGACGGCCTCGAGGAGCTCGGCTTCGCGGTGGTGCGTCCCCAGCGCCTGGAGGCGGGGGCGCAGCTCGACGCGCCGGGCGTCGTGGACGGCACGATCGTCACGCCGATCATCCCGGTGCTCGTCGGCGACGACTGGAAGGCGGTCCTGCTCTGGCGGGCGCTGTACGACGCCGGAGTCTTCGTCAACACGGCCCTGCACCCGGCCGTTCCGCCCGGCGGCGCGCTCCTACGCACGAGCGTCATGGCGACCCACGACCGCGCCACGATCGAGCGTGCACTCGAGGCCTTCGCGTCGGTCAAGCGCTCCTTCGAGGCCCAGCACGGGCCCCTGCCGCCACCCGGCGCGCTGCATCCGCCGCACGCCGAGCCGACCACCTGAACACGCGTCCGGGCCGCGCACGAAACCGGCGCTCTGAGCGGAACTTCCGCCGCGGGGGCCGTTGACCTCCGCGCGGACCGTTGCGTAGGTTCCTGACCGCGCCGGCGAGCGCTCGGGAAGAGGGAAGGCTCTCAGACGACAGGTTCCGTGGGGAGGCCTGTCGGACGGTCCGGAATCGACCCTCGGGGGAACCCGGGCCGACGCTGTACGCCGGTCATGACAGCCCATCATCAGAGGAGGCCGCCCACTGGGCGGAAGGAGGATCCATGACGCACGGAGCGACGATCACCCCTGCGCCGCAGCACCTGCAGGCGCTCGAGCGCGCGAACGCCGTCAGGCTCGCGCGCGCCGAGCTCAAGCGGCGCATCGCGGCGGGGGAGATCACCGCCGCCGAGGTGATCATGTGCTCGCCGTGGGAGGCGGAGTCGATGACGGTCGCCGACCTGCTGACGAGCCAGCGGCGCTGGGGTCAGACGCGCTGCCGCCGGTTCCTTCAGGCCATCCCGATGTCGGAGAGCAAGACGATCGGCTCGATGACCGATCGCCAGCGCCGCGCGGTCGCGCAGCTGCTCGCCGAGCAGGCCGCAGCCGCGCGCAGCGGCATCGAGTCGCTGACGCCGGCGTTCGCCGTCGCGGGAGCCTGAGGAGGCACCACACGCCCCGCCGAGCGTCCTTCGCTGCCGCCTCAGGGCGGCATCGCGGGACGCTCGGCGGGGCTGCGGGCGCCGAGACGCCTGTCAGGCCGAGGGGGCGACGATCTCGAGGATGTGCGCGTCCGGGTCGCGCAGGTAGATCGAGGTCAGCCCGCCGCGGTCGAAGACCTCGGTGGTCGGCACGTCGCGCGAGCGCAGGTAATCGCGCCAGGCTGCCACCTCGTCGGCCGAGCCGACCGCGAGCGCAATGTGGTGGGTGGCGCCGGTGCCCTGCGAGCCGGGCCCCATCGCCGGGTACTCGAGGAACGACAGGATCGTCCCGGGTGCCGGCGGTTCGCCGGCGTCGGCCGAGAACCAGAAGTGCCGCGCGCCCGGGTCGTCGTCGTTCGTCGCCTCGCGCACCAGCGCCAGGCCGAGGACGTCGCGGTAGAAGGCCGTCGTGCGGGCCAGGTCCGCGCTGATGAGCGTCGCGTGATGGATTCCCGTGATGCGCATCCGCCGTGCGGGCGCCGGCGGCGGCGTCACCGCCTCGGGCGCGTCGCCGAGCGGCGGCGGGGTCTGAGCCTGGTCGGTCACGCGCGGAAGTCTATGCGCGCCAGCTCATCCCGCCCGCGCGGCGGCGGAAGAGGTCGCGGAACGCCAGGAAGGCCGCGAGGAAGACGACCGCCGCGACGATCACGTCGACCGCCTTCGCCGGCCGGACGATGATCGCCAGCGGCACGGCGGCGAGCATCGCGCAGAGCCCGGCGAGCAGCGCCGAGTGCGAGCGGTATCCGGCGAGGTGCTCGCGCAGCGCCAGCTCGAGTGTCGCGACCATCACGAGCGCCAGGCCGAACGCGAGCAGCACGCCGCGCGAGCCGCCCCCGCGCAGGATCGCCACGCCGAGCACGACGAGGCCGACGAAGATGCAGATCTCGGTCAGCGGGACCGGTGCCCACGGCGGCTTGGGCGCCTCCTCGAGCGGGGCCTTGCGCGCCCGCGGGCGCGCGTGAGGCTCCGGCGCGCGGGTAGCGACCTCCGAGCTCTCGCCCGGCGCCTCCGGGCGGATGCGCCCGGCGTGCTGCGCGGGGCCCCCCGCGCGCTTGCGGCTGCGCCGCCCCATGTCAGGTGGCTAACGGACAGCCCGACGACAGCTTCACGTGCCACCAGCCCATGAGCATCCCGATGATGCCCAGCCGTGGCCGGACGTGCCAGGCCCCGCAGCCGTCCTCGCCGAGCTCGCGCCGCGTGACGCGGGCGAACCGGTGCTTGCCCGGGGCGAGCAGCATCCGCTCGAGCCGCAGGCGGGCGGCTGCGCGGCGCTCCTCGCGCTCGGCGAGCACGCCCCGGGCGTCGGCGACGCGGCCGGCAAGGGCGTCGCGCAGGCGCTCGAGCTCGCCGAGCGTCAGCACGCGCGGGCCGCCGGCGGCGGGCACCGCAGTCTCCACGCCGCCGTCGGGGAACGACGCGGCGACGGCCGCGGCGAGCTCGCGCTCGAGCCGGTCGACCTGGGCGCGCAGCGCGCGCCGCGCGGCGAGCTGGTCGCCCCCGGACGGGCGCAGCGGCCTTCCGGCCGGGCGGAGTGTCCCGACGCCCCGCTGCTCGTGCATCGCGCCTCCCTCCACGCGCCGCAGTCTACCCCCGGGCCCTGCGGTCATGCGAGGGACAGGGCCTCCTGGCACGTCCACAGCGCCTCCTCGACGTGGATCGCGGGGACGCCGGGGATCCGCACGGCGACGAGGCGCA
>Ga0335070_10009703_pt1 | contig 11262 bp, 9 predicted proteins | sample Lox_Sample_13_FD_206722 | JGI IMG/M metagenome (GOLD analysis project Ga0335070, IMG submission 206722) | Soil microbial communities from Loxahatchee National Wildlife Refuge, Florida, United States - Lox_Sample_1.3 | ecosystem: Environmental > Terrestrial > Soil > Wetlands | place: USA: Florida... | reverse complement strand
ATAGTGGAGGGGGGTGGCACGCGCAAACGGGCCTGGCGCAAATTTTCGAGCGATTGCGAAGGGTTATCGCGGTTCCCACATCTGGTTTGCCCCAAGGGGAGGCAACTTGCGCATTCCTTAATATTTCCAAGGGCTTTCGTCACTCGGTGCCTCTCCGGGATCGGTCAAGCCCCCCGCTCCGGAGGACGATACGGAGGGTTCAGGAGCGCCCGATCCGCATGGCCGAGACCGGCGCGAGCTCGCGCAGCCACCCCCTCAGCAGCCTGGCCACGAAGATCATCCTCTTCGTGTTCGCCTCCACGCTCGCGACGGCGGTGGTGGTGAGCTGGATCTCCCTGCAGTCGGCGCACGAATCGCTGCGCGGAACCATCTCCCACGTCTATCCCCTCTCCCTCGCGCACACGGCCCGCAGTCTGTCCGCCTGGCTCCGCGAGGCGGAGGCGGACGTCGGCGCACTCGCCGCCGCTGCACGCGGCGCGCGTGACGCCGATCTGGATCGCGCCGCCGCCTCTTCACGGCGGCTCGCCGGCTGGGTGCGCGTCGATCCCGACGGCACCGTCCATGCGAGCCGGGAGGTGCCCGTCGCGGCGCGCCCGACCTGCCGGGCGCAGGGCGAGCACCCGCGCACCTGCAGCATTCCCCTCGGTCCCGGCCGCGCGCTGCCCGGGCTCGCGGTCGCCAGCGAAGGCGGTCTGGTGATCGGCGTGCTCGACCCCACGGAGCTGACGGCGCTACTCGCCGCAGCGCTGCCCGAGCCCGAGAGCGCTGCGACCCTGCTCGACGCCTCCGATCAGGTGCTCGCTCAGACCGCCGCGACGCTCGAGCCGGCCCGCGCCGCGAGGCACCGCAGCGCCGAGGCTGCGTCGTCGAGCACCGAGGAATACGAGATCGCGGGGCGCCGCGTGATCGGCGCTCGCCATACGCTCGAAGGCGGCTGGCAGCTCCTGATCGAGACGCCCTTCGAGGCCGCCTTCGCCCCCGTGCTGTCGGTGGTGACGCGCATCTTCGTGTGCGACCTCGCGGTGATCCTGCTGTCGAGCCTGCTGGCGTATCGGGTCACGGCGACCGTGGTGCGTCCGATCGAGAGGCTCTCCGACTGGGCGCGCCGCATCGCAGAGGGACAGCGCGATCTCGAGGTCCCGTCCCTGCCCGGCCGCGACGAGATCGGACTGCTGGCGCGCACGTTCAACGACATGATGCGCCAGCTGCGCCGCAAGCAGTCGGAGCTCGAGCAGGCCAATCGCGACCTGCTCGATCGCAACACGCGTCTGCAGCAAGCCAACGAGGTGCTGAACCAGCTCTCGATCACGGACGGACTCACCCGCCTGCACAACCACCGCTTCTTCCAGGACCACCTGACCCGCGAGATCAAGCGCGTGACGCGCAGCGGCGAGCCGCTCTCGATGCTGCTGACCGACATCGACGACTTCAAGCAGCTGAACGATCGCTTCGGGCACGCCGCCGGCGACGAGCTCCTGACCCGCATCGCGCAGATCCTGGTCGACTGCGTGCGCGACAGCGATCTGGTGGCGCGCTACGGCGGCGAGGAGTTCGTGATCCTGGCGCTGAACTGCGACCTCGGCGCGGCCGAGCAGCTCGCCGAGAAGGTGCGCACGGCGATCGCGGAGAGCTCCTTCATCCTCGACGACTCGCTGCGCCCGCTGCGCGTCACCGTCTCGATCGGCGTCGCGACCTTCCGAGGGAACCGCAAGCGCTTCTTCCAGCGCGCCGACGAGGCGCTCTACCGCGCGAAGTCCCAGGGCAAGAACTGCGTGGTCGTCGAAGAGGACGCGCGCCCCGGCCGGGAGGGAGGCGCCGAGAGCGACTCCGACGCGGAGCCGACCGACGCCTGAGGCGCGCGCCGGAAGCGCGCAGCCGAGCGGCGATGTGCGATCCTGCGCGGCATGACCGTTCTCATCGGGCTCTCCGGCGGCATCGGCACCGGCAAGAGCACCGTGGCGCGCATGTTCGCCGAGGAAGGCGCCGTCGTGATCGACGCCGACGCCATCGTGCACGAGCTGCAGGCGCCCGGCATGCCGCTCGTCGCGGAGATCGCGGCGGCCTTCGGCGACCAGGTGCTCGACGCGAACGGTGCCCTCGACCGCGCGGCGCTCGGCGCCATCGTGTTCCGCGACGAGGCGGCGCGCCGCCGGCTCAACGCGATCGTGCACCCCAAGGTCGGTGCCGAGTTCGCGCGGCGCATCGGCGCGGCGCGCAGCGCGGGCGTGCGCGTGCTCGTACTCGACATCCCGCTGCTCTTCGAGGGGCGCAAGGCGGGGACCGGATCCGCGGCCGCCATGCACTTCGACGCCACGGTCCTCGTCGCGGCGCCGGAGGCGCTGCAGATCGAGCGGCAGGTCGCGCGCGACGGCGCGAGCCGCGAGGAGGCCCTGCGCCGCATTCGCGCCCAGCTCCCCATCGAGGAGAAGAAGGCGCTCGCCGACTACGTGATCGACAACGGCGGCACGCTCGACGAGACGCGCCGTCAGGTGCGCGAGGTGCTCAGGCAGGTCCTCGCAGCGGCGCCTTGAGCTCGGCGACGAAGCGGCTGGCCGCGTCGATCGCCTCGTCCGGCGAGGCGGCCTTCTCGATGCGGTCGATCAGCGCGCTGCCGACGGCCACGCCGTCCGCGAAGCGGGCGACCTCGCGGGCGTGCTCCGGCGTCGAGACGCCGAAGCCCACGCAGACGGGCACGTCGGAGACGGCCCGCACCGCCTGCACCTCGCGCTCGAGCGTCGCGGAGAGGGCCCTGCGCGCGCCGGTCACCCCCGTGAGCGACACGAAGTAGAGGAAGCCGCGGGTCTCCTTGGCCAGCATCTCGAGGCGCGCGGGACGCGTGGTGGGCGCCGCCAGCAGGATCGGGTCGATGCCGCGGTCGCGGAGCAGCGCGAAGAGCGGCTCGCCTTCCTCCGGCGGAAGGTCCACCACGATCAGCCCGTCGACGCCGACCGCCGCGGCGCGCGCCGCGAAGGCGGCCTCGCCCATCGCCATCAGGTTGTTCGCGTAGCCCATGAGAACGAGGGGCACGTCCACGCGCGGCCGCAGCCGCTCGACGAGGTCGAGGATGCGGCGCAGTGTGACGCCGCCGCGAAGCGCGCGCTCGCTGGCGCGCTGGATGGTCGGCCCTTCCCCGATCGGATCGGAGAACGGCACGCCGATCTCCACGAGATCCGCGCCGGCTGCGACCAGCGAGAGCACGAGCGCCTCGCTGGTCGCGAGGTCCGGGTCGCCGGCGGTGAGGAAGGGCACGAGCGCCTTCTCGCCGCGCGCGCGCAGCGCGCGGAAGCGCTCCCCGATGCGTCCCATCAGTGGGCTCCGCCGCGGCGCGCGGCGAGGATCTCGCGGACCTGCGGAGCATCCTTGTCGCCCCGGCCGGAGAGGTTGATCACGAGGATCGCGTCCTTGCCGAGCTGCGGCGCGAGGACGCGCGCATGTGCCACCGCGTGCGCGGATTCGAGCGCCGGGATGATGCCCTCGAGGCGCGAAAGGAAGACGAAGGCTTCGAGCGCCTCCTCGTCGGTGCAGGTGACGTACTCCGCGCGGCCGGCGTCGTGCAGGTACGCATGCTCGGGTCCGACTCCGGGATAGTCGAGGCCCGCCGAGATCGAGTGCGCCGGGAAGATCTGGCCGTCGTCGTCGCAGAGCAGCAGGGTGCGCATGCCGTGCAGCACACCGCGGCTGCCCGCGGAGAGCGCGGCGCCGTGGCGCCCGCTCGTCAGGCCCTCGCCGGCCGCCTCCACGCCGATGCAGCGCACGCCGGCGTCCTCCAGGAACGGATGGAACATCCCGATCGCGTTCGAGCCCCCACCGACGCAGGCGACGAGGGCATCGGGCAGCCGGCCCTCGAGCGCGAGAATCTGGCTGCGCGTCTCCAGGCCGATCACGCGCTGGAAGTCGCGCACCAGGGTCGGATACGGGTGCGGACCCATCACCGAGCCGATGCAATAGTAGGTGTCGCGGACGTTCGTCACCCAGTCGCGCATGGCCTCGTTGATGGCGTCCTTGAGCGTGCAGCTGCTGGCCTCGACCGGCCGCACCTCGGCGCCCAGCAGCTCCATGCGAAAGACGTTGAGCGCCTGGCGCTTCACGTCCTCGGCGCCCATGTAGACGACGCACTGCTGGCCGAGCAGGGCCGCCGCCGTCGCCGTGGCGACCCCGTGCTGGCCGGCTCCGGTCTCCGCGATGACGCGCGCCTTGCCCATGTGATGGGCGAGCAGGCATTGCCCGAGCGTGTTGTTGATCTTGTGCGCGCCGGTGTGCGCGAGATCCTCGCGCTTCAGGTAGATGCGCGCGCCGCCGAGAGCCTCGGTCATGCGCCGCGCGAAGCGCAGCGGCGTCGGACGTCCCGCATAGCTGGCGAGCAGCTCGGAGAGCTCGGCCTGGAACCCGGTGGAGCCCCCGATGCGGGCATAGGCTTCGCCGAGCTCGTCGAGCGCGCTGATCAGCGTCTCGGGGACGTAGCGGCCGCCGTACTCGCCGAAGCGACCCCGCGCATCGGCCTCGCTGTGTAGCGGCAGCGGTCGGGCCGGCTTCTCCGCGCTCATCCGCCGGCCTCTGCCTTGCGCACCGCCTGTACGAAGGCCGCGAGCTTCGCCGCGTCCTTGCGGTGACCGTTGCCCTCGACGCCGGACGCGACGTCCACGCCCCAGGGCAGGAGGTCGCCCAGCGCGGCGAGCGCACCGCCCACGTTGTCCGGCGAGAGTCCGCCCGCGAGGATCACGTCGAAGCCGCTCTCGATCAGCGGCGCCGCTTCGCTCCAGTCCCAGGCCCGCCCGCTGCCCGCCTGTCCGTCGGGGTGGTCGAGCAGCAGGATCGTGCCCGGGTAGCTCGCGGCGGCCTCCGCGTCCGCGCCGCGGATGGCCTTGATCACGGGCAGGTCCACCTCCTCCACCGCCGCTTCGGTCTCGCTGCCGTGGAACTGCAAGCGGTCGAGATCGACGCGGCGCAGGACGCGGCCGATCTCCTCGGGGCTGGCGTCGCGGAACACGCCGACGCGTTCCAGGCGCCCGGCCACGGTCGAGGCGATCGCCGCCGCCGTCTCGAGGTCGAGCCGGCGGGGCGAGTCGGGCACGAAGTTGAGCCCGATCAGATCCGCGCCCGCCTCCGCGGCGAGCACGGCGTCTGCCGGATGGGTGATGCCACAGATCTTGATGCGGATGTTCACGGTCCTCTCCGAAGCGTGCGCAGCGCGACCACCAGGTCGGGCTGCCGCATCAGCGACTCACCGACGAGAAACGCATCGGCTCCCGCGCGCGCGAGGCGCACGAGATCCGCGTGGCTCGAGATCCCGCTCTCGGCCACGATCGGGATGCCCCGAGGCACGCGCGGCGCGAGCCGCTCCGTGACCCCGAGGTCGGTCTCGAAGCTGCGCAGGTCGCGGTTGTTGATCCCGACGATCCCGGCCCCCGCGGCGAGCGCCGCGTCGAGCTCGGCCTCGTCGTGGACCTCGACGAGCGCGTCGAGCCCGAGCCCCCGGGCGTGCTGGATCAGCGCGCAGAGCGCTTCGGGGGCCAGCGCCGCCACGATCAGCAGCACGGCGTCCGCCCCCGCCAGGCGCGCCTCGTCGATCTGGGAGGCGTCGATGACGAAGTCCTTGCGCAGCAGCGGGAGGTCGACCGCCCCGCGCACCTTCTCGAGCATCGACAGGTGCCCGCCGAAGAAGCGCTCGTCCGTCAGCACCGAGAGCGCCGCCGCGCCCCCTTCCTCGTAGGCGCGCGCACACGACACGGGGTCGAAGTCCGGCCGGATCTCGCCGCACGAGGGCGAGCGCCGCTTGAGCTCCGCGATCACGCGCGGCTCGGCGCTCTCCCGCAGCGCGCGCGCAAAGCCCCGCACGGGCTGCGGCGCGAGGCGGGCGCGGCGCGCCAGGTCCTCCGCGGGCGCCCCGGCGCGGGCGCGGGTCAGCTCCACGCGCTTGTGTCGCAGGATCTCGTCGAGGATCATGCGGCCCGCACCGCCCGATGCGATGCCTGGATCAGCGCCTCGAGCTTGCGACGCGCGGCGCCGCTGTCGAGGCTCTGCCGCGCGGCCGCGAGTCCCTCTCCGAGGTCCGGAACCGCACCGGCCACGAACAGTGCGGCGGCGGCATTGAGCGCGGCGATCTCGCGGCACGGCCCCGGCTCCCCGGCGAGCACCCCGCGCAGGATCTCCGCGTTGCGCTGCGCGTCGCCCCCGGCGAGCGCGCCCGCCGGCGGCTCGGGCACGCCGAGCGCGCGCGGCTCGATCTCGAAGCGCTGCACGCGGCCGTCGTCGAGCAGCGCGGCGAAGGTGGGGCCCGTCGTGGTGATCTCGTCCAGCCCGTCGCTGCCGTGCACCACCAGAGCCCGCACGGCCCCGAGCTGGCCCAGCGCGCCGGCCAGCGGCTCGACCAGACCCTTCGCGTACACGCCGACGAGCTGACGGCGCACGCCGAGCGGGTTCAGCAGCGGCCCCATGCAGTTCATCAGCGTGCGGACGCCGAGCGCGCGGCGCACGGACGCTACGTGGCGCATCGCCGGGTGCGCGCGGATCGCGAAGAACGGCGCGATGCCGACCTCCTGCAGGATCCTCGCGGACGCCTCCACGGGCAGGTCCACCGCGACGCCGAGCGCCTCGAGCACGTCGATGCTGCCGGACCGGCTCGACGCGGCGCGGTTGCCGTGCTTGGCGACCGGCACGCCGGCGCCTGCGACGATGAAGGCCGCCGTGGTCGAGACGTTGAAGCTGCCCGCGCCGTCGCCTCCCGTCCCGCAGGTGTCCACGGTGCGCGGGTCGAGACACGGCGCGCTGCGCCCCGCGGCGCGAAGAGCGCGCGCGACCGCGACGATCTCGCCCTCGGTCTCGCCCTTGGCGCGCAGCGCCACGAGCAGGCCCGCGATCTGCGCCTCGCCCGCCCTGCCGGCCGCGATCTCCTGGAACGCGGACCCGAGCAGCGCCGGCGGGACCTCCTCGCCGGACACCGCCCGCTCGATGGCCTCGCGCAGGCTCACGCCGCCTGCCTCGCGACGCAGCCGTCGAGGAAGTTCCGCAGCAGCGGCTTGCCTTGCAGCGTGAGGATCGACTCGGGATGGAACTGCACGCCCTCGATCGGCAGGTCGCGGTGCCGCACGCCCATGATCTCGCCATCGGGAGTGCGCGCCGAGACGACGAGCACCGCGGGCAGCGCATCCTCTGCGATCACCAGCGAGTGGTAGCGCGTCGCCTCGAAGGGCGACGGCAGGTTGCGGAACACGCCGCGCCCGTCGTGGGAGATCGGCGAGACCTTTCCGTGCATCAGCGTGCGCGCGCGCACGATGCGCCCGCCGAAGGCGGCGCCGATCGACTGGTGGCCGAGGCACACGCCGAGCAGCGGCGCGCGCGTGCGGGCGCAGGCCTTCACCACGTCGATCGAGATGCCCGCGTCCTCGGGATCGCCGGGGCCCGGCGAGATCACCACGCCGTCGGGACCTGTCGCGAGCAGCGCGTCGGCGCCGATTGCGTCGTTGCGCACCACGTCGACCTGCGCGCCGAGCTCGGAGAGGTACTGCACGAGGTTGTACGTGAAGGAGTCGTAGTTGTCGACCATCGCGATGCGCACGGCCTAGTCGAACCCCTCGCGGGCGAGATCGATCGCTTCGACCAGCGCGCGCCCCTTGGCGATGGTCTCCTGGTACTCCGCCTCGGGCTCCGAATCGGCGACGATCCCCGCGCCCGTGCGCAGGAAGATCTGGCCGTCCTTCACGAGCAGCGTGCGGATCGCGATCGCGGTGTCCATGTTGCCCGAGTAGTCCACGTAGCCCACGCAGCCGCCGTAGGGTCCGCGGCGCAGCGTCTCGAGCTCGTCGATGATCTCCATGGCGCGCACCTTCGGCGCACCCGACAGCGTGCCGGCGGGAAAGGTCGCGCGCAGCAGATCGAGCCAGTCGCAGCCCTCGCGCAGCCGCGCCTGCACGTTCGACACGATGTGCATCACGTGCGAATAGCGCTCGATCACCCCGAGCTCGCTGACCCGCACCGAGCCCACCTCGGCGACGCGCCCGACGTCGTTGCGCCCGAGGTCGACCAGCATGATGTGCTCGGCGCGCTCCTTGGGATCGGCGAGCAGCTCGCGCTCGCGCGCGAGATCCTCCTCGGGTGTCCGGCCGCGCGGCCGCGTCCCGGCGATGGGCCGCACGTCGATGCGGCCGTCCTCGAGGCGCACGAGGATCTCCGGTGACGAGCCGATCAGCACCGGTCCCTCGCAGCGCAAGAAGAAGAGATAGGGGCTCGGGTTGATCAGGCGCAGGTGGCGGTAGATCGCAAACGGGTCGACCTGCAGCGGGATGCGCAGCTGCTGCGACAGCACCACCTGGAAGATGTCGCCCGCCTCGATGTACTCCTTGGCGCGCTTCACCATCTCGTGGAACGCCTCGCGGCTCGTGCTGCGATGCAGCTCCATCGGCGCTCGCACGGGGGCATGGGGCGGCTCGGCCGGCAGCGGAGCGCGCAGCCTGCGCACCACGGCCTCGAGCTCGGCCGCGGCGCGCTGGTAGAGCGCCGCGACGTCCGCGGACGGCGACACCTCCACGTGGCGGACCAGGTAGGCCGTCTTCCGGACGTTGTCGTAGACGACGATGGTCTCCGGCAGCACGAACCACAGGTCCGGCATCCCGATCTCGTCGGGGTTCGAGTCGGGGATCCGCTCGACGAAGCGGACCCAGTCGTAGCTCACCATGCCGACGGCCCCGCCGAGGAAGCGCGGCAGGTCCAGGCCCTCGAGCACCACGGGATGCAGCGCCGCGAGCTTCGCGCGCAGGAACTCGAGCGGATCGCCGTCGACGCGCTGGCGCAGCGTCGTGCCGCCCTCGCTCCACTCGACGTCGCGCCCGCGCGCGCGGAACACCGCGCGCGCTCCGCTCCCGATGAAGCTGAAGCGGCCCCACTTCTCGCCGCCCTCGACGGACTCGAAGAGGAAGCTCGTGCGGCCGTCGTCGAGCCGCCGGAACAGCGACAGCGGCGTGTCCATGTCCGCGACCAGCTCGCGCACCAGCGGGACGAGGTTCCCCCGCCTGGCGTGGTCGAAGAACGCTTCCTGGGACGGGCGGAGCAACGCAGGCCTCGGGGGGTCGGCACCGTCTCGCGCTGCGCTTGCGCTGCCGGGCGCCAGAGCCGAGAAACACGAGATGGATCCAACGCTTATCAAAGGCCTTCGAGGGAGTCAAGCAACGGCGACGACGCCATCTGCTTGCCGACGCCCACGAGGCGGTAGAGAACCCTCACCCGAACGCCGCTCGCGCGGTCCATCGCCAGGTCGACGCCGGCGGCCCAGCAGCCGCACTGGGACGTGTACTCGATGAGCCCCCCGTTCTGGAGCAGCTCGTTGCGCTCGAACGAGTAGGAGGTGCGATAGCCGAGCAGCCAGCGCGGTGTCGCCTGGAAGCGCAGGTTGGCGGTGATCTGCTGGATGTGCTCGAAGTTCGAGAAGTGGTCGAAGCGTTCGCCGGTGCGGAAGTCCTCGAAGACTCTCGGAATCTCGCGCAGGTAGCGGTAGCCGAGCGAGATGCGATGCCCCGCCTCGGCCCGCCAGGTCCAGTCGACGAGGGCCTCGGAGAGCTCCTGCGACTCGGGCTCGTAGCCGACGAGGAAGCGGCCCGTCCCGAAGCGGGGCGGCGTGAGGTTGCCCTCGCCGACGAGGAGCCCCATGTGCTCCTTCTCGATCTCGTACGAGCCGAGCACGGTCAGCTCGCCGTGTAGCCCCGCTTGGTCGTCCGTCTGCGTCTCGAAGCGCTGGAGGGCGCCGAAGGTCACGCGGTCCTCGTGCTCGAGGCGATCCGCCGGGTCCCGCGTGAGCGCGTCGAGATCCAGGGTCCGGATGCGCTCCTGAGGGACGGCGGTGTCGGGCTCGAACAGCGGGTTGTGGTTCTGACCGGTCGGATTGACGTAGGCGAACCCGACCGTGGGCTCGAGCGTGTGCATCAGGGAGCCGTACTGGCGTCGCAGGCGAGTGCGCAGATCGAGCCGTCCGGTGAGCGCGCCGCGCTCCGCGAACTGCTCCTCCTTCGTCGCGTAGAGCATCTGCTGCCAGCCGGCTTCCGGGTACACCTCGACGACACCCCCCAGCGTGAAGGGCGCGGCGAGCCTCGGATTCATCAGCCAGCGCGAGCCTCTGTTCGTGAGCGGCTCGCCTTCCTCGAAGCGGCCGTCGCCCTCGCCGCCCCCGCCCGGGCTGCCGCCGGTCGGCACGAAATTGTCCTTGTCTGGGTCCAGATTGGCAGGATTGTTTGGCGTGCTGACGGGATTGAAGAAACGCTCCTTCGGGTCGAACACGCCGTCCGGGCCGGTGTCGAGGAATCCGGCGTGGTTTCCCGCGGGCCGAGTGCTCCGGTCGAGCGACCGGTCGAGGCTCCGGAAGTACGTGTACGACACGTCGAACGCAGGCGTGAGCCACGGAATCCCCGGGATCGTGTCGGGCAGCATCGCGCCTCCCAGCGTGGGCAGGCGCTGGAGCGCCGACGTGTCGCGATCGATGTCGTCGGGGTTCTGCATGTCGTTCGCATAACGAGCGAGGCCGACGGCGCCGAAGCGCCCGCTCGCGCCGAAGGCGCGCGTCACGGAAGCCCAGGACTCGAGCCAGCGATCCGCGCGGTGGCTGCGCAGCTCGTCGAAGTCGATCGTGTAGTCGTTGTCGGAGACGAAGCGGAAGTCGCTACGGAAGCGCGCGTCGCCGGGAAGCCAGAGGTCCTGTTTGCCGAACGTGGCCCAGCGTTCGCGCGAGTAGGGCTCGGCCAGGGAATTGGGCTCGATCTCCTGGTCGTGGGCGAAGGACGCGAACACGTCTCCCGACGACTCCTTGCCCAACACGTACTCGGTCTGCACGTCCTGCTTGAAGCCGCGGCGCACGCTGTACTTCGGCGTCAGCGTCACGTTGACGTTGTCTCGCGCCGCCCAGAAGAACGGCGTGCCCACCTCGAAGCCCCGGCGGCTCGCCACCGAGATCTCCGGGAAGAGGAAGCCCGACTGGCGCTCCGTGCGCAGCGGCACGATCAGCCAGGGCAGCCAGAGCACGGGGACGTCGAGCACCTCGACGGTCGCATCGCGCACGGTGCCGTAGCCGCCGATGTTCACGTTCGCCTCGCGGGCCTTGAGGCGCCAGGGATCGCGCCCGCCTTCGGGGCAGCGGCAGGTCGTGAACACGGCGTCGCGAAACACGTAGCTGCGCTCCCCCGTCTTCTGGATCTCGTCTCCCGCGGCGTGGAACTGGCCCGCCGGCGAATCGATCTCGCCCGCCTGCACCACACCTTCGAGCGTGTTCACGTCGAAGTTCAC
>Ga0335070_10009702_pt1 | contig 11264 bp, 5 predicted proteins | sample Lox_Sample_13_FD_206722 | JGI IMG/M metagenome (GOLD analysis project Ga0335070, IMG submission 206722) | Soil microbial communities from Loxahatchee National Wildlife Refuge, Florida, United States - Lox_Sample_1.3 | ecosystem: Environmental > Terrestrial > Soil > Wetlands | place: USA: Florida... | reverse complement strand
GATAAAGCTGTTCGCCGACGGCGTGCTCGAAGGAAATCCTTTGGCCGTCCCTCCGACGGTCCCTGAGAGTCCTTCCATTCGCCCGTATCTGCAGCCGATCTTTGGCCGTAGCGAAAAGGGCAATGCCACTTTGAAGGGCTATGTTGATACTGACTCGCAGCTTTGCCAGGACGTGCGCGCCCATGCTGACGCGTACAGCACCGAGGCGGATATCAAGAAGTTCATGGACGCTAATGGATTCCACCCCGCACAATGCACCGTCTCGAACGGTAAGCTCCAGCACGACCGAAAGGTCATCATGGACTACATCAAGGCCATGCACCTGGCGGGATTTACCGTGCATATCCACGCCATTGGTGACGAGGCCGTACGAACTGCTCTCGATAGCATCGAGGCGGCCCGCGCGGCCAATGGCGTTAGCACAGAACCGGACACCATCGCACATGCACAGCTGGTCTCTCCAGAAGATGTCACCCGCATGGGAAAGGACAAGATCTACATCGCCTACACGTACGGCTGGTTCGACACAGAGCCCGATTACGACCTGTCGGTGATCCCCTTCATTGACCATGTGAAGGACGGCACGTATGAATCGCTTCACAACCCATCGAACTACTACGAAAAGCAAGCGTATCCTGCACTGTCGACGAAGAAAGCCGGCGCGATGCTCATCGCCGGCTCCGACGCGCCCGTCGATGATCGCGATCCCCGTCCGTTCTTCAATATTGCACTCGGTGTGACTCGTGCCCTACCCAATCTCCCGCCCCTGGGACCGCAAGAGAGGCTCAATATACGCGACGTGCTGGACGCCTACACGATTAACGGCGCTCATGCGCTCGGACGCGAACGAGAAATTGGATCGCTTGAACCAGGGAAATCCGCAGATTTCATCGTTTTAGATCAGGACATACTCGCGCTTGCGGATGCAGGCAAAGCCGAACAGATTCGCAATACAAAGGTTCTAAAAACTTGGTTCGGGGGGCGCGAGGTCTACTCCGCAGACGTGCATCACTAGCTAGCGGAACGAGGACCACCGGTAAACCTATGTTACTGTTCTGGTCTCATCAACACGTCGTGTTGCCAGCCGCACCAAACCCGCGAGGCGCTCGCGGTTCGCAGCACCACCGCAGTGCTAGAGGCAGAAGGCGATGACTGCTCGAGGACTACTTACCGTACGAACGTTGTCGTTTGTTGTCATCATCATCGTTTTGCTGTTTTTTGGGTTCACGGTTCTGCCTCTGTCGGGAGTAGCCGCACGCCCTGCTTCGGACCCAGTGCTCACCGGGCCAGCGGATGTTGTTTTGCTGGATGGCAAGATCATAACCGTGGCGCCCGACAACTCGATTGCCCAAGCGGTGGCAATCAAGCAGGGACGCATTTTGGACGTTGGTGACAACGCCAGAATTAAGCAGCTCATTGGCTCCAGAACCCGCGTGGTTCAGCTTCACGGCAAAACCGTTCTTCCCGGATTCATTGATGCCCACACGCACATTGAAGGCATCGCAGATTATCACCGGATGCTCGACCTGCATGTGCCTCCCTTGAAAAATGTAGATGAGATGCTTCAGAAAATAAGCGAGCGCGCGAATCACACGCGACAAGGAGAATGGATTGTTGGAGCCGGTGGATGGGGCCAGCCGATGCCGACTCGAGAGCAGCTAGACTCGGTGACTCGTGACCATCCTGTGTTGGTCCGAGAAAGCGCTCACGAGATCATCGTGAACACAAAGGCACTTGAGCTAGCTCAGATTGATAAGAACACTCCCGATCCTGTCGGATCAAAAATTTGGAAAGATCCCATTACGGGAGAACCGACGGGCAGGTTGAGTGAGATGTATAGCCGCCTGCTTACCCTCATGCCAAAACCGAGCTCTGAGATACGCGAGCAGAGTGTAAAAGACGTTCTGCAAGGATTCGCCCGCAATGGCGTTACTACCATCTACGACTTCCCGAGTCCGGATGGTCTTCGCATATATCAAGATCTCTTGACGAAAGGCGAACTGCCGGTACGCCTGCGTTGCCAGCTTATTCTGAATGTTGCCCATGATCGTGATCCAGATTCGACATTCGATGAAGCGTTTCTGAGATACGGCATACACACCGGCTTCGGGAACGATTGGCTCCGGATTGGGGGCGTCAAACTGTTTCTAGATGGCGAAAGCGAAACTGGGCTCCGATACGACCCGCCTGGACAGAAAGCGAAATGGGTTGGGGTGCAGAAGATGGATCAGGAGACGCTCAATCGCGTGGTCGTGGAAGCGCAGAAGAACGGCTTCCAAGTGTGGATTCATGCGGTTGGGAACAGAGCCCAAGATATGGCGCTCGATGCCTATGAACTGGCCCAGCGTGAATACCCCCGCGCGGATGCTCGCAACCGCATCGAGCACGCGGGCAACCAGGAAGCCGGAGAAACAAGTCAAGAACAGCTAGAGCGTATGAAGCGGCTGGGTGTCATTCCCGTTCCGACGGGCGCCTGGATCTATCTTGGCCGGGCGTTCAAAGGAACACAAGCGGAAGTCCCCTTCATCTATCGAACACTGCTTGATGAGGGATTTCGACCACCCGGAAATTCGGATTCCCTCGGATCTATGCCAGAGTCGATGAACCCATTTTTTTCAATCTGGGCCATGGTGACACGAAAAACGCGCACCGGTACACTCCTTGCATCAGAACAATCCGTTACTCCAAGTGAAGGCATTCGCATCTACACCATGTTCGGAGCGTTTTCAGGATTCGAAGAAAACAGAGAGGGCTCGATCGAAAGGGGCAAACTTGCCGACCTCATTATCGTCTCAGACGATCCATTGACAGTTCCATCAGACAAGCTCAAAGACATCAAAGTTGAAACCACGATTATCGATGGTGAAATTATGAAATAGAATCGTTGAATTCGGCGACGCATCTTAGAAAACCTATCAAAGCGCGCTTTTACGCTTTTACCGAAATTGAACAAGTCCTTAATTAAGCCCCCTGGTCCTCTGCCAAGGTTTCTTTTCCACCTTTGCTGAACCTCTGGTGAGGGTTGGGTCCGGCCCGGAGACATGGGTGACAGAATGTACCGGCTACATGGTGGGGAAAGTGTAACCTATCTGTCCGGTACGATCTGTTACCTATGTGTCGGGTCGGTCATTCAAATACTTGCGAAATCGCCGCTAGTTTGAGGGCTTCCAAAAAGACTCACATTCGCGTTGGGCGCCTCTCAAGACGCTTGAATGCGATGGAGCCGCGAGCCAGGATGTCGTCGGCATCCTCGGTCAAGTCAACAACGGCTGGAACACCTTCGAACATCTTGCAAGCAAAATTGACGAACTCCAAAACAGATGTCTCTCGCTCGTCGGTTCGCCATACGATGTGGACCTCCATTGTGGCGGTGCGGTCCACCAACGGTATCGCGATCAACCGGTCCGAAAAAGACGGATGGCATGGGTTCTTGCCAACTGCCAGGTAGATCCCTTTTCGAGAGTCGACGAGGATAGCGCCGGCTTCGTCATACGGCATCGTCTGAGTAGGGATCGCCTTCAGTTCCAACCCCGACTGACGATAGAGTTCGATGGTCTTGTCGTATGCGCCGGGAGAAATTGCGCGATCAATCAGAAGCACCGGTTGCGCGGCCAAGTCCCTCAGGTGCAAGCGCCGCCGTTTCGCTAGCGGACTTGACCGGGGGAGAACTGCGGACATCCTCTCCTCAAAGAGCCGTTTCGACGAGAATCCCGGACCATCGATGGGCGGTCGCAGGAAGCCCACATCGATGTCACGAGCGCTCAGTGCTTTCGTCTGCATTCCGGACGCTATGTCTCTGACGTCAATCTCGATGCCCGGGAACAGCCGAAGGTGGCGGTTGATCACCCGGCTGACGATGTCTCCCAAACCTTTGCCGATCCCGATCCGTACCGTTCCGAGTTCACCATCTTTGGCGCGGCGAGCGGTTTCGATCGCCCGCTCAGCGTGCTGGAGCACGGTGCGAGCTTCCTTAAGAAATCGAACACCGGCGTCGGTGAGCAGCACTCGGGCCGAGTTTCTCTCCAGCAGCTTTACTTCTATCTCCGTCTCCAAATTTTGAATCTGGCGACTTAGAGGCGGCTGGGCCATCCGCAGACGTTTGGCCGCTTTGGTGAAGTTCAACTCTTCAGCAACGGCGACGAAGTAGCGTAATTGGCGAAACTCCATGATTGCCATGATCTTAATGAAATTACTTTTCAATAGCAATACCCAATCGGTATTGTCACAAGACTACATAGGTGTTGACAGCGTTCTCGGGTTGATGCATTGTGGACGACATTCTTGCGGGGACATGCGGCGTTTCGATACCTGAATTCAAAGAAGTCCAAGAAACAAGGACTTCTTATGCGCTGCAGCCCCGCAGCTTTACCGTCGTTACCGGCACATGGAGGGCTGCGGAAAGATGCGAACTCGGATCTCGGGACGGAAGTGGCGTAGGTTGGCTGGCCTTCTCACTGGCTTGTTCGTCGTCAGCACGTTGTGTTCGGGACAGGTGGGTACGGCGTCTCTGCAGGGGACGGTCACAGACCCCAGCGGAGCTGTTCTGGCGGGCGCCGCAGTCAGCGTGAAAAGTGTGCAGACGGGTGTCACCCGGGCGCTCAAGACCGATTCCCAGGGCAGGTACTCCGCCCCAGAGCTCCAGATCGGCGACTACCAAGTGCAAGTGCAGATGGAAGGTTTTCAAACCGCTACCGCACCGGTAGTGACGCTCGCCGTCGGGGACAAGAGAGTAATGGATTTCCGTTTAACGGTCGGTCAGGCGATGAACGTAGTCGAAGTTCAGAGCGTTGTCTCGCAGGTCGAGATCGCCTCTGCCACTGTCTCTTCGTTGATTGACCAGAAACAGATGCGCGACCTCCCGCTGAACGGCAGGAACTTCGAGCAGCTCATTCAACTTGCGCCTGGAGTGCAAGGTGTGCCTGCGGGAGCCGGCGGGACATTCTATGGGACGAACAACGATTACTCCATTTCAGGCGAGCGGCCAGTGGGCCAATCTCTGGTTCTGGACGGCGCACCCATTCAAAACTTCTGGGAGCATGGGGCAGGCTCCTCGGCGATTGGCACTTCGCTGGGGGTCGATGCCATCGCAGAGTTCCAGGTTTTCACCAATACCTATGGCGCCCAGTTTGGGGGAAATGGCGGTGGAATCAATGCTGCGACGAAGTCCGGAACCAACAACTGGCACGGTTCCGCATACGAGTTTCTGCGCGAGAGTACTTTCGATGCACGAAACTATTTCGACCCGCTAAGTGGGCCTCCATCCTTCCACCGCAACCAGTTCGGAGGCACTTTCGGTGGTCCGATCAAGAAGGACAGACTGTTCTTCTTTGTGAATTACGAGGGACTCCGCCAGGATCTCGGCCAAAGCGCGATCAGCGTCGTGCCGGATGCGGCGGCGCGAGCAGAGGTGACCAACCCGGTCGTGCAAGCAATGTTAGACCCTACGATAACCCCACTACCGAATATCGGCGATAACCCAGCGAACGGGGTTGGAAGTTACCAGGCTGTGGCTACCCAGGCCGCCAAACAAAACTACTTAACGACACGCCTGGATTACTCGTTGTCCTCCACAGATACCGTCTTCGGCCGCTACATTCTGGATCGCTCGACTTTGCTGAACCCGTTCGGCGCGGGCACCCTCGGCGTTTATCCAGAACACGATCTTAATCGCAATCAGTTCTTGACGCTGGCCGAGCGGAAGTTGATCACCAATAGCCTTGTGAATAACGCACAATTCAACTTTACCCGCACCGTTGCGGCGGGCAATGCGCCCAACCGCGTTCCTGCCTTCGACTTCGTTCCTCAGAACCCGCTTGACGGCGGTGCATCAGTCCCCGGTATTGCCACTCTAGGCCAGGGCTTCTCCACTTTCCCGTTTAATTTCGTGCAGAACAAGTTCGAGGGACAAGACGAAATTTTCTGGACCTATGGCCGGCATTCGATCACAGCCGGAGTCTCGGTTCGCCGTATCCAATCGACGACGCTCGGCGATATCTTCGCCGGCGGCATCTTCATCTTCGGAGCGTATGGATTCACACCCGGAGGCCCGCCGCAACCTGGCTCCTTCCTTTCGGGCGAACCGGTCATTTTCACCGGCGCCGGTCCTGCGCAGGCGGACGGGACCCGGTCCTTTCGCGAAACCCATTGGACCGGTTACTTGCAAGACGATTTCAAGGTGCATCCACGCATCACTTTGAACCTTGGTCTGCGATATGAGTTCGCGACGAATCCCATCGAGGTCCATGACAAACTCAACGCCGTGGTCAACGTGCTGACCGATCCGGGGTTCACGCGCGTGCCGCGCGTTTTCAAGAACAATCTCTCCTTGCATAACTTCGACCCGCGCATCGGACTGGCATGGTCATTGACCGGCGATCAAAAGACTGCGCTGCGCGCGGGGTTCGGGATATTTCACGAAGTCGTCAACGCACGCGACTACTTTGCTGCTTACAGTCTGGCTCCGCCGTTCAACATGCAGACCATTCTCTTTCCGGACTTTGTCAACCCGTTTGACTTCAATGGGTTTCTCCCACTCGCACCTTCTCTGTCACAAGCTGCCGACTACAACTCGAATCACACACCTTACATTGTTCAATACAATCTGAATCTGCAACGAGACTTCGGTGCGGGTGTTATCGGAACGCTGGCCTACGTCGGGTCGAAAGGAGTCCATCTCTGGCAGCAGGGAGAGGCCAACCCACCCACACTCATGCCGGGCAGCACGCCCCAAAATCCAGTCTTTAACCCCAACAGTCGACTGAATCCGAATTTCGCGACCGTCGACCTAGTTCGACCAGAAGCATCGTCCAACTACAACGCCCTGCAAGCTTCTCTTAACAAGAGGTTCAGCCGCGGTTTGGATGTGCAACTCTATTACACCTGGTCGCGGTGCATCGACGACAGTTCCAGTTCGTATGCGCTTGAATACGATACCGGGCTTCAGGAAAACCCTTACGTGCTCGCGCAGGACCGCGGCTTGTGCTCCTTCAACGCCGCCAACAATTTCAGTGGGACCGTGCTCTACGAGCTTCCATTCCAGGGGAATAAGTTTGTGGAAGGTTGGGAAATCAGCAATCTCGTGACCGCCAACAGCGGACATCCTTTCACCGCCTTCGTAGGTTATGACTCGGCCGGACTGGGAGAAACCGTCAATCTGGTGAACCGCCCCAATCTCGCTCCAGGCCGCAGTGTGGGGAGCATTGTTTTCCCCCATCGCAAGCCGTGCGTGAATGACAGTCAGCAGCCGATTCCAGGTACCGTCTGCTGGTTTGATCCCTCGGCGTTCACAGAGCCACCAGCGGGAACGCTCGGGAATGAGCCGAGAAACGCCCTCATTGGCCCGCGGTTGATTGCAGACGATTTCGCCATCATCAAGAATACGAAATTCGGAGAACGACTGAGCGTTCAGTTCCGGGCCGAAGCCTTCAACGTCTTCAATCATCCGAACTTCACGCCTCCTGGTCAGTTCGGCGCGGGGGGCGGGATCGGATCCGGAATCTTCGCTGGACCAGGCACACCAGATCCGAACGCAGGCCGCATCACGACCACTGCGACTACGGCGCGCCAACTGCAGTTTGCCCTTAAGTTCAGCTTTTGAGCACGGTGTTGAGCGAGGTCGGCCGGAATGCACAAGAACACACACAAGATCAGTTTCCCGGCAGTACGGTGGTGCCTTGCCGCGTTTGCTCTGGCGAGCGCGCTCGTGCTGCTCGCGCAAGGGGGAGATATTCCTCCGGGCAAAATTGAAATTGGCAAAATGAATCCCCCCGGGTTATTGGTCGACAAGTACAGCTACATGGCCCAGCCGTACAACTTTTACTACTTTCACCACATGGACGAGTTGGGTTTCCGCACGGACTGGGTACGGAAGCCTGACGCCGTCTATCCGTTAAAAGAGCCTGTTTCTGAGTTCTCCCTCAAATACAGCCTCCACGGCAGCCAATATTCGCTGGGCGATTATCTGCAGAGAAACTACGTCACGGGATTTCTCGTGCTGCACGAGGATCAAATCATCTTCGAGAAGTACCTGCACGGAGCCGACAGAAATTCCCGGTTTGTTTCTCAGTCGGTCGGCAAGTCCATCGCTTCGATTCTCGTCGGCGTGGCGATCAGCGACGGAAAGATCCACAGTATTGACGACCCCGTGGACAAGTATCTGCCTTATCTGGGGTCGAGCGGGTACCGTGGCGTCACCATCAAGAACCTTCTTGAGATGGCTACGGGAGTTGACTATAGCGAGGACTACCGCGATCCACATTCCGGAGCGGCTCTGATCGGCGGGGCCCTGCTTACTGGTAACCCCACGTTCCACGACTTCGCCGCCGCCATGAAAACCACAAACGTGAAGGCGGGCACGAAGTTCAACTACCAAAGCGTGAATACACAAGTGCTCGGCCTGCTGCTGGAAAAAGTCACGGGAAAGCGTCTGAACCAGTACGCGGAAGAGAAGCTGTGGAAGAAGATCGGCGCTCAAAGCGACGCGTTCTTCTACGAGTCCAAGAAGCAGCCGGACACCTGCGCGTTTGCCTGTTTCAACGCGACTGTGCGGGACTACGCGCGCGTAGGGCTCATGATGATGCGCGGCGGGATTCTGGGCAACGAGCGCGTGGTGCCTGCCGCGTGGGTGCATGATTCCACAACGCCAGGAGCTGACTTCTTAAAGCCGGGGGCGCTCGGTGAGATGGGTGGTCCACTCGGCTACGCCTATCAATGGTGGATCCCACCGGGAGACGACGGTGCTTTCGAAGCTGAAGGCATTTACGGGCAGTCAATCTATGTGAATCCGAAGATGGATGTAGTTATCGTCCAGACCTCCGCATGGCCGGAAGCTTTGGGCGGGGGGCCGAAATTGTATGAAGAGAACGATTTGGTACAGCAGCTGATCGCACACGCAGTGGGAAGCAACCAATGAAACACACAGCGCAGGCAAGAGTACCGATCACATGGTTCAAGGCTGAGATGATCTGCGTTGTGATAGTGTCAGCCAGCGTCATTGCCCTGGGGCAGACGAGTCCAGTCGCTAGTCAGCAATCGTGGTGGCAGCAACTGCCGCCTTACCTGGATCTCTCGGAGTCGAACGCGATCGCCCCGTTCTGGGCAAAGCGGCTCACCGGTTATCTCGAGAACCGGGAGGGGCTGCATCTTCGCTACAGCGTCCTGCTCCCGAAGGGAGACGGCCCATTCCCGGTCATCATTAATTACAGCGGCTACGATCCCGGCGCGATCGGTGGGTCGGCCTATTTACAGAATGACACCACAATGTCCAGGAGCCTCGATCGCACTCTGATCGAGAACGGATTCGCCGTCATGGGTGTTAATGCTCGCGGGACCGGATGCTCCGAAGGCGCTTTCGATTTTCTCGGACCGAGCTATGGCAAGGATGGCGCGGACGCAGTAGAGTGGGCCGCCAAGCAACCCTGGTCAAACAACTCTGTGGGGATGGCGAACTGGTCCTGGGCAGGAATGTCTCAGGTTGCAACCGCCAGCCAGCGACCGCCACATCTCAAGGCAATCGCTCCGGGCATGGTTCTCACCGACCCGCGGCTCGACAGCTGGGCCCTTGGCGGCGTTTCGTCCGAGGGGTTCGTCACCGGGTGGTGGGACTTCTTGCACTCGCGTTGGGCCGCGGTGCGCAAGAGCGCCCAAGCAGAGCGCGACTCACAGTGCCTGAAGCAGGTGGATGAGAACTACGCGAACGGAGAAAAGGCCAGCTTGCCGAGCCTGCTGTTGCGGCATCCTTTACGCGATAGCTGGATCGATGAGCGCACGATCCTGAACGGAGCGCAGCAAATCAAAGTGCCGGTGTTATCGATGGAATCGTTTCAAGACGAAGCGACAACGGCGCGCGGAGGCTACTACCAGGAGCGGCTCGATCCGAAGCGGCTTTGGCTGGTGCAAACAAACGGCAATCATGACCTCTACGAATCGCTGCGCTTTCGCGACATCCTCGTCCCGTTTATGGAGCACTTTCTGAAAGGGACGGCCAACAGCTTCGAAAAACGTCCCCACGTTGAAGTGTGGGAAGAGACGTCCTCGCGCGGGAAAGTGCCCGGGCATGATATCGAGGAGCAGGCGGCCCCATCGTGGGCGGTCACGCGGGAAAGTTTTCCTCCCAAAGTGGAGATGCGAACATTCTTCCTGGACGCAGGCGGTACACTCGGCGCGTCGGGCACGGGGAATGGCAAGCCGGACAGCTACGAATATCCGGTCCCGGGCCCGACCGTCGATGCTGGTTTCGGCGTCGAAAAATGGGGTGCGATGGCCCCTCAATGGCGGCAAGGTAGTCTTGCGTACACCAGCCCTCCCCTCAGCAATGACTTGGTGACGTATGGATCTGCCAGCGCAGATTTGTGGGTGTCTTCTACCGTAGATGACGCCGACCTGCAGGTGACGTTAACGGAAGTTCGCCCCGATGGGCAGGAATTGTTCGTTCAGCGCGGGTGGTTACGGCTCTCTGATCGTGCCCTCGACGAAACCCGCTCGACCCCGCTCCGGCCGATGCTTCTGGATAGGCCTGAGTCGGTTGTGGCGCTGCAGCCGAACGTGCCCGTCCTGGGCCGCGTAGAACTCACGAAGTTCTCGTATGCCTTCCGTCGTGGATCACGGCTGCGAATCTGGATCGATGCGCCCAGCGCGACGGGAGAAAACAGCTTCAACTTCCGTTCCGTACCCGGCACAAACACGATCTGGCATGATGCCGTACATCCTTCCCGCCTCGTGCTTGGCACATTGCCAGATGTCAAGGTTCCGGGCCCGCGTCCAGCATGTGACACCGTGATGATGCAACCTTGCCGGACTGACCCTCTGGCTCGCTGATTCCGGAAATCGTGGGGTATGCGCCGGAAGAAACTCGTAATGTCGAGATGAGTGCCATCACTACACGACCGGTCCAGGTTGCATCTCTGAGGGCAACCTTTGATCACCGCGGCGACGGCTTGGTGTATATCCGATCAACGGAACCTCTGGGTGTATATCACGTCCGTGTGACCGATCCTCTGGAATTCTGGGCAAGAGAGGCTCCTGGTCGATGCTTCCTGGCACAGCGATCGCCAAGTGGCGAATGGCAGAGCATGACATACGCTGAGGCCTGGAAACAGGTGCAAAGGCTGGCGGCTGGACTCCTCCGGTTAGGCCTGTGCGAGTCCAGCCCCTTGATCATCCTCTCTGGCAACAGCATCGAGCACGGTCTACTGGCGCTGGCCGCGATGTACATAGGCGTCCCGTACGCGCCCATTGCTCCGGCGTATTCTTTGGAGGTCCGCGAG